>Ga0209517_10000518_pt1 | contig 65528 bp, 59 predicted proteins | sample PeaSoiMetSII2010_FD_187695 | JGI IMG/M metagenome (GOLD analysis project Ga0209517, IMG submission 187695) | Peat soil microbial communities from Weissenstadt, Germany - SII-2010 (SPAdes) (version 2) | ecosystem: Environmental > Terrestrial > Soil > Wetlands > Peat | place: Germany... | reverse complement strand
GCTTGGCGGCAACAGTAGGTCTTGCTCCGGCAGGTAGTCTCGGTAGCCCTTTGGCATAAAACATTATGTACCGGTTCCGTTCCATTCATGCCTGCGAACTTGCGGTTTTATTCGGACAGGCTCCTAGGCGGAAGCTTTGCCCTCACATGAAACCTGAATGTGTTTCCTTCACGCCCCCACACCAGGTCATGAAAGTTGCGCGTTCGCATCTCAACGGCTGCCTCCAACCCATCCGTCATCAGGTCGCTCAAGAACTCAACAACATCCAGGAACGTCGACTTCCCGCTGGCATTCGCTCCCACAAGAATCTCGAAGGAGTTCAGCGGCTGGCTGACTTCCTTTAGGCCCCGATAGTTCTTCGCCTCGATCCGCAGAAACATGGACGTAACGATTATCGCAGAGAGGTTGTTACGCTAGTCAGTAATGTCCGACCGTCTCGAAGAACTCCGCCGCCGCCACGCCGCGGCCGATGCCGGTGGAGGCACCGATGCTAGCAAAGCCCGCCGCGCCCGCCAGCACAAGGAAGGCAAGCTCTCCGCGCGCGAGCGCATCGATCTGCTGCTCGACGAAGGCACCTTCGAAGAGTTGGATAAGCTGACGCGCCACCGGTCGCGCGACTTCGGCATGGAGGACCAAGTCATCGACGGCGACGGTTTCGTCACCGGCTACGGCCTGATCCACGGCCGCCCCGCCTACGTGTTCGCGCAAGATTTCACCGTGTTCGGCGGATCGCTGGGAGAAGCCAACGCTCGGAAGATCGTCAAGATCATGGATCTGGCGCTCAAGACCGGAGCCCCCGTCATCGGGCTCAACGATTCCGGCGGCGCGCGCATCCAGGAAGGCGTGCTGGCGCTGGCCGGGTACGCCGACATTTTCCTCAGAAATGTTTTGGCCAGCGGAGTGATTCCGCAGATCTCGGCCATCATGGGCCCTTGCGCCGGAGGCGCCGTGTACTCGCCGGCGCTCACCGATTTCACTTTCATGGTCGACGGCACCAGCCACATGTTCGTCACCGGACCCGACGTGATCAAGACCGTCACGCACGAAAAGGTCACAAAGGAAGAGCTGGGCGGCGCGATGACGCATAACACCACTAGCGGCGTGGCTCACTTTCTCGCCGCCGACGACGCCGATTGCCTGCGCATGATCCGCCACCTGATGGGCTACCTGCCGCAGAACAATCGCGACGACGCACCGCGCGCGGCTTCGGCCGATCGGGAAGTCCGCGAGGACCCGGCGCTCGACACGATAGTGCCCCAGGCGTCCGATCAACCTTATGAAATGCGCGACGTGATCCGCCGCGTGGTCGACGAGGGCGATTTCTTCGAAGTGCAGGAGCGCTGGGCCCAGAACATCGTCATCGGGTTCGCCCGCATGGACGGCCGCAGCGTCGGCGTCGTGGCGAATCAGCCGGCGTATCTCGCGGGCTGCCTGGACATCGATTCCTCCGATAAAGCCGGACGATTTGTCCGTTTCTGTGACGCCTTCAACATTCCCATCCTTACGTTCGAGGACGTCCCCGGATTCCTGCCCGGCACCGCGCAGGAGTTCGGCGGGATCATCCGCCACGGCGCCAAGCTCCTGTACGCGTACGCCGAAGCGACCGTGCCCAAGATCACCGTGATCACGCGTAAGGCTTACGGCGGAGCCTATTGCGTGATGGGCTCCAAGCATCTGCGCTGCGATGTGAACCTGGCTTGGCCCAGCGCCGAGATCGCAGTCATGGGCGCCGAGGGCGCGGTCAACATCGTCTATCGCCGTGAGCTGGCCGCGGCCGCGGCGGGTCCTGAGCAGGACGCGCTACGCCGCACCAAAACCGAGGAGTTCCGCGAGCGCTTCGCCAACCCCTTCGTCTCCGCCGAACTGGGCTTCGTCGACGATGTCATCGAACCCCGCCAGACTCGCCCGCGCGTCATTCGCGCTCTGCGTGTGCTCGAAACCAAAGTGGATCAGAACCCCCGCAAAAAGCACGGCAATATCCCCCTCTAGCCGGACCGCGCCGCAAGGTGTGAAGGGAAGATCGCCCCAAGGCTTACGGACTTGTCCGCTGAGATTGCGGCGCGCGTTCCGCCACTACACGGATGCAATGCCGCACGCGCTTCCATCATTCCCGTCCGAGATCCTGCTGGTAGAGGACAACGCTGGAGACGTCCGGCTGCTCCGGGAAGCCCTAAAGGAATGCCATTTGTCGAGCCACTTGAGTGTGGTCCGCGACGGCGAGCAGGCGCTGGCATTTCTGCACCGGAGTGGAGCCTACCAGAAGTGTCCCCGGCCCGCGCTGATTCTGCTGGATTTCAACCTGCCGCGGAAGGACGGCCGGGAAGTGCTGGCGGCGATCAAACAGGATGATCGTTTGCGGGGCATTCCCGTGATCGTGCTTTCCAGTTCCACCCAGGCGGGCGACATCGCCAGAGCCTACGATTTGCACGCCAATTGCTTTATCCCCAAGCCTTCCAACCTGGAACAGTTGGTGAGCATCGGGCGGCAGATCGAGACCTTCTGGCTGGGTACGGCGGTGCTGCCGGCCGCGTCCGCCGCGCATCGATAACGGGAACGCGGCGTTGGTGCGCGCTTCCAAGTTGACCCGCCCGGCTGCGCTGTGATAGCGTAAAGTATTCGAGCGGCGGCGTGAACTTCAACGCCGTTTTATCTCCTGGCTCCCAGCACCATTTTTATAGATGGAACAAACACTTGAAGCCCTAGGTGGGATACTGCTGAAGGCTATCCCCACGGCCTGCATCCTGCTGCTGCTGCTTTTCTATTTCAAAGCCATGCTGTTCGGCCCTCTGGATAAAGTGCTTAAGCAGCGCCAGGAATTGACCGAGGGGGCGCGCAAGATCGCGGAGCAGAGTCTGGCCGCGGCGGAACAGAAGACCCGCGAATACGAGGCCAAATTCCGCGAGGCGCGCTCGGCAGTTTACAAGGATCAGGAAGAGACGCGCCGCCAGTGGCTGGCGGACCAAGCGGGCCAGGCCGCGCAAGCCCGTGCGGATGCGGACAACACCGTGGCCAAGGCGCGCGACGGGATCGCCACGGAAATGGCCGCGGCCCGGCAGAACCTGCTGGCGTCCAGCGAACAACTGGCCGACCAGATCGCCACGGCCTTGACCGGGCGGAAGGTCTGATTCACCGGATGACGAAGCGGATGACGACACGCTTTCTCGTGATCTTGATGCTCGGCGCGGCCAGCCTGCTGGCGCAGGAATCGGCCGGCGCCCAGAAGCCCGAAGACAACACCAATCTGTGGAAGTGGGCCAACTTCGCCATCCTGGCCGCCGGCCTCGGCTACTTCATCGGCAAACACGCGCCGGGGATGTTCAAAGCCCGCACGGCCGAAATTCAAAAAGGCATCGCCGAAGCGCAGCAGGTCAAGCGCGACGCCGAAAAACGCGCCGCCGAGGTGGACGCGAAGATGACCCGGCTGGGCGCCGATATCGAAGCGTTTCGCGCCCAGGCCAAGACCGAGATGGAGCGCGAAGGCGCGCGCATCCGGCAGGAGACCACGGCGCAGATTGAAAAGATCCACCAGCAGTCCGCGCTGGAGATTGAATTCGCCGGCAAAACCGCGCGCCGCGAACTCCGCGAGTACGCCGCGCAGCTGGCCTTGGATCTGGCCAAGCAGCGCATCCAGCAGCGCATGACCCCGGCTCTCGACGCCGCCCTGGTGGCGGGTTTCGTCGCCGATCTGGAACGGCAAGGGTCCCAGAACTAAATGCTTTCCGCGCTCTCGACACGCTACGCCAAGGCCCTGGTGGATGTGGTCGCCGCACCGGGCTCCGGGGTCGACCCGGCCCAGGTGTTGACGCAATTGCGCGAGGTCCAGGAGTTGGTCGCAGGATCGGCGAGCCTGAAGGGTGCGTTGCTTTCGCCGGCCGTATCGCCCTCCCGCAAGCGGGCGGTGATGGCCAAGTTGATGGCCCCGATGGGCGTGAACGCCAAGGTCCGGAATTTTGTGTTCGTAGTGATCGATCATCGCCGGGTCGGCGATCTGGCTGCGATCATCGAAGGGTTTGAGGCGCTGCTCGACCAGCGTCTGGGTTTTGTGAGCGCCTCGGTATCCAGCGCGCGCGAGCTGGCGGCGGAGCAGAAGGCCGCGCTCGAAGCGCAGGTGGCCCGTTTGGCCGGCCGCAAGGCCCGAGTGAAATTTACCATCGACCCGGCGCTGATCGCCGGCGTCGTGGCGCACGTGGGATCGACGGTTTACGACGGCAGCGTGCAGGGACAATTGGAACAACTAAGAATGCGACTGGGACGCTGATAAAGCCCGGGTAAACGGGTCTCGGCGCAAATCGTCCCGGCAATTAAGGGTGCTTTTTTAATATGGCTCAGATTCGGGCGGATGAAATCTCGCGCTTGTTGCGCGAGGAAATCGACAACTACGAACGGGCGGTCAATGTGGCCGAAACCGGATCGGTGATTTCGGTGGGCGACGGCATCGCCCGCGTCTATGGCCTCGAAAACGTGATGGCCGGCGAGCTGATCGAGTTCAAGGGCGGCGTTTCGGGAATCGCGTTGAACCTGGAAGAAGACCAGGTGGGCGCGGTGCTGCTGGGCGACTACTCGGATATCAAAGAAGGCGACGAAGTCCGCCGCACCGGACGCATTATGTCGGTGCCGGTTGGCGAGGCCATGGTTGGCCGTGTCGTGAACGCGCTGGGCCAGCCCATCGACGGCAAGGGCCCCATCGAGTCCCATCAGTTCAACGCCATTGAGCGCATCGCGCCTGGCGTGGTCGACCGCCAGCCGGTAAAAGAGCCGTTGCAGACCGGCATCAAGGCCATCGACGCGATGATTCCGATCGGCCGCGGCCAGCGCGAGCTGATCATCGGCGACCGCCAAACCGGTAAGACGACCGTCGCGCTTGACACGATTCTCAATCAGAAAGACAGCGGCGTCATTTGTATCTACGTGGCCATCGGCCAGAAGCGGTCGACGGTGGCGCAGGTGGTCAAGACCCTCGACAGTTACGGCGCCATGGCCTACACCATAGTGGTGGCCGCGACGGCTTCCGATCCGGCGCCGATGCAGTACCTGGCTCCCTACGCGGGTTGCGCCCTGGGTGAGTTTTTCCGCGACACCAATCGCCACGCGCTGTGCATCTACGACGATCTTTCCAAGCACGCCGCGGCGTACCGTGAGATTTCGCTGCTGCTGCGCCGTCCTCCCGGGCGCGAGGCTTTCCCCGGCGACGTGTTCTATCTCCACAGCCGCCTGCTGGAACGCGCGGCCAAGCTCAACAACGAACTGGGTGGAGGCTCGCTCACCGCGCTGCCGTTCATCGAAACCCAGGCGGGCGACGTTTCGGCCTACATTCCCACCAACGTAATCTCGATTACCGACGGCCAGATCTATCTGCTGTCAGATTTGTTCAACTCCAACGTGCGCCCCGCGATCGACGTCGGTATCTCGGTTAGCCGCGTGGGCGGCAACGCACAGATCAAAGCCATGCGCCAAGTCGCCGGCAGTTTGCGGCTGGCGATGGCGCAGTATCGCGCGCTGGCGGCCTTCGCGCAGTTCGGCTCGGATCTGGACAAAGCGTCCGCGGCGCAGTTGACGCGCGGCGCGCGCATGGTGGAGATCCTCAAGCAGGGGCAATTATCGCCGCTGCCGGTCGAGAAGCAGGTCTTAGTCATTTACGCGGGAACCACCGGCCTGTTGGACGATCTCCCGCTCGACCAGTGCCGGCTTTTTGAAGCGGAGCTGTACAAGTTCGTCGAGAACGCTCATCCGGGCGTGCTCAACGCGATCCGCGACAAGAAGGCGCTCGACGACGCGCTGAAGGCGGAAATGGATTCGGTGCTCAAAGAATTCAAGAGCCGCTTTCTGCAGCAGCACAAAAAATAATGCCGAGCCTGATCGACATACGCCGGCGCATCCGCTCGGTGAAAAACACCCAGCAGATCACCAAGGCCATGAAGATGGTCTCGGCGGCCAAGCTGCGCCGCGCCCAGGACAAAGCCATTGCCGCGCGGCCCTACGCCAAGATGCTCCAGCATGTCCTGGCCAACGTGGCCGAGGCCGCAGCGCAAGGCGCCGATGTCGAGCAGCCGTTGCTCGCGGTGCGTCCGGAAAAGCGCATTCTGGCCGTAGTGATCACCGCCGACAGCGGTCTGGCTGGGGGCTTCAACGCCAACCTGATTAAGCTGGCGCAGCGTTTCTTCGACGAGCATAAGAACGCCTCCGAATTGAGCTTCGAACTGATCGGCAAGAAGGGCGTGAACTATTTCCGCAAGCGTACGAAAAACATCGCAGGCGAGCACATTGAGTACGCGCGCCACCTGAAATTCGAAGATGCAGAGAAGATCGCCAACGGCATCATCGAGCGATTTTCGAACGGCGAGATCGACGCGGTTTACATCTTCACGAACGAGTTCAAGAGCGTAGTGATGCCCAATGTGACTTCGTCCCGTCTGCTGCCCATCGAGCTGCCCAAGGGCGGCCAGCCGGTGGACTACATCTACGAGCAGAAGCCCGAGGAACTGCTGGGCACGCTGCTGCCGCGCTACATCAAGTTGCGGATTTACCGCGCGCTGCTCGAGTCCATCGCCGCCGAGCACGCCGCCCGCATGACGGCCATGGACGCGGCGTCGTCCAACGCGGCCGACGTGATCGACAAGTTAACGCTGTATATGAACCGGGTGCGCCAGGCGAGCATCACCCGCGAAATTATCGAAATCGTCAGCGGCGCAGCCGCTTTGGGTTAGTTATGTGGGGCAGGCTGGTAGCCTGCGGCGGGTTGCCAACCCGCCCGCAGTTTACCAAGCTGCCCCACACGGAGAACATGAGGAGTATATGATCGAAGGAAAAGTAATTCAGGTGGCCGGACCGGCGGTGGACGTCGAGTTCCAGGAAGGCCAGATCCCCGTCATTCGCACCGCGGTCCGCATCACCAGCGAGGGCTTCAACGTTCCCGAACCCATCGACATCATTTGCGAAGTCGCCCAGCACATCGGCGAGAGCCGTGTGCGCACCATCGCGCTCCAGCCCACCGACGGCCTGGTGCGCGGCATGAAGGCGTTCGATCTGGGCGAGCCCGTCACCGTGCCGGTAGGCCGCGAAACGCTGGGCCGCGTGCTGAACGTCATCGGCCAGCCCGTGGACAAGATGGGCCCGGTCAACGCCACCCATCGCATGCCCATTCATCGCTCAGCGCCGGGCTTTGAAGAACAGTCCACCGAATTGCAGATGTTTGAGACCGGCATCAAGGTAGTTGACCTGCTGGAACCTTATCTCAAAGGCGGAAAAATCGGCCTGTTCGGCGGCGCCGGCGTCGGTAAAACGGTCATCATTCAGGAACTCATCAACAACATCGCCACCAAGCACGGCGGCGTGTCGGTGTTCGCGGGCGTGGGCGAGCGCACGCGCGAAGGCAACGACCTGTGGCTGGAGTTCCAGGAATCCCACGTGATCGATCCCCACGACTACACCAAGTCGAAGTGCGCACTGGTGTACGGCCAAATGACCGAGCCCCCCGGGGCGCGTCTGCGCGTGGCGCTGACGGCTTTGACCGTGGCCGAGTTCTTCCGCGACCAGGAAAACCAGGACGTGCTGCTGTTCATCGACAACATCTTCCGTTTCACCCAGGCGGGTTCAGAAGTGTCTGCGCTGCTGGGACGCATGCCCAGCGCGGTGGGATATCAGCCCAACCTGGCCTCCGAGATGGGCGATCTGCAGGAGCGCATCACCTCGACCAAGACCGGTTCCATCACCTCGGTGCAGGCGATTTACGTGCCCGCCGACGACTATACCGATCCCGCGCCGGCCACCACCTTTGCTCACTTGGACGCGACCACAAACCTTTCGCGGTCGATCTCGGAGTTGGGCATTTACCCGGCCGTCGATCCGCTGGCTTCCACCTCGCGCATCCTCGATCCGCGCATTTTGGGCGACGACCACTACAACACCGCGCAAGCCGTGAAGCAAATTCTGCAGCGCTATAAGGATCTGCAGGACATCATCGCCATCCTGGGCGTGGACGAACTGTCGGATGAAGACAAGCTGTCGGTGGCCCGTGCGCGAAAGATCCAGCAATTCCTCTCGCAACCCTTCAACGTCGCCGAAGCGTTCACCGGACGCAAAGGCAAGTACGTGAAGGTCGCCGACACAGTCCGCAGCTTCAAGGAAGTGGTCGAGGGCAAACACGATGAAATCCCGGAGCAGGCTTTCTACATGCAAGGCTCCATCGACGACGTGCTCGAAGTCTGGGAGCAGATGAAGAAGCAGGGCTAGCATCCCATGGCCGACACACTACAGTTAGAAATCGCCACGCCCGAGCGGGAGGTGGCCAACGTGACCGCCGACTCCGTCACGATCCCCGGCAAAGACGGCTACATGGGTATTCTCCCCGGCCACGCCGCTCTGCTCAGCGAACTGGGCGACGGCGAATTGAGCTACGTTTCCGGCGGCAAGACCGCGCAACTGAACATCTCCGGCGGCTACGTCGAGGTGCGCGATAACCACGTCCGCGTGTTGGCGGATCGGGTGGCCTAGACAGTCATTTAGGGCTCGTATGCTGCGCCGATTGGGATAACTCGCCCGGGGTCAAGCCGGAAAGTCACCTTGATGCGTCCTCCGCCGCAGCAATGTGCCGGGTTCGTCCGTGCATCGAGCCACTCCGTCGGGATCGTCCACGAAAGTGTTCCGAAATCGAACTCTTCTGCGAGCCGGAACATGTTCATATTTTCCGGAACCACTTTCGCCGCAGCCTCATACACGGGCGTGAAATCGAGCAACTGCGGCCCGCTCTCCGAGAAAGCAAAGTAGGCCTCCTCTCTTGAGCCCGGATGCCCAGCGCTCCAATATTCAGTCTTCAGAACCTTTTGTTGTCCGGCATCCAGGAGCACAGCTGGATAAATTGTCCCACCCAAATTCCTCTGCACAAGGATTTCGCGGAACTGTTCCGGACCGGTATTAACGAGCACTGACCTCAGATCTGGCCGCCCTTGGTTCACGTCATCGGAACCAAACCAGGGGTTCCCTCCGAGAAAATAATCCAGATCGTAGATTGTGAACGCCGCAATCTTGCCGACCAGACGAAGGTTCGCATGTGTCCTTGCGAGGTCCGCCGCCTCGCGAGCGGTGGACGGCCAGGACAGGTCGAGCGACCGGCACAACCGTTCGCAATCAGGCCGCGAGCGCGGATCTGCCGTGAAATACGCAAGCGGATGGGCGGGTGGCGAATCGTGCGGGCGTTCGCTACCGTCGACGTAACGCGGCCACTGCGCGAAGGTGGTGGGCGCAAGCAAGCCGACCCACAAGAATAGCCGGAACACTTCTCCACACTACACCATTGAAACTCCGGCATGAAGCAAGAATCCTGATAAGATCGAATCAGAAATCGAAATGACCCTCCAGGATCTGCAAACAACCCGGCGTGACGCGATTCTCAAGACGGCGGCGAAGCGAGGCGCGCGCCAGGTGCGCGTGTTCGGCTCCGTTGTGCGCGGCGACCACCGCTCGGACAGCGACGTGGATTTTCTCGTTGAAATGGAGCCCGGCCGAACGCTGTTTGATTTGAGCGGATTGGTATTGGACCTTCAGGCGCTGCTCGGACGTCCCGTGGACGTGGTCACCGAAAACGGCTTGCGGTCTCGCATTCGGGATCGGGTACTCGCGGAAGCAGTGCCCCTTTAAGCCTCCAACACACCGCATGCGTAGCGACGCCGACCGCTTGCAGGATCTGCTCGAAGCGATCGAGCGGATTGAACGGCACGCGGCGAGGGGCAAAGATGCCTTCTACCAGGACGAATTACTCCAGACCTGGATACTGCATCATTTGTTGATCATCGGGGAGGCGTGCCGCGCGTTATCGCAAGAGTTTCGCACAGCGCACCAGGACGAAATCTGGGCGGACGCCTCCGGCTTGAGAAATGTAATTGTTCATCATTACTTCGGCGTTGATCGCGAGGTCGTGTGGGGTGTCGTCGAACGGGACTTGCCGGAATTGAAACGTCTGGTGAAAGAAATCGCCGATTCCCAGACTTAACCTGCCACTCCGTAGGTCTCCTTCCTCAGCTTAGCCTCGGGCCAGGACTGTATTGTCGATTGGCACTCTGAGCGTTACACTGGAGGCGCTTCTGCGGTCTGCCCAGCGTACCGCCTGCATACCGAGTGCGCGCACAGCGATCCGATGCACGACTGCAAGCCGTTCCTTGAAGCCATTACGGCATCGAATACGAAGAAGGAGGAAATCGAATCATGACCATGCTGTACAAAAACCTGATCCGCGCGAGCCTGGTAGCGGGACTCGCGCTGACTGCTTCGGCCGCCCAGATCGAAGGAACCCTGATGGACAAAATGTGCTCCTCGGCGAAGAAAGACGCCAAGACGCACGAGCGGACTTGTGCCCTGTCGCCCGCCTGCCAGAAGAGCGGATTCGTGGTAGCCACCTCCGACGGCAAGGTGCTGGAACTCGACACCAAGGGCAACGACCAGGCCGTCAAGGCGCTGAAGGCGTCCAAGAAGAAGGACGATCTGCGCGTCACCGTCAATGGCGACGTGAGCGGAGCCGTCATCAAGGTCGCGAGCCTGAAGCTGCTGTAAAGTCTAAGGCCCGGTAAGAGCAATACCCTACTAGAGTCCCTCCCCGCGAGTGTCGATCACAGGGGAGATGAATCTTAAACTGTGCTTACGCGCGGCGGTGGCGGCGGTATGCTTGGGTGCATTCCTTAGCTCCGCCCAACCCCTTTCCCCGAATCGCGGCCGTAAAGAACCTGCGGTTTATAACGGCACCGGGCGGCCGGCGCCACCCAAGGCCCAGCCCCTCAGCCGGTCGATCCCCCTGCCCGAGCCCGGGCTCGTCCAGCTCGCGGAGGTTCCCGCGGCGGAGTTGAATAAACTCGGGAACCGCGGCGGGAAGCGCTACATCGGAGTGCATCGCGACGTGCCGCTCGAGGCCATGGCGCAAGGCACGTGGACCACCTTGCCGGATGGGCGCAACGTCTGGAGGCTGCGCCTGACTTCGCCGTCCGCCGCCGGTGTGCGAGTCCACTTTACCGAGTTTGCCGTTGGAACCGGCCAGTTATGGCTGTACAGCGCTGCGGCGCCGGAAGAAATCGACGGGCCGTACTCGGACCGCGGCCCCTTCGGCAACGGCGATTTTTGGAGCGGAATCGCCGCCGGTGAAAGCGTCGTCGTCGAATTCGCACCGCAACCTCCGGCGGGCGGACCGGGCCTCGCCGTGCCGTTCCGCATGCGCCAGATCGCGCATCACACCGTGAATCTGGATGCCGAGATCGCCGCCACCGCCCAGGCGGCCGAAGCCGCGCGCTTCCGCGTTCCTCTGCCGCTTGTGGCTCCGCCGCGTCTGCCGGCCTCCACTCTGTCCATACCATCCTTGCCCTCCGAGATCGGAAACACCATCGTGGATCCAGCGGCCTCCTGCAATCAGGACGTGAACTGCTTCCCGGAATGGCAGGACACCAAGCGCGCCGTCGCCCACATCTTGTTTGAAGAAACCCAAGGCGACGCCCCGGGAACCTACGTGTGTTCGGCGTCGCTGGTAGGCACCCGCGACAACAGCTTTAAGCCCTACATGCTGACCGCGGGGCACTGCATCCACGATGAACCCGCGGCGCGGAGTTTGCAAACCTGGTGGGCCTACGAGTCCCCCAGTTGCCTCCAAGGCCCGCCCGCCACTATGGGTACGCTCAAATCCTCGAACGGCGGACATCTGCTGTCCTGGGGAACCCTTCCCCAAGGCGATTACAGCCTGGTGCTCCTGCCGGATGTGCCCACCGGCGTAGTGTTCGCAGGCTGGGACCCGGGCGATATCGCTCTAGGGAGCCCGGTAGTGGGGATCCATCACCCCATGGGATCGTATAAGCGCATTTCGTTTGGGACGGTGACAACCAGTCAAGACGTCAATGTCGAGGGCGCCAAGGCCCCCGCCACGCTGTATACCGATGTGATTTGGAACTCCGGCATTACCCAGCCGGGATCCTCCGGATCGCCGCTATTCAGCGGGCCGGCAGTGGTGGTGGGCATGCTGACTTATGGGCCGGATCAACCCGGCGAAGTCGCTTGCACGCAGGGCGATCTGGGAGGATACGGCAAATTCTCCAACGCCTATACCCCCTTGCAAGCCTACCTGGAGGACCTGCCGTTTTCTCAAGTGACGCCGTCGGTCTCATCGCTCAACTTCACCGGACTGGACAAACAGATAACAGGGAAACCCACCCAGACCTTCACGCTGTCGGTCGGGTCCACGGCCGCGGTTCCGTACTCCGTGCGTGCGGATGCGGCGTGGCTGCAGGTTACACCCGCTACAGGGACCATTTCTGCCTCGACGCCGGTGCAGCTCCAGGTGACTCTCGATCCCACGTACTTCGTGACCGCGGACACCTACACCGCCACCATCACCGTACTTTCGGGTGCGGCGCCGCCGCAGTTCGTCAACGTGACCATGACCATGAAGTTCGACGCTTCGAACGTCACTGTGACGTCGACACCCACTCCGGTCCCAAACCAAGGCGGTACCTGGAGCCTGCAACTGCACCTGGCCGATACCGGCGGAGCGCAGAGCCAGCTCACCGGATTGCACATCGATGGCGCGGATTACTCGGCCAACATCGCCCCGTGGTTCGGGTCTAACACCATCCCGGCCAACGGGACCATCGGCGCGTCGATTTATACAACCGGGCTGAACGCACCGGTCCAGAAGTTCTTCGAGTTCTTCGGCCAGGACACGGCCACCGGAGTCACCTGGTACCGGACGCTGACCATCGGGTTCTTGCCTTAGTCCTTGCCGGGCGTGACAGTAACAACGCGCCCAACGAAATAACTCGCTTCGTGTCCATCCTTTGGGCCTGTGGCCGAACGTCGAACGGCTGCACCGCGGTCCACTATGAGGCATGAGGAAATATATTCGCGCGATACTCGCCGATCTAGGCAAGAAGCGCAAAGACTACACACCGCCTGTTCCGGCGGCTTCGACCAATGCTCCCGTAACCAATCTGGACCCAAAGCCTCAGGCTTCCGTTCCGGACGATCTCAACAATCAGGACCTGTCTAACGACCCGTCGGAGAAGGTACGCCAACTCGACTACCAAGCCCAGCGGGAAGTGGAAAAGGGGACGCTGCCAGGCTAGCCAACTAACCAACTGTGGAGCGGGCTTCAGCCTGCAACGGCGACTTCAGTCGCCGATTCAAGCGTGCCACAAAAGTGACTCGCAACCTCTGAAGCCCACTCCACCTCAAAACGTCCGCTTCCCCAGCACCACCGCGCGGCGAGCGCCAGTGGCCGAAGGAAGGTTCGCCGGCTCGCGCCGGAAGCTCTCGAAGGCCAGCACGGCGAAGGCCAGGGCTTCCTTGGCGTCGGGATCGACTCCGAACTCGGCGCTGGAGAGAACCGGCGCGCTGGATTCCTCCTGCAGGCGGCGCATCATCCAGCGGTTGTGCACGCCGCCGCCGGACACGATAATCTCGTCCGGCTCGATGCTGCGATAGATCTGATACACCGCTGCGTAGACGGTGAATTCGGTAGCCGTGGCGATCAAATCCGGCAAAGGAATGCCGGTGGCGATCAACCCGCTGACGAACTGTTGTCCGAACTGCTCGCGTCCAGCGCTTTTGGGTCCCAGCCGCGCCAGGTACGGGTCCTGGATCATGGAGTCGAGCAACCCGCGATGAACCTTCGCGCCGCGGGCGACGCGCCCATTGCGGTCGAAAGTCTCGAGGCCTTCGGTCATGTGCGCGACCAGCGCGTCGATGACCATGTTGCCGGGGCCGGTGTCGAAGGCGACCACTTCCTCCAGCTTGGCGGCGGCTGGAATCGCGGTGATGTTGGCGATCCCGCCCAGGTTCAGCGTGACGCGGTTGCGCCGCCCGCTCTTGAACAACAGGTAATCGACGAAGGGAACCAGCGGCGCGCCGCGGCCCCCGGCGGCGATGTCGCGCTCGCGGAAATTGGAGATGGTGGGGATGCCGGTCCGCTCGGCAACAACGGCGGATTCGCCGATTTGCAACGTGCTGGCGACGCGGCGGCCCAGGTATTCGGCGGGCTCGCCTTCGTGATAGATGGTCTGCCCGTGCATGCCGATCAGATCGATGGATTTGAGCGAAATCCGTTTGCGGCGGCAGGTTTCGAGGACGGCCTCCGCGTACAACTCGCCCAGCAGGAAGTTCAGGCGCGAGATTGCGGCCGTGTGGGTCATGGTGTTCGAGACGCCCAGAAGCGCCGCCCGCACGTTCTTGGGGTAAGGAACACTACGGAACGCCACGCAGTCGAGCCGCGGCTTCCGGCCCGTGATGTCGACGATCGCAACGTCGATAGCGTCAAGCGAGGTGCCGCTCATGATCCCGGCGACTCTCATCGCATGTTCAATTGAACAAGATCGCTCGCGCCCGCTCACGCAAGCGATCTAGCTCAGTGTTGTTGTGTCGGAGGAGTTCGTGGTCCCAGGCCGTATCGGTGCCATCCCGGCAATCCCGTGCTAACGCCTTGCCGATGGTTTCCAGAGTGGAGCCCGGGTGAGCGCGCTTCAGGGCCTCGGGGTTGGTCCAAGGGCCAAGGACAAAGACTCGGTCAGTGAGGTGTTCTGGAATGATTCTCGTTGCCTCGTCCCGCCGATCCCCTTCGCCGTCAAAGTCGATTAACAAAACCACCAATCGATCCGGACATCGGGTCATTTCGCCGATGTGATCCTTCTCGAAGACCGCCAAGACATTTCTCCATCCGCCCGCTACTTCCGTCGCGTATAGCTGCCGAAAGTTGTCGATGGCCTGTGTAAAACCCGTCACCAGATCTCGGTCGGCGTCATCTTCGGGAATCACAATGATGTGCGGCCGATGCCGGTTGACGCTCATGGCTCCACGTCGCCGCGGGAGAGTGCACCCACGAGATCGCCGCTGACGCTTAGTTCGCTAAGCGGTCGAACGATAGTGGGTTCAAGATGGCTCTTCCGGTATAGGAGAAGGGTATTCTCGCGGGAAAAGCAGCGAATGGCCTCTGGGTTATGTGATGTTGCTATGAACTGACCGGCGGATTGAAACGCTCTGCGCAGAGCCATCACGAAATGTTGAACCTCGTCTAACGCCAGATAGTTGTCGGGCTCATCCCAGAAGCAAAACAAGGGGCCATAGGCGTCGTTGGCCGCCAGCACCAGAGCGCAAATCATGAAACACTTCTCGCCGTCCGACAAGTCCTCAAACGGTAGGTTCAGGCTTCCATGGTCGTTGGCGAACTGGACGATGAGGCTACGGGAATCCGTCCCCACCAGCGGATTCTTGATGTCCTTCAGATCGGGCATCACCTGCTTCAGGTGTCGATCGATTGTGGTGTAGGCCGAAGGCGCGTAGGCCAAGAGCCCCGAAAACCACGCGCCAAAGTTGGTTGCCTGAGGACTCGGCTCCAGGGTCTCTTCCTTGGATTCTCCTGAAATCAAGCTGGGCACCGGCCGAAGGATCACCATGCGAGCGAGCCACTGCTTGAACACGAATAGGGGATCGTCCGTGGATCCTTGCTGAATGATGGGCAGAGCCACCAAGTGCCGGTCGATTTCGAGGTTCCCCAGCATTTGGGCAACGATGCGCTCCGTGAGGCCCTTGGTCAGATCTTCCCCTGCAATATAGACTCGCCCCTGTTCCCGACTATAGACCGGCTTGCCGTCAACAGTGAGTTTCTCATCGAACACCCGAAGCTCTTTGGCCCCCCTCGGGAACTCAACAGCGATGGAGTACCCGTAGATCTTGGCTTTCAACTCGACTTCGATCTCAAACCGCATAGGCACGTCCGCACGTCTGAGATCGAAATCCTTTGGCTTCACTAAGTCATTTATCCGGTTCGTACCGCGCGCTATTTTCTGTAAAACCTCCAACGCAAGCGCAACAGTGGTCTTGCCCGAGCCGTTCTTGCCAATCAGCAACACCGATGACTGGCCCTTCACGGGCAGCTCGAAGTTCTCCAAACAGCGGAAGTTATGAACGTACAGGCGGCGGATCACAAAAGAATGATAACGCTCCCGTCATCACCGCTTCAGCTCCTTCTGCAACTCCGCCAAAAGCTGCAGCGCTTCAATGGGACGCAGTTCATCCAAATTGAGCCCACGAATCCGGTCCGCGATCTGATAATTCACCGGCTCAAACAACTGGATCTGCAGCGGCGCAGCCCGCGGCGCGAGTTCCTCTGTAACAGTCTGCTCGGCGGATTCATGCCGAGCCAGAATCTGCCGCGCCCGCTCGATCACGCTGAGCGGTAGCGCAGCCAGGCGCGCGACTTCGATCCCGTAACTTTTGTCGGCGGCTCCCGGTTCCACGCGGCGCAGGAACAGGATCTGGTCGCCGGATTCTTTCACCGACACATGCAAATTGCGGACGCCGTCGAGCTGTGAAGCCAGCTCGGTCAGCTCATGATAATGCGTGGCGAACAACGTCATCGCGCGGATCTGGCGGTGGATGTGTTCGATCACCGCCCACGCCAGCGCGAGGCCATCGTAGGTCGCGGTGCCGCGTCCGATCTCATCCAGCACGATCAAACTGCGCGCCGTCGCGGTGTTGAGGATGGCCGCGGTCTCCGTCATTTCCACCATGAAGGTCGAGCGCCCCCGAGCCAGGTTGTCGGCCGCGCCGATGCGCGTGAACACGCGGTCGACGACCGGCAAGAGCGCCGAGTCGGCCGGGACCCACGAGCCCATCTGCGCCAGGATCACCAGCAGCGCGGCCTGCCGCAGATAGGTGGACTTGCCGCCCATGTTGGGTCCCGTGATCACGGAGATGAAGGCCGTCTCGGGATGGAAATAGAGATCGTTGGGGATAAAGCGTTGCGCGTCCTTCTCGGCTAAGCGTTCGATCACCGGATGGCGTCCGCCGGCGATTTTCATCTCGCCGTCCGTCGAAAACCGCGGACGGGCGTAACGGTTCGAGGCCGCGATCTCCGCCAGCGCGAGCGTAACATCCACTTCGGCGACCGCCGCCGCTGTGGCCTTGATGCGGGCGGCGTGCGAGGCAGCCAAGGCGCGCAGTTCCTCGAAAATCTCTTTCTCGATCGCCAGAATCCGCTCCTCGGCTTCGAGGATCTTGGTTTCCAGCTCCTTCAGTTCCGGCGTAGTGAAGCGTTCGGCGTTGACCAGCGTCTGCTTCCGTTCGTAATCGGCAGGCGCCAGGTGCCGGTTGGCTTTGGAAATCTCCAGGTAATAACCGAACACGTTGTTGAAGCGGATTTTGAGTGAAGCGATGCCCGTGCGGGTACGCTCGCGCTGCTCGATCTGCGCGAGATACGTCCGGCTGTTGTGCGAGATGTCGCGCAGTTCGTCCAGATCCTGGCGGATTCCGGTGCGAATGGTTCCCCCGTCTGAGATGTTGGCGGGCGGCTCTTCGGCGAGCGCGCCGAGGACGCGATCGCGCACTTCGGCGACTTCATCGAGGCGCGCGTACAGGTCGGCGAACCGGGCTGCCTTCACGTCAACGATCCGTTGCTTGACCGAGGGAATCACGGCCAGCGAACGCGCCAACGCGCCGAGATCGCGAGGCGACGCCGAAGCCAACGCCACCCGCGCCAGCAGCCGCTCCAGATCGAGGATCGATTCCAAATCTTTGGCGAGCCCCGCGCGCAGAATGGCGGAAGCGTGCAGCGCCTCGACCGCGTCCAGGCGTGCTTCGATCTCCGCCAAGTCAATCGAAGGCGCAAGCAGCCGCCGGCGCAGCAGCCGTCCGCCCATGCCGGTATGCGTGCGGTCGAGCACGTAGAGCAGCGTCGATTCCTTGGATTCGCCCGCAAACAACGGCTCGACCAACTCCAGATTGCGCACGGTAGTCGCGTCGAGCACCAGCGCGGCCGCGCGATCGTAAAACGCGGGACGCTCCAAATGTTCCAGCGCGCCCCGCTGCGTCTCCCGAAGGTAGTGCAGGATCGCCGCAGCCGCACCGGTGGCGAGCGGACGCGCCTCCAGCCCGCAGCCATCGAGCGACAACAGCCGGAAGTGATCGCATAAACTGCGGACGGCGTAGTCGTGAGCGAAGACCCAAGGCTCGACATCGGTCTTGAGGCACGGCAGTTTGTCGAGAGCGCCGGCGGGGGCTAGTGCTTCTCGAGCATTGAGCGTTTCGAGCGCGGCCGGAACGTCGGCCAAGTCGATCTCGGTGGCGCGAAATTCTCCGGTGGAAACGTCGACGTGGGCCACGCCCGCTCGCGCGCCTTGGCCCATCACCGCAGCCAGAAAGTTGTTCTCGTGCGAGCGCAGCACAGCCGCGTTCATGGCCGTTCCGGGCGTGACAATGCGGGTGACCTCGCGCCGGACCAGTTTCTTGGCAGCCTTGGGATCTTCCATCTGATCGCAGATGGCCACGCGGTAGCCCTTCTGGATCAAGCGCGCGATGTAGTTCTCCGCCGAGTGATACGGCACGCCGCACATGGGAATAGCTTGTCCATGCTCCTTGCTGCGCGAAGTCAGCGTGATCTCCAGCTCGCGCGCGGCGGTGACGGCGTCTTCATAAAACAGCTCGTAGAAATCGCCCAGCCGGAACAGGAGCAGCGTGTTCGGCACCTGCTGCTTGATGGCGTGATACTGCCGCATGAGCGGCGTAGTCGGCGGGGCAGTAGGTGTTGTGGGCAGGCCGTCGGACATGCGGAGTTTTCATTATCACGCACAGCGGCTGGGTCTTTCGGCAGTCCCCCTGAGCCACCCGGCCAGGGCCGAATTTAGATCCACTGCCATCCGGCCAACGACCGTTGATCCCAATGGCGGATCGGGAGGCGTCCCTAACGGCAAAGGCTAGAATCTATTGATCTTGTTCGTAATTAGAGCTATACTTTGATCGGCTCCCATGCGCAGTTTTTTGCATCTAAGAAACACAGGGCGACACTACATGTACAGACCAGCGATCCTCGTTCTGACCCTCGTCGCGCTCGCGACTCAGTTGCCATCGCAGCAGCCGGCGGGCGCTTCATCGGGCGGCGCCGTAGACTTCAAGAAACAGGTCCAGCCCATTTTCGACACCAACTGCAAGGCGTGCCACTCGGGCGGCGCGGCGCCGGCCGGCTTACTGCTCGATTCAGCAGGCGGCTTGATGTCGGGCAGCCAAACGGGCAAGGTGATCATCCCCGGCAACTCCAAGGACAGCATCTTGGTCCAGCGAATCCGGGAAGGTTCCATGCCGCCGAGCGGCGCGGGATTCGGAAACGGCTCGCTTCCCGAAGCGGCTATCGAGACCATAGCGCGATGGGTGGATGAAGGCGCCAAGACCGGCGAAGCCGAATCCACCGGCGTGCTGGCCAAGCAGCCGGCGACTCCCGAGCGGGCGCTGCTCGACAAGTATTGCATCACCTGCCACAACCAGAAGCTGAAAACCGCCGGACTGCTGCTCGACGAGATGAACCCATCGCGGGTTCAAGATCGGCCGGAGCTGTGGGAAAAGGTCGTGCGCAAACTTCGGGCCGGCATGATGCCGCCGCCGCAAGCCACGCTCAAGCCGGACCCGGCCACGCGCGAGGCACTGATCAGCGGTATCGAGAAGCAGTTGGACAAGAACATGGCAGTCCAGCTTCCGCCTCCGGGGCTGCACCGCATGAATCGTACCGAATACGCCAACGCGATCCGCGACTTGTTGGACGTGCAGATCGACCCGGCTCAGTACTTGCCGTCGGATGATTCCACGCGCGGGTTCGACAACGTGGCCGCAGCGCTTTCGCTGTCGCCGGCGCTGCTCGAAGGCTACGTTGCGGCCGCCCGCAAGATCAGCCGCATGGCGGTAGGCGATGTGGTGGGCGCGGGCGACACGGTGGCCGTCGAGAAAGTGTTCCAGGTGCCCGACGACACCTCGCAGCAATACCATGTCGAGGGGTTGCCCTTCGGAACCCGCGGCGGTTTGGTGGTCAAGTACGAAGCCTTGGCCGATGGCGACTATGCGTTCAAAGTGTGGCCGGTCAACCTGGGCAACATGAACAACAACCGGGCGTTCGGCGATATCAAGGGCGAGAAGCTGGAAATCCTGGTTGACGGCGAGCGCATCAAACTCTTCGACTGGGACCGCGAGATCGGGCGCGGCGCGGCCGTGATCAGCGGGACCAAAGAAGTCCGCGTGCCGCTCAAAGCCGGACTGCACACCATCGGCGTGACCTTCCCGGCCACCGACTACGCACCCGGCAACGACCTGGATCAGCACTTCCTGCGCAGCACCATCGAGACCGGCGGCGTCCCGGGATTCACCTTCTTCCCGCACGTCGGCAAGCTGGCGGTGATCGGGCCGTTCGATGCCAAGGGCGCGACCGATTCGCCCAGCCGCCGCAAGATTTTCGTCTGCCAGCCGGCCAGCCCGGATAAAGAAACCACCTGCGCCAAGGACGTCGTCACAACGCTCGCGCGGCGCGCATTCCGCAGGCCGATCAGCGCGCAGGACTCGGAAACCCTGATGAGCTTCTATCAGCAGGGTCGCAATGACGGCGGCGATTTCGATCACGGTATCGAGATGGCCCTGCGGCGCATCCTGGCCGACCCCGAGTTCGTATTCCGCAAGGAAGTCGAGCCGACCAACGTGAGGCCGGGCCAGAAGTACCGCATCAGCGACCTGGAGCTGGCCTCGCGCCTGTCGTTCTTCCTGTGGTCCAGCATTCCGGACGATGAGTTGATCAAGGTTGCGGGCCAGAACAAGCTTCACGAACCGGCCGTGCTCGAAGCGCAGGTGAAGCGCATGCTGGCCGATCCCAAGTCGGACCGGCTGGTGACCAACTTTATCGGTCAATGGCTGAACGTTCGCGGACTGGCGGCCGTGGAGCCCGTGACCGCTTCGTTTCCGGACTTCGACGACAACCTCCGCCAGGCGATGCGCCGTGAGATGGAGATGTTCGTCGGCAGCGTGGTGCATGAAGACCGCAGTCTGACCGATCTTCTGGCCGGCAACTACACTTTCTTGAATGAGCGCCTGGCCAAACACTACGGCATCCCCAACGTGTACGGAAGCTTCTTCCGGCGCGTGACGTTGCCGCCGGAATTCGACGCCCGGCGCGGGTTACTGGGCAAGGGCGCGTTCCTGACCATCTCTTCAGCGCCCGACCGCACGTCGCCCGTGATCCGCGGCAAAACAGTAATGCAGATCTTCCTGGGCGTGGATCCGCCTAATCCGCCACCCAACGTAGTGATCAAGCTCGCCTCCACCGCCAACGACACCCATGGCGGCCTGAAGCCGTCGATGCGGCAGCAGATGGAGATGCATCGCACCAATGAGCCGTGCCACTCCTGCCACCAGATCATGGACCCGATCGGATTCTCGCTGGAGAATTTCGACGCAACGGGCGCCTGGCGGACCAACGACGGCGGCAACCCCATTGACACGGCCGGGAAACTGGTGGACGGCACGCAACTGGAAGGCGTGAAGGGTCTGCGCGACGCGATGGTCCGCTACACCCCGCAGTTTGTTCGCGTCATCACCGAAAAGTTGATGATTTACGCGCTGGGCCGCGGCACCGAATACTTCGATATGCCGGTGGTCCGGTCCATTGTGCGCGACGCCGAGAAGAACAACTACCGCTTCTCGACGCTCGTGCTAGGCATTGTGAAGAGCGACGCCTTCCAGATGAATATGAAGGAAGCGTCGGAGAAGCTGGCTTCGAATGGTAACTAGTGGAGTGGCTTTGCCGGGAACAGTATCGAGACGAGCCTCTACACGGCACGCAAGAGTGCAGGCGCCACGCGTGGAGCGAACTTTAGTTTGCCACGTCGGCACTCGTGCCGACGCTTGGCCAGCCACGTCCACATGTGATGACGAGCTACAGTTAAGACAGCAGGAGAATTCGTAACCATGTTCCTTACTAAAAAGCACATCTCCCGACGGATGGTACTGAAAGGCGCCGGCGTTACGCTGGCCCTGCCGCTGCTGGATTCCATGATCCCGGCGCAAACGCCGCTGGCCCAAACCGCGGCGAAAGCGCCGACGCGCTTCACCGGCATCTTCGTCCCCCACGGGATGGCCCCCGGCTGGTGGATTCCCGAAGCGGGCGGTCCCGGCGAGCCCAAGCGCGCCGAAGGCGCGAAGGACTTCGAGCTGTCCATGATCATGAAGCCCCTCGAAGGGGTCCGCGACCGCACCACCATCATCAGCGGCATCTGGACCAAGTCGGCCGAACCGCCTCCGGGCGTCACCGGCGCGGATCACTGGGTGGCCGCGGCCTTCATGTGTGCCAACAAGCCCAAGAAAACCACCGGCTCCGACATCTACGACGGCGTCACCATCGACCAGATGATCGCCCAGAAGATCGGCCAGGAATCGCTCCTGCCGTCGATCCAGTTGGGCCTGGAAGATCCCGGCGCCAATTCGAGCAACTGCGGCGAAGGCTACAGCTGCGCCTACACCAACTCGATCTCCTGGGCCACGCCCACCAAGCCGCTGCCCATGGAGCTGAACCCGCAAGTGGTGTTCGAGCGCCTGTTCGGCGATGGCTCCAATCCCAAGGAGCGTGCCGCCAGCCGCGAGCAGGACCGCAGCATCCTCGACTCGGTCAATGAGAGCTTGAACCGCTTCAAGCAGAACCTGGGCGCCTCCGACAAAGCCCGCCTGGATGAGTACTCCGAAGACATCCGCGAAATCGAGCGCCGTCTGGAAATCGCCAAGAAAGCGTCGGGCAGCGTGTCGACCGAAGGCGTGATCGTGCCCAGCGGCGTGCCGGAGTCCTTCGACGAGCACGTGAAGCTGCATTCCGACCTGCTGCTGTTAGCCTACAAGGCCGACATCACGCGCGTCGGATCGATGTTGTACGCCCGCGATCTCACCGCTCGCGCGTATCCCCTGAGCGGTTCCACCAGCGGGTTCCACGGAGCTTCCCATCACGCCGAGAATCCCGAGCGCATCGCCGACTACGCCAAGATAGGCCGCTACCACGTGTCCTGCCTGGCGTACCTGGCCGAGAAAATGAAGAAGACGCCGGACGGCGACGGCACCCTGCTGGATCACTCCCTGATTTTCTACGGCACCAACATGGGCGACTCCAACCAGCACCTGCACTACGACGTTCCGCACATCCTGGTGGGCGGCGCGGGCGGACGCCTGAAGGGCAACCGCCATCTGAACTTCCCCACCAAAACCATCACCAGCGGCAACATTCTGGTGAGCCTCGTGAAGCTGTTCGACATCAAGGTCGACCAGATTGGCGACAGCACCGGCGTGTTGCCGGGGTTGGTGTAGGAGCAAGCCCGCCATGCGCACATACTTCCTCGCAGCGGTTGCGGCGCTCGCGGCGACTGCCTTCGGCGCCAATTCTCCAGTGGCCGACGCAGCCAGCCGTGGCGACAAGACTGCGGTTCAGTCGCTCATCAAACAGAAGGCCGACGTCAACGCTCCCCAGCCCGATGGCGCGACCGCGATCCAGTGGGCCGCGTATCGCAACGATCTGGAGCTGGCGGACGTCCTGATCGCCGCCGGAGCCAATGTGAAAGCCGCCAATAAGGACGGCGCGACGCCCATGCACTTAGCGTCCATCAACGGCAGCGCCCCCATGATGGAGAAACTGATCAACGCCGGCGCCAATCCGAACGAAATCGGAGCGCACGGCGAAACTCCGCTGATGTTCGCATCGCGCACCGGAAACGTGGATGCCATCAAGATGCTCCTGGCCAACAAGGCCAGCGTCAACGCGACGGAGAAGCTCCGCGGCACGACGGCCCTGATGTGGGCCTCCGAGCAGGGCCACGCCGACGCCGTCCGCCTGCTGCTGAAGAGCGGCGCGGACTTCAAAGCTGCCTCGAACCCGGACGCCAAGGGCGGCACGGCGTACCTGGCTCCCACAGTAGTAGGCCGGGCGCGGCAGGACAAGAGTTTCGGCCGGCCACGGAACTCCGCGGACGTGCCCACGGGAGCGGATCTGGGCGGCGCTGGAGCCCTCGCTAATCCGGGCCCGGGCGGACGTGGTCCAGCCGGTGCCCGCGCGGGACGCGGAGCTGCCGGCGACACGGTTAACGCAGCCGACGCCATCGCGGCAGCCGATCAAGCCGCGGCGGATTTCGCGTTCAACCGCAACGTCAATACCGATGGCGGCGGCTTGACCGCGCTGGTACTCTCCGCGCGCGAGGATTGCCTGGATTGCGCCAAGGCACTGGTAGAAGCCGGAGCGGATGTGAATCAGGTGACCCACTACGGCTGGACCGCGCTGCTGACCGCGACCCAAAACCGCCACTACAAGCTGGCTTCCTACCTGCTCGACAAGGGTGCCAATCCGAACATCGCCAACCACGGCGGCTGGACGCCGATTTATCTCGCCACCGACAACCGCAACATCGAAGGCGGCGACTATCCCGTGCGCGCGCCCGACATGGATCATCTGGATTACATCAAGCTCCTGATTGACCACGGCGCCAACGTAAACGCCCGCGTATGCGGAGCCAAATCGACAGCCACCCAATGCGTGGGCGACAGTACCGAAACGCGCACCATCTTCACCATGCAGTGGCTGTACGAAGACGGCGCGACTCCCTTCTGGCGCGCGTCCCAATCGGCCGACATCGATTTGATGAAGCTGCTCCTCGCGCACGGCGCCGATCCCAAACTGGGCACCGCAGGACAGCAGGGCGGCAACGTCAGCCCACTCTCGGTCGCGGCCGGCATCGGCTGGGTGGAAGGCGTCACCTTCGAGTGGAGCGAGAAGGCCAACGTCGAGGCGGTGAAGATGCTGCTCGATCTGGGCCTGGACCCGAACACTGCCGATACCGACGGCCGCACCCCGCTGCACGGCGCGGCGCACAAGGGCCGCAACGCAGTGGTCCAAATGCTGGTGGATCACGGCGCCAAGCTGGACGCCCGCGACATGGGAAGCCGCGACACGTTCACCGGCGAAAACCAGGGCCGCACCTGGGAGCCCATCGACTACTCGCGCGGCCTGGTCCGCGTAGGCGTGCAGTCGGCGATTCCGCATCCCGAAACCGAAGCCCTGCTGGCCAAGCTGATGACCGACCGCGGCATCCCCGTGCCCAAAGCCTTCGGCTCCTCGATCTGCCTGACCAAGGTGTGCGAGGACGGCGAGAAGAAGTAGGCCCAGCTTCGGCAGCTACATCCGGCCTGCAGGCCAGATGTTCTCCTCTTCTCCGTTGCGATCCATAAACACTACGCCGTCAGGGAGGATCTCTGAGGTATAATTCACGTATTCCTGCCGCAAGCGCCAGGACTTGGCGTCGTTACTTTGCAGCCGCAGCTAAGGGTTTCCGACCGCGTGGCCGCCGAGCTTTACTGTTACAAACCGCAATCGGGTATTCAGGCAGGAGAGGAACCTATGCCATTCGTTTCCATTACACGTCTGCGCGTTCGGTCGTGGTCCTATGTGCCCGCGTTCGTTGTTCAGACGTTGCGGGTTGCTCGGCAAGCCGCGAGAGCCGACGGGAACCTCGCGGTCAAACTGCTGCGGGACCGCAGGAAAACGTTCTGGACCGGCACGGCTTGGTCGTCCGAGGATTCGGTGAAGGCATTCATGCGTGCGAAACCCCACGGGCCGACCATGCGAAGCATTCTGAACTGGTGTGACGAAGCTGCTCTGGTGCACTGGGCGCAAGCTGGCGAGGAACTTCCTACCTGGGAGGAGGCGCACAAGCGAATTCAGCAGGAAGGGCGGCGATCGAAGGTGAACCACCCGTCAGCGGCCCATTCAGCGTACGCGATTACCGTACCGACGGCGAGCCAAACGCGCGAGCTGCGTTTCAAGTGACGTTGAGCGGCTCAGTCCTGGCTGACTGCTGTCTAATAGCTGCACTCGACGGCGGAGCTGGACCAGAATAGTATCGCCACAACTGCTGCGCCGCGTGCGGATCGCGCACGACATCCCTGCTTACGGCGAGTTTGTCGGATCAACGGCAGAAGACTCCTCCATTGGGGCTCAGGATCGAACACCAATCACCTGGCAAATCCCGCGACGAGCACAGCGCTCACAAAGACAAGCTGCAGTGCGGTTCGAATCGGCAACGGGGTAACGGGCCTGACACCGATCGTCAGCGTCTGACGGGATGCGTAAACATTGGCGGGAAACATCGCCACCATGAGCAACGCGAGACAGGTGGCCGCAAGTCTGGTCGTGGCAGGAAGCATTAGTCCGGTCGCACCTGCGATTTCAAAACAACCCGTCGCCGTGACTAGCAACTCAGGTTTTGGAAATGCACGCGGTACCATCCGGATGAGGTCCGCTCTCTTCTTTCCCCAGTGCGCGGACGCCGTTACCAAGAACATCGTCGAGAGTGCGGCACGCAACGCCGCCGGCCAGGGCCACACGATAGCCGCACCCGCGAATCCGGCTATCCAGAAAAGCAGAAAAGATGAAACCAGAATGTAGAAAGGAGCCACGATAGTTCCCCATTAGTAGACGCAGCGCGCGAGTACGACCGGCGAAAACACGCCTTGTGAAACTCGCAGGTGATCCTTGCCACGAACGCCTCGCTGTTGATCCATTCTACTCCCGCCTTGTCGCGCAGCGTTTAGCGGCGTTCCACGGTAGAGCCCGAGAACGTTCGGCTCAATCTGCGAGACCGGGATGTCGGAGCGCGAGTCATGCCAAACTGGCGAGACGAAGGCGGCGGTCACAGCCCTGAAAAAAACCCGTTTCACCTCCGTCCTCTATGATTTAGCGAACCGCTAAGAGCCCCGCGCTCTCGCCCCCCTGATAAGCTGAAGCCGAGGAGAGTAGGTGCTCGGCTGTCCGTGCCTCTCTCCACTCCGCGCACAGGCGCAAGCTGGTGCGCGCGGGTAATGGGGCGCGCCGTTCTAGACTCCGGCGTGCAACGTCAAACGGATGTCCTTCTGCCGGTGAAGGTAAAACCTCGGCGTCGCGGGATCCCGAAACGCTAGCGTACCGGCGCTAATCCGTCGTGCGCGGGCATCTTATTGAGGAGGTTGTTCCGGGAAAAGCCACCGGCCGGTTGGGCCCGGCCCGGAGCTTTCGAAGGAGCGGCCTCCTCGATAACGGCCGTTACTACCCTCACCACACTAGAAGTGTCTCTCCACCCCTATCCACTCTCAGACCATCCCAACCGGGTGCCGGCCCAAATTACCAAACGAACCCGAGCCCCTCACGCGTCCCCGCCGGGCCCGCGAAAACTACCAAACGAACCCGAGCCGCCCACCCGCCCGGCCCAACACGGCAATTACCAAACGAACCCAAGCCGCCCGCCCCCGCACCCGAATTACAAAACGAACCCAAATTACAAAACGAACCCAAGCGCGACGAGTTTCCTCTACACTGAAGGGCGGAGAAAGCTCATGCCCACTCGAAGCCCGCTGGTCTGCGCCGCGATAGCAGCCGCGCTCACCGCCGCACCCGCTCCGGCCCAGGTGCAAGGATTCAAACCCGTCACCCAGGAGATGCTGCTGAACCCCGCCCCGGGCGACTGGCTGATGTTCAGCCGCACCTATGACGCGCAGCGCTACAGCCCGCTCACGCTCATCAACAAACAAAATATCTCCCAGTTGCGTCTGGCCTGGGAGCGCGGCATGGGCGCGGGGCAAACCGAGACCATCCCCATCATCCACGACGGCGTCATGTACGTAGTCGAGCCCGGCGCAGTCGTGCAAGCTCTCGACGCGTCCACCGGCGATTTACTGTGGGAGTACAAGCGCAAAGTCGCCGCCAACGTCGCCGCGCAGGCGCGCACGAAAGCCCTGGCGATTTTTCAGGACATCGTGGTCTACACCGCGCCCGACAGTTACGTGGTCGGCCTCGACGCCCGCACCGGCGAGATGCGCTGGGAAACCAAGACCGACGGCCGCGGCCACACCTCCGGCCCGATCGTGGTCGAAGGCAAAGCGATCTCCGGAGGCGCCTGCGCGGGCAAGCGCGAGAACTGCTACATCGCCGCGCACGATGCGCTGACCGGGAAAGAGCTGTGGCGCTTCTACACCACTCCCGCGCCGGGCGAGCCGGGCGATGAGAGCTGGGGCGGAGCGGCGCTCGACAAGCGCCAGGCTTCCACGTGGGGCCTGCCCGGCACCTACGATCCCGTGCGCAAGCTGGTGTACTGGGGCGTGGCGAATCCCATGCCCGACCAGCGCGCCCTGCGTCACGACGGGAATCCCGATGCGATCTCCCGCACCGCGCCGGCGGATCTGTACAGCAACTCCACGCTGGCGCTCGATCCGTCAACCGGCAAGCTAGCGTGGTATTACCAGCATCTGCCGGGCGACGATTGGGACTCGGATTACACCCACGAGCGCACGCTGCTGCGGACCCGCATCAATCCCGACCCGAAATTCGTGAAGTGGATCAATCCCGACGTGCCCAAGGGCGAAGAGCGTGACGTCGCGGTAACCGTCGGCGAGGCGGGCGGCATCTTCGTGCTCGATCGCGGCAACGGCCAGTTCCTGTGGGCGAATCCGTTCCCTTACGACGATCCCAACTACGTGATCTCGGATATCGATCCCAAGACCGGCCGCACCTCGATCAACTGGAACATCGTCTTCAAGCAGCCCGGCGATCACCACATCGTGTGCTTCTGGAACACGCGCAGTTACTGGCCCACCGCGTATCATCCGGGGACCAATTCCCTGTACGTGTCCTACACCGACAATTGCCGTGATCTGACCACGGCGGGCCCAGCGGGACGAGGCGGATGGAAAGTGGTGCCGCGTCCGGGCGCGGATCCCAAGGCGCTGACCGGCCTGGCGAAGATCAATCTATCGACCGGCGAAATCCTGCGCTTCGACGTGGGCCGCGTGCCCGGCAACGGAGCGATGCTCGCCACCGCCGGAGACCTCATCTTTCACGGCGACATGAATCGCCGCTTCCGCGCCTTCGACGCGGCCACCGGCAAGCAGCTCTGGGAAACGATCCTAGGCGGCAATGCCTCGGTGAGCACGATCACCTACACGGCCAAAGGCAAGCAGTACGTCGCGATCATGACCGGCGACAACCTAAAGGTGCCGGAGCTGAGCGCGGAGTTCCCGGAGATCTCCACGCCCAAAGGCCACAACGCGATTTACGTGTTCGGGCTGCCGTAGCCAAGACTTTATGATATATTCGCCTACGAAGACCTTTATCTTAAGGAGTGTCCAAGTGCGAAATAAAATCGGTCTCATAACCGCAGCCGCCCTGCTTTTGGCGGCGACGTCTCTCTGGGCGCATCATTCCCCGTCCGCCGAGTTCGACATGAGCAAGCGCATCACCGTGTCCGGCACGCTCACTAAGGTCGACTGGATCAATCCCCACATCACCCTGGCGATGGACGTCAAAAATGAGAGCGGCAAAGTCGAGTCGTGGTCGTTCGAGAGCAATCCGCCGGCCTGGTTCCGGCGCGTGGGCGTGGGCCGCGCCGATCTGGCGAAAGCCATCGGGCAGACGGTTACGGCCGAGGGAGTGCGGGCCAAGGATGGGTCGGCGTTCGGGTACATGCAGAAAATCACGATGCCCGACGGAACCTCACTGGAGTTGGCCAGTTCGATCAAGTAGAGGAGACTAACGATGAACCATCGAATCGTTCTCATTGTGGCGGTCGTAGCGATCGCCGCCGCGTGTGTATTCGCGCAAGCTTCGGGTAGCGCGGCGAAAGCCAGCGGGTCCATTCCGCGAGCGGCCGACGGGCACCCCGACCTGAGCGGCATCTGGCAGTTCGCGATCGACCTGCCTCCGACCGGCCTCAAGAAGACCGGGCCCAGTGGCGTAGAATTCAAAACCGTCGACCAAAGCGGGCGTCGCGCGGCGAAGGGTGTACCCGGCGCGCTCCCGTCCACCAACGCGCCCTCATACAAGCCCGAGTTGCAGGCCAAAGTGAAGGACCTGATCGATCACGAGAGCCGCACCGACCCTGTCTTCTACTGTGGGCGTCCAGGGGTCCCGCGCATCGGCTCGCCGCGCAAGATCGTGCAGACGCCCAAGGAGATGATCTTCTTTTACGAGGACATCTCGGGCGATCCCTACCGCATCATTCCCGTCGATGGCCGTGCGCACCGTAAGGACGCCAACCCCACCTACTACGGCGATTCGGTCGGCCGCTGGGAAGGCGACACTCTGGTCGTCGACGTGACCAACTTCAACGAGGACGGTTGGTTCGGCGAAGAAGGCTACTTCCACAGCGACGCGATGCACGTCGTCGAACGGCTGTGGCGCGACGGCGCGAACCTGGTCTACCAGTACACGGTGGACGATCCCAAGGTGCTGACGGCCCCCTGGATCGCACCTCCGCGCGTGGTGAAACCGTCGAATGAGCCGCTCGAAGAATCGCCCAAGTGCGTAGAGACCGACGCCGCGAAGCTCGTGAACAACGACCATCACGGCCAGCGGTAGCACGTGGGGCGTACTAAGTTCTGTGGCTTGTTGACTGCCGTTCCCAAATGTGGGAACATTGATCATGAAGGTCTACGGCGAAGCGGCCGTGGCGAGATTCGCCCGTAGGCATCCGGCGTCGCGCAAGGCGCTCCAGCGATTCCTGGAAATCACGAAGCAGGCAGCGTGGCCGAGTTTCGTTGCGGTGAAGAGGACGTTTGCGGCGACCGATTATGTTAGTGGAAGGCTCATCTTCGACGTCGGCGGAAACAAGTACCGGGTCATCGCCAAGGTGGACTTCACGGATCAATCCCTTCTTGTGGAGTCTATCCTCACGCATGAGGAGTACGATCGGGAGAGCTTCTGATGCCAACCGTAATCGCGGACGACTATAAAAAGCTTCTGTCGAAGACGCTGCCGAAGGTGATCGAGACCGAGGCCGAGTACGAGTCTGTTGTGGGCTCGCTTTCCGGGCTGATGGGAAAAGGGAGCCGTCGAACCTCAAGTGAAGTGCGCCTCATGAGGTTGCTCCAACTCCTGGTTGCGGACTACGATCAGCGCCACGCCATGCCGCCTTCTAAGATGCCGGCACATGAGGCCTTGAACTATCTTCTCGAAACGTCAGGCCGAACACCCGCCGACTTAATCAGGATCTTCAGCCAGCGTAGCCACGTTCATGAGGCGCTGAACGGAAAGCGCAAGATCAGCGCGGATCAGGCCCGCAAACTCGGGGCATTGTTCTGCGTGAACCCGGGCGTATTCATCTAGCCCCCGCCGACGAACCACACAATCTCCAGCCGGTCGCCCGGCGTGATCTGAGTCGCGCTCCATTCGGCCTTACGCACGATGGAAAGATTGCGCTCGACAGCCACGCGAGCCGGGTCGAGCTCCAGCCAAACCAGCAGCCGATCTAGGGCGAACCCCTCAGGGACGCTCTTGGCGACTCCGTTTACCACAACTTCAATCGTTTTTGTTTCAGGGCTTTCCATGATCTGGGCGCCTTTCAGACACTGCCTGCGTTTGACACCCCCGTGTGCCCATCATTATATTCAATACTTAGGCCAAAACATTAGCTCCAGAATGGGCGCGGGATCGCCAGCGCCCGGCACGGCGCATCGAACACATGCCATCCACCTATCCAGAACTCTATTTCCCTGTGTTGGTGCAGTTTGTGATCGCCATGGCTCTCGCCGGGGGATTGATCGCGGCGTCCACGTTCTTGGGCAAGCGTGCGCGCAGCCCGCTCAAAGACACGCCCTATGAGTCCGGCATGGCGCCGGTCGGCTCGGCGCATGAGCGCTTCAGCGTGAAGTTTTATTTGGTGGGGATGATCTTCATCCTGTTCGACGTTGAAGCCGTCTTCCTGTATCCCTGGGCCGTGGTGTACCGCGAACTGAAGCTGTTCGGATTTTTCGAGATGCTGATCTTCGTGGCGGTGATACTGGTCGGATTCTTCTACGTGTGGAAGAAAGGCGCTTTGGATTGGGGCCCGGTGCCGAAGAGCCCGCGAAAGGGAGAAGCGCGATGACACACGCGGCAGTCCTGGAAACGATGGAGGCGTTCGGCGAAACCACGCTTACCGCCGATCCGGCCCGGATCGTCGAGCTGTGCCGCCATTTCAAGGACAACGAAGGGTTCGTGCGGTTGAGCGCCGTGACGGCCGTCGACCGCTTTCCGGCCGAGCCGCGATTCGAAGTGATCTATCACCTGCACGCCATCGACATGGCCCAGCCGAATCTGGCCAGCCGCCGGTTGCGCCTGAAGTGCCGCTTGGGCGGAACGGACCCGCTGATCGATTCCGTCACTTCAGTGTGGCGTTCGGCGGACTGGTATGAGCGTGAAGTGTTCGATATGTTCGGCATCAAGTTCCGGAATCACCCCAACCATCAGCGGATTCTCATGCCGGTGGATTGGGACGGTTATCCGCTGCGGAAGGATTACCCGGTGCACGGCAACAAGTACGGATACCAGAGCGAGTAACGCATGAAGCACAAATTGTTCGAAGAGCACTCCGCTACAATTTCCGCCGTCCAGGAGGAGCCCGCAAGTCCGTCCGCGCCGCGGCGCATGACGTTGAACATGGGCCCGCAGCATCCTTCCACGCACGGCGTGTTGCGCATCGTTCTGGAGTTGGAAGGCGAGACCATCCGCAAGGCCGAACCCGACATCGGGTTCCTGCACACCGGCATCGAGAAAGAATGCGAGCAGAAGAACTGGCAGCAGGTGGTGACACTCACCGACCGTGTCGATTATCTCGCGAACCTTTCGAACAACCTGGTGTACGCGCTGGCCGTCGAAAAGCTCCTGCAGATCGAGATCCCGCCGCGCGCGCAGTGGACGCGCGTGATGATGACCGAGCTGTCGCGGCTCAACAGCCACCTGGTGTGGCTGGGCACGCACGCCCTGGACATCGGCGCGATGACGGTGTTCTTCTACTGCTTCCGCGAGCGCGAAGACATCCTGCGCATCTTCGAAATGTTTTCGGGCCAGCGCATGATGACCAGCTATATCCGCATCGGCGGCCTGGCGCTGGAGCCTCCGCGCGGCTGGCAGAAGGTGGTGGGGAAATTCATCGGCGCCTTCCCAAGCAAGGTCGACGAATACGAGGAACTGCTGAACTCGAATCCCATCTGGACGCGCCGGACGAAGGGTGTGGGTTTCATTTCGCTTGAGGACATGCTGGACCTGGGCGTCACCGGTCCCATGATTCGCGGTGCGGGCGTGCCGCTCGATCTGCGCAAGAACGAGCCGTATTCGAGCTACGACAAATTCGATTTCGACGTGGCTGTGGAAACGTCGAACGACGTGTGGGCGCGGTACCGCGTGCGCATGAAGGAGATGCGCGAGAGCGCCAAGATCATCGCCCAGGCGCTTGAAGGGATGCCGGAGGGGGACTGGCAAGCCGACGCTCCGCACGTGGTCCTGCCCGACCGCGAGAAGATGAAGACCCAGATGGAGTCGCTCATTTACCATTTCAAGATCGTCACCGAGGGCTTCCGCGTGCCGGCCGGCGAGGTGTTCCAATGCATCGAAGCGCCGCGGGGGGAGATCGGTTACTATGTCGTGAGCGACGGGACCTCGAAGCCCTACCGGGTGCACATGCGTACGCCCAGCTTCGGCAATCTGCAGGCGCTGCCGGTGATGCTCGAAGGCGCGTTGATCGCCGACTCGATCGCGGCGCTGGGCAGCATGGACTTCGTACTCGGAGACACCGACCGCTAAGGACGAATACAAAATGGCCACAGATGGACACGGATGCACACGAATCGAACCAAGCGTCTTATGCGTGCGCATGCGCGTCCATCCGTGGCTGAGAATCGGTGAACAGATCAGACCATGAATTTCTCGCCGCAACTCGAAGAACGATTCGCCAAGATGCTGACCGTGTATCCGGAAGGCCGCAAGCGCTCGGCGGTGGTGCCGATGCTGATCTACGCGCAGGACGAAGTGGGCGCGGTCACGCAGGAACTGATCGAGGAAGTGGCCCGCCGCTGTGAAGTGGCGCCGCTGCAGGTGGACGAGGTGGTGGGCTACTATTCGATGCTGCACCGCCGGCCACAGGGCAAGTATCACGTGCAGGTGTGCACCAATATCAGTTGCATGCTGGTGGGCGGCACCGAATTGTACGAGCACGCTCGCAAGAAACTGGGCGTCGGGCACAAGGAAACCACCGGCGACGGGCAGTTCTCGCTCGAAGAAGTCGAGTGCATTGGAGCCTGTTCCTGGGCGCCCGCGGTCGAGATCAACTACGATTTCCATCACCACGTGACGCCGGAGCGGCTCGATCAGTTGATTGACGGGCTGAGGAAAGCGATCTGATGCCCACCAAGCTCTATAACGAACCCAGCCCGCTCGAAACCAAAGTTCTGAGCAAGCGCTTCGGACTCGCGAATTCCGACTCGCTCGATACGTATCTCGCGCACGACGGCTTCAAGGCGTTTCGCAAGGCCCGGGAGATGACTCCCGAGCAGATCGTCGACGAAGTGAAGGCCTCGGCTCTGCGCGGGCGGGGCGGCGCGGGATTTCCAACCGGTCTGAAATGGAGTTTTGTCCCGCGCACGTCGCCCAAGCCCAAATTCATCGTCATCAACGCCGATGAGAGCGAGCCCGGCACTTGCAAGGACCGGTTGCTGATGGAGTACGATCCGCACCAGATGATCGAAGGCATCCTGATCGCGGGCCTGGCGATCGACTCACACAAGGGTTACCTGTACATTCGCGGCGAATACCGTTACCTGATCGATCACATGGATCGCGCGATCGCCGAAGCGTACGCGAAGGGGTACCTGGGCAAGAATATCGCGGGCACCGGATTCGATTTCGATTTGTACACGCACTCGGGGGCGGGCGCTTATGAATGCGGGGAAGAGACGGCGCTGCTCGATTCGCTCGAAGGCAAGCGTGGGATTCCGCGCATGAAACCTCCGTTCCCGGCGGTGGCGGGCGCGTGGGCGTCGCCGACGCTCCTTAATAACGTGGAGACGTTCAGCGCGATTCCACCGATCATTCGCGACGGCGCAGCGGCGTTCGCGGCTCTGGGCACGCCAAAGAACGGGGGAACGCGGCTGGTTTGTATCTCGGGGCACGTCAATAAACCCGGCGTTTACGAATTGCCGTTGGGCTTCCCGATGCTGAGGGCGATCTACGAAGTGGCCGGCGGTATTCCGGGCGGAAAGAAGTTAAAAGCCGTGGTTCCGGGCGGTTCCTCGTGCCCGCTTTTGAAGGCCGATGAATGCGACATCCCCATGGATTACGACACGCTCGCCAAGGTCGGCAGCATGTTGGGATCGGGAGGCATGGTGGTGATGGACGAGACCACGGACATGGTGAAGGTCGCGCTGCGTATCATGCGGTTCTATGCGCATGAGAGCTGCGGCTGGTGCATCCCGTGCCGCGAAGGCACCACGTGGCTCCGGAAGATTCTGCAGCGGTTCGACGACGGCGGTGGACGGCACGAAGACGTCGACCTTCTTGGTGAGCTCTCGAAGAACATGCTGGGGCGGACGTTTTGTGCTTTGGGCGATGCGGCGGCGATGCCGACCATTTCCATCGTGGACAAATTTCCGGCGGATTTCGAGAAGCGGCTGGTGGTTCAAGGCGCCGCCGAAACGGTGATGGTGTAAACGATGGCGGAACTGGTAAAACTGACGATCGACGGACGCGCCATTGAGGCCGAGAAAGGCACTCTGCTGATCGAGGCCGCGCGGCAGAACGATATTGAGATCCCGTCGTTTTGCTATTACGAAGGCTTGAGCCTGCAGGCGGCGTGCCGCATGTGCCTGGTGGAAGTCGAGAAGACTCCCAAGCTGCAAGTAGGCTGCACATTGCCCGTGGGCGAAGGCATGGTGGTGCACACCGATTCGCCATTGGTGCAGAATGCGCGCAAGGGCACTCTCGAATTCCTGCTGACCAATCATCCTCTGGATTGCCCGGTGTGCGACAAAGGCGGCGAGTGCGAACTCCAGGACATGGTGTTCCGCTACGGCGCGGGCGAAAGCCGCTTTGTGGAGCGCAAGGTGCACACGCCGGAAAAACAGTGGTCGCCGGTGGTGTACTTCGACGCGCCGCGCTGCATCCTGTGTTACCGCTGCGTGCGGGTGTGCAACGAAGGCATGGGCGTGAACGCGCTGGGGATCGGCGCCCGCGGCGTGATCTCGGAGATCGTGCCCAATCGTCACGATCACCTGGAGTGCGACGAGTGCGGCGCCTGCATCGACATCTGCCCGGTGGGCGCGCTGACCAGCGGAAGCTACCGCTATCAGACGCGGCCTTGGGAAATGAACCACGTCGGTACCATCTGCACGCACTGCGGAGACGGCTGCCGCACCACGCTGGGCGTGCGCAACGACAAGATCATGCGCGGCAACAACCGCGACTCGAGCGGCATCAACGGCGAGTTCCTGTGCATTAAGGGCCGCTACGGATTCGATTTCGTGGAGCACCCCGAGCGGCTGCAGTCGCCCCTGATGAAGCAGCCCGACGGCACGTTCGAGCCGGTGTCGTGGTCCAAGGCTCTCGCGGCCGTGTCCAAGAAATTCTCCGAAGTGAAGGCGCAGGGCGGAACGTTCGGCGTGATCGGGTCAAACCACACCACCAACGAAGAGAACTTCTTCCTGCAGAAGTTCGCGCGGCAGGGACTGGGCACGAAGAACATCGATCACCATCGCACCGGCGATCTGGCGGCGTTCTTCGACGCGCTCTCGGACAAGCCGAACGTGCTCGCGACGGTGGGCGATCTGTACACGGCCAAAGCCATCCTGGTGGTGGGCGCGGATCTTTCGCAACAGCATCCACTGCTGGCGAATCAACTGCGCGCGAACGTTCGTCACCACGGCGCGCACGTTTATACCGTGGCCGGCGGACCGGTGCGCGAGGATCAGCAGGCCTTCTGGAGTGTGCGCGCGGAAAAGAGTTGGGAGCTCGCCGCCGTGGAGCAACTGCGCGACAAGTTGAGCCGCGAATCGGATTTGGTGATCGTCTGTGGCGATGCTATACAGGGCACTGCGGTTCAACGGCTGGTGACGTTCGGCGGTTCGCTGGGTATTCCGGTGAAATATATCTGCCTGGTGGATTACTCGAATTCGCGCGGCGCGTTCGACATGGGAGTGGTTCCGCGCGAAGGCGGCATGTCGCGCGAGCAGATGTTAGCCTCGGCCCAGTTGGACGTGCTGTGGGTGGTGGGCGCGAATCCGCTGAAGAGTGCGGCACTCGCCGCGGCCGGCGCGTTCGTCGTGGTGCAGGACCTCTTTATGACCGAGACCGCGCAGCGCGCCGACATCGTGCTGCCGGCCGCTTCGGCGTACGAAAAGAGCGGCACCGTCACGAACGTCTGCGGCGAAGTGCAGAAGCTGAAACAGGCCGTGAAGGTGATGGGTACGAAAACGGATCTCGAGATCATGGGCCTGATCGCCAAAGAGATGGGTTTGAACCTGGGCGTGTGGCTGCCCGACAAGATGCTGGATGAAATCCGCAAAACGGTTCACGGCTACAATGTTCCGCTTCCGGTGCTCGCCACCGGGGGCGCTGCTCCGACCATGCCCTTAAACGGACGCGTGGCCGCACTGCCGGGCGCCATCGCCTCGGCCGGCGACACCCTGTTCACCTCCGGCACGATGGGCCGCTATTCGAAAGTCCTGAACTCGGTGATGGAAGCGCCCGGAGCTCTGTACAGCGGGGGCCAGACGCCAGGGGCCAGGGGCCAGTAATGGCGACGGCCGTCAAGCGGTACACCGATTTGGTGGTGTGGCAAAAGGCGATGACCCTGGTGGAAGACATTTACGAGGTCACGAGAAATTTCCCGAAGGAGGAGTTGTACGGATTGACCAGCCAGTTGCGCCGGTCCGCAGTTTCAGTCCCCTCAAACATCGCGGAAGGCCATTGCAGAATGGGCCGCCGGGAGTTCGCGCATCACATTTCGATAGCCCTGGGATCCTTGGGCGAGCTTGAAACGCAGGTCCTGATCGCACAACGTTTTGGGCTACGTGGACGAAAAGACGCAGGCCGGACTGTTGGCGATCGCCTCAGAAACGGGCCGCCTAGGCGTCGGACTCTTGCACTCTTTGGAGAAACATGCAGCCGCATCGTAAACTGATCCCTGGTCGCTGTCCTGAACTGGCGTCTGGCCCCTGGCGTCTGGCCCCTCGATACAGATGAACTATCTCATTCTGAGTCTCGTCAAGACGGTGATCGTCGTCGCGATCGTGATGCACGTGCTGGCGTATTTGCAATGGGTGGAGCGCAAGGTGATCGCGCACGTGCAGTTGCGCGTCGGCCCGCGCCGGGTCGGTCCGCACGGCTTGCTGCAGCCGCTGGCGGACGTGATCAAGCTGGTGACGAAGGAAGACATGCTGCCTTCGCATGTCAATAAGGTGTTCTATTTTCTGGCGCCGTTCATCGCCGTGATGTTCGCGCTGGTGCCCATGGCGTTGATCCCCTACGGCGGCGACATCAACGTGTTTGGGATTCACACTTCCCTGCAGGTGACCGACGTGAACATCGGCATCCTGCTGCTGTTGGGACTCTCGGGCATGGGGGTGTACGGCGTCGCGCTGGCCGGGTGGGCGTCGAATAACAAATACTCGCTGATGGGCGGACTGCGCAGTTCGGCGCAGATGATCAGCTACGAATTGCCGATGGCGCTGGCCATCGCCGCTCCGCTGCTGATCCTGAACACGCTCAGCTTCCGCGGCATGGTGGACGGGCAAACCGGATATTACTTCGGCTTTCTGCCCCGATGGATCGTGTTTCAAGGGCCGTTCCCGCAGATCATCAGTTTTCTGCTGTTCGTGATCGCGTCGTTTGCCGAAACCAACCGTGTGCCGTTCGATCTTCCCGAAGCGGAAAACGAATTGGTGGCCGGCTTCCACACCGAATACGCGTCGATGAAATTCGCGTCGTTCTTCATGGCCGAATACGCCAACATGGTGACGGTTTCGGCGATCGCGACGACACTGTTCCTGGGCGGCTGGACTCCCATCTTTCCGGCCGAGTACGGGTCGAAGTACATTCCTGCGGTGATTCACCTGATCGCCGGCTTGGTTCTGTTCTATCACGCCGCCAATCCCGCGCGGCCGTTCGACAAGATTACGCTGCCGGTGTTCGGAGTGATCGCTTTCGGCATCGCCGGGCTGTTTCTGATTCCCGCGCTGCAACAGGTTCTGCTGCCCCTGTTCTGGTTCGGAGCCAAGACCGGGGCGATTCTGTTCGTGTTCATCTGGATCCGCGCGACGTTGCCGCGGTTCCGCTACGACCAGCTCATGAAATTCGCCTGGACGTTCATGTTCCCGGTGGCGCTGGTGAATTTATTCGTCACGGCTTTGTTGGTGGCGCTGACTTCGAAATAAACACCCGTGTAAACAAATGGACTCGATTCTGTTCTTACTCTTCGCGGCCATTGCAGTGGTGTGCGGGATCAACCTGGTGATCCAGTCGCACCCCATTTCGAGCGCCCTTTCGCTCATCGGTGTGATGGGGTCGCTCGCCGCGCTGTACCTGTTGCTGGGCGGCGAGTTCATCGCCGCGGCGCAATTGGTGGTCTACGCCGGCGCAGTCATGGTGTTGTTCGTGTTCGTCATCATGCTGCTGAACGCCGGAGCCGAGCACAAACCCAAGGTCCGGCCGGCCGGCAAGTATGTCGGCGCGCCGCTCTTGCTGGTTTTTGTAGGCATGATCGCCTGGGTGATCACCCGCGCGATGCCGTCCACTCCGGGCGTCGAGTTCGGACGCTTCCGCGGCGGCACGGCGCAGGAGATCGGCCGCAGCCTGTTTACGGCCTACCTGCTGCCGTTCGAAGTGACCAGCGTCCTGATCCTGGTCGCGATTGTGGGCGCGATCGTCCTGGCCCGGAAGGAGATTGATTAATGCCCGCTCTTCCTTTTCCGGTTGCGGTTCCGTTGTCCTGGTATCTGGCGCTGAGCGCGATCCTGTTCGGACTCGGCGTGCTGGGCTTCCTGCTGCGGCGCAACATTATTACCGTGTTCATGTCCATCGAACTGATGCTGAACGCGGTGAATCTCAGCTTCATCACGTTTTCTTACATGCTGAAACGCGTCGATGGCCACATCTTCAGCTTCTTTGTAATGGTGGTGGCCGCCGCGGAAGCTGCGGTCGGCCTGGCCATTATTCTGACAGTGTTCAAGAATCGCCAGACGCTCGAAATCGACGAGATCAGTTCCCTCAAAAACTAAATGCGGCTTACTTAATATGCAACTGTGGCTCATACCTATCTTGCCGCTCGCCGGGTTCGCGCTGAACGGACTGTTCGGCAGGCGGCTGTCTAAAGGCGCGATCAACGCGATCGCGGTCGGTTCCGTTGTGCTGAGCTTCCTGTGGGTGCTCAAAACCCTGAATGCCCTGGGAGTTTTCGGCGGCGGCAACGCTCTCGAGACGGCTTACGTCGAGCACTATTACACCTGGATCCAGTCGGGCTCGCTCAGCATCGGGGCGGACTTCGCGGTCGACCGGTTGACCGCGGTGATGCTGCTGATCGTCACCGGCATCGGCTCGCTGATCCACATCTACGCTGTCGGCTACATGGCGCACGAGGGAGGTTACTACCGCTTCTTCGCGTACTTGAATCTGTTCATGTTCTTCATGCTGGTTCTGGTGCTGGGCGCCAACTTCCTGGTGCTGTTCGTCGGCTGGGAAGGCGTGGGCTTGTGCAGCTACCTGCTGATCGGTTTCTATTTTCTGGAAAAATACGCCACCGACGCGGGCAACAAGGCGTTCATCGTGAACCGCATTGGCGACTTCGGATTCTCGCTAGCGATCTTCCTGATCGCCTCGCATTTCGGCTCCCTCGACTTTGCGACTGTCTTCGCGCAGGTCAAGGACATGCCAGTCGAATCGAGTGTCGGCTTTGTCACGGTGATCTCGCTGCTGCTGCTGGTGGGCGCGACGGGCAAGTCGGCGCAGCTTCCTTTATATGTGTGGCTCCCGGACGCGATGGCCGGTCCGACGCCGGTCAGCGCGCTGATCCACGCCGCGACCATGGTTACCGCGGGCGTCTACATGGTGGCGCGCAGCTCGCAGATCTATCTGCATTCGGCGTTCGCACTGGATGTAGTCGCAATCGTCGGCTTGGCGACGGCGTTCTTCGCGGCCACCATCGGGCTCGCGCAAACCGATATCAAGAAAGTTTACGCGTACTCGACCGTGTCGCAGTTGGGCTACATGTTCATTGGTCTGGGCACAGGGGCGTTTTCGGCCGGAATCTATCACCTGATGACGCACGCTTTCTTCAAAGCGCTCTTGTTCCTGGGCGCCGGCAGCGTGATCCACGCGCTTTCGGGCGAGCAGGACCTGCGCAAGATGGGCGGCATGAGAAAGTACACGCCCATCACGATGTGGACGCTGCTGTGCGCCAGCCTATCCATCGCCGGGTTTCCGTACCTGGCGGGCTTCTATAGCAAGGATATGATTCTCGAGGCCGCCTATGAACACGCGCCGTGGATGTATTGGGTCGGCGTGTTCACCGCGGGCATGACAGCGTTTTACGTGTTCCGTGCGTTCTTCCTGTGCTTCCTGGGCGACTACCGCGGCGAAACTGCTGCCGCGCACGCTCACGACGCGCATGGTCACGATGCGCATGGGCATGGCGAGCCGCATGAATCGCCTCCGGTGATGTGGGTTCCTCTGGCGATTCTGGCTGTGCTCAGCCTGATCGGCGGCTGGGCGTTTAACGTCCCGAAATTCCTGGAGCCGCTGTTCCCGTTGAACGAGGGCGCTGGGGAAGCATGGCTCACCTGGGTTTCCGTGGCTTTCGGGTTGGGCGGCATCGGTCTCGCTTATGTGTTCTACGTGGTCGCGCCCGGTATCCCGGACTCGCTGGCCGCGGCCTTCAAGGGTCCTTACAACTTGATCTACAACAAATACTTTGTGGATGAGCTTTACGATGCCACCGTGGTCAGCCCGGTAGTCGACGGCTCACGCGAGCTGCTGTGGCGCGTGGCCGATGTCCGCATGATCGACGGCGCGGTCAATGGAATCGGCAAGACGGCGCGCGGGGTCGGATCGATTTTGAGGCTGGCGCAATCCGGCTATATACGAAGCTACGCCGCGTGGGTTCTGGCGGGCTCGATCATCGTCGTCGCCTGGGCCGGAATCAGAGGTTCGGGTACCGTGCAGGCTCTGTACAACTTCGTGGGAGGGCTCAAGTGGCCCTACTAGACGCCGTCATCTTTCTTCCGCTGCTCGGGTTCGTCGCGCTGTTATTTGTGCCGAAGGACAATCCGCAGGCCAGCCGCATGGGCGCGCTGGTGATTTCTCTGCTGGTGTTTTTGGTCTCGCTGGGACTGCTGGGTCCGTACTGGTATCAATATCCCACCGGACTCACCACCGAGACGAATGTCCCCTGGATCAGCTATCCGCCCATTCGCTATCACGTGGGAGTCGACGGCTTGAGTCTCTGGCTGGTGCTGCTCTCGACGCTGCTGACGCCCATCGCGGTATTGGTGTCGTGGAAATACATCCAGAATCGCGTCAAGGAATTCTACGCTTTCCTGATTTTGCTCGAATTCGGACTGGTGGGCGTCTTCGTCGCTTACGACCTGTTCCTGTTCTACGTGTTCTGGGAAGTCTCGCTGGTACCGATGTACTTTCTGATTGGTATCTGGGGCCACGACCGGCGCATCTACGCCACGGTCAAGTTCTTCCTGTACACCTTCGCCGGATCGGTGCTGATGTTGGCCGCGATCATCTTCCTCTACAACCGCACGGGCACGTTCGACTACCTCGCGCTACGCGACATGGTCCAGAGCGGGGCGCTGACGTTCGAACCGCGCGCGGAACTCCTGCTCTTCCTGGCCTTTTTCGGAGCGTTCGCGATCAAGGTTCCGCTGTTCCCGCTGCACACGTGGCTTCCCGATGCGCACGTCGAAGCGCCTACCGCCGGCTCCGTGATGCTGGCCTCCGTAATGCTGAAAATGGGCACCTACGGGCTGGTCCGATTCTGCCTGCCGCTGTTCCCCGAAGCGGCGCATCAATGCGCGGGCTGGATCGCGGCGCTCGCTATCTGCGGCATCGTATACGGAGCGCTCGTCGCCATGGTGCAGCCCAACATGAAGAAGCTAGTGGCGTACTCTTCGGTGAGCCACTTGGGATTCGTGGTGCTGGGAATTTTTTCGTTCACCCAGCAAGGACTCGATGGCGCCGTGTACCAGATGCTCAACCATGGCGTCTCCACCGGCGCGTTGTTCATGCTGGTCGGTTATCTTTATGAGCGGCGGCACTCGCTCGAGATCGCGGCCTACGGGGGCGTGGCCACGCCCGCCCCGAACCTGGCTGCCGTGTTCCTGATTGTGACGCTCGCCTCCATCGGGCTGCCGATGTTGAACAACTTCGTGGGCGAATACCTGGTGCTGCAAGGAGCCTCGCAAGCCCACTTCAGTTGGGCCGTGGCCGCGGCTACGGGCGTGATTCTCTCGGCGTGTTACATGCTGTGGCTGTATCAGCGCACCTTCTTCGGAAGGGCCTCCGAAGCGGTCAGCCATCACATGCATGATCTAACGCCGCGGGAATGGGCGGCCATACTGCCGTTGCTGGTCTTGATGGTATGGATGGGGTCGTTCTCGCAAACTTTCATGCCTTCGATCAGCGTCCAGAACGCGGCCATCCTGGAACAGAGCAAGGTGCGGACGGCGGGGCAGGCTGCCGGCTTGCGGCGGGTTGGAAACTTGCCCGAGCGCCGGTTCGCAACCGGCGCGCAGCTTGCCAAGCTGCCCCACACGGAGGTCGCCGGTGCTCGATAACTTCATGCCTACCGGCGTCGAGTACTTCCGCGTTCTGCCCGAGATCATCCTTACGCTCGTCGGCGTTCTGATCATGTTCCTCGAGGCCGTGCTGCCGGAGAATGCCAAAACGATCCTGTCGAAAGTGGCTGGTGTGGGATTGTTGGGGGCGCTTGCCGCGGCCTTCTACACCGACCCCGGCATGGCGTTCCAAGGGATGCTGGTGGTGGACAACTTCGCCACCTTCTTCCGCGTGCTGGTCATCGGCATCGGATTCCTCACGGTCTTCGCTTCGTCCGAGTACCTGCGCCGCGAAGGTCAAACCGGCGGCGAGTATTACATGTTGATCCTGTTCAGCATCGTCGGCCAGTGCGTGATGGCGACGGCCAACGAGCTGATCATGATCTTCATCGGCCTGGAGATTTCTTCGATCGCGTCGTATGTGCTTGCCGGCTACTTGCGCGACGACGCGCGCAACAACGAGTCGGCGCTCAAGTATTTCCTGCTGGGTTCGTTCGCGACCGCGTTCCTGCTGTACGGCGTGGCCTGGATCTATGGGGCATCCGGATCGACGAACCTGACCACCATTCGGGGCGAACTGGTGAATGGCAACGTGCCGGAAGTGATGGCCGCGACAGCCGCCGCGCTGATCCTGGTGGGCCTGGCGTTCAAGGTTTCCGCGGCTCCGTTCCACGGCTGGGCCCCCGATGTATATCAAGGCGCGCCCGCGCCGGTTTCGGCATTCCTTTCCGTCGGCCCCAAGGCCGCCGCATTCGCCGTGCTGCTGCGCGTGTTCGTCGGCGGCTTCGGGCCCATGGCCGATCGTTGGGCTCCGATGCTGTGGGTCATCTCGCTGGCAACGATGACGGTCGGGAACTTCGCCGCGATCCTGCAATCGAACATCAAGCGCATGCTGGCGTACAGTTCCATCGCGCACGCCGGCTACGTGCTGGTTGCGGTGACGGCGCATTCGAGCACCGGATCGGCCGCCGCCATGTTCTATCTCGCCGCCTACGCGTTCACCAACCTGGGAGCCTTCGCGGTGGTCGCGTACTTCTCGCGTAAGGGCGAGCGCTACGTGAAGATCGCCGATTTCGAAGGACTCGCCGAACGCCAGCCGGCCATGGCCGCGATGATGACCATCTTCCTACTAAGCCTGATCGGGGTTCCGCTCACCGGCGGCTTCTTCGGGAAGTTCTACATCTTCAAAGCGGCGCTTGAAGTGAATCTGGTGTGGCTCACGGTGCTGGGACTGCTGAACAGCGCCGTGGCCGCTTACTACTATCTGCGCATCCTCGTAGTGATGTATATGAAGGAGCCAGGCGAATCGATGCAGGATCTGCCTCCCGCCGGCGCGGCGATGAAAGTCGCGGTATACGGCTCGGCCTTGGGCACGCTGGTGCTGGGGATTTTTCCCTCCTGGGTGCTGGACTTCGCTACCAAAGCCAACCTGCGCTAGCGTTCCGCGGAAGCTCTCGCAAAGGCGCTGAGGCGCAAAGGAACACGGACCATGGGCGCGCTGAAGAATAAAGTCGCCCTGATCACCGGAGGGAGTCGCGGCATCGGGCTTGCGATTGCCGGGGTGTTCCTTCGGGAGGGCGCGCACGTCGCGATCTGCGGCCGCAAACAGGACGCGCTGGATCAGGCTGGGCGTGAGCTCGGGCCTGGCGTCCGCGCCATCGCCTGCAACGTTGGACGCGCCGCCGACATAACCGCGCTGGTCGAAACGATGACGCGGGAGTTCGGGCGCATCGACATCCTGGTCAACAACGCGGGCACCAACATCGCCTTCGGCCCCGCGCTTAGCTTCGGCGAAGCGCAGTTCGACAAGATGGTGGACACCAACCTCAAGAGCGCCTGGCGTCTGACGCAGTCGATCGCTCCGGGAATGTGCGAGCGCGGTTGGGGCTCCATCATCAACATCGCGTCGATATCGGGACTGCGCCCGCAGCATCAGAGTCTGCTGTACAGCATGACCAAGGCCGCGCTGATCATGATGACGCAGAGCTACGCCGTCGAACTTGCCGGGGCCGGCGTGCGCGTGAACGCCATCGCGCCGGGCTTGATCCAGACCCAGATGAGTGAAGCGTTCTGGAAAGACGAGGCATCGCGAGCCTTGTTGTTCGGCCATCAACCCATCCCGCGCTTGGGGCAACCGGAGGACATCGCTGAGGTCGCGTTGCTGTTGGCAAGCGACCGAGGGTCGTTCATCACCGGCCAAACGCTGGTCGTGGACGGCGGACGGCTCTTGCCGTGAGAGTGTCAGTGCCTACGTCCCGCGGTCTTCGCGACCGCTTCAAATCAAGTCTCCATCGCCTCTTCGCGGCCGGGCAGAGGCTGGGCGTGGACATCCTGCCGCGGCACTTCTACTCGTCGATTCCCGATATCCGGGAACTGCGCGGCAATGAATCGTGGAGGAAGGCCTCCAGCATGACCGGCGTCGCCGGCGCGGATCTTGAGCCGCAACTGCAGTTCCTGAGCGAGTGCTGTTCTCCGTTTCGGGAACGCCTGCGCCAGGGCGGCATCCATGAGCACGCCTGCGCGGAAAACGGCGAGCCGGGGTACGGACCCATCGAAGCGGAATTCCTGTACTGCTTTGTCGCGGCGAAGCGTCCTCGCAGGATCGTGCAGGTGGGCGCTGGAGTTTCGACGGCGGTCATTCTGCTCGCAGCCGGAGAAGCCGGATACACGCCCCAGATCGTCTGTGTCGATCCCTTCCCGACGGCTTACCTGCGGCGCTTGGCCGCGGCGAAACGGATCGAACTGGTTGGGGAAACAGCTCAAGAGGTCGACCTCCCCGTCTTGACCGGACTTGAAAGTGGGGACTTGCTGTTCATCGACTCCAGTCATGCGGTCCGCCCTGGCAGCGAAGTGAACCGGATCATCTTAGAGGTGCTTCCACGGCTGCCGGCAGGCTGCTTCGTGCATTTTCACGACATTTGCTTCCCTTACGATTACCCGCCTTCGGTTCTGAGCACGCTTTTCTTCGCCTCGGAGAGTTCCCTGCTGCACGCTTTCCTGATCCACAACCGGCGCTACTCCATCGCGGTTTCTCTCAGCATGTTGCACCACGGCTGCCCGGAGCGAATGCAGACGGTCCTTCCCAACTACCAGCCTGCCGCAATGGACCAGGGGCTCGAGCGAGCCGGCGATTCCGGGCATTTCCCCAGTGCAACCTACCTGTTGGTGTGTTGAGCGTGCCGCGCGCCACTCGATGAAAAATCTCGTCGCCATCTTTTCCGTATGATGAATGGAAGTGACGGCGGCATCACCTCAACCCTGGCGATGGATCGTGCTGGGCGCCATCGGATTGTACTCCGTCCTGGGCGGGCTGTTCATCGCGCAGAAGCCCGGGCTGCATTACGATGAAGCCCTGCTGGTCGCCGGCGCCGTGCACCTGCGACACTCCACGGCCGAAATCACCTTGGCGCATGTTCCGAATTCCTGGATCTGCGTCAGGCGCCACTGCCTCCCGCTCATGGCCGAAGGCAGCTATATCGGCGCGGTCAAGGAGTATCTGGCGTGGCCGCTGGTCGCCGCCTTCGGGCCGCGCGTCCCCCTGATCCGGGCCGGCTCCATGTTGATGGCGATCCTCTGCATCTGGGGCATCGCCAGGTTTCTCGATCGACAGGTGAGCCCCGCCGCCGGCGCGGCCGCTGCGCTCGTCCTGGCGATCCATCCCGCCTATCTGAGCATGACGGTTTTCGATAACGGAGCCACCAGCCCCATGTTGGGCGCCTTCGGACTGCTGTGCGCCGCCGCTTCCGGTTACATCCGACGCAACACGGTTCGGGCTGCGTTTTGGATCGGCGCGGCGGCCGGATTGGGGGTCTGGGCGCGAGCCAACTTCGTGTGGACGGCTGTGGCTCTCTTCGCCGCCGCGAGTATTGTTTTACGCCGCCGGCTTCTGCTTCCGTGGTCCCACTGGATGGGCGTGGTGGCCGGAGGAATCATCGGCGGTTTCCCGTTTCTCGTTTACCAGATCGCCTCGCGCGGAGGAACCTGGCAGGCGTTGGACGAATTCGTCGCGCGCAGGCCGCTGCGGGAGCTGCTGCAGGTCCGGCTATACAATCTCGGCGACACACTGCTGGCCGATGGCGAGCATCGCGCGATGTGGACCCAGGCCCTGCTGCCTGCCTGGCAACTGTGGCTGTTCCCGACGCTGGTCGCGGCGGCGTGCGCGGTGTGCTTGGCCGCATGGCTGGCTCGGCCCGGACGCCTGTCCGCGTTAACCGGCTTCGCCCGCCTCTCCGACGTCTCGGGCATCGCCGCGCTCACGCTGATCTTGCTGGGCGCGGTCCTGTTCCTTTCGCGCCAGCAAGTCACCGAGCATCACCTGATCGCTCTGGTTCCCATCGCTGCCGCGGTGGTTGTGTTGGCGGGCTGCGTTCTCCTGACCAGCTTCACGAGCGGAACGGCGACGCTGTCTCTCCGCGTGGCGCTCGCGGCGGTGGCTCTGCTTTACGCCGGATGCGCGCTGTACTGGCAGGCCGCCGGAATTCGCGGCTTGCGGGAAACCGGCGGCGTCGGCCCGTGGTCCGATGCCAACGTCGAGCTGACCCGCTACGTCGAGCGAGAGTATCCCGGCCGCGACCTGCGCATCCTGGATTGGGGGCTCAAGGACAGTCTCTACGTTTTGAGCGACGGCAGAATCCAAGCCACCGAGCTCTTTCGCGGCGACTTCGACCAGCAGCATACCTGGTATGACCGACCCTGGATCGACGAAATCCGCGCAGGTGGGACGTTCCTTCTGAACGGGCCACGCAATCGCCAGATGCCGGCATCGACGAATGGGTTCCTGAAGGTGCTGGCGCAGGCTCGGCCGGCCGCGCGATGGCATACAATTGCGCAAAGAGACGGCGCGACATTTGCTCAGATCGTTGATATCGAGCCCAATGCGGCGCTGCCGGAGTCCGCGGCTGCGACGGCTGCGGAAGATTCTCCGCCCCCTGCCCTAGAATCTTCCACCCTCCTTATGAGCGACACCTCGGCGGAAGCGCGCTTGAGCGGCGTTTACGGGGCCGAGCCCGCGGGCTGGCGCTGGACCCGGCGCGCATTCTCCGCGATCCTGCCGCGTCCCCAACCGGAACAAGGCGCGGCCCAGCTCACGGTCGATCTCTTCATTCCCGACGCCGTCCTTCGGAAAACCGGGCCCCTCACGCTGTCCGCGCGTCTTGGCGTGCACGAACTGGCCCCGGAAACCTACAGCCAGCCGGGTCAGGGCACGTATGTGCGTATCGTTCCCGCCGGTTGGATGCAACCGGGCCCCAACCGCTTCGAGTTCCAGCTCGACAAGTTTCTTGCTCCGAGCGCGCAGGACACTCGTGAGCTTGGAATTGTAGTGTCGGCCTTCTCGCTGGAACCTTATTGAAAGCGAGAATGTCGCTGACGGCACGTGAAGCTCCCCGGGTCCGCAGTGTCGGACACAGCCGCGCACCGCAACGGACTGCGCATCGGCATGGCACAATGAACTCGATGGCGACCACGCTCCACGGCGTCGAGATGCCGCGCACCGAGATCAAGCAATTCTGCGAGCGGAACCATATTCGCAAGCTTTCGCTCTTCGGCTCCATTCTCACCGACCGCTTCCAGTCTTCCAGTGACGTCGACATGTTGGTCGAGTTTGAGCGAGGCCATGTTCCAGGCTTCCTAGGCCTGGCGGAGATGGAACTGGAACTGAGCCGGTTCCTTGGCCTGAAAGTGGACCTGAGAACTGCCGGAGAATTAAGCCGGTACTTCCGCGACGCCGTGGTCGCCTCCGCGTTGGTTCAATATGAACGAACCTGACCGGATTCGTTTGCGGCATATGCTGGAGGCCGCAACGGAGGCTCTATCCTTCGTCTCAAACCAGACGAAAGGGGATTTAGTGGCAGACCGCCGGCTCGCCTTAGCGCTGATCAAGGAGATCGAGATCATTGGCGAAGCGGCTTCGAGGATTTCGGCAGAGGTACGCGAACGCCATCCGGCGATTCCATGGGCCGCGACCACGGGAATGCGGAATCGGTTGATACAGGCGCCTGTGGCGTAACGGGCCTTCCCAAGGGATGATATGTTCCCTAGCAACCAGTCTTAATTTCCCCACGATGCCTCCCATCGATCTCACGGCCCTGCGGCAAGCCGTGCAGGAAAACCACTACCTCATCACCACACATGCCATGCGACGCATGGGCCTGCGAAAGGTTCCCACGACGACATCAAGCAGGTGATCGCCAGCGGCGACGTGATCGAAGAACATCCGGACAACCAGCCGGACCCGAAGGTCCTGTTGATGTCACGCATAAGGGAGGAACCGCTCTATGTTTCCTGCGCTTTCGACGGGCGCTATGCTTATATCGTGACTGTCCACTGGTACGATCCGGCGCGTTGGATCGATCCATTGTTTGAAAAGAGGGACTCGGAGATAGAGATTTTATGAGCCAACCCACTACTTGCCCCCAGTGCGGCGGCGGCTTTGTGGCCAAGATCATCACCCACCAGCAGCCCTGGGGCGAAGAACTCTACGAGTTCGAGAACGTCCCGGCGTTGGTGTGCGCCCAATGCGAGGAAGTTTGGCTTGACGCTGAAGTTGCGCAGCTGATTGAGTCCGTTATCAAGCGCCATCCGCAGCCCAAGCGCTATCACCAAGTGCCGGTGTTTTCACTGGCTGAGTTTTCCTTCTAGCACTCGATGCTGTACCGAGCACACAAGACGGAATACACTGGTGTGTTCGCGATCACGGCCTTCGATCTGGCACGGAACCCGCACGCGGCGTTTCGCAGGCGCAAGAGGCAGAAGCAGCAATGAACGAAAGCAGGTTTCCGCCCGGATGGGACGAAGAGAAAGTGCGGCGAGTCCTGGCTCAGTACGAGTCGCAGAGTGAGGACGAAGCCCTGGTCGAGGATGAGGCTGGCGTCGAGTCCTCTGCGACGGTGCTGAATGTTCCTTACGATCTCGTGCCCAAAGTGCGGGAGCTGATCGCGAGGCGGCAGGGGTGAGGCGAGTCGGGTACTGGATGACCTGAATGGAAGTATGCGGGATTGCATGGATTGCCCTAACTGCAAGCTTACGAATCCGACCTAGGGACTTCGCTGCGATTGCGGTTACGATTTCTAAGGGATTCATCGAGGAATCATACCTCATGGAGAGGGATCAGGCGCTGCGAAGGGCCACTCGGTCCCGCGCGGTCTTCGCGTGGGGTGTGGCGTTCTGTTCCCAAGCTGGCCACGCATGGTACGCTTGGGCACCATGTTAATTAAACAGTTCATGGCGGCCCTGTTCCTGGGGCTGGTCTGCACAGCGCAAACCGCGACTCCTCAACTGAAAAGCGTTGTCAGCGCTGGTTCGTTCCAGCCCTATAAAATCGCGAGCGGGGCGTATGCGACCGTTTTGGGGACCTCACTGTCCGACAAGGTCTACATCGGAGAAATGCCATGGCCTCTCACGCTCGGGGGTGCGGTCGTGATGATCTGTTACTCTCCAGCGGTCGGGCAACAAAACTGCGCTGCTGCACAACTTCTGTATGTCAGCCCGCAGCAGATCAACGTGCTGATGCCGACCTTGCAGCAGAAAATCAGCCCCCCGTCATACGGTATAGGTGAAACGGTTTACGTCGTGACGAACGTTGGAGGGAGTGAACTCAAGAGCAACAGCTTGCTCTTCGCGCTAGAGCTGGACTCCCCGGACATCCTATTTGTCGGGTATGAATGCCCGATAGGCACGACACCGCCCAAGGGAGTTAATTGTGCCCTCAGTAACACGAAGACCCAACCGACCAACCCAATTCGCGGCACCATCACCGACGCGGCTGGTGGATTGGTTGATTCCGCGAATCCAGCCGTGATCGGAGGTTATTATACTATCTGGCTCACCGGGCTCGGGAACACCGCTTACGATCCTCCACTCACCTTCACTCTTCTACCTTGGAAAAATGTGCCACTTGCCATCAAGCCGCTCTTCGCCGGAGCGTCGCCACAATTTCCCGGCCTAGAGCAGATCAATTTTCAGCTTCCCTCCGCTATCGCTGTTTCGCTAGACGGTTCTTGTCAGCCCGAATGGGAGTCGGATCTCTACGTTAGCCAGGGTCTAGGCACTCCCCCCGGGTCTTCGGTTCAAATCCCGGTGGTAATACGATCTTGTTAGTAGTTGGCTGCCATCCGGCTCAGCCACACAGACTTAGCGCACTAGGACTACCCAAGCGCACTACCCAGAGTTGACACTCACAACGTAGAGAAGTACACTTAATAAAGTCAGGCAAGTACCATCTATTGGGAGGCACCGTCCGTTAGGCCGGGCCGTTTGGACCAGTCACAACATGAGCCGATCATCCGGAAAGAAGTATTCCGCCGCCGCGCAGCAGATTGAAGCCCGGCCGTATTCCATCGAAGAAGCCGTACCTTTAGTCAAGAAGGTCAAGTTCGCCAAGTTCGACGAAACCGTGGAATTGCACCTACGGTTGGGCGTCGATCCCAAGCATGCCGACCAGATGGTGCGCGGCACCCTGGTGCTGCCCAATGGGTTGGGCAAGTCGAAAACGGTTCTGGTGATCGCCTCGGGCGACAAGCTGCGCGAAGCTCAGGAAGCCGGCGCGGACTTTGTCGGCGGCGAGGATATGGTCGCCAAGATTCAAGCCGAAAACTGGACTGCCTTTGACGCCGTGGTCGCTACCCCCGACATGATGCGGTCGGTGGGGCGGCTCGGCAAGGTGCTCGGTCCGCGCGGCCTGATGCCCAACCCGAAGACGGGCACGGTGACGCAGGACGTCGCGCAGGCCGTCAAAGAAGTGAAGGCCGGTAAGGTCGAGTTCCGCGTGGATAAAACCGGGGTGATTCACTGCCCGGTCGGCAAAGTGAGTTTCGCCGCAGACAAGCTTCTCGAAAACGCCAACATGCTGCTGCAAGCAGTGGTGAAAGCCAAGCCCGCCGCGGCCAAGGGCAAGTACATGCGCAGTGCAACCATCTGTTCCACTATGGGCCCCGGTGTTTCGCTGGATGTATCGCCCTACAATCTCAAGGCGGTCTAAGTTGTAACAGGGGCGGCAGCAGGCACACGCTGGCCGTGCCGGATCATTAATTAGAGCATGGGAACCACGACATGAAAAAGAAACCGGAAAAGCAGAAAGACCTGGAAGCCTTGCGCGAACAGCTCGCCAAAGCCAAGAACGTATTCCTGACCGGCTACGAGAAGCTGACCGTGCAGCAGGATTTCGAGCTGCGGAAAACCATCCGCAGCGCCGGCGCGGGCTACAAGGTGATCAAGAACCGGATTGCCGAGAAGGCCGCGGAAGGCACCAAGTCGGCGGAGCTGCTTAAAGAACTGAAGGGCATGTGCTCGATCGCTTTTACTTCGGGTGATCCGGTGGCGCTGGCCAAGGCTCTGACGCAGTATGCCAAGGCGGTTCCCGCCTTCACCTTCCGCGCGGGCATGGTGGAAGGCCGCGTGGTGGACGTGACCGGGATCACGGCCCTGGCGTCGCTGCCTCCGAAGGAAGAGATTTTCGCCAAGCTGCTGTATGTGATCAATGCTCCGGCGCAGAAGCTGGTGACGGCGATGAACGGTGTGGGACGCAATCTGGCCGTGGTAGTCGACCAGGGCGTCAAGGAAAACAAGTTTCAGAACTAGGGGCCGGGGGCCAGGGGCCAGGCGCCAGTACAGAGTTTTAATCCAAGGGGAGTCTAGAAAAGAACAATGGCTGACATCAACGCAATTGCGGATCAGATTCAAGGGCTGACGCTGCTCGAAGCATCGCAGCTGGTCAAAATGCTGGAAGAAAAGCTGGGAGTTTCGGCCGCCGCGGCTGCGGTGGCGGTAGCCCCGGCGGGCGGCGGAGCGGCTGCGGCTGCGGCTCCGGTGGAAGAAAAGACCGAGTTCGCGGTGGTTCTGACCGCGGCCGGCGCCAACAAGATCAACGTTATCAAGGCCGTCCGCGAGGTTACCAGCCTGGGCTTGAAAGAAGCCAAGGATCTGGTGGACGGCGCTCCCAAGACGGTGAAGGAAGGCATCAACAAGGAAGAGGCGGAGGCCATCAAGAAGAAATTCACCGACGCCGGCGCGACGGTTGAGGTGAAGTAGCGCGGACCGCCTGGTTCGCCTTCGGTTCCGTAGCGCCGTTGGACCGCCCAGCCGGGGGCGGTTTTACGGGTGCTGGCGGAGGCCGTTTGATCTGGTATGATAGTGGTAACCGGTTTGAGAGCGCCCGGACCTTGTCACAGTGAATTTGGCACCCCGCGACCTGCACGGCAGTTCGTCTGAACTCGCCGCTAGGCTTTGCCCTGCGCGCATGGACCCCGCCCGAAGTGTATTGCGTCCCCTCTCGAAGGACGCCGGCCTTCGGGCTTTCTCGTTTTGCCTTCGGGCTTTTTGGTTTCAGCCGCAGGCGCTTCCGCTTCAGCCGCGGGCGCTTTCGTTTTGACTCATCCGTGGCGGCGTAAAGTCCGCCCCGTTGCCGCTCGTTGATGGGACATGGGGGATGAGATATGGGATTGAACATGGGAGTGAAGGATTGAACATGCAAACTCCGGAGAATGTCGCTGTCCGCGAACGAGTCGATTTTTCCAAGATCAAGACCACGATCCCGATTCCCAATCTGATCGAGGTCCAGAAAAAATCCTACGAGCGGTTCCTGCAAATGGATCTGCTGCCGCAGGAACGCGACGACACCGGGCTGGAGAGCGTCTTCAAAAGTGTCTTCCCCATCTCGGATTTTCGCGGCCTGAGCCAACTGGAGTTCGTCGACTACGCTATCGGCAACTGGGAGTGCAAGTGCGGGACGCTCAAAGGTCTCCACCACCTGCGTTCCACCTGCCGGAATCCGGCCTGCGGCGCCACCATCAAAACCGATCCGTTCCAACTGGGCGAAGTGTTGTGCCACCGTTGCGGCACCTTCAATAAGAACATCGTCACCTTCTGTAACCGCTGCGGCGATCCGGTGGGGCTGCAGCTCAAGTACGACGTGAAAGAGTGCGAGGAACGCGGCATGACTTACGCCGCGCCGCTCAAGGTGACCATCCGGCTCACCGTGTTCGACAAGGACCCGGAGACCGGCAACAAGACCATCCGCGACATCAAGGAGCAGGAAGTCTTCTTCGGCGAAATCCCGCTGATGACCGACAACGGCACCTTCATCATCAACGGCACCGAGCGCGTCATCGTCAGCCAGTTGCACCGCTCGCCCGGCGTCTTCTTCGAGCGCCAGCCCGCGCAGGGCTACTTCCTGGGCAAGATCATCCCCTATCGCGGGAGCTGGGTCGAATTCGAGTACGACAACAAGAACCTGCTGTACGTGCGCATCGACCGCAAGCGCAAGTTCTACGGCACGGTGTTCCTGCGCGCCCTGGGTCTCAAAACCGACGCCGACATCCTGCGCGCCTTCTATAAGTGCAGCGAGATCATCATCAAGGACAAGAAGCTGCTGTGGCGGCTAGTGGACAAAGAAGGCAAGCCCACCGACGGCCTGATCGGGCATAAGCTGTCCCACGCCATCAGCAAGGGCGGAGACACCGTGGTGACGCAGGGCCGCAAGATCACCGCCAGCGTCTTCAAGGAAATCCAGAAGGCACGGCTGGAGCAGGTCGAATGCGCGGCCAACGATTTTGAAGGCGGTTTCGTGGCCGCCGATGTGATCGACATGGAAACCGGCGAGGTGCTGGTCGAGGCCAATCACGAGCTGACTCCCACCGTGGTCGGCAAGCTGATCGAAGCCAAGATCCCCAGCTTCGAAGTCTTCTTCCCGGAAACCGACGAGGTCGGCAACGTCATTTCGATGACCCTGCGCAAGGACGGGGTCAAGCAGCAACACGAAGCCTTGCTCGAAATCTACCGTAAGCTGCGACCCGGCGACCCGCCCACGGTGGACACCGCCACGCAGTTGTTCCAGGGCATGTTCTTCGATGCGCGCAAGTACGATTTCTCGCGCGTCGGGCGCATGAAGTTCAACATCAAGCTGTACGACAAGGCTGACTCAACGCCGCTCGACCGGCGCACTCTGGACCACAAAGACTTCATCGACACCATCCAGTACCTGCTGAAGCTGCGCAAGGGCGCCGGCTCGGTGGACGACATCGATCACCTGGGCAACCGCCGCGTGCGCGCGGTGGGTGAACTGCTCGAAAACCAGTTCCGCATCGGGTTGGTCCGCATGGAACGCGCCATCAAGGAAAAGATGAGCGTGTACCAGGAAATGTCCACGGCGATGCCGCACGACTTGGTCAATGCCAAGCCGGTGATGGCCGCGATCCGCGAGTTTTTCGGTTCGTCGCAGCTCTCGCAGTTCATGGATCAGACCAATCCCTTGAGCGAGATCACGCACAAGCGGCGTCTATCGGCTCTGGGGCCAGGCGGCCTGTCTCGCGAGCGCGCCGGATTCGAAGTCCGCGACGTGCACCCCACGCACTACGGACGCATCTGCCCGATCGAGACGCCCGAAGGTCCCAACATCGGGTTGATCAGCTCGCTCTCCTGCTTCGCCCGTATCAACGAATACGGGTTCATCGAAAGCCCCTATCGGCGAGTGAAGGACGGCACGGTGGTGGACGAAATCCGGGTGCTCAATCCCGGCGATACCGATACCAAGGTCGGCCAGGTGATGTCGCGCGCGGAGTTGGACAAGCTCAATCGCGCCGCCACGTCCAAGAAGCAGCAAGGCGCCGAATTCGACGCCCATTGCGATTACCTGTCCGCCTGGGAAGAGGACAAGTACATCATCGCCCAGGCCAACGCGCCTCTTGACGACAAGGCGCGGATCTCAGCAGAGCTGGTCAATGCGCGGCAAGCCGGTAACTTCGTTCTGGAGCACGTCGAAAAAATCCAGTACATGGACGTCAGCCCCAAGCAACTGGTCAGCGTCGCCGCAAGCCTGATTCCGTTCCTCGAAAACGACGACGCCAACCGCGCCTTAATGGGATCGAACATGCAGCGCCAGGCCGTGCCGCTCTTGCGCGCCGAAGCGCCGTTTGTCGGAACCGGTATGGAGCGCGTCACCGCGCGCGACTCCGGCGCCGTCATCATCTGCAAGCGTTCCGGCGTGGTCGACTCGGTCGACAGCGAACGGATCATCGTGCGCGTAGAGGGCAATGTCCAAGAGGGCCAGATGTCGCGCGAAGTCGGCGCCGACATTTACACCATGGTCAAGTTCAAGCGCTCCAACCAGAACACCTGCATCAACCAGAAGCCCATCGTGTTCATGGGTCAGAAGGTGCGCAAGGGCGATGTGCTGGCCGACGGCCCGTGCACCGAGAGCGGCGAACTCGCCCTCGGCCGCAACGTTCTGGTGGCCTTCATGCCCTGGCGCGGGTACAACTTCGAGGACGCCATCGTGGTTTCCGAGAAGCTGGTGAAGGAAGATTACTACACCTCCATCCACATCGAGGAATTCGAAGTGGATGCGCGCGATACCAAACTGGGGCCGGAGGAAATCACCCGCGACATCCCCAACATCGCCGAAGGTTTCCTGCGCAACCTGGACGAAAGCGGCATCATCCGCATCGGCGCCACCGTTAAACCGGGAGACATCCTGGTGGGTAAAGTGACTCCCAAGGGCGAAACCCAGTTGACCCCTGAAGAGAAACTGTTGCGCGCCATCTTCGGCGAAAAGGCCGGAGACGTCAAGGACGCCTCGCTCTACTGCCCTCCCGGCATCGAGGGCACAGTGGTGGATTGCAAGGTGTTTTCGCGCAAGGGCGCGGAACTCGACGACCGGTCCAAGCAGATTCTGCAGGACGCCGAAGACCGTCTGCGCCGCAATCTCGAAGACGAAAAGCGCATTCTCAACGACGAGCGCTCCAAGCGTCTGGCGAATCTGCTCGACAACAAGGAGCTTCTGGCGGACCTCCACGACGAGAAAACCAACAAGAAGCTGCTGTCCAAAGGCACCAACCTCACGCGCGACCTGATCGAGAAGCTGCGCGCCCGCGACTTGAAGCGCATGCGCTTGAAAGACAAAGACCCGCGAGTCAACGAGCAGATCGACGAAATCGAGGAGATGACCTCGCGCCAGATCGCGGTGCTCGAAAAGATCACGGATGAGAAGATCGGCAAGCTCCGCAAGGGCGACGAGCTGCCTCCCGGCGTTATCAAACAGGTGAAATGCTACATCGCCATGAAGCGCAAGCTTTCGGTGGGCGATAAGATGGCCGGGCGGCACGGCAACAAGGGTGTGATCGCGCGCATAGTCCCTGACGAGGACATGCCGTACCTGCCTGACGGGACGCCTGTCGAAATCGTGCTCAATCCGCTGGGCGTGCCCAGCCGTATGAACGTGGGACAGATTCTCGAAACCCACTTGGGCTGGGCGGCGCATGCGCTGGGATTGCGTTTCGCCACGCCGGTGTTCGACGGCGCGACCGAGAAGGACATCAAATCGCGCCTGACGGAGGCTCATTTGCCCACTTCGGGCAAGATCCAGTTGCACGACGGCATCAGCGGCGTGCCGTTCGAGCAGCCGGTCACCGTCGGCTACATCTATATGCTCAAGCTGAGCCACCTGGTGGACGACAAGATCCACGCGCGTTCCATCGGGCCGTACTCGCTGATCACCCAGCAACCGCTGGGAGGGAAGGCGCAGTTCGGAGGCCAGCGTTTCGGCGAAATGGAAGTATGGGCGCTCGAAGCCTACGGCGCCGCGTACGTGTTGCAGGAATTGCTGACCGCCAAGTCGGACGACGTCTATGGCCGCGCCAAGATTTACGAAGCCATCGTTAAGGGCGAGGCGGCGGCGGAGCCGGGCGTTCCGGAAAGCTTCAACGTCCTGATCCGCGAGCTGCAATCGCTGTGTCTGGACGTGGAGTTGATGAAGAAGCCGCGCGAGCTGATGGAAACCGCGCTCGCAGCGGACTGATACCCGCCGCAGATGAACGCCGATCGACACAGATAGATCGGCGTTTATCCGTGTGCATCTGTGGCTGAATAGGAGATTCCAATGTATCGTTCTTCTCCCTATGATCGTGGAAATTTGATCGCGGATTTCGATTCCATCCGCATTTCGCTCGCCTCTCCCGAGAAGATCCGGAGCTGGTCCCACGGCGAAGTCACCAAGCCGGAGACCATCAACTACCGCACCTTCAAGCCCGAGCGCGACGGACTGTTCTGCGCCCGCATCTTCGGCCCCATCGCCGACTGGGAGTGCCTGTGCGGCAAGTACAAGCGCATGAAGCACCGCGGCGTCATCTGCGATAAGTGCGGCGTCGAAGTCACTCTGTCCCGCGTGCGCCGCGAGCGCCTGGGCCACATCGAGCTCGCTAGCCCCTGCTCGCACGTGTGGTTTTTCAAGGGCCTGCCCTCCCGCATCGGCTACCTGCTCGATATCACTTTGCGCGAGCTCGAGCGCGTGCTGTATTTTGAAGCCTTCGTGGTGGTCGATCCCGGCGAAGTGGCCGACCTCAAAAAGGCCGAGGTCATCAGCGACGAACGCAAGCGCCAGCTGGACCAGGAGTTCCCCGGAAAATTCGTCGCCATGATGGGCGCCGAGGGCATCAAGGAACTGCTCAAGAAAGTCGACGTCGAGTTCCTGAGCGAAGACATCCGCAAGCGGATGGCAACGGAAGCGTCCCAACAGAAAAAGGTTAAGTACGCCAAGCGCCTGCGCGTGGCCGAAAGTTTCCGCAAGTCCGGCAACAAGCCCGAGTGGATGATTCTGGACGTGCTGCCGGTGATCCCGCCCGAGTTGCGCCCCTTGGTCCCGCTCGATGGCGGCCGCTTCGCCACTTCCGATTTGAACGACCTGTACCGGCGCGTGATCAACCGCAACAACCGGCTCAAGAAGCTGATCGAGTTGCACGCCCCCGACGTGATCGTGCGCAACGAAAAGCGCATGCTGCAGGAAGCCGTCGACGCCCTGTTCGACAACGGCCGCCGCGGTCGCGTCCTGCGCGGGGCAAATAATCGTCCGTTGAAATCGCTGTCGGACACGCTCAAGGGCAAGCAGGGCCGCTTCCGCCAGAACTTGCTTGGCAAGCGCGTCGATTACTCCGGCCGCTCCGTCATCGTGGTCGGGCCGGAATTGAAGCTCCACCAGTGCGGACTTCCCAAGAAGATGGCGCTGGAGCTGTTCAAGCCCTTCATCTATCACCGCTTGGAGCAGCGCGGCCATTGCACCACCATCAAGCAGGCCAAGGAATTGGTGGAGCAGCAGGATCCCGTGGTGTGGGACATCCTTGAGGAAGTCATTAAGGATCACCCCATTCTGCTGAATCGCGCCCCCACGCTGCACCGCCTGGGCATCCAGGCCTTCGAGCCGGTGCTGGTGGAAGGCAAGGCCATCAAGCTCCACCCGCTGACCTGCACGGCGTTCAACGCCGATTTCGACGGCGACCAGATGGCCGTCCACATCCCGCTCTCTCCGGAAGCGCAGATTGAAGCCTCCACGCTGATGCTTTCGTCCAACAACATTCTGTCGCCCGCGCACGGCTCGCCCATCGCGGTGCCCACGCAGGACATGGTGCTGGGCCTGTATTACCTGACCAAGTCGCGCCCCGGCGCCAAGGGCGAAGGCCGCATGTTCGCCTCGGTGGACGACGTTTTGATCGCGCTCGAAATGGGCGAAGTCGAAACGCTCACGCCGATCAAGCTGCGCTACACCGGCCGGGTGATCGATCTGGTCAAGGCTTTCGACAACCAGAACCTGATTCACACCGAGCCCATCGAGTTCATCAAGCAGTACATGGACACCACCGTCGGCCGCGTCATCTTGAACGACGTGCTGCCCGACGAAATGCCCTACATCAACGGCTTGCTCAAGAAGAAGGGCCTGTCGCAGTTGGTGCAGTACTGCTACCTCAAGTTCGGTTTGACCATCACCGTCACGATGCTCGACAACGTGAAGGCGCTGGGCTTCCTCTACGCCACGCGCGCCGGAATTTCCATCGGCATCGACGACATGATCGTCCCCGGCGAAAAGGCCGGCCTCGTCCGCGACGCCGAGAAGGCCGTCATCGAGGTGGTCTCGCAGTACCAGGAAGGCGCCATCACCCACGGTGAGCGCTACAACAAGATCATCGAGATCTGGTCCAAAGTCACCGAACGCGTCTCCGAAGAAATGTTCAAGCGCATGGAAGAGGACGACCGCACGGGCCGCTACCTCAACCCCATTTACATCATGGCCGACTCCGGCGCCCGCGGATCCAAGCAGCAGATCCGCCAGCTCTCCGGCATGCGCGGCCTGATGGCCAAGCCTTCCGGCGAGATCATCGAGCAACCCATTACCGCCAACTTCCGCGAGGGGCTGGACGTGTTGCAGTACTTCATCTCCACGCACGGCGCCCGCAAGGGTCTGGCCGACACGGCGCTCAAGACTGCCGACTCCGGCTACCTGACCCGCCGCCTGTGCGACGTCGCGCAGGACGTCATTGTCACCGAGCGCGACTGCGGCACCGGCGATGGAATCGAGGTCGAACCCATCATCGAATCCGGCGAAATCATCGAGAGCCTGCGCGACCGCATCGTGGGCCGCGTGGCGCTCGAGGATCAGATCGACTACGAAGGCAACCTGATCGTCAAAGCCAACGAGGAGATCACCGAAGACCTGGCCGGAGCCATTCAGGCCGCCGGCAAGGAACGCGTCAAGATCCGCTCCGTGCTCACCTGCGAATCTAAGCGCGGCGTGTGCCAGCTCTGTTACGGCCGGAATTTGGCCACCGGCCGGTTGGTCGAACGCGGCGAGGCGGTGGGCATCATTTCCGCCCAGTCTATCGGCGAGCCCGGCACGCAGCTTACGATGCGCACGTTCCACATCGGCGGCGCGGCCACCGGGTCGGCCGAACAGTCCAAGCAGGACTCGAAGTCCGCCGGGTTTGTCAAATTCCACGGCATTCAGACCGTTAAGAACGCCAAGGGCGAACTGATCGCCATGAATCGCAACAGTATTATCGCGATTTTGGACGATAAAGGACGTGAAAAAGAGCGTTATCCGGTCGTTTACGGCGCCAAGATCCTGTTTGAGGACGGCGCGCGCGTGAAGGCTAACGATGTCCTCCTCGAGTGGGATCCTTACACGTTCTCGATCCTCACCGAGGTCACCGGCGTGGTGCACTTCAAGGACTTGATCGAGGGCGTCACCATGCAGGAGCAGGTGGACGAGATCACCGGTCGCTCCCAGTGGGTGGTCACCGACTCGCCCGACGAAAAGCGCGTGCCCACGTTGTTGTGCCGGCCCACCGGCGGCGGCAAGCATGACGAAAAGCGCTACCTGATGCCGATGCATGCGCACCTGACCGTTTCCGATGGCGATGAGGTTCACGCCGGCGATGTGCTGGCCAAGATCCCGCGCGCCACTACCAAGACCAAGGACATCACCGGCGGTCTGCCGCGCGTGGTGGAGTTGTTCGAGGCCCGCAAGCCCCGCGAAACCGCCGTCATCACCGAAATCGACGGCACCGTCAAGTACGGCGAAATCGCCAAGGGGATGCGCAAGATCTACATCGTGGGCGACGATGGCGAGCAGCGCGAATATCCGATCCCGCGCGGCGTGCACATCAACGTCCAGGAAGGCGAGCGCGTCAAACACGGCGATCCCCTGATGGACGGCCCCCGCAATCCGCACGACATCATGGCCGTGCTCGGCGAACAGGCGCTGCAGAAGTACCTGGTGAACGAAATCCAGGAAGTCTACCGCCTGCAGGGCGTCAACATCAACGACAAGCATCTGGAAGTCATCTCCCGCCAGATGATGCGCTGGATCAAGGTCGAAGACATCGGCGACAGCGAGTTCCTGCCCGAGGAAGTCGTCGACAAGTTCAAGTTCCGCGAAGAGAACATGCGCGTGGTGGAGGCCGGCGGCCGTCCCGCCCAGGGCAAGACGGTATTGCTAGGCATCACCAAAGCGTCCTTGTCCACGGACTCGTTCATCTCCGCGGCCAGCTTCCAGGAAACCACTCGCGTGCTCACCGAAGCCGCCATCAACGGCAAGGTAGACCACTTGCGTGGTCTCAAGGAGAACGTCATCATGGGCCGCCTGATCCCGGCCGGTACCGGCTTGGATTACTACCGGTCGGTCAAGATCGCCGGCGAGGACGTCGAAGAGGAGATGGTGGCCGAGCAGGAGGCCAACGCTCTCGACGCCATTCCGGGTTACGACGAGGAGACCCGCGCGCTGTATGCGGGCGGGCTGTCTGAGGCTCCCGAACCCGGCCCTGAGGAATCGCTGGCCGAGTAAGCAGCCTCGATTCGAAGTTTGTGCAACGGGGGGCCTGCGGGTCCCCCGTTTTTTATGCCTTTTCCCCCAAAAATACGCGGCATGTTTCAGCGCAGCAACGCTGCGACCCGCCCGGTTGCAATCCAAAGTCCCGCGCCCGAGAGGGCCACCGCTCCTGCGCCCCACCCTGTCGAATCGATCCCGCCACGCCGCCGCTACGACGAAATCGCCGCCTTTGTCCGATCCCTCGACCAGCCCGACCAAAGCGCCCGCACGTACCTTGAGATCCATATCCCGCGAATCGCCCGCACGCTTGGACTTCTGCCCGATCCCCGCTCCTCCGGCCGCGTGCTGGAAATGGGCGCGTACATGCAAATGACGCCCGCGCTCCAGTGCGTGCTCGGATACCGGGAAGTGCGTGGCGCTTACTTCGGGGCTCTGGGACGAACAGACGAGAAGCGCTCGACGGTCAACGGCCGCGAGGTCTTCCGCTGCCTGGTCGACCTGTTCGACGCCGAAAAGGACCGCTACCCTTACCCCGACGGCCACTTTGAAGCCGTGCTCGCCTGCGAGATCTTCGAACACCTGCTGCACGATCCCATGCACATGCTGCTCGAAATGCGCCGGGTGTTGGAAGACGGCGGAACGCTGCTGCTGACAACGCCCAACGTCGTCAGCTACACAGCCGTGGCGCGAGTGTTGGAGCAGAGCGGTCATCCCCAGCTTTACTCCAAATACGCCGACCCGCGCGGAGAGTTCGCCGATACCGAAATCCCGCACGTGCGCGAATACACGCCACCGGAATTGCGCGAGGCCCTGGAATCCGCGGGTTATGAAGTCGAGAACTTGTTCACCGAAGTGATCCCCGGTTACGGCACCGATACTTGGGTCAAGGGTTTCCTGGAGCGCAATGGCTTCTCCAGCGCCTTCCGCGGCGAGCAGATGTACGCTCTCGCCCGCAAGCGCGCCCACCTCCCCCCCCATCTTCCAATGGTTCGCTACCCGAAGTTTCTCTACGAAGGCTGAAGGCCACCTACCGGGCCGGGACTCTCTGGGAGCGGTGCCCTAAGCCGCCTCGTGTTCCGCCGGAAACAACCACTGCTGCTCCGCCCCGCGGGGCCCGAAGTGTTCCAACTCCACCGGATACCGCCGCCGCAACTCCTTGGGCGCCGCGCCGCGCACGCCCTTGAGCATGGCCTGCACTTCCAGCGCATTGACGAAGCTCTTCGCGCCCGCGTCATTGTTGAAGATCACGAAGGTGCGGTCGGCGAAGCGCCCGGCGTGCTGAATCCGGGTCACCCACTCGCGCAATTCGGCCTCCGAGTACAGGTAGTCGTGCTGGCGTGTACGCGTGCCATTTTGCCCCATGCCTTGGGAGGGCCGCTCGAACCCTCCCAGTGAATTCCGCGGATTCCTTCCGTGCAGCCGCACATATCCCACCTGCGACGTCAGAAACGCCGTCGGCGGCATGGCGCTGGTGTACGCGGGCTGGTCGATATTGCAGAAGCCCACGTGGTAGTCGAGAAATGTTCCGATGGCCTCCTCCGCCATCCAACTCGAATGCCGCATCTCCGCCACCAGCGGGCATTCATGGAACGCCCGCCGCAGCCGGATGAAGAATTCGCGATTCTCCGCCGTGAACCGGAACGACCACGGGAACTGCATCAGCACCGCGCCCAGCTTCTTGGCTTGCACCAGCGGCGCCAGGCCCGCCTTGAACCCCGCGATTTCCGCTGCGTCCAAGACCCGGTTGTGGGTGAACTGCTGGTGGAGCTTGGTCGTGAACAGGAACCCTGGATTCGCCTCCACCTTCTTAATCCACAGCCTCACAACTTCTGGCTTAAGCTGCTGGTAAAAAGAGCTGTTAATCTCCACTGTGTCCAGGTGTTTGGCGATCACCTCCAGCGCGTGGAATCCGGGCCACGGCGTCTTGGGATAAACCAAACCGTTCCAGTGTGGGTAGGACCAACCTGCGGTTCCGATGCGGACAGCCGCGGGTGCTGGGATGGACATGACAGCCCTCCTTGATTCTCCTTTTCTTCTCTATCTCAGTGTAGAGCGAAGAAACGGAGAAGTCAAGACAAAAAGGCAATTATCCCTTCAGTACAAGTGGAATAGGTATGAGAGAAAAGTGACAGGCCGGAATCACTCTATTAAGTCGAATCTTATCATTCGGTCGCCGAGCGCGGCGTGACCTTGCGTGGAAGATTTGTATAGATCCTCGACGCCGAAGTGCTGGGTAATATGAGACTGCTCTAAAAGGCTTTCGAGCGACCGTCGCATGGGTCGCCTCTTCGCCTCAACAACGTTAATTCGCCTGAGTTCCTTTTGCCACTCATAGGCGAGAAGATCAGCAGCCTGAAGCGGACGCAGCTCCTTCTTCCCCGCGAAGGTGTGGGAGTGGTAGCGAAGGTAGTCAGATCCCTTTTGCGTGAGCCACTCGATTGCCGTATTGGTCACTCTTTGGTGTTTGTGGCCCGCTTCGAAGAAGTAGGATATCTTCCCGGTGTAGTCGCGCTTATGCGCCCACGAGACGACGCCAGCAAGGACGTGTAGCGCTGCCAGTGAGTATGGCCCAGCTTTCTCCCATTTTGGGGGCGCTGTCTTTCCGAAGTCAGTTTCGCTCACTGAAACAGCGATTCCGATCTCCATCCGACGCTTGATGATTCCAACGAGCTTGATTATCAGGTCACGCCGTTGCTCCCTGTTCAGAGCGGAGAAAGGCCCGACGCCGTGAGCGCAATCCGCCGCGTGGAAGTGATCCAGTCCAAACTGATCTAGTGTTGCTGCCCATTCGCGGTCCAGGTGGAGCGCCTGTTCTGCCGTGAAGAGATAACCGGCCACGCACATCACGGGAGAGCCTTCGTGCGTGCCACTCTCATCGAAATACGCTTCCATCATCACGATGAAATCTGGCCCGAGAATCTGAATCAACCGTTTGAGGTTTCTATGGATTTCATCGCACACGTCCGCCCTGCCGTTTCCGCCGTGGTACACTACGACTACGATGGCGGAAGACGCCAACACGAGAGTCCCAGCGAAATCGGTCAGC
>Ga0209517_10000514_pt1 | contig 65931 bp, 53 predicted proteins | sample PeaSoiMetSII2010_FD_187695 | JGI IMG/M metagenome (GOLD analysis project Ga0209517, IMG submission 187695) | Peat soil microbial communities from Weissenstadt, Germany - SII-2010 (SPAdes) (version 2) | ecosystem: Environmental > Terrestrial > Soil > Wetlands > Peat | place: Germany... | reverse complement strand
GATTGTGCAGGGCCACTTCAACTACTACGCGGTACCGGGCAACATCGACAGTCTCGGCGTATTCCGGGATCGGCTAAGTGGGCTCTGGTGGCGGACACTTCGCCGCCGAAGCCAGAAACGCCCGATTTCCTGGAAGCGTACCCTCGCTCTGGCTACCCGATGGCTCCCTAAACCGCGCATACTCCATCCTTATCCCGCGGTTCGCTTTGCCGCCAGTCATCCACGATAAGAACCGGATGCGCTAATAAGCGCCCGTCCGGATCCGCGCGGGGGGCGATCAGCGATGATCGTCCCTACCGCGATCTCGTTAAGAATCGGCCGGCGCCGCGCTGATGGTCGCCGGGGGCAGCCTGCGGTCGCACCTACCTTGGCGAAAAACGCCTGGCGTTGCGGCGCGCCTGGTCGATCCCGGCTTTGAGCCCGTTGGCCACGACCCGCGCGTAGCCGGACTTGTCCATCGCCAACATGGTGGCGGCGGCGATGCCGCCGGGTGTAGCGGCTTCGTGCAGAAGGCGGGTGAGGCGCTGGCCGCTTGCTTTCCAGTAGAGAATTCCGTCGCTGAGGGCGTGAGCCGCGGCCGTAAGGGCGATCTTCGGATCAAGTCCTGCGCGAGCAGCTCCTGCGGCCAGCGTCTGGAGCGCGTGATAGCCATGACTTGACGAGTAGGTTGCGGTAAACGCGTCGAATTGCAGCTCGGGAATCTCCAACACCGCCCCGACATGCGCGAAAAGGCGGCGGGCGCGGACGCGTTCCGCCTGGCCGATGCCGCGGTCGGAGCACAGCGCGGTGAGACCGTGGCCGATGCGGCAGACTGGACTCGGCATGGCGCGCACCCAGCGCGCGGGAGGGCCGAGTCGCGAGCGCAGTTTTCGAAGTGGAACACCCGCGGCCAGACTGACCCAGAGTCTTCGCCGCGCGGGAGCCCCGCAGGTTGCGACTTCCTCGAGCAGGCCAGCCACGGAATCCGGACGCACCGCGACAATCAGTATTTCCGCTTGCTCGACCGCCGACTTCAGGTTGGGCGCGACTGCCACGCGCGACTCCTGGCGCAGGGCGAGAGATTTCTTCGGATCGCGATCGTAGACCACAATCGGCCGTGCATATTTCGCCAGGCGCAGGCCCGCCACCAACGCGCTGGTGATGCGGCCTGCGCCGAGAAAGACGGCGGATTTCATGGGAGCTTTCGCCACTAGCCTGCGGTCCCTCCCCCGTCAACTACCAGCGCCGAACCGGTCATGAACGACGAATCCTCCGACGCGAGAAACAGCACCGCCTTGGCAATCTCCTCCGCCGAGCCCACTCGCCCCAGGGGACGGTTCGCGCATCCGGCAATGTAGTCCTCCCACTTCAACCCGCGCATTCTCGCATCCGCCGGCAGCATTGGAGTCTCCACATCGCCCGGGCAAACGCAGTTTACTCGAATCCCTTGCGCTCCGTGGTCAATGGCCATCGCTTTGGTCATCAGCACCACGCCGCCCTTCGAAGCGCAATACGCCACCGCATGATCCCCGCCCACAATACCCCATCCCGAACTGTTATTGATAATGACGCCACGCCCCTGCGCGATCATCGCCGGCAACGCATACTTCGACATCAGAAACGTGCCCTTCAGGTTGACGTCAATCTGCTCGTCCCACTCGCGCTCGGAGCACTCGATCGCCGTCTGCGGATAAAACACCCCGGCATTATTGAACAAAATATCGAGCCGGCCGAAAGCATGCAGCGTCTCCTCCACCGCCCTCCGACAATCCTTCGTCCGACTCACGTCCGTACGAATGAAGATTGCGTCGCCGCCCAACTGCTTGATCCGCTCCGTCACTCCGGCCCCACGTTCCTCATTGCGCCCCGTGATCGCAACTTGCGCGCCCTCCCTGGCAAACAGCAGAGCGGTCGCCTCGCCAATCCCCGAAGTCCCGCCGGTGATGAGAGCAACTTTATCTTGGAGGCGCATACACTTTGATCGAAACTATTTCGTCTGCGGAACTCACCTGCTCGCCAGTCCGCCCGCGGTTTCGCCGCCGTCGAGGGTGAAGACGTGCCCGGTCGCGTAAGCCGCGTCATCCGACGCGAGATAAGCAAACAGTCCCGCAATCTCCGCCGGTGTCGCGTGCCGTCCCAGCGGAATCTTGCGGTTCACTTCCTCGAGCATGGCGTCGGAATATTCGGCGCGCTGCATGGGAGTGAGCACATATCCCGGAGCGACAGCGCACACGCGAATCCTGGGCGCGAGTTCCAGCGCCATGGAACGCGTCAGCTCAATCACGCCCGCCTTGGTTGCGTTGTAATCGGCGTAATAGGGATAGCCCATGACGCCGTTGGTCGAGGCGGTCTGAAGAATGACGCCGCTGCCCCGCTCCCACATGTGCCGCGCCGCGGTCTGCGCCACGTAAAAGACACCGGTCAGATTCACGGCGATGACGCGGTCCCACTCTTCGGGAGTGATGTCGAGAAACTTGTGGCGGATGCTGATGCCGGCGTTGTTGACGAGAACGTCGACGCCGTCCATGAGGCGAATCGCTTCGGCGAACGCGGCTTCGACCTGCATGAGGTCGGTCACGTCGGCAATGATCGCCTCACCGAGCGCGGGCAGTTCGTGCTTGATCTGGCCGCAGGCGGTGCCGTCGCGGTCAAGTACGCACACGCGAGATCCCTCTTCCAGGAACCTGGCCGCCGTGGCCGCGCCGATGCCGCTGGCGCCGCCGGTGATGAGAACACGTTTTTCTTTCAAGCCTCGCATGGAGTCTCCTTGACGTGCCTGTGTGGGGACAGCCGCCCTCGGCTGTCCGGTCGAGCGAAGCTCGACGGATGCTCGGAGTTCACCTTACGCGCCCGCCGTTCTCACTCCAATCGTGTGCGGCACGGCCCGCAGCAGCCGCATCAATTCTTCGTCGCACGGGCGATTGATGTCGTAGATCGCGTATCCCAGCGTGCCGCGGGTATCGAGCACCTGACGCTCGATGTTGATGCCGCGATCGGCCAGAATGTCGTTGATCGCCCGCAGAATGCCCGGCACATTGTGATGAATGTGCATCAGGCGGTGCGAGCCCGGCTCGTACTCGAGATGACAGTGCGGCAGATTCACGCTGAGCATGGAATTGCCGGTGCGTACATAATCTATCAGGCGGGCGGAGACGAACTGGCCGATATTCTGCTGGGCTTCTTCGGTGCTGCCGCCGATGTGCGGCGTCAGGATGACGTTCGCCAGACCCTGCAGCACGCTGGTGAATCCCGCGCCGCTTTCCGGCTCTTTGGGAAACACGTCAATCGCCGCGCCCGCGATCTTGCCGGTCTTCAGATGCTTGGCCAGCGCCTCATGATCGACGACGAACCCGCGGCTCAAATTGAGGAAGCAGGCGCCATCTTTCATGGCGCAGAATTCGTCGCCGCCGAACAGATTCTGATTCTGCGGCTTGCCGTCCACGTGGAGAGTAACCACGTCGGAAATTCCGAGCAATTCGCGGAAGCCGACCGGCCGCGCATTGCCCCGCGCCAGCACATGGGCCACGTCGTGGAACACGACCCGCATGCCCATTGCCTCGGCCAGATCCGACAGCTGGGACCCGATCTTGCCATAGCCCACAATGCCCAGGGTCAGCCCGCGCACCTCATGCGCGCCGGCCGCCGACTTGTTCCACAGGCCCAAATGCATTTGGTTTGAAGAATAAAAGGTCCGGCGCAACAGCAGGATGATCTCGCCCATCGCCAGTTCCGCCACCGAGCGCGAGTTCGAGTGCGGATCGTTGAAGACGGCGATGCCGCGCTCGCTGGCCGCAGCGCGATCAATCTTGTCCACGCCGATGCAGAACGCGCCCACCGCGACCAGCTTCGGAGCAGCCGCAAGCACAGCTGACGTGATGCGCGTCTTGGAGCGCGCGCCGAGAATTGAGACCTCGCGGATTCTGTCGATCAGTTCGCGCTCGTCGAGCGCCGCCTTGAGCGACTCAACTTCATATCCCGCGTCGCGAAACTGCTGGACCGCGACCGCGCTGACATTTTCCAGCAACAGAACGTGCAAGGGGCCTCCCGGGAGATGTGAAGCAACAAGGATTATCTCAGACGGGGGGAGGAAGAGCGGTCAAACCCAAGGTCCCTCGACTCGGCAAAGCGCCTCGCTCGGGATGACAGGGTTGAGAAAACCCTGCGGCCCGATACATCCGGGCCGCATGGACGGACGAATGCGTCCGTCCCTACACAGGCATCTGTTTCTGCCCTACATCTTCTGCGCTACATCCCCGGACCCTCAGGATAGGCCGGAAGGTCGGGAGGACGCGGCGGGAGCTTCTTGGGATTGGCCTCGATCTGCTTCATGACTTCCTCGATGGCGCGATCGAGCTGGGCATCCTTGCCGCGGACCACGTCGTCGGGGCGGTTGTCCACCTCGATGTCAGGAGCTACGCCACGGTTCTCCACCACCCACTTGCTGTTCAGGTCGTAGCGGGAAAATTCAGGACGGGTGATGTAGCCGCCGTCGATGAGCGGAGTAAAGCCGCGGATGCCGCGGACGCCTCCCCAGGTGCGCTCCCCGATGAGCGGGCCGAGTTTGTAGACCTTGAAAAATTCGCTGAAGATGTCGCCGTCGGACGCGGCGTACTGGTTGGTGATGCAGACCATGTAGCCGTGGAAGACATTGGGAGGAACGGTGGTCGGTTCGAAGTTGCGGGCGGAGTCCATGCCGCCGAGAATACGGCGCAGGCGCTCGAAAATGAGTTCGTCCACAAAGCCCCCGCCGTTGTAGCGGACGTCGATGATCATGCCTTCCTTGCGAATCTGCGGGAAGAACTGCCTGACGAAGGCGTTGAGACCGGCGTCGCCCATGTCGGGGAGGTAGATGTAGCCGACACGGCCGTGGGTGGCGGCGTCGACTTTCTTGCGGTTGGTTTCGATCATGTTGAACTCGCGCAGCGGGTACTCATCGTCGATGGGTTTGACGGGAACGGTGCGGGCACCATCGTCGGAGGGCTTTGAGTTCACGGTGATGGCAGTGGTTTCGTTGGCGGTGTTGACGAGCAACTCCTCGGGAGTTTGCGGAGCATGCAACGGGCGCCCATTGACGGCCAGCAGGTAATCGCCTTCCTTGACGTTGACGCCGGGTTCGGTAAGGGGCGAGCGAGTTGCCGGGTCCCAATTCTCTCCGGGATAGATTTTCTTGAAGCGATAGAGGCCGCTGGCGGAGTCGAGTTCGTAGTCGACGCCGAGCAGTCCGACATTGATGGGATGAAGATCGGGTTGGTCGCCGCCGCCGACGTAGGTGTGAGAGTTCGCGAGTTCACCGATTAACTCACCCAGGATGTAAGTGAGGTCATAGCGGTTGGCGGCGTAGGGCACGAGCGGCTCATACTTCTTGCGAACCGCTTCCCAGTCGACGCCGTTCATGCTGGCCTCGAAAAAGTAGTCGCGCTCCTGCCGCCAGACTTCGTTGAAGATCTGCTTCCACTCGGCAGGCGGGTCGATTTCAGCCCGCATGCCGGCGAGATTGAGTGCGCCGTCGCCGACTTTCTTGGCCGGGTCGGGTTTGGCGTCGATGATGCCATAGGTGTCCCTGGCCTGATAGAGGATCTTGGAGCCGTCGAAGGAGATCGCCCAGCGGGTGGGGCCTTCGATGAGAGTTTTTTCCTTGCGTTCCTTAAAGTCAAAGGCATGAATGGCAGGTTCTTCGCCGGGGAGTGGCCCGGAAAGCCCCTGCACGGGCTGAGTTGAATAGTAGAGGAAGCCTTTGGCGGCATACAGTTCAGTAATGATGGCGGGAGGCACGGGCAAAGCCACGATCCGGTCCTGAATTCCATCAAGATCGATGCGGAAATTCTTGGCGACGTCCTTGGCTTCCTTCTCGCCGGGTTTCTCTTCTTCCTTCTTCTTTTCCTCAGACTTTTTCTTCTCGTCTTCTTTCTTCGCTTTGTCTTTCTCGGACTCAGAGGCCGCCGGCGCCGGTTCTTCGCGCTTGATGGCAGTCTCGTCGCTCAACGCAGGAAAGGGCGAGGGAGCGTCGGCGTGCAGAGTCACCAGATAAGGACGTGTCGTTTTGGGGTTGGCGAACTCGAAATCGAAGTTGCCCAGGACTTCGTTGTAGTCGCGGTCGGAGAGAAAATACAGATAGTTGCCTTCGGGATCGAAAACGGCGTTGTTGCTGTTGACCAGGTCGCCGGTAACAGCGGTGATCTTCTTGTCCACGGTCGAGTAGAGGTAAACGACGCTGATTCCGGTCTGCTGCGCCTTGTCGTAGGCGATCCATTTGCTGTCGGGAGACCAGGTGTAGTTGGTGATCTCGTTGTACTTGCCGCGATCGACTTCGACCGGCTTTTTATCGCTGATATCGACGTACCACAGGCGGAGGTCTTTGTCGGCCCAGGCAAGCTTCTTGCTGTCGGGCGACCAGGCGGGAGCGAATTTGAAGCCTTTGTACCCGGCGGTGATTTGCTGTTCTTTATCCTTGCCGCGTTCTTTTTCTCGAACCGCTTCTTTGGCCGCCGCTTCCTTGTCCTTGGACTCGGGCTCTTTGCCGAGTTCGACGTTGCCCATGCCGTCCTGCGGAGTGATGTAGATTTCGTCTTCGCCGGTGCGGTCCGAGACGAAGGCAACCCAGCGGCCGTCAGGGGACCAGGAGACCTGTTTCTCTCGAATGCCGGGCGTGCGGGTGAGATTGCGGGTGGCGCCGTCTTTGGCGGGCACGGTGAAGACGTCGCCGCGCGCGGCGAACACCGCGCGCTTGCCGTCAGGAGCGATGTCGAAATCGGTGATGAGACGGCTGACGCTGGCCCAATGTTTCATGGTCAGGTCGCGCTCGCCGGCCAGCGTGATCGTAAGCTTGGTGGACTGGCGAGAGGCGAGATCGAACAGGTACAGGTAGCCGCCGTTCTCGAAGATGATCGACGCATCGCCCAGGCCGGGCCACATCACGTCGAAGTCGGTGAAGTGCGTGAGTTGCTGGACCTGCTTCGATGCGAGATCGTGGTTGTACAGGTTGAGGCGGTGCTCGGGCCCGCGATCGGAGGTGAAGTAGATCGTGTTCCCGTGCCACATGGGAAATGTGTCGGTGTAATCGGTGTGGGGAATTTTCTCTTCGAGGACGCTGTTCTTGATGTCGTAAAGGTAGATGTCTTGCGCGAGGCCGCCGGTGTAGCGCTTCCAGGTGCGGAAGTTCCGGAAAATACGGTTGTAGGCGACCTTCGTGCCATCGGCATTGAAGGAAGTGAGCCCGCCCTGATCCATGGGCAGAGGTTCGGGGAATCCGCCGTCAATCGAAACAGTAAAAGGACGCTTGGTCCAACCGTTGGAAGCATCGCGGCGCGAGAGGAACAGAATGCGTTTACTGTCCGGCGTCCAGTTGATGACCTGGTTATGGACGCCCATGCGATCGCTCAGCGGCTGGGCGCTGCCCTGGTAGAACGTCAGTTGGCGCGGCTGGCCGCCCTCGGCGCTCATGACATAAACGTTGAAGTTGCCGTCATACTGCCCGGTGAAGGCGAGCCACTTGCCATCGGGCGAGAACTTGGGGAACAGCTCACGCCCGGGATGCGTGGTCACGCGGCGGGCGGCGCCTCCGGAGGTCGAGGCCAGCCAGATATCTCCTCCGTAGACGAAGGCGATTTTGTTTCCGCGGACGTCAGGGAAGCGCAGCAAGCGGCCTTCCTGCGCCTCTTGGGCGAGCGCAAGAGTGGCGAAGAACAGGAAGCAGAGAACGACCAGGGCGGCACAACGGCGAACGAAGGGCACGATGAGAACCTCCATAAGAAGGGTGTTATAGGCTTGGAAGCCGTGACATCAGGCAAACGAATTCTACAGCAAGTCCGAGGGCAGAAGTTCCGCCGGCGGTGAGAAGTTGGCGGGTGCGCCGCCGGCCGCCGAGCTTCGCTCGGCCTGGACGGGTTCCTTCGGCTTCGCTCAAGACAGGCTCGACCCGTCCCCACACAAGCAAAACAGATTCCTCGCTTCGCTCGGAATGACAACTCGTGGTTCGTCGGAATCACAAGGGAGCGGGAGCGGTAGTGCCCACCTTTCGAAAACCGCGAAAAGTGGGGCAGCCCGCAGGAGTTCCGCAAGGCGTGAAAACTTCCCCGCGGCCCGATACACCCGGGCCGCCCGGACGGGCGAGGGCGCCCGTCCCCACATGGACCGATGTAGATCCGCTAGATGGGTTTGCCGCGGAAGAAGTAGACCAGTTCGATGATCAGGATGACCACCACCATCAGTTCCAGAACGAAGGCGCGGCTCTGGTTGAACTGCTCCACCATGAAGCGGTAGAGATCTTCGGCGGTCTGCAGTTTTTCTTTGACCAGGTCTTTGTAGTCGGGCACTCCGACCTTGGCCGCGCACAGCTTGTAGAGGCGCGCCGAGAACATGTCGCTGAGGAATTTGATGGCGTTGTCGGCGCGCTCGGTCAGTTCGTTCACGTCGAGCAGCACGGTGTGCAGCCTGGAGGCGGCGCGCGCCGTGCGCCAGCGCGACCAAAGCCCAGTGCCTCCGACTTCGAGGAAGTCGTAGACGTCTTCCAGTTCTTTGGTGAGCAGTTCGTCGTAATGGCGAAACTCGAGCAGCTGCGAGTTGGCATACTGCAGGAGCTGGATGGCGGTCTCGGCGCCGGCGGGTGTGTCGTAGATGAACGCCGCGTTCCAGCCGATGACGGCCAGATCGTTGGGATAGTAGGAAATGCGCGACTGCAGAATCTCCTGGCGCTCGCCTTCGGAAAGCAGGGCCGTCTCGCCGCGGACGACCTGGGCGATCTGGTTACCGTGGGCGGCGAGCAGATCAGCGGCCGACGGCCCGCCCTCGATCTCGCGCAGGTGGAAGATGAAGTAGTCCTCCTGCAGCCACTCGGTCTTGTAGGGCTTGATCAGCGCCGGAGCCGCGCGCTCCAGTCTCTGTTTCACGACGCGCGAGGCGAGACTCTCGAAGTTGGTGTCGGAAGTCCAGCGGCAGGAAACCTGGATCAGGTCGTCCCAGTTGCCGGAAAAGGGCAACTCGAAGACCAGGCTGACGACGCCATAATCGTAGTACTTGATCTGTCCCTCGAGTCGCTCGCCGCTGTCGAGGATGACCGGCTCCAGCGTCTCCTCCACCGGAGGACGCTGGTAGCGGACATAGGACGGAGCCTTTTTGAAGCTGGCCTCGGCCGTGCGCGCGCCGAAAATCTTGCGCAGCTCATCGAGCCGAATCTCTTCGCAGACGTCAACCTGGATCAGAACCAGCACCGACCCGCGCAAGGGCGCGTTCACCGACACTTGAGCCTGCCGGGCGGGAGCCTCGGCGGCGGCATTGCTGAGCGCTGTGGCTGTGAGTTCGCGATCCATAAAAGTGCCGGTTAGGGTTGATCCCGGAAGGCGCCGGAAGATGGCACCAGAGACTAGGTACATTGTCCCAGAAACGGGGGCGCTTGGGCTATAGGGGAGCACACCCGGACTTCATCCGGGGGGCGGACGAGGGCGTCCGCCCCTCCATAAACTGTTGATAAGTCAGCGGTTGCGGGCGAGTTCCCAGAGCAGGAATCCGCCGACGGAGATCGCTCCCAGGCCCAGCCCGGCCCGCTTCATGGAGGCCCACACCTCGGCCCCGTGCTGGCGGACAAGGGCGGACTCGGGGAAGGGATCGGAAGCGGTCAGAGAATCGGGATCCAGCGCCAGTTGCAGGACTTCCGCTAAATGCAGGGCGTGGCGGTCGGTGCCCTGCGCGATCTGCTCGCGGCAGCTGAAGCCGTCGGCAATGATGAGCCAGTCGGCGGGCGCTTTACGGACTGCGGGCAGGAGTTCGAGCTCGCCGATGGCGGTGGAGATGTCGTACTTGTCGTGATGGAAGCCGAAGGAACCAGCCATGCCGCAGCAGCCGGGAGCGGGCGACTGGAAGTCCACACCGAGGCGGCGCAGCAGCGATTCTTCGGCGGTCATCTTCATGATGGACTTGTGATGGCAGTGGCCGTGGAGCACCGCCTTGCGTTCGAAACGAGGGAGCGGAGAATTGCCGCAATTGAGTTCGAGAAACTCGCTGAGGAGAAATGTTTGTCGCGACAGGGCCTGCGCCCGCTCGTCGTGAGGAAAAAAATTCAGCAGTTCGTCGCGGAACACGGCGACGCAGCTCGGCTCGAGTCCGACGATGGGGATTCCGGCTTCGATTTCGGGAGAGAGCTCGTCGAGAATTTCGAGCAGCAAGGCCTGGGCGCGGTCGAGCATGCCGAAGTCGTAGAGGGGGCGTCCGCAGCAGAGATTGGCATACGGGACCACAACCCGGAAGCCAGCGGTTTCGAGGACTTCAACGGCAGCCTTGGCAGTCGCCGGGAGAAAGTAGTTGTTGAACGTATCGGGCCAGAGAAGAACCGTGGGGCCCCGGACGCCCTCGTCCGGGGGGCGGACGAGGCGTCCGCTGCTCCATGAACCGTTGCCATTTCTGCGACGAAACCACGACTTGAAAGTTTCGGGGGCGAAGGGGGGAATGCTGCGCCCGAGCGGAATGCCGGCGACAAGTTTGGCAATATCGCGCAGGAAGGGCAACTGCGTCGCTAGATTCACCACGCCGGGAGCGTTCGAGGCCAGGCGGGCCCAGAAATCGATGTTGCCGAAAGCGTAGGCGCTCAGCGGCCGGACGCGGCCTTCGTAGTAGTGGGAAAGAAACTCGGCTTTGTAAGTGGCGACGTCGACGCTTACCGGACAATCGCTCTTGCATCCCTTGCAGGCGAGGCAGAGGTCGACCGACTCCTTCACTTCTTCACTGCGCCAGCCGTCGCGAATGACTTCACCTTGCGTCATTTCCCAGAGCAAGTGAGCACGGCCGCGGGTGGAATGTTCTTCGTCGTGGGTGGCGCGGTAGCTGGGACACATCACGCCGCCTTCTTCGCGGCGGCACTTGCCGACTCCGACGCAGCGCAGGGCGGCGTGCGCCAGACTGCCGTGATCGGCGGGAAACTGAAAGCGGGTGGCTGGCTCCCAGGGAGAATAGTTGGCGCCGAGGCGAAGATTTTCGTCGAGCCGGTAAGGCTTGATCAGCTTGCCTGGATTCATCTTCCAGTCGGGATCCCAGGCGGATTTGAACTGGCGGAAGGCTTCGATCAGTTCGGGGCCAAACATTTTGGGAAGGAGCTCGGCGCGAGATTGTCCGTCGCCGTGTTCGCCGGAGAGCGATCCGCCGTAGCTGACGACAAGATCGGCGGCCTCTTCGACGAACTTGCGGAACTTCGCAATTCCCTCCTTCGATTGCAGGTCGAAGTTGAGACGCGTGTGCACGCAGGCGTGGCCGAAGTGACCATAGAGCGAGCCCTTGTAGCCGAACGCAGCCATCATCTTGCGGAGATCGCGGAGATAGCCGCCGAGTTTCTCGGGAGCGACGGCAGCGTCTTCCCATCCCTCCCAATTCAGCGGCTCCCCGGGAACGTGCGAGGTGGCACCGAGGCTGGCCTCACGAACTTCCCAAACGCGCTTGGCCTCGTGGCTGGAGCAGAGGCGGACATTCGGAGGATTGGCGCTGCGGTTGAGGGCCGCGATCAGGCTGCGAGCCTGGGACTCGGCTTCCGCGGCGGTCCAGGCGCCGAACTCGACCAGCAGCCAGCCGCCGCCTTCGGGCAGAAGGGCGAGACCTTCGGAATTGATGCCTTTGGTGCGGGTGTAGCCGACGAGAAGATCGTCAAAGCCCTCGAGACCGATGGGCTTGTGAGTCATGATTTCGGGCACGTGGTCGGCGCACTGATAAATCTCGGGATAGGCGACGACGAGCAGAACGCGCTCCGGAGGGCTCTCGACTAGGCGGCAGGTGGCTTCGAGGATGGTCGCGCAAGTGCCTTCCGAACCTACCAGTGCACGCGCGACGTGAAAACCGTTTTCGGGAAGCAGGTAATTCAGGTTGTAGCCGGAAACGCGGCGGGGGATGTTGGGAAATTTTTGGCGGATGAGACCGGCGTATTGTTCTGAGATTTGCCTTAGTGAGCTGTAGATTTGAGCTGCACCTCCGGAGTCGCTGCGGCCCGATGAACCTGGGCCGCTTGGGCGGACGAGGGCGTCCGCCCCTCCATGTTCTCGGATGAAATCTTGGCCGACTCGCAGGCGGACGCCGTCGTAGGTGACAACGTCGAGTTCCTCGATGTTGTCGTCGGTCTTGCCGGCCATGACGGAATGAACGCCACAGGAGTTGTTGCCGATCATGCCGCCGATAGTGCAGCGGTCGTGGCTGGCGGGATCGGGAGCAAAAGTCAGGTGATGTTTCTCGGCGGCGTTGCGCAGTCGATCGAGCACGACCCCGGGCTGCACGCGGGCGATGCGGCGCGCAGAGTCGATTTCGAGAATTCTTGCCATGTACTTGGAGAAATCGAGCACCACGGCAACGTTGCAGCACTGGCCGGCGAGCGAAGTTCCGCCGCCGCGGCAGAGCAGGGGCGCGCCGAATTCGCGGCATAGAGAGATAGCGGCGAGGACATCGTCGGCGTCACGGGGCAGGGCAACGCCGATCGGGACCTGGCGGTAATTGGAGCCGTCGGTCGAGTAGAGGGCGCGACTGCCGCGATCGAAGCGGACTTCACCGCGAATTTGCGAACGCAGGGCTGCAGCCAGCCCTGCGGCATCCACCGAGTTTGATCCGGGAACCGGCGCGGAATCGGCAACTCTGTCTTGCATGGCCCACATTCTTAGTTGGAGGACGCAGCCTTCTTGGTCACGCAGGCGATCTGGAACTTGGTGGTGTCGCCGTGCGCCTCGACATTGATGGTGACGACATTCTTCGGGTCTTCGGAAACGATCGAGCAGCGATTCTGATCCGAACTCTTGACGGTAGCGGCAGGAAATTTGGATTTGTAGAAGCTGCAGACCTTGTCGACCGAATCGCTGCTGTCGAAGTTCGCGGTGACGGTGTGGACACCCGCGAAGGTGAGGTCAGCGGACCCGTTCTTCTCGACCTGCGCTCCGGGATAGACGTCAACACCCAAGTCTTTCACGGCCTGTTCGGGATCGTTGGCGTTGATGCTGCCAAAGGGAGTCTCGACCTTTACGCGATCGCCCTCCTGGGTGACGTGCGAGCTTTTGGCGATGTGATGGATGACGATGCCGCACGTGACCATACCGAGGATGCCGATACCGACAATCACGGCGATGACGATCAGGATTACTTTGAGAGCGCTGCTGCCGCCCTTGGGAGGTGCGGCTGGCGCAGGGGATGGTTGCACGGAGGCAGCAGGCGGGGCGGCAGCAACGCCAGCACCGCATTTGTTACAGAATTTCGATCCGGGATCGAGAGTTGCACCGCAGGAATTGCAGAATGCCATAGGTCACCTCGTGGTCGGAATCGCGCGAACCTTGACGCGCGAGTATACCGCAGATCGACGGCCCCAGGTGCTAAAGCCCGGAACTTTCTAGACACATTACGCGGCCCTAAAGGGCCGCTCTTCCACGGTATTCCCGGCGCAGCGAAATTCTTCCGCGGTCGCTGAAGCTATGCCCTGTTACGAATCGCGACTCCACGGCACGAGTGAACTCGTGCCTTTCTTTTCCACGGAGATGCTGGAGATTTCTGCAGCCTGTGAAGCGCCTGACCGGAAAGCGGCTGTCGCCACTTGGATCTTGCTCAGGAAGCGACCTAGCTCCACGCCCGCGTGCCGTAGTCGGCCATGGAAAGAGCCAGGAGAATCAGCAGAAAAAAGACGGTGGAGATGACCACGAGCTTGAGCAGCTTTTCACTGGCGCCCTTGAGGTGCATGAAGAAGAGGGCAACCAGCAACGTTTTGGTCGTGGCAATGGTCAGAGCGACGGCGGCATTGAACGGGCCGAGGTCAATGCGGGCGGCGAAGTAAGTCAGGATGGTGCCGAAGATCAGGGCAGCCCAGATCCCCACGTAAGTCACAAGCGACGATGACGAGTGTTCAGACATGCCGGCCTCATTTATGCAAATCGATCAGGTAGAGCAAGGGGAACAGGTAAATCCAGATGATATCGACGAAGTGCCAGTACAGCCCGCCGATCTCCATCGGCGTGTTGTATTCCGGAGTGAAGCGCCCCCGCCATGCCGAGTACAGAAGCCAGGTGAAAATGCCGATGCCGACGATCATGTGCAGCGCGTGCAGTCCGGTCATGATGAAGTAAAGCGCGAAATAAATCTGCGCGTGCTGCGGGTTGGCCATCTGATCAGGATGGCCCGGAATCGACTTCTGGAACTGGAAACTGGCTCCGGGAACGTGATGCAGCTCAAACTTTTCCTTGTATTCATCGGCCTTGATGCCTAGGAAAGCGAATCCCAGGATGATGGTCAACACCAGGCTGACCAGCAGCATGGTTCGCCTGGCGTGCTGGGCCGCCCAGACCGCCAGCACGACGGTCAGGCTGCTGCAGATCAGGACCACGGTGTTCGCCGCGCCCAGCGCGGCATTTAACGTCTGGCTGGCGGCGGCGAAGTCCCCGAAATACTTGATGCGGTAAATGAGATAGGCGCAGAACAGTCCACCGAAGAACATGACCTCGGTAGCGAGGAAAATCCACATGCCCAGGCTGGCAGCATCGCGCTGCTGCTGCGGTTCGGCGAAATGATGCAGCAGCGCGGGATTGTGAACTTCGGGGTGAACGGCCGCTGCTTGGCTGTGCATGGTTTGGCTACCCGGCAACGGGAACCTCCTCTCGGTGAGGCGCGTCCAACTCTTCGTAGTTGTAGGCTTCCCAGGTCACGACCGGCTCTTGGTCAAAGTTGAACGTGGGCGGCGGAGAAGCCGTCTTCCACTCGAGGCCGGCGGCGTTCCACGGATTATCCGGCGCCGGCTTGCCGTAGCGCATCGACCACAGGAAGTAAATCATCGGCAGCAAATAGCCCACCCCGAGGATGGTCGCCCCGGCGGTCGAAAGCACGTTCAGCACTTGAAACTCCGCCGGATATTGATAATACCGGCGCGGCATGCCGACGTAACCGAGGATGAACTGCGGGAAGAACGTCAGGTTGAAGCCGATGAAAACGATCAGCGCCGCCAGCCGCGCCCAGCCTTCCGGATAGAGCCTGCCGGAAATCTTCGGCCACCAGAAGTGCATGCCCCCGAGATATCCCATGACCGCACCGCCCACCATGATGTAGTGGAAGTGGGCGATGACGAAATAGGTGTCGTGGACGTGCATATTCACGCCCAATGCCGCCAGAAACAATCCGGTCAGGCCGCCGATGGTGAACAATCCGAGGAAGCCAAACGCGTAGAGCATGGGCGCATCGTAGTGAATCGAGCCTTTGTAGAGAGTCGCGGTCCAGTTGAAGACTTTGACGGCGGAAGGCACGGCGACGGCGTAACTCAAGAGTGAGAAGACCAGCGCGGCGTAGACGGAGATTCCCGCGACGAACATGTGATGCGCCCAGACCAGGAATCCGAAAACGGCGATGGCAATCGACGACAGCGCGACGAAGCTGTAACCGAAAATACGCTTGCGCGAGAAGCAGGCAATGATTTCGGTGACCACGCCCATCGAGGGCAGAATCATGATGTAGACGGCGGGATGGGAATAGAACCAGAACAGATGCTGAAACAGCAGCGGATCGCCGCCGAGTTTGGGATCAAAAATCCCCAGGTGCAGGGAGCGCTCGGCAACCACCAGCACCAGGGTGATGGCGATGACCGGCGTTCCCAGAATCTGGATGATGCTGGTGGCGTAGTGCGCCCATATAAAAAGCGGCAGCCGCGACCACGTCATGCCCGGAGCGCGCATGCGGTGAATGGTGACGATGAAATTCAGTCCGGTAAGGATGGAGGAGAATCCCGCCACAAAGATCGCCAGCCCGGCTTCGATCACCTTGGTGTTGCTGAAGGCGGTGCTGAAGGGCGTGTAGAAGGTCCAGCCGGTGTCGACTCCGCCGGTCGCCATGCAGTGCAGCATCAGGATGCCGCCGATGACGTAGATGTACCAGCTCAACAGGTTGATGCGCGGGAAAGCCAGGTCCTTGGCTCCCACCATCATGGGAACCAGAAAATTGCCCAGCACGGCAGGGATCGAAGGGATCAGAAAGAAAAACACCATCACCTGGCCGTGCATGGTGAACAGCTTGTTATACGTGTCGGCTTGAACCAGGTCGCCCGCCGGTGTCAGCAATTCCAGGCGGATGAGCAGGGCGAAGAATCCTCCGATGAAAAAGAAGAAGGTGATGGAGATGAGGTAAAGGAGCGCAATGCGTTTATGGTCGGTCGTCAGCAGCCACGAGCCGATGCCGTACTCCTTATTCAGATAGTTGACCCGTTCGGGTTGAGGGTTCTCGATCGCCATACTTATTGCACCTGACTTCCTTTAGAAACGGCCCTGCCCGGAGCCTTCACCGGAACCGCCACGGCCGGGCTGGACGCGGCTCCGGATTTGCCCGACGGCGACAGCGATTTCACATATGCCACCAGCGCGTTGACCTGCTCCTCGCTCACCAGTCCCTGGAACGTCGGCATGATGGGCCGGAATCCCTTGACCCGCTTCGCACCGGGATCGAGGATGCATTCGCGCAGATAGTTCTCGTCCGCCGTGACCGTCCGCCCATCCGCCAGTTCCACTGGCCTGCCAAAGACTCCCTGCAGGTTGGGGCCGCGCCCTTGCGAGTCCGAACGATGGCAGGTGACACAGCCAAGCTCGGAGAAGATCTTCTCCCCCGTCGCGGAAAGCGGACCCGTCGAGCCCCCGCTCATCCAGGCCTCGTACTGTGCCGGCTCCATGACGATGACGTTGCCGATCATGCCGGAATGCTGCGTCCCGCAATATTGGGTGCAGAACAGGTGGTACGTGCCGGGCTTGGTGGCGCGGAACCAGGCCACGGTATAACGGCCGGGAAGCACGTCCTGCTTCATGCGGAACGCGGGCACGAAGAAACTATGAATAACGTCCTGCGAGGTCATGATCAGCTTGACGTCGCGGCCGACGGGCACGTGCAGCTCGTTGATCTCGCGCTGGCCTTCGGCGTGCTCCAGCTTCCACATCCATTGTTTGGCGACGACATAGACTTCGGTGGCGTCGCGCGGCGGCGTGCGCCCTTTGAAGTAGACGATCGCACCCCACAGAAAAATCACCATGAAAACGACGAAGGGGATGACCGACCAGATCAACTCCAGCGGCGTCGAACCTTCAATCTGCTCGGCCGGAACGCCGCGCCGGTGGCGGAAGCGCGCCGCAAAGAAAACTACCGCGGCAAGAATCAGCAGCGTCATCAACCCCGACACGATGAGCAAAAAGATGTAGAGGGCGTCGACGTTGCCCGCCATCGTCGAGGCTCGCTGCGGCCACAATGGAAAGTTATCGAACATAGCTTGCTTACTTTGACCCTGTTAACCCTGCCCAGTTTGACCGGACCGGCCTGACAGAATGCAGAATTTAGAACTCAGAATGCAGAAGCTAAGACCTGTAATCCCAGGTTTCTGCAACCTCTGCTTTCATACTTCTGCATTCTTACTTCTTACTTCGCCTTCACTTGATCCCAGTCTCTTCTCGGCGGAGCCATCCGCTCCAGCCGGAACAGAACCAGCAGCAGGCCGCCGACCAGCACAATCGTGACGCCGGCTCCCAGCTTCAAGATGTTGTTGATCACCGCACCGTACTTTCCGGCCGTGGGATCGTAGTGAAAGCAGTACAGCAGCACCTGGTCGGTAAGGTTCCCAATCTTGCCCTGCGACGCCTCGACCAATCCCATGCGCAGATCCTTCGGCGGAAAGTCCACGCCGTAGAAGTAGCGCGAGATGCGGCCCTCGGGCGTCAGCACCATGATCGCCGTCGCGTGCGCGTACTGATTGAGCTTGGGATCGTACTGGTACTGAAAGCCGACGGCTTTGGTGAGCGCATTGATCGATTCCGGCGGTCCGGTCAGGAAGTGCCAGCCAGAAGCCGCTCCGGGCCGGCCGTAGCGCTCGACATAGTCTTTCTTCTTGGCGGCGGCGATTTCCGGCGTCTCCTCGGGATTGAAGCTGACCGTCACAACTTCGAATTCCTTGCCCACGTCGAACTTGATCATCTTCATGGAGCCGGCCAAGCCCGCCAGCGCCTCGCCGCAAAGCATGGTGCAGTTGTAGTAGACCAGGTTGAGGATGATCGGCTTCTTGCCGAAGTAATCGCCGAGCTTGACTGTGCGTCCTGCGTCGTCAACGAAAGTGAGGTCCAGGGGTACTTGCGCGTCGAGACGCTGCTCGATGCCGACGTTTTGCAGGCGCGGCGGCCGCGCCGCCGCTGGAGGCGACATGATGCCCGGCGACATTCCCTGGCCCCAGGCTGTCGCTGCCAGCAGGGCGAGCGTCGCCAGAAGTCGCGTCGCCGTCGAGCTTCGCTCAACCGGACGGCTCCTTCGACTTCGCTCAGGGCCGGCTTGGGCGGCCGTCCCCACATGAGTCATGATCGAATTGCGGTTCTTGCTGCTCATGGCGTTCCCTTCACTTTCTTGCCGCCGTTGTCGGCGGTCTGCACCGGCGCCGGCCCGCGCGTTGGCAGTCCGCGCTGTGCGATCAGATCCATCGCCCGATCGATCGGAATGCGGACGGTCCCTGCCTTCTGATCAATCCAATCGTAGGCGCTCAGCGTCTGCTCTTCGCGCAGGCGGTCTTTGTTCAGTTCCGTGCGTTCATCGATTTCCAGTTGCGGGCTGGGAAAGTTCTTCCGCAGATACTCCTGGTAGTTCCCCTTGTATTCCGGGGGAAGGTGGCGCGTGTCCTTCACGGTGGTCGTCACCAGGGGACTGACCGGCGTTTGCTCCGCCTCAGACCGCCCCTGCAGATACGCATACAGCCCGCTCACCACGAAGTAAACGATCACGCCGGCGACCGCCAGACCCACCAGAAAATAGATCACCCCGGCGATGCGAATGTCGCGCCGCTCAAAGCCGCCCTGGCCGGTCGAATTCTCGTCCTGAGTTTGATTCGTCATACCTGCCTACGTGCCGCCATGATGATGCGCCGGGTGCATAACTTCCCCAGCGGAGGGATCGTACGCCGGCAGCAGCGGCATTGATCCCAGATTGCGGAAGAAATACGCCATCCACAAGCCGCCGATGGCGATGGGCACGACCACGTCCGCCGCGGTCAATTTGAAGGTTGGCGAAAAATTCGGCTCGATGATCCAGAACAGGTCCACAAAACGCATCAGCATCAGCCAGATCGCAAGCCAGACCAGCCGGCGAATGTCGCGCTTGAATGGACGCGACAACAGAATCGCGAATGGCATCGCAAAGTGGAACAGCGGGAGAATCAGCGCGATCCAGCCCCAGCCCCCGTTCAGGCGCTTCAGGTAAAACGTGATCTCGGCGGGCAAATTACCCGCCCAGATAATGAGCCATTGCGAGAAGCTGAAGTAAGCCCAGACCATCACGAACGTCAGCATCCACTTGCCGTGGTCGTGCACGAAATCCGGCTTCAGCATCTCCGACATCGGCTTGTAATTGAAAAGAATGCGCTCCACCACCACCGCGAAGCAGATGGCCGACAGCATCTCGCCGATCAAAATGATCAGGCCGAAAATCGTCGAAATCCAGCTGGGATCGAGCGACATGACCCAGTCAATGGCGGCGAACGAAATGGTGAACGCGTAGAGAATCAGCCCCGGACCGGCGACGGCTTTGAATTTCTGTGTGTTGTCGGGGCCGCCGGGACGGTCGGTTTGACGCGACCACATCGACAGCAGGAACGAGCACAGGTTCCAGATCGCGAAATAGATGGCCGCGCGAATCCAGAAGCCGGAGAAATTGAGATAGTCGCCTTTAATAAAGCTGTGTTTTTCCAGGTGCTCGCGGATGTGCGTATCCCGGATGGCTTCGAGCGGCATCGCCCAGGGATAGATCCGGTGCTGCCCAACGGCGATGATCATCGGGATGAACAGAACCGCCAGCAGCGGCAGGGTGCGCATGGCCGCGCCCAGAATCCGCCGGATGACCATGCCCCATCCGCCTCCGGTCAGGTGGCGAATCATCAGAATCGCCATCGAGCCCAGCGCCACGCCCAGCCAGAGCATAAAGCCGAGAAGGTAGCCGCGATAGAACTCGTCGCGACGAGTGAACGCAAGGAAAACGGCGACTGCCCCGAACAACACGCCGGTGATCAACGACCGCTGCGCGATGATTCTCACCACCGGCGGGGCGGTCAGATCGAGTTTGGCGGCGGTCGTCGAGTTCATTTCTCTTCCTCCTTCTGTGTATCGGATTCCGACTCTGGCGCGAGGACTGGCAACGTCGCACCCGATCCCGGCTCCGCGAACCTGGGCGGGGCCGACGGAATCTTCTGCCCGGCGGGAACGTCCGCCATAGTCGCGTTCTGGCTCAACTGCAGCGCCCGAATGTAGGCCACGATGTCCCAGCGATCCTGCGGCGGAATCTGTGAGGCGTAGTCAGGCATGATCCCGAAGCCATTGGTGATCACGTCATAGAAATATCCGACCGGAGCTTTCTCGAGTCGCTCGATATGGAACGACGGCGGCTTGCGGGCGAATCCTCGCGAGGGAACGATGCCGTTGCCATCGCCCAGACGCGAGTGGCAGGGCGCGCAGAAGATGTTGAAGCGCTCGTGGCCACGGTTTAGAACCTCTTTCGTGATCGGGAACGGCATCACGTCGCCGGGGTTATTGCCAATTTTGCCGGTATAGAAGTAGGTGTCCGCGCGCAAGTCGCCGCGGGCGACCGTGCCTTCGACCGGCGGACGGGCGGAGCGCTGGTCGGAGTAGAAGTCGCTGCGGGAGAGCGGATTCTGCCGCGGCTGCTCGTGCATGTCGATGCGGCAGGCGGTGGTGAGGGCGAGCAACACCAGTAGCGCTGCAAAGGAAACCGCCGTCGAGCTTCCCCCTCGACTTCGCTCGGGGCTTCGGCAAATACCGACCGGACGGGCGAAGGCGCCCGTCCCCACATGACCCGTCCCCACATGGGCACTGCCACTGCCTAGATTCAGTTTGCGGAAGTGCTTCATTTTCAGCTGGGCACCTCCGAAACCGAGCGCGGCGCCAGACCTTCGAGGAACTTTCGCGTGCCGGCCGCGTCATATTTCTTGTCGGAAGAAAACACGATCAGGAAAAATCGGTCTTTCGAAGCCGACGAGAAACGTGGCACGTTAAACACCGGGTGATACAGCATGGGCAAGCCGTTCAGGGCAAGCATGCCAAGAACCGCAGAAACGCCAGCGAACAAGATGGTCATCTCGAAAGTGATCACGATGAATGCCGGCCACGAATGATACGGTTTCCCTCCGATGTTGAGCGGATAGTCGACGGCCGACATCCAGTACTGCATCAGGTATCCGGTCAATCCACCGACGATGCCGCCGATCAGAACGACCAGCGGAACTTCATCGTGATGGAATCCAACTTCCTCGGCCAGGCCTTCAATCGGGAATGGGCTGTACGCGTCGATCTTCTTGTAGCCGGCTTCGTGCGTCTTGTGCGCCGCGTCGATCAGCGCCTGGGCGGAATCGAATTCCGCCATGATGCCGTAGATGGGATCGCGCTTGGCCATTATTCCCTGACCTCCGCTTCCGGCAGAAGCGTGCGCATCTCAAAGATCGAAATGGCCGGCAGGATGCGCAGGAACAGGAACATCAGCATCAGAAACATGCCGAGTGTGCCGATGTAGGTCATCCAGTCCCAGCGCGTCGGGTAGTACATGCCCCAGGAAGATGTGAGGAAGTCGCGGTGCAGGCTGACCACCACAATGATGAAGCGCTCCAGCCACATCCCCACCAGGATCACGCCGGAGATGAAGAACAACGCGACTGGGCTGGTGCGCAGCTTGCGGATCCATAACACCTGCGGGATGAAGATGTTGCAGGCGAGCAGCGCATAGTACAAAGGCGCGTAGGGGCCGTGCAGGCGATTCCACAGAGTGAACGCGTCGTAGCGGTCGCCGCCGTACCAGCCCATGAAGGCTTCGATCCCGTAGCCGTAGGCGACGATCAGGCCGGTCGCAAGCATGACCTTGGCCGAGTTCTGCAGATGGCGCTCAGTGATGAAATCCTCCAGGCCGTAAATCTTGCGGATCGGAATCGCCAGCATCAGCACCATCGCGAACCCGGAATAAATCGCGCCCGCGACAAAGTAGGGCGGGAAGATGGTGGTGTGCCATCCGGGGACGATGCCGACGGCGAAGTCGAAGCTTACGACCGTGTGAACCGACAGGACGAGCGGCGTGGCCAGGCCCGCGAGGAGCAGATACGCGGTTTCGTAGCGGTGCCAGTGGCGGGCCGATCCGCGCCAGCCAAAAGAGAGTATGCCGTAGACAATCTTCAGCCAGCGATTTTCCGTGCGGTCGCGCAGGGTCGCGAGATCGGGGATGAGGCCGATGAACCAGAACAGCGCGGAAATTGTGGCGTAAGTCGAGACCGCGAAGACGTCCCACATCAGCGGGCTGCGAAATTGCGGCCACACGCCCATGGAGTTGGGATAAGGGAAAAGCCAATAGGCAAGCCAGGGACGGCCGACGTGAATTGCGGGAAAGATTCCGGCGCAAGCAACAGCGAACAGCGTCATGGCCTCAGCAAAACGGTTGATGGAATTGCGCCACGACTGGCGGAGCAGCAGGAGGATGGCGGAAATCAGAGTGCCGGCGTGGCCGATGCCGATCCACCACACGAAGTTGACGATGGCGAAGCCCCAGCCAATGGGGATGGTCACGCCCCAGATGCCGATGCCCTTGAGGAACAGATAGCCGATGGCGAACAGCATCATCATGGTAAGCATGAAGGCGATGCCGAAGCCGGCGAACCAGCCGTTCGAGGCGGGACGGGTCAGAACAATGGCGCTGATCTTTTCCGTGACCGTGCCGAAGGTATGGCCCGGTTCAATGACCGGGGCGCGGTCGGCCGTTACTCTTACTTGCTCATCCATGCGTCTTGCCAAGTCCCTCAGGGGCTAAAGCCCGCATTCTCTTAGGCCCATACGGCACGGCTGAAGCCGTGCCCTTCCCAGAACCTTCGGGGGCTGAAGCCCCTTTACTTCGTTCCTAACGCCCGGCTAAAGCCGGGCTCTTCCACCAAAACCTCAACGGCTAATGTCGTCCTTGGGCCTTCACCGAGACTTCTATCACCGTGGAAGAGCGGCGCTTCAGCGCCGCGTCAGCCACGTAAAGAACATGGGCTTCAGCCCCGGTGAATCCTTCATCCTTCCAACTCCGGATTCGGGTTGCGAACTTCCGCCAGGTACGTGGTGCGCGGGCGGGTATTCAACTCGCCCAGCAAACTGTAGTTCCGGGCCTGCGATTTTAATTTCGAAACTTTGCTGTTGGGATCATTGATGTTGCCGAAGACGATCGCGCCCGCGGGACACGACTGCTGGCAGGCGGTTTGCAGTTCGTTTTCGCGCGCGGGATCGTTGATCTTGCGATCTTCGCGCTCGGCGTCAATGCGGCGCTCGTTAATGCGCTGCACGCAGTAGGTGCATTTCTCCATCACGCCGCGGCTGCGCACGCTCACGTCGGGATTGCGCATCATCTTGTATTGCGGCGTCTCCCAGTCCTGGAAGAGCAGGAAGTTGAAGCGCCGCACTTTGTACGGACAGTTGTTCGAACAATAGCGCGTGCCCACGCAGCGGTTATAGACCATGTCGTTCAGGCCTTCGGTTGAGTGATTGGTGGCGCCAACCGGGCAGACCACTTCGCAGGGCGCGTTTTCGCACTGCATGCAGGGCACGGGCTGGAAGAATGCCTTGGGATTGTCGCGGTCGCCCTGGTAGTAGGCGTCAACGCGAATCCAGTGCATGTGGCGGCCGATGACAGTCTGCTCTTTGCCGACGACGGCAATGTTGTTCTCCGACTGGCAGGCCAGCATGCAGTTGTTGCAGCCCACGCAGGAGTTCAGATCGATGGCCATGCCCCAGGCGTAGTCTTCTTTGTCGTAGGGATAGGGCGTGTAGAGCGTGAGACCCGGCGCGGGCTCTTCTTCCTTGGCGAAGTTCGGGTCTTTGATGTACTCCGCCAGCGTGGCTTCGCGGACCAGCGGGCGATGTTCGCCGTCGGGCGTGTCCATCGACTGCATGCCCTGCGTGGAGGCAAGCTTGTAGGTGTCGCCGGTCTTAGTGATCTTCACGCCTTGCGCGATCCACGGCGCGTCGCTGGTGCGGAGGGCGTAGGCGTCGAAACCTTGGGCGGTGCCGACGCGGCCGGCGCGGGTGCGTCCGTAGCCGAGGGTGATGGTGATGGAGTTGTCAGGATGGCCGGCCTGAATCCAGACCGGGCCGGTGACCTTCTTTCCGCCCAGTTCGAGCTCGACGACGTCTTCGGTCTTGATGCCCAACCGCTCCGCCATCTTCGGGCCGATGAGCACGGCGTTGTCCCAGGTGAGCTTGGTCATTGGCTTGGGGAGTTCCTGTAGCCAGCCGTTGTTGGAGAATTGTCCGTCGTAGATGGTGGGGTCGCGGCGGAAGTTGAGCTCGATGGCGTTGGGGTCGGGCCTTGGGGACACCCACGGTCCCTTCTCCTTCGCTGTGAGCTGCTTGGGAGCAAAGGCCGTGCCTCCGAGCCAGCCATCGTGCAACGACTTGCGCCAGAATTGTTCGAAGTCGGCGCCGCTGTGCTGCTTCTGCCAGTAGGCGCGAACGAGATCGTATCCCGTCGCAGCTGCCTGGCCTGCAAGGAGAGCGACGAATTCTAGCGGGCTCTTGCCGTTGTACAGAGGAGCGATCAACGGCTGGATGATGCTGACGGTGCCGTCGTAGGCACGGGCATCGCCCCACGCTTCGAGTTCATGCGCCTGACTGACGTGCCAGTGGCAGAGTTCGGCGGTTTCGTTTTGATAGAGGCCGTGGTGAACGCGAAGAGGAATTTTGCTGTTCTTCAGCGCGTCGGCGAAGTTCAGGTCGGGGGGCGCGTCGTATGCCGGGTTGCCGCCGAGGATCACGAGCAGATCAACTTTGCCGCCGTTCATGTCGGCAACGAGTTCCTTCAGTGATTCGGATTGACCGACCGGGTTCGCATCGACGGGATCGGTGTAGAAGACGGTCTTGCCAGCATTGCCCAGGGCTGCGTTTATTGCATGAGCCAGAGCGTGAACTGCCCAAGGCTGGTGATCACCAGCTATAACCGCACTTGCCCCAGCATGCGACCGCAAATCATCCGCTATCGCCTGTACGGACTTGGGTCCGCGATCCTCCATTGGGTAGCCGGGAACCTCCATCACTGCAACCACCATCACTGCGCGGATAAGCTGCTCCGCGAAGGGCTCAACTTCCCAAGCCCGCATCGGAGTCCGGTGGTCCGCCTTCGCTCCGGTCGTGCTCGGCGTGCTCTCGATGACGTACAGGCGGTTCATGTTGCCGGTGTCGGGATTGCGGCGGGCGGCGAAATCGCGGATGTAGCGGGTGTTGCCGGGGAATCCGGCGGAGAGGAAGTCGGCGTCGAGCGAGACGATGACGTCGGCCTTTGAGAGATCGTAGCGCGTCTCGACCGGCTGGCCGAAGGCGAGCTTGGCGCCTTCGAGCACGTTGTCGCGATTGACCGGCTCGTAGACGTGCCATTTCGCCTGCGGATAAATTTTCAGGAAATTGCGCAGCTGGTCGGCGAGCGTGGGCGAAGTTGTCGTCGTCGTGAGAATACGGATGCCCGCGCCTTGCAGCGCTTTCTGCGCGCTGAGCGGGCCGCGGATGGCGCCGAGGAATGACTGCCAGGATCGCTGGTCGCCCATCGACATCACGCTCTGCGAGCGGTCGGGATCGTAGAGGCCGAGGATTGAGGCTTGAGTGAAAATGTCAGTGCCGCCGAGCGAGGCGGGATGCAGGTCGTTGCCTTCGATTTTCGTAGGACGGCCGAGATGGCTTTCGACGAGGACCGGACTGGCGTATCCGCCGAGCGTGACCGCCGTTGCGTAATACATGGGGCGGCCGGGGACGACGTTTTCCGGCTGGCGAACGTAAGGGATGATTGGCTCGAGCGGAAGCTTGACGCATCCGGTCATGCCGGCGAGGCCGAGTGACGCGCCCATGACTTTCAGGAATCCGCGGCGGGAGACCGAATCGAGCCATTCCGAAGCGCCCTTGGGGAATTCGCGATGCAGGGCTTCCTGGAATTCTTTGCTCCCGGCGAGTTCTTCGAGACTGCGCCAGTATTCGGGGCCGGTTTTTGCGGCAGCATCGTGCGCGGTCGCGAAATCAATTTTCTCGCGGACGGCGTTCAAGTCAAGTTTGCCTTTATCCTTTGCGCCGGGACACAAGTCCTCGCGCTTCTTGATCTGAACCAGCCCGCCATTATGGTTTTCGTTCGTCATGCGATCGTCAGGAGCTAAAGCCCCGTTCTATTTCGCTTCTCTGACGCCCGGCTAAAGCCGGGCTCTTCCACTAAATTCGGACTCAGCGGCACGGCCAAAGCCGCGCCCCTTCAATACTCATCTATGGCACGTGCTGCAGGTCGTAATGTCTTTCACGCTGCGCACGTTGTACTTCTTCACCAAAGCTGTCCCGAGTTCCGCTTGATCCGTATAACTCTGCCCGTCCACCAGCACCGGATTCGCGCTCGTGGGCTGCTGATAGCGCATGTTGAACACCTGATCCCGCGGGCGCAGATTCTTCTCCGGCGCGCGATGGCACCCGAGGCACCACTCCATCTGCAGCGATTCCTGCTGGTACATGAGCGGCATCTGGTCCACTGGGCCGTGACAGGTGTTGCAGCCAACTCCTTTGTTGATATGAATGCTGTGATTGAAGTACACGAAGTCGGGAAGCTGATTGACCCGGGTCCACTGGAGCGACTCTCCCGATTTGTAGCTGGCGCGCACGGGATCGAGCAGCTGGGCATTGGTCCAGATCTGCGAGTGACAGTTCATGCAGGTTTTCGTCGGCGGAATACCGGCGAAGCTCGAGGTTTCGACCGAGGTGTGGCAGTAACGGCAATCAACGCCGAGCCCGGTGACGTGGTGCTGATGGCTGAACGGCACCGGCTGCGGCTTGCGCACGCCCGCGTAAGTAATGTAGGGCGAGCGCTGAACTTCCATCGCCACCCAAGCCAGAGCGGCGACGACGAACACGGCGCCAAAAATCGTGGCCCGAGACAGAGTATTCGTACTGCGATGAAAAATCTGCGACATTCCCTTTTCGAAATCTGGCTGAGGAGACCCGGCGGATCGTCCAGTGCTACTTCTTGAAGTCAATTAGAGCGGTAAGAACGAAAACCACCCACAGGTTTCCGATGTTTTGTATGAAGGAAAGATTATAAATAATTTCGTGGAATTCTGTCGCGCGTTATTCCGGCGTCGCGGACAAAAATAACAAAAAAGTAACCTTACTAGAAAATTGTTGAGTTTTGCAACGTGGGCAGGCGATGGCATCATCCTGAGCGCAGCCGTTCTTCAGGCGGGGCGAAGGATCTCCTGGCAGGCAAACGGCTAAATGGAGATCCCTCGGCCCGCTGGATAGAACGCGGGCCTTCGGGATGACGCCGCGGGCTAACGTGACATTCAAAGCGGGGCACGGTCCAAAGGAAGGGCGGCCTCTTCCACGCGGCGGTTATCGCAGGTTCATCACCAGCAGCTTGGGCTCGGTCATCTCTTCGATGGCATAGCGCAAACCTTCGCGGCCAAGGCCGGAATCCTTCACGCCGCCGTAGGGCATGTGATCGACACGGAACGAGGGAACGTCGCCGGCAATGACGCCGCCGACCTCGAGTTCTTCGTAAGCCTGGAACAGCAGCTTGGCATCGCGGGTAAAGACGCCGGCCTGCATGCCGAAGGCGGAGTTGTTGACCTGGCGCAGAGCCTGGTCGAAGTTCTTGAAAGGCTCGACCGTCACCACCGGGCCAAAGATTTCCTGGCAGTTCACTTTCATGTCGGGCTTGGTGCCGGTCAGCACGGTGGGCTCGACGATGAGATGGTCGCGCCCGCCACCGCAGAGCAAGCGAGCCCCAGCGCGGACCGCCTCTTCGATCCAAGCGATCGTGCGCGCGGCATCGCTCTCGCGGATGAGCGGTCCGACGTCAGTGGATTCATCGAGAGGGTCGCCGATTTTCAGCTTTTTCACGCCTTCCACCAAAAGATCGACGAATCGCCCGTAGACCGAGTGTTCGACCAGAATGCGCTGCACCGAAATGCAGGTCTGACCGGCATAGGCAAAACCACCGGTGATGCAGCGGTCGGCGGCATATGCGAGGTCAGCGTCATTGTGCACGATGACGGCGGCGTTGCCGCCCAATTCGAGGATCACCTTCTTTTTTCCGGCGCGGCGTTTGATGTCCCAGCCGACGGGCACACTGCCGGTGAAGCTGATGAGCTTGATACGGTCGTCGGTCACGAGCAAGCCGGCGTCTTCATTGGAGAGGGGCAGCACGTTGAGCCCGCCGTCAGGCCAGCCCGCCTGCTGCACGCACTCGGCCAAAAGCAGCGAGCAGAGCGGCGTCTGGGGCGCGGGCTTGAGGATCATCGGACAGCCGGCGGCGATCGCGGGCGCGACTTTGTGAGCCACGAGATTGAGCGGAAAATTGAACGGCGTGATGCCTGCGATGGGGCCGAGAGGGAAACGGCGCACGATACCCCAGCGTCCGGCGGTGAACTCCTGCCAGTCGAGGGGAAGGAATTCGCCGTAAATGCGCGTGCTCTCTTCGGCGGCGATGTTGAAGGTGAATACCGCGCGCTCCACTTCCGTGCGCGCGCCTTTGAGAGGCTTGCCGGCCTCCTGAGCAAGGGTGCGCGAGAATTCCTCCTTGCGTTCGGCGATGGCGGCGGCAATCTGCCGGAGAACACGCTGGCGCTCGAAGGCGGGGAGGCGGCGCGTGGTTCCGAAAGCCTTGACCGCGGCGGCGATGGCCGCTTCGGCGTGCTCGCGGCGCCCCTCGATGACGCGGGCGATCAAGGTCCCGTCGTAGGGGGCGCGAATCTCGACCGCGTCGCCGTTCTCCATCCAGCGGCCATCCACAAAGAAACCATGCGTCGCAACCGGCGCGATCGTCATTTCTGCCATGATTTGTCCGGAGCCCCCATGAAAACGAACTTCGCTCATTATAGCGATTCGAGCGCTGCGGAGCTTCGCTCCGCCGGGCGGACGAGGGCGGCTGTCCCCACAAGGTTGTTTTCGCCCGGCTGGGCGGACGGGGGCGTCCGCCCCTACACAAGCTTCCGGGACCACGGAGGGTACAGAGAACGTACACCCAACCTTTACAATAGGCTCGCCTTGATGCCCAGCCTCACAATATCCGAACTTGCTCCCCGGTTGCGCCGAAGAGAGATTTCTCCGGTTGAGATTACAGAGGCATGCCTTGAGCGAATCGAAAGGCTGAACCCCATACTCAATGCGTTCATCACCGTGACGGCCGAGTCTGCTCTGGCTGAAGCACGTGCGGCAGAAATTGCGATAGGGAAGGGCGAGTGGCGCGGGCCGCTTCACGGCGTTCCTGTGGCCCTGAAGGATCTGATTGACACGGCAGGGGTGCGAACGACGGCGGCCAGCGCGCTATATAAAGATCGGATGCCGGTGCACGATGCGGAAGTCGTGCGGCGCTTGCGGCAGGCGGGCGCCGTAATCCTCGGGAAGAACAATCTGCACGAGTTTGCCTACGGCGGCAGTTCGCTGGTCAGTTACTTCGGCGACGTTCACAATCCGTGGGAGGTTGGCCGGATTGCGGGAGGATCATCGGGGGGATCAGCGGCTGCGGTGGTTGCGGGCCTGGCTTGCGCCGCGATTGGGACGGACACGGCTGGCTCGATTCGCGAGCCTGCAGCACTGTGCGGCTGCGTGGGACTGAAGCCGAGTTACGGACGAGTGTCGAGCCGCGGGGTAATTCCGCTATCGGCGTCGCTGGATCATGTGGGGCCGCTGGCCGCAAGCGTGGAAGATGCCGCTATCGTGCTGCAGGCGATCGCGGGATACGATGCGGATGACGGCACATCCGCGGATGTTCCGGTGGCAGACTGGGCCGGTGTTCTGGGCGAGGGAGCGCAAGGATTGCGCGTGGGAGTGCCGCGGGCCTATTTCTACGACGAACTTGATCCAGAAGTGGCATCGGCGATGGAACATGCACTGCGGGGAATTCAGACTCTGGGTGCGGAGATGAAAGAGGTGCAGTTGAATGCGCCCACCGACCGCGCGCTGCAGGCGGCCGAGTCCTACGCCTACCACGCGGGAAACGTCAACCGGACCCCGGAGTTTTACCAGCCGGAAACGCTGCGCCGCATCCGCAGCGGAGAAAATGTTTCGCCGGCGGAGATTACTCAGCGGCGACGTGAGTTGGAGGAAGCACGGCGAAACATCAGCGGAATTTTCACGGACGTGGACGTGCTGGTGACTCCGACCACGCCCATTCCGGCACCCTTAATTGACGACTTGAAGACGAACCCGGATGCCTTGCGTCCGGCGGAGTTGAAGCTGCTGCGCAATACGCGTCCCTTTAATGTCTGGGGATTGCCGGCGATTTCAGTTCTCTGCGGGTTCACGCAGGCTGGGCTGCCCATCGGCCTGCAGATTGCGGGACCGCATTGGCGGGAGGATCTGGTGCTGCGGCTGGCGCATGCTTATGAGCAGGCGACGGCGTGGCAGAGGAGGCAGTGTCCACCTCTGTGAAAGAACCCGAACATACCCCTGGGGGCCGCGCGGGCCGGGCTTCGCCCGGCCGGACAGCCGAGGGCGGCTGTCCCCACATGGTTGTTTTCGCCCGGCCGGGCGGACGAGGGCGTCCGCCCCTACATGGTTGTTTTCGCTCGGCCGGGCGGACGGGGGCGTCCGCCCCTACATGGTTTGTTTTCGGTGCCTAGTCTACCGTGCGCACGTCATCCGGCAGCATCAGGGAGAACTCGCATTTGCCGGTAGTTACGGAACACGACAGCGTGCCGCGGCGCAGGACTTTCAGCGGTGTGCCGTCGGGGAAGGTCAGGTGGTAGTCGGCGGTGCGAAGCGCGTCGGTGTACGCCTTCAGCTTTTCGTCTCCGCTGACGAACTTCACGGCAGTGACGCTGGCGGCCGAGCCCGCGCCTCCGCTGAGCAGGATGAAGAAGTCGGCATTGCCGGTTTGCGTGGTTTTGCCCAAGTCAATGATCGGGAGATGCTGCAATTCGTCTTTATAGCGGGCGACGGCGGCATCGGCTTTGGCGTCTCCCCCGGCCAACGAGGCCAGCCGGCCGCGGGTTTCAGGAATAGGCCGCAGACCGCTCATGGACAGGGCGTAGGTGCGCAGGGCAAGACCTTTCTCGCCGCGCTTCTCATAGATCTGACCGAGATGGTCGCCGACTTCGCCGTGGTGGCCAAGGTCCCAGGCAGCAGCGACATATTTTTGCGCCGTGGTGAGGTCGCCATTGGCGAAGTGCACCCAACCCAGCGTGTCCCAATAAGCGACCAGCGACGACACGAGAGGCAGTTCCTGCTGGGTAAGGCGGTCAAGAGAAATGTTGCGCAAGGCTGCGGCGGTGGCTGACACGGCAGATTCGGCGTACTGCTGGGCACGATCGAGGTGGGACTTCTTGAGCGACAGTTGATAGGCGATGTTGTTCCACACCAGCGGCGTAGCCGAGAGTTCGACGGCATGATCGAATGTGGCCAGCGCTTTGTCGTCCTGGCCGAGATTCAAATAGGCGTCGCCCAGGCTCACCTGCAATTCGGCGCTGTCGGGAGTGAGCGCAGCGGCCTTCTCCAGTTCCGGCACAGCCAAGTCGTACTTGTGCCACTCGGCATACATCACACCCAGGTTGGCGTGGGAAGATTTGTCGAGCGGATTATTCTCCAATTGCTTGTTGAACGCTTTGACGGCATCGTCGTAGTTGCGCTCGCTCCAATAGACGCGGCCCAGATTGTTCCAGGCATACTCGTCATAAGGATTGACCTCAAGCTGTTTCTGGAAGGCGGCGATGGCCTGCTCGTTCTCGCGCATCGCGAGATAGATGAGACCAAGGTTGTTCCAGGCGTACTTGTTCTTGGGGTCGACTTCAGTTGCCCGTTTCAGCAGCGCCAGAGCGACTGGGAAGTTGCCGCTGTCCGAGGCGGCGCGTGCACTCTCGACAAGGTCGTCGGCTTTCATGTCGGGCGGAGGAACTGGCGCTCCCGCCACCGAGCTTTCGACCGACAGTTGCTGCTGCAGATCTGCGCCGACGGCGCGTCGGAAGGACAGGTAGTCCGCAGTGCGAGTCGCAGGTAGTTCAGACTGGTGAAGTGTAAGCTTGCGGCCCGCCGTGAAGACTCCCCCTTCGGCCTTGTAGGCCGCTTCGTATTCGGCGTAGTCGCGCTTCAGAGAAAAAGCGAGGGGAACGTGCGCGGTGTACTTGGCAGGAAGCTCCAGCCGGATCTGGTAGGAATACTCGGCTCTGGGGCCGAGCTTCAGAGGTTCGGCATCGGCATCAGTGTCGCCGTCGTCCGCATCGGGCAGGCTGAACTGCACGAGCGGCAAAGCGATCTCCGTCTTCTTCTTCGACCAGTCGAGAAAATTCACCTTGGAAACGTCATAAGAGAGCGTGAACGGCTCGCGCGTGGCTGACGGATCGCTGACCTTAAGGTTGGTAACATCGCCGCCAAGGCCGGCGTTGATGTTCTCGACCACACGCTGCCAGTTGGCCTGCGGCACGCGGCGGAAAACCGAGCGCAGCATGAGTTCCTCGTCGCCGCGGAACTCGTAGTGCACGTGGGCTTCGAGTTTGCCCAGGTCGTTGACCTTGCCGTCAATTTCCGATGCCTCGGTGTCAGGCATGGGAGTATCAGCTGGGGTCTCTTCGAGATCAGGGGCCACGGCGGAAGCCGGGTCCGCCGGTGGAATCACGAGCGCCTGCTTGTTGCGCAGGGTAAAGGCCAGCAGGCGGAAGGGAGCCACCTCGCTGGTGGTGTCCATCCAGACTTCTTCCTTGTCGCCCTTATGGTCGAGAGGCAGCATGGTGATGACGTGGTCGAATTGCGAGGGCGAAGGAACATCGGGATCAAGTTTGCGGCTGGAATTAATCAGCACCGACGAGGCATAAAGGCCTTCGGCCTGAAGCAGCGAGGCCAGCAGCGTGTGCTTGTCCTTGCAATCCCCGTACTGGTTTTGGAGCACGTCGGCGGCGGCGTGCGGCTGGTAGCGGCCGACTCCCAGCGAGAGGCTGACGTAGCGGAAGTTCTTGGCGACGAAGTCGTAGAGGGCCTCGGTCTTTTCCAGATCGGTAGCGAGGCCCTTGGTCAACTCGTCGGCCTTGGCGCGGACTTCGGGCGAGGGTACGCGGCGGTCTTTCTCCAGACTGGCGTACCAGCGGCCGATCTGCTCCCAGGTTTCAAACGTCGTAATCTGAACATCGGGCCGGTCTTCGTCGGGACGATGTTTCTTCTTTTTGTCTTTGTCCTTGTCTTTGGCTTTCTCGTCGTCCTCGCGCTCCAGGTGAGAGCTGGACCAGTGATAAACGCGGCGGCCGTTCTCCTCAGTGACCTTGGGATCCATCCCCGGCTTGCTTTTGACTTTAAGCGGGCGGGCGGCGGGGAGATCTACATCAACAGTTTCGTCCAGAACAATGCTGGACTTGTCGAACTCGTACTCCGTCCAGAATTGCCCGGGGGCGAGCGGCGTATGAATCACGGTCACCAGGTCGTATTCGAGGACTTCACCCGGACGCAGGCCGGGCACGGTGATGTGCTTCTGGCGGTAATCGGTGTATACCGGGGCTTCGTGCTCGATGGGCGCGCTCAGATCCTGCACGGCATCGTCGCCCGCTTTGACTACACTGCCATCCTGCTTGAGCACCCGCACATAGGGAATCTCGACGCGCTCGTTGGCCGAGTTATAGCCGACTTGCAGTTGTCCCCACTGCTGCACCCCGGCCTCGCTTTGCACGCGGACGCGGGCGGTGACTTCTTTGCGGCCGGTGCCGTCGGCCTCAAAGCGGTAGCGTGAGTGCATCTGCTCGACGACGAAGGACTCCTCTGAATAGTCGTGGCTCTTGTCGGCGGCCTTGGCGGAGTCCGCCGGTTTTTCAGCGGCCGCGGCGGATTTCTCGTCGGGCTTCCCGGAAGGGGTGGTCGCGCTGGAACCGCTGGCCGGAGCAACAGAAGATGGCGAGGTCTGGCTGGACTGCTGGGCCGGGGCGCCTGCCGCCAGCAGACACAAAGAAAGGGCAAGGAAGCAAACACGCATAGGTGGCACGGGGATCCTTTTTTTCATTATCCCATGTCGCCAGGCGGCAGGTGTTGCGCCCTGAGTGTCAGTAGGTTGCAGGCCGATGCCACAAAAGCAGGGACTCCCGGATGGAAACGGCGCAGGCTCTCAGGCAAAGGGCAATCGAGGCGGCAAATCTATTGACGCCCAAGAACACGAATTATCGTAATATGAAAATATAATATCGTATTAGTATTGTGATTATAATCACATTTTCCCCTGGCAACGGCGGCTATCCGAGATAAAATTGTTTCTCGATAGTCTTGCCCCCGCCCGGAGCGCGAGGCAAGCGTGACGCATAACGTGCTGCGCCACGATCTTTCCGTCGGGAGGTTTTGCATGGAAGATCGGGCCCCTGTCGTCTCTCCTGCTGAGGAGTCCTCTACTTCCACTACCAGGCAACATGAAGGCCGCGGAGCGTGGGTTCTCACCTGCTACGGCATTTGTGGCCTGGCGCTGTTCGGGGTTCTGGCCTACTTTTTCTCGGACTTCATCTCCCACTAGTCCGTGCCTGCAGCGACGAACGGGCGCGCGCGCCCGCGGAAGCGGATGACGTGTACCGCCTCCTGTTGGAGATCCAAAACCAGAGTGAACCCTCCGAAGAACTAGCCGTGAACGTGCTACAATGAGCGGCCTTAGCAACGTTTGTTGCTTCGGCACGCGGATCTGAGCCCGCGCAGGATTACGAGCCCTCACGGAAGAGAATCTGTGGCCAAGACTCCTACGCCCAGCCCCACGCCTGTCACCTACGCCGACGCCGGTGTGGACATCAGCCGCGCCAACCGCACCAAGCAGCGCATCAAGTACCTTGCCCACAAGACGTTCACCCGGGGCGTACTGAGTGAGATTGGCGGATTTGGAGGGCTGTTCGCGGTCGATAAGACGAAATACAGCGATCCCGTGCTGGTGTCGAGTGTGGATGGAGTCGGTACCAAGCTGAAGGTCGCGTTTGAGATGGGCCTGCACTCAACGGTGGGAGCCGACCTGGTCAATCACTGCGTGAACGACATTGCAGTGCAGGGCGCGGCACCGCTGTTTTTCATGGATTATCTGGCCACCGGGCAGCTCGATCCGGCGGTCGCTGAAAAGGTGGTCGAAGGGATTGCTGATGCCTGCAAGCACAATGGCTGTGCTCTGATCGGCGGCGAGACGGCCGAGATGCCGGGATTTTATCCGGATGGAGAATACGATCTGGCGGGCTTCATCGTGGGCGTGGTGGAGCGGGAACGCATTATCACGGGTAAAGATGTGCAGATTGGCGACATCATTCTGGGTCTGCCCTCGAATGGGTTGCACACGAACGGATATTCGCTGGCGCGCAAGCTGCTTTTTGAAGTTGCGCGATATTCGCCCGAGACGTATGTCAACGAAGTCAAGAACAAGGTCGGCAACGAACTGATGCGCACCCACAAGAGCTATTGGCCGATCCTGAAGAAACTGATTGATGCCCAGTGCGTGTCGGCGCTGGCGCACATTACCGGCGGTGGCATCACGGAAAACCTGCCGCGCGTGCTGCCTCGCGGGACAGCGGCGGTGATTGAACTGGGATCATGGCCGGTGCTTCCTATTTTTGAGCACTTGCAGCAGCTGGGAAATGTGCCCCAGGACGAGATGCTGCGCACGTTCAACATGGGCATGGGCATGCTGCTGGTGGTTCCGTCGGCGAAATTCAAGAAGGCCCAGACTGTGCTGGAGCGCGTGGGCGAGAAGGCCCATACCATCGGCCGGATCGTCAAGGGCGAGCGCAAGGTTACATACAGCTAGAGCAAATTTTGATTGATGATTTTTGATTGTTGATTTCCCGTGCCAACTTTCAGCGTTGTTGGCGATTTTCAATCAACAATCAACAATCAGCAATCAGCAATCAACAATGCATTCTCTCGGCATTCTTCTTTCCGGGCGCGGCTCGAATTTCGTTGCGATCGCTGACAGTGTTGACGCGGGCCGTATTCCGGACGCGCGCATTGCAGTCGTCATTTCGAACAAGGCCGACGCGCCCGGGATCGCGATCGCCCAGGAGCGCGGACTCAATGCGCTGGTGATTCCGTCGAAAGGCAAGCCGCGCGAGGAACATGACCGCGAAGTCGTCGCCGCCCTGAAACAGAACAAGGTGGACCTGCTCTGCCTGGCGGGATACATGCGGCTGCTTTCGCCGTGGTTCGTGCAGCAGTTTCCGCACCGTATTCTAAACATTCATCCGTCTCTGTTGCCGGCGTTTCCCGGCCTCGAAGCGCAGGAGCAGGCCTTCGCCTATGGCGTGAAGGTTTCCGGGTGCACCGTGCATTTTGTGGATGAGGAGTTGGATCACGGGGCGATCATCGTGCAAAAAGCCGTGCCCGTACTCGATACCGACGATGAACACACGCTGGCGGCGCGGATTCTGGAACAGGAGCACCTTGCGTATACCGAGGCGATCAAGATTGTGCTGGAGGGGAAATTCACTGTTGTTGGTAGGCGTCTTGTGACGAATGTCACATCGGCACACAGGGGAATCTGAGTACATTTGAGATTGCAGATTTTAGATTTCAGATTTCCTGTGGTCGCCACTAACAATTCCGATGCCCTGAAGTATCGTACAAAGCGTTTCGCTTTGCTCATAATTCGTCTCTGTCGTTCATTGCCCCGCAGCCAAGAAGGGCAGGTCATCACCCGCCAACTCCTGCGATCGTCCACTTCGGTCGGGGCAAACTATCGCGCCGTGTGCCGTGCCCGCTCGGCGGCGGATTTCATTTCCAAGCTCGGCATTGTGCTCAAGGAAACAGATGAAACGCTGTTCTGGCTGGAGCTTCTGGAAGACAGCGGAGTAGCTCCACCAGACAAGACTGCTCCATTGTTGATAGAAGCAAACGAACTGGTGTCCATCTTCGTAGCCTCGCTACGGACGGCGAAGGGTCTGAAATCTGCAATCTGAAATCTCCAATCTGCATTCCTCCACATATAATGAATTGGTGACAACCTTCTCTCCGGTAGACGAACAACTCACATATCTGAAGAAGGGCGCGGCGGAGATCATCCGCGAAGCCGATCTGCGCGCCAAGCTGGAAAAGTCACGCGCCACGGGCAAGCCGCTGCGGGTCAAGCTGGGCATGGACCCGACCGCGCCCGACCTGCATCTGGGCCACACGGTTGTGCTGCGCAAGCTGAAGCATTTTCAGGATCTCGGCCACACCGCGATTTTCCTGATCGGCGATTTCACTGGGATGATCGGCGACCCAACGGGCCGCTCGGCCACGCGCCCGCCGCTGAGCCGCGAGCAAATCGAGCAGAATGCGGAGACGTATAAAGCGCAGGTTTTCAAGATTCTCGATCCCAAGAAAACGGTGATTGACTTCAACCGGCGCTGGTTTGGCCAGTTCACCTCCGACGAGTTCGTGCGGCTGGCGGCGAAGTACACGGTTTCGCAACTGCTCGAGCGCGAGGACTTCCACAAACGTTTTCAGGAAGAGAAACCGATCTCGGTGCACGAACTGCTGTATCCGCTGGTACAGGGATATGATTCGGTCGCGCTCGAAGCCGATGTCGAACTCGGCGGCACGGATCAAAAATTTAATCTGCTCGTGGGACGCGAAATGCAGCGCGCCTATGGCCAGGAATCGCAGGTGGTGCTGACCACGCCGATTCTTGAGGGCCTGGACGGCGTGCAGAAGATGTCGAAGTCGCTGGGCAACGCGATCGGCATTCACGAGGTGCCGCTCGAGATGTACGGCAAGATCATGAGTATCTCCGACGAAATGATGTGGCGCTACTACGAGCTGCTGACGGACGTGCAGGTCGCCGAGATCGAGAAGATGAAGCGCGAGGCACACCCGATGCAGGCGAAGAAGGCTCTGGCGGGGAAGATCGTGGCGGATTTTCATTCCGTGGAGGCGGGCGCGAAAGCTGCGGAAGATTGGGCGAAGCAGTTTCAGAAGGATGAAGTGCCGGAGGACGTGGAGGAAATCTCAATTAACCTTTCTGAAATTGGAGGATATGTTTCTAAAGGTGACCACGGCCCCGAGGCAACAATGAGGGCAGATCGCCTTCTGGTCCGTTGCGGATTGGCGTCTTCTACAACTGATGCGGGTAGAAAACTAAAACAGGGTTCCGTCAGAAAAAGCGACTCAATACAGATCGGCGATCACATACAAACCGAACCTTTTATCTCTTATTCAGGACCACCGCCGGCGAGATTGACATTGCGGGTTGGCAAACGATTAAAGATCGCGGTCGTCCATTGGTGAGCACCACTGCTCATGTAGGGACAGCCGCCCTCGGCTGTCCGGGCGAGCGCAGCTCGCCCGGTTTTTACGCTCGACTCGGCTTTCCCAATCTGGAATTCACCAGAAGTCTTGGTGAGCTTGGGAGGATCCCTTGTCCCAAACTTCCAGCTACACTTCAAGACTGCGGAGCTTCGCTCCGCCGGACAGCCGGGGGCGGCTGTCCCTACATAATCTAAGGCTGCCCCTTTGATAGATCAAGGCTGTTTTCCCTTCAGCCCGGTTTCCCAATCTGGAATCTGCTGACGGTTTAGTGAGCTTGGGAGGATCCCTTGTCCCAAACTTCCAGCTACACTTCAAGACTGCGGAGCTTCGCTCCGCCAGACAGCCGAGGGCGGCTGTCCCTACATGGACCATGCCGAAGGCCTTCTACCGCAGGCGGCTTCCTCACCTTCAGGTCGATGACCACCAGCATTTTGTAACCTTCTGCACCGATCACAGATGGATATTGCCAGAGCCTGTGCGCTCGATCGTGTTGGAATGCTGTCTCCATGACAACGGAGAGAAACTCGATCTGCGGGCTGTCGTCGTGATGCCGGACCATGTGCATATGATCTTCACTCCTTTGGTGAACACCCAGGCGGTGGAAATTTATTCCTTGGCCGAGATCATGGACGCGCTGAAAGGCGCTTCTGCTCACAAGGTTAACCAGATGCTTCACCGCAAGGGACGAGTGTGGCAGGTCGAGTCGTTCGATCATGTGCTTCGGTCTTCGGAGAGCCTGGATGCGAAGGTCCAGTACCTGTTGGAGAACCCGGCCCGGCGGGGCCTGGCGAGGACTTGGACTGATTATCCGTGGTTGTGGAAGAAGCCGTTTGTGAACCCGTTCACGTTGGCTGCGAACACGTGAGCATTTGCCGAGCAGCAGCGGAGCTTCGCTCCAACGGACAGCCGAGGGCGGCTGTCCCTACATAATCAAAGGCTGTTCCTTACATAAATCAAAGCTGTCCGCTGCGACGAATTCTGCTAACCTCATCCCGCACATGCGCGCGGCGGCCATCCTCGGGCTGGGATGTTCTGCGAAAGACCTGAAGCCCTTTCAGGCGGACAAGGTGCTGGCCGCCAATAGTATCGAATGGCGGATCGGCATGCCCGCCTCACACGATCAGGCCGATGTGATCCTGGTGTTCGGCGGCGATGGGACCATTCATCGTCATTTAGGTCAACTGGTCAGGATTGGCTTGCCGGTGCTGATGGTGCCGGCGGGCAGCGGAAACGACTTTGCTCGCGCCCTTGGGTTGCGGCGCGTGCGCGATGCGCTCGCCGCGTGGCAGAAGTTCTGCCGCGGCACAGGGAATGTGCGCGAGATTGACTTGGGAGTTATTTCGGCTGCCGGCGACGCGGGCGGAGCGCCCGCGCCACACAAACATTATTTCTGCTGTGTCGCGGGGGTTGGCCTTGACGGCGAAGTCGCGCGGCGCGCGAACCGCCTGCCGCGGTGGCTGCGCGGGCACGGTGGTTATGTGCTGAGCCTGGCGCCGACAATTTTCACTTTCGCGCCGGTCCCAATGAAGATCTTCACGAGCCGCGAAGCCGTGACACGGCCAGAAAGCGCCGCGGAGCTTCGCTCCGCGGGACAGCCGGGGGCACCTCCACCCCAGCACACCAAGACCGGGCGCGCTGGGGACCCCGGGGCTGTCCCCACAGATGTTAGTTGGATCTCCCGCAGCGATCAGCCGACCCTGCTGGCGGCATTCGCGAATGCTCCGGTATACGGCGGCGGGATGAAGATCGCTCCGCAGGCGAAAATGGATGACGGCCTGCTCGACGTCTGCATCGTCGGCGGGGTTTATCCTTTCAAACTCTTCTGCATGTTTCCCACCGTCTACGCCGGCCGCCATCTGACGATTAAAGAAGTCGAGTATTTTCATACTGGCCGGGTGCGGGTCGAAACCGAGCACCCGCTCGACGTTTATGCGGACGGGGAATACGTCTGCCATACGCCAGTGGAGATAGCGGTGCAAGGGGCAGCGCTGAAGGTCGTGACCCCGTAGTGGCTGTCGAGCTTCGCTCGACCGGACGGGCGAGGGCGCCCGTCCCCACACGGTCCCACTCGTTCGCCGCCGCGCGAGGGCGCCCGTCCCCACGCGGTCCCACTCGTTCGCCGCCGCGCCGCCAGCGCTCGCAATCCCACTTGCAGCTTCACTTGGTGCTAAACTTTCCCCATGGCTGACGGACGTTCGCGCACGCTGCTCTGGGTTTTGATCGGGGGAGGAGCTTTCTTCCTCTTCGTGCTGGCCGTGTTTTCGATCGTGTACCTTACGCTGCACGCGGGAGGGGGCGAGACCGGCGGGATCACCAGCTTCGGCGACCGCATCGGCGTGGTGGATCTCGACGGCGTGATTCTCTCGCCGCAGCCGGTTGTGGGCCAGCTGAAGAAATTTGGCGACGACTCTTCGATTAAGGCCATCATTCTGCACGTGAATTCGCCGGGCGGGGGCGTGGCCGCGTCAGAGGAGATTTACCGCGAAGTCAAGCGCATCCGCAACGAGAAGAAGAAAAAAATCGTGGTTTCCATCGAAAGCGTGGGCGCCAGCGGAGCGTATTACGTCGCTTCGGCTTCCGACAAGATTTATGCCGACCAGGGCAGCATCGTGGGCTCGATTGGCGTGATCGCGCAGTGGGTGAATTATGGCGACCTGCTCAAGTGGGCCAAGCTGAAAGATGTGGTGATCAAGACGGGCGAATTCAAAGACACCGGCAACCCGGCCCGCGATCTCACTCCGGCCGAGCAGGCCTACATGCAATCGCTGATTGACAATATGTTCGGGCAGTTCATACGAGCGGTGGCCGACGGGCGGGGCTTGAAGTACGAAGATGTAAAGTCGTTTGCCAACGGCAAGGTCTGGTCGGGCGAACAGGCTATGTCCATGAAGCTGATTGACAACGTGGGCGACTTCGAGACGGCAGTGGCGGAGACGGCGAAGTCAGTCGGAATCAAGGGCGAACCGACGCTGGTGCGCCCGGAGAAGGAGCGCAAGACCCTGCTGGACCTGCTGCTCGGCGATGTTTCGCAGTACCTGCCTAGCCGGGAAAAAATGCTGGAGCAACAGGTGGGGTTCTACTACCTCTGGAAGTGAGCCTGGCGTCCCCAGGCATAGCCTGGGGCCGGTCCCAAGGGCGTAACTTGCATTAAACCCCTGAAATTTGAGAAGGTTATGGAAGGTGGTAGGGCAGGATTCCGGTTGCCGCGCGCATCTGGGCACACGGAATTTCGCGGGGAATTCTTAGTTTGAGTTCCAAGCCTGAGCAAGAGAGGGGCGTTATGACCAAAGCCGATTTGATTGATGAAGTCTCCCGTTTAGCGGAACTTACGCGGAAGGACAGTGAAGTGATCGTGGAGACGATTTTCGACAGCGTGGTGCGTTCACTGCGCGCCGGCGACAAGATCGAAATCCGCGGCTTTGGCAGCTTCCGAACTCGCCAGCGCAAGCCGCGCATCGGGCGCAATCCCAAGACCGGGGAGCGGGTCGAAGTACCTGCCAAGAAGATCCCCTTCTTCAAGCCCAGCAAGGAACTCAAAGACCTGGTGAACGAGGCCACCTCCGGCGCGCCGCCAAGTCCCGCGCCGCCAACGAGTTCTGCGCCTCCGACGGCATAGGGCACAAATCTGTTGTAGAGATGTTGCCTGCGACGTCCCTTTTTTCTCTTTGGACGGTAATCCTGTCCGCCAGGGATACTGCCGCGCTTCGCGCGGCGGACAGCCCCTTCGACTTCGCTCGGGACGGCGAGGGCGGCTGTCCTCACTGAAACTACGGCTACTGCTTGGCTCCCAAGTACAAATCCGCGACCTTCAGCGCCAGGGCTCCCGGATCAACGTCGGTGCGGTTGGCCAGCACGATGACGGTGAATTTGTCGTCGGGGAAGCGCTGGATCGTGGTGCGGAACCCAATCGTCTCGCCATCATGCCACATCCGCTTGTGGCCCCGGTACGGATCGAGAAACCAGCCAAAGCCGTAGCTGACCGGCGGCCCCTCCGCCGACTTCGCCGGGCCAGCGGTGGGCTGTACCGCAGTCAGCGCCGGCTCCATTTCCGCTTCGCTCAACAGCGTGTGGTCGCGCAGGGCGCGGTCCCACTTGGCAAGGTCGTTGAGCGAAGAGTAAATGCCTCCATCGCCCAGCACCGCCGAGGTTGGGCTCTGGTCGGTCTCGCGCCAGCCGTCTTTTTCCTTGGTGTGTCCATAGGCCCGGTGCGGCACTTCGTTCTTGCCCTTCTCGTAAGCCAACGTGTTCGTCATCTTGAGCGGATTGAAGATTCTTTCCCGAAGAAACTCCCCGAAGCTCTTGCCGGAGGCTTTCTCCACGATGATGGCCAGCACGGCATAGCCGGAGTTGCTGTATTCCCATTTTGTTCCGGGGGCGAACTTGCCGGCGGTCTGCTGCTCGAGCAGTCGCAGCACGCCGGCATCGAGAATCTGGGGAACTTTCTCGGGGGGCGTGTCGGGATACTGCTTCATCAGAATGTCTTCGTAATCGGGCAGCCCGGAAGTGTGGTTGAGCAGATTGCGCACAGTGATCGGTTTGCCGTAAGCCGGAAACTCGGGGAAGAAGTCGGTTAGGTGGTCGTCGTAGTGTAGTTTGCCGTCTCGCGCCAGCAGCATGATGCTGGCGGCGGTGAACTGCTTGGTGAACGAGGCGAGGCGGAAATTTGTTTCCGCGTCGATCGGGTGCAGAGTGCGCAGGTCGCTGACGCCGTATCCGCGGCGAAAGACCGGCTGCCCGTTGCGGACAACCAGCACCGCGGCGCCGGGAGCATTCGTGGACTTCAGAGAAGCGAAGATGGAATCGATCTGGGCAGAGGGAACTTGGGCGGAGGAGAGGCTTGGCGAGGAAAGCACGAGCAGGAGCGCGAACAAATATCTCGTATTCAAGGGGGCCTCTGAAATTCGCAGCCGCAAGAGGACGATAGCAGATAGCGGCCGGACACGCCGGCTTCGCCTCATTTTGAGCGCCACGCTGTCAATCGCTGTCGGGCTTGGCTCCCGGCAGGCGCTTTTTCAGGAACTTGATCTGGCCATTGTGGTTGGACTCGTGTTCGCACACGTGAAACCACTTGCAGTAATTGTTGGTCGGTCCCCAACCCCAGTCTTTGTCCACCGTCATGAGCCATGTGTCGTCGCGCTTGCGAAATTCGGCAAACGTCTGCTCCCGGACTTCTCCCAGCATGTTCACATAGAAATCGAGGCTGTTCCCTTTGATGGCCTTGCGGGCCGGCTCGCCCAGTGCCATGGCCACGCCCCATTTGTCTTTGTAAGACGCAGGCAATTCCTTCAGATTGTTTCCCTCGAACGTGTTGATCTGATAAATCCGGTCAGTCGCGGCCAGGTGCATGAGCAGTGCGCCGATGGTGTTGGCGTTCGGGTCAAAAAGATAATCGAGGTCTTTCTGCGACATGCCCTTCACCGACATCAGGACAACCATGCGCATCCACGTCATCATCGAAACCAGCGTGCCGATCTGCGGCGAGTAGCCTTTCTTCGGACCAAGGATGTTCACGTCGGCATCTTCCGAGAACGCGGGCTGCGGCAGAAGCGCCAGTCCGGAAACTCCGGTCGTGAAGGCGGCTGCGGTCTTGAGAAAATTGCGGCGATTGGGTGCGCACTCCGCTGGGAACATGGCGATCTCCTTTCGTGTGGGCCCGGGAGGTGCGATTGGAATTGAGGGATGGTATCACAGGGGGCGGCTTGCACGGCTTGAAAATTCCACCTACTCGGAGGCGTCATCCCGATGGCCCGCGCTTTTACCAGCGGGCCGAGGGATCTCCTGCGCAACGGTTTTGTGTAAGGGAGATCCCTCGCTCCGCGTGAAAAACCGCTTCGCTCGGGATGACGCCATTTGTAGACGATCAGCTGAGCCATTACAGATGGGGGCTGTTCTTAGGTCTCTCTTGCCTGGTACGCTTCACTCACGGATTCCCACCACCCCCATCATGCGGCCGGTCTTTCCCTTTTCAGCGCGATAGGAAAACAGCAAGTCCGGATGGCAGTTGGTGCAGAACGGCAGCGCCTCGATATTTTTCTTCGGTACGCCCGCGCCCAGCAACTGCCGGCGGTTGGCTTCGACCAGGTCGAGAAATATCTTCCTGGGAAGTTCGCCGTGGCCTGGGGCACGAGCGTTCAAAAACAGAAGGGGATACTTTTCCCGCACCGGGTCGGACTCTTTCACTTCGCGGAACAGACTGGCCGCATAAGCGAACTGCGACTCGAACTGCGTGCGCACCTCTTCGCCCACCTCGTAGCAGCAGCCCTGAATTCCGGGACCGATCGCGACTTTCAGATCGCGCAAGCGGCTGCCGAAGCAGCGAAACATCTCGCCCACGCCCTTCTCGACGATGCGCTGGACCGTGCCGCGCCATCCGGCGTGAAACACGCCAACCGCGCGGCGTTTGGTGTCCACCAAGATCACGGGTAGGCAGTCGGCGGTCTGAATGGCAAGCAGGAGGCCGGGAGTCGCGGTGATCAGGCCGTCGCCGGCCAAAGGTTCGTCCGCAGCCGCATCTACCGCGTGAATGATGTCGGAATGAATCTGGCGCAGCGTGATCAGAGGCCAGAAGGAATTTGCAGCGCCGTCGAGCTTCGCTCGACCGGACAGCCGAGGGCGGCCGTCCCCACATGGGTCTTCTCCTCCGCGAACGGCTCCGATCTCTGGCAGAAACGCAGCGCGGTTGCGCTCGACGGTGGCACGGGAATCATCTTTGGTGAAACCGAGATTGAGATCGCTTTTGCCGTAGGCCCGGGAGAATCCGCCCACTCGCGTGGAAAAACCATGCACCAGCCAGGGGATCTGGTTCAAGTGACGAGCGCGAAGAATCGTTAGCTTGGTTTGGTCAGGGGCCCGGGTTGGCACACGATCCATGATAAAGGAAGTCCTGTGTCCCCACTACCTTCGTGCCTTGGCCGCATCGGCAGACGCCCCTATCCTGATTGTGGGATTAGGATATGCCGGTCTCAAAGGCTACCTTCCGTTGGACCACAGCTCAGAGCGTGAGCATTGAGTTTCTCGACAGGCAGCACGCGCGGCTGTTCGACGCGATCAACGATCTGCATCAGGCTCTGCGAAGCGGAAGAGGCAACTCCGCGATTGACCCGGTTTTGGCGCACCTGGCGGACTACTCCCGGCAGCATTTCGAAGCCGAAGAGTTGCTGATGGAGAAACATGGCTTCCCCGGCTTGCCTGCTCACAAAGCTGAACATGCAATGTTCCGCCGCAAGTTGGCCGCTTTCCTGCGAGCCCACAGAGTCGGCAAGGCCGGCGTCCCGGTATCACTTATATTTTTCATGCAGACTTGGCTGAAGGAGCACATTCTGACTGTCGACCGGCAATACAGCTCCTTTCTGAATGAGCGCGGCGTCCGCTGATTTTGGAAACGCTTAGGTAGTGGCTCAGTTTGAATTTTATCCTCCTGTGAGGCGTCATCCCGAAGGCCCGCGCTTTCACCAGCGGGTCGAGGGATCTGGCGCGCACCACCGAGACGCCTCGCCCGAGATCCCTCGCTCCGCCTGAAAAGCGGCTGCGCTCGGGATGACGCCATCGAGGAAGGTGAGGAAGGCAGGAAATTCAAACTGAACCACTACTAACTCTTATCAGCGTTTGCCCGCAGTACAACTCTCCGCTATAGTTTTAGCCATGTTTGAGAATTTCCACGCCACCGACCGCTGGTCCAAAAGGCAGGTCCATTGCGTCTACCAGGCAACGATCGTGGCCATCGCCACACGGCACGCGGATGCGGTGGACATCAAGTTTCTGGTGGATGGCCGGAGAGTCTGGGTAGCTCTGCCGCATCCGGCTTGGGTGGAATACAAGAAGCGAACCGGCAAAGCCATAACGGATTCGCTGGCGGTGGGGATTGCCGGACACTACCTGAAGACGGCGCTCGAATCCGGCGAGGGCTCGGGAAGCGAAATGTATTCTCTGACGGTCGAGGAAACGCTGGCGCATCTGGAAGCGGCCGTCGCCGAGATGCAGGCCCAGCCGGCGTAGCCCGTGTGGCGCGGGCACTCCCTTCGGCAGGCTCAGGGCAGGCTTTGCCCGCGAAATGCCGGCAGCAAGCGTTTCCTAGAACTGGTTTGGCTTTGTTGACATGCTCCGAGAAGCTGGAATAGCCGTGGAAGAGCGGCGCTTTAGCGCCGCGTAAGCATGCTGCCAAGACGGGCTTTAGCCCCAGGGCCTAAAGGCCGTTCCCCAGGGAAGCGGGGAACGCGGCCCTGAAAGGGCCGCTCTTCCACGCCGATTTCGGCGTTTTCGCCAGAACGAACTAATCGCCCGTATGCGGCTCTTATCGGCACGGCTGAAGCCGGGCCCTACCCAAAACCTATTTGTGAAACCAGTTTGTGAAACCAGTTCTCAGATCACCACCGCTTCTTTATATTCTCCGAACACCCGCCGCATGGCGTCGGAAATTTCTCCCACGGTGGCCGAAGCCTCGCCGGCGGCCAGAATTCTCGGCATCAGGTTGGCGCCGGATCGCGCTGTATCCTCCACGCCAGCCAGCGTGGCTTTCCATGGCCCAGGGTCTCGCTTTGCCCGCAGCGCCCTGACCCGTTCGACCTGCTTAGTCTCCAGTGCCGGATCAATGCGTTGAATCGGGATCGGCTTTTCTTCTTCCACTTCGAAGCGGTTCACGCCTACAACGATGGCCTCCTGCTGGTCCACTTGCCCCTGGTATTCGTAGGCTGCGTTCTGGATTTCCTTTTGCACGAAACCGCGCTCAATGGCCTTAAGCATGCCGCCGAGAACCTCGATTTTTCCCAGATATTCAGCCGCGCGTTTCTCAATCTCATTGGTCAGCGTGTCGACGTAATACGATCCAGCCAGAGGATCAATCGTCTGCGGGGCACCCGACTCGTAGGCAATGATCTGCTGCGTGCGGAGGGCAATCCGTGCTGCCTGCTCGGTGGGCAGCGCTAAGGCTTCGTCGTAAGAATTCGTGTGTAGCGATTGCGTTCCGCCGAGCACCGCTGCCAGCGCCTGGATTGCCGTGCGCACGATGTTGTTCTCCGGTTGCTGCGCGGTCAGCGTCGAACCGGCCGTCTGGGTGTGGAAGCGCAGCATCCATGACCTTGGATTCTTGGCTTTGAAATGTTCGCGCATGATGCGGGCCCACATCCGCCGTGCGGCGCGGAATTTGGCCACCTCTTCCAGAAAGTTGCTGTGGGCATTGAAGAAAAACGACAGCCGCGGTGCAAACTGATCTACATCCAGCCCGGCCTGGATCGCCGCTTCGACATAGGCCATGCCGTTGCCCAGCGTGAAAGCCACTTCCTGCACCGCGGTCGAACCGGCTTCGCGCATGTGATAGCCGGAAATCGAAATCGTGTTCCAGTCGGGCACGTTCTCATTGGCCCAGGCAAACATGTCGGTGATGACGCGCATGGCCTGTCGCGGCGGATAAATGTAAGTCCCGCGCGCGATGTACTCCTTGAGCACGTCGTTCTGCACGGTGCCCGACAGCCTGCGAATATCTGCGCCTTGCCGCCGCGCGACGGCCACGTAGAGCGCCAGCAGGATGGACGCCGTGGCGTTGATGGTCATGGAGGTGGAGATTTTCGTCAGCTCAATACCGTCGAACAGCCGTTGCATGTCCTCGATCGAGTCGATGGCAACGCCGACCTTGCCGACCTCGCCTCCAGCCAGCGGATGATCGGAGTCCAGCCCGATCTGCGTGGGCAAATCGAACGCTACCGATAGGCCGGTCGTGCCGTTCGCCAGCAAATACTTGTAGCGTTTGTTGGACTCTTCGGCATCGCCCATGCCCGCGTACTGGCGCATGGTCCACAGCCGCCCGCGGTACATCGTGGCCTGCACGCCGCGGGTGAAGGGATACTCCCCCGGATAGGCAACTTCGCTCTCGTAGTCCGAACCTTTCAGATCGGCGGGTGTGTAGAGCGGATTGACCGGAATGTGCGAGGAAGTCTCGATTTCAGCGGCAGGAACATCGGGCCGGTTCTTCGTTTTCTCCGACATGGTGGTCAACCAGGGAATTGCAGAATTCAGATTGCAGATTTCAGATTCGACCGGAGACCTTAAATCTGCAATCTGCAATTTGCAATCTACAATCTTCAACCGCACCAGACCTCACGGGCGCTGGCTTTTCCGCTTCACCCGCCAAAAGGAAGTCAGTCCGAACCACGCAAACGTCAAGGTAAAGCCAACTGCAATCGCGACCCGGCCCGCGGTCGTGCGGCCGGCTTCGTATTTCAGGTACTCGCGGACGAGCGTGACGGCACCGAAGCCCGCAATCGCCAGAAACAGTGTGCCGATGACCTCGAGCCACAACTGATGCATGGCATGAGCGAACGAGCGAACCGTGGTGGCCACCGCTCCCTTGATCGCCTTGAGCGTGCGGCTGCGCCCGGCCTGTTGGCCCGCGACCCGTGTCACCACCCCCAACTTTTGCCAGGCCGAGATTTTGCTCACGGCCTCGATTCTAACAGCCCCCGGCGCTACAATGACGCCACCGCGGAAGCGGCGAACCGTCCGGTACCGAGGGTGCGCCAAAATCATTTACACTATTTAGAGAAGATCAGGGGGAGCCAGTGGATCCGCAACTGAAGCAACTGATGAAAGAACTCGGCGACGCCATCAACGAATCTCTATCCGACTCGGAACAGATTTCGGAGGTGGTTTCTCGGATTAAAGAAGGCGGATACGACATCTTTCTGGTTCTCGAAGCTACCATCGGCGTGAGCAAGCAGGGAGAGAAACCCGCCGATAAGACTTCGCTCGTTACCACTTTGTCCACCAATCCCGAATTCAAGATCAACGATCAGGATCTCAAGTTCCTGAGGTCCCTGCGTATCAAGATCGAAGAAGAAAAACCGGGTAAGGACAAGTAACCACGCGGGGTGTGCGGTACCTTCACTTCGGAGCAAGTCTCGCTCAAGCAGCTGCCATCTGATCCAGCACCCGCTCCAACCGCACGATTTGGCGAGCCACCAGTGGCCATCAGTGACTGTGCTACCATCTAGTGTTTTCTTCCCGCATCTGCCGTGCGGGAAGAAGATTCCGTGGCAAGGCGCAAGAACGGAATCTGAGGGGTAGTGATGAAAGATACTCTCGGGGTGGTTGTGGCAGGCGGCGTCGGCGAGCGCCTCTATCCTCTCACTCGCGACCGGGCCAAGCCGGCAGTGACTTTCGGCGGCATTTATCGCATCGTTGACATCACCCTCTCCAACTGTCTGAACTCCGACCTGCGCCGAATCTACATCCTCACCCAGTACAAGGCGTTATCGCTCAACCGGCACATCCGCGAAGGCTGGAGTATTCTGGGGCGCGAGGTGGGCGAGTTCATCGAGGTGCTGCCCCCGATGAGGCGCGTCAGCGACCAGTGGTATCAGGGGACGGCCGACGCGGTCTACCAGAACATTTACTCCATCGGCTCGGAACAGCCCAAGCACGTGCTGATTCTTCAGGGCGACCAGATCTACAAAATGGACTACGGCAAGATGATGAAGCAGCACCAGGACTCGGCGGCCGATATTACTCTGGCCACCATTCAGATTGATCCGCAAGAGAGCTTTCGCCTCGGCGTTGTAGACGTAGACAAGGACGGCCGCATCAACGGTTTTCAGGAGAAGCCGAAGGCCACCACGCTGCGCTCGCCTCTGAATCCGGATAAGGTTGCGGCTTCAATGGGCATTTATCTGTTCAACGCCGACGTGCTCATCCCCGTGCTGCTGAAGGACGCTGAGAACGCACAATCCAGTCATGACTTTGGCAAAGACATTCTGCCTAAGATGGTGAACGATTACCGCGTCTTCGCCTATGACTTCGTGGACGAGAATAAGAAAGAGGCGCTCTACTGGCGCGATGTGGGAACCCTCGAGGCCTACTACGACGCCAACATGGACATTGTCTCGGTTTCGCCGATCTTCAACCTGTATGACGAAGAGTGGCCGATTCGCACCCACCAGCGGCAGTATCCGCCGGCAAAATTCGTCTTCGCGGAGGCCGGCCGTACCGGTACCGCAGTCGATTCCATCGTTTCGAATGGTTGCATCGTCTCCGGTGGGATCGTGAAGAATTCGGTCCTGTCTCCTGACGTGCGGGTCAATTCCTACTGCGAAGTGGACCAGTCCATCCTGTTCTCGCATGTCAGCGTGGGCCGGCGCTGCCGTATTCGCCGCGCCATTATTGACCGCGATGTGCACCTTCCCGAAGGCACGACCATCGGCTACGATGCCGAGGCCGACCGCCAACGGTATTTTGTCACCGAAAGCGGCATCACCGTGGTCACCCGCGACTACTCGCTGTTCGAAAACCCGGTAACGGTGGACTACTTCACCAGCGAATAGAAGCCAAGCGCTACCCCTTGGGATTTGGCCCTCAAGACTTCCGGTCCGTCGGGGACGGCATCTTGAGGGGCAACGCACAAGGGCATCTCTCAGTTGACAGCGGCCACTGTCGGGAACATAATGCCGTATCCAATCGTGGCCCAACTTACAAGCATTCCATCAGCTTGCGGCGCGGTAGCGGCTTGTTTTCTGGCATGCCCAGCCTTTCCGAACCTGCGCAGTGCAAGGCTCACCCTACAACTCACAAGACTCTATTAGAGGAGGAGCGAAACCCATGAGGCGTAGTCGTTTCACGAAGTTCACCCCACTGATCGCGGGGCTGATGACCGGCCTGCTGTTTGCGATCCTGGCTGTTCCACTCAATGCCCACCCGGGCGATTTCCCAGCGTCCTACGACATCAGCAAAGAGATTACCCTCAACGGCACAGTTTCGAGTGTGCTGCTTAGACCTGCCCCGGGAATGACTTGGGGTTCCCATCTCATGATCGAGACAGCCTCCGGCAGAGTCGATGCCAGCCTCGGCCGATGGGGTTTGCAAGGCAAAGACGCGGTCTCGGTTAAGCCGGGCCAGCAGATTGAAGTGACCGGCATCATGAAATCCCTTAGCGACAAGAAGGAAGTCTTTGTCGCTCGCACCGTGAAAGTGAATGGCAAGCTCTTTACCATCCGCAACCAGCACGGAATTGAGGTATCTCCGCAGACCCGTAAACGCGCGGCTGAGAAAGGGGAGTCGCTATGAACCGCAAAACATACGGCATTCTCGGTTTAGCCTTAGTCTCCCTGGCCTTCGGTTTCCTGACCGGCTGCAGCAGTTCAAGCGCGCCGCCTCCTCCCACCATAGCGATCACAGCGACGGGCGGAGCTACGCAGACCCAGACGATTACTGAGGCATTTCCAACCGCACTGGGAGTGAATGTAACTTCCAACGGCTCGCCGGCGACGGGCGTGACGGTCACATTTGCGCCTCCGTCGTCAGGGGCCACTTGCACGCCCTCGGCCACCACGGCTACCACCGACTCCAGCGGCAATGCATCGATCACATGCACCGCCAGCTCCACGCCCGGTGCTTACTCGGTCACGGCCACAGCGACGGGGGCGACAACTCCGGCCAGCTTCAGCCTGACCAACGCGCCTCCCAGCGTGTTCACGTTCTACGTGAGCGGCCTGGAGGCCATCAACGAAGCTGCCTTCGGAGGGCCAAATTATTATGCCCTCGCCGGCGCAGTGGCCTTCGACGTCAGTGGCAACACCTTTCCGGATGCGAACGGCAATTGCGGCGAGCAAGACTATAACGATGGCGATGGCATCACGTCACCGACGACCGGCGACACCATCGCGGCAACCGGCAGCTCGATGACGGTGAATATGACCACGGGAACGGGGACTCTCGTGCTGGCCACGAACAACACCAACCTGGGCGTTGCCGGGATCGAAACCTTCACCGTGCAGTTCGTGAACGCCAGCCATGCGCTGATCACACAGTTCGACGGGTCGGCAACTTCCAGCGGGAGCATGGATCTGCAGAGCGCCACCACCGACTCGAACTTTGCCTTTACCATCTCCGGGACGGACCTCAACTATGCCCCCGTCGGATACGGAGGAATATTCTCGGTTGGCACCGGCGGCGCACTCACCGGCACGGCTGACCAAAATGATAACGGAACCGTGACGCCGGACAACGCTTTAGCCGGATCGGTCACGGCCCAGGCGGATGCCTACGGACGTGGCACGGCCAGCATTACGATCAACGGCGTGACCCTCTCGCTGGTCTACTACAACGTGACTGCCGAGGCGATGCGGCTGATTGATGTGGATGCAGGCGGCGCCAGCGGAGCCGGCAGTGCGGCAATTGGCTCAGCCTACGGCCAGGGCGCCACTCCTGCCTTCGACAGCACGGCGCTGGGAACGGCGGACGTGTTTGGGGTTCAAGGCAACTCGTGGGGAGTCCTTTACGCCGAAACGGGGAGCCTGGTTACGTCCGGAGCCGCCACCGGGATAGCCCCGGCCACCTTCTCGAGTGGTGAGGGAGATGGCAACTGGGAGGGCTACGTTTCCACACCGACAGCGCCCTCTACTCCTAACGTCTCCGGCAGCTACACGATCGCCAGCAACGGATATGGCGGCGCAACCATCAACGGGCTGGCACCGGTTGCGCTTCCCTACGGGCTGTACGCTACGCTGTCGAGCGTCAATCTGATGGATCCCAACAACACCAGCGGCGGAGGCGGCGCCCTTGCGCTCGACCTCTACCCCAGTTTCTCCGGCGGCACCGGCGTCATCGTCCCACAGGGCACGATTGCATCCGATGGTTCTGACCTCAACAACAGCTACGGCTTCGGAGCGCAGGAGTTCAACGACGTATCGACTCTTCCAGTTGCACCCGACTATGTGGGTTGGGAGTTCGACTACGTCGGGCAGGGAACGTTTGCAACCCTGGCTTTGACCGGAACCGGAGTCATCAGCGATCCGTTCGGATACTTCGTCTCCGGCACGGCGGGATTGTACGGAACTCCGACGACGCCAATTCCGTTCGCGGGAACTGCGGCCGCGCCTGACGCGGCGGGACGCTACGCGTTTCCTGCTGCCGGAACCGCCGGCAACTTTGCCGTCGGTCCTGTCGGCACGAACACTACAGCGAATGCCTTCACCGTGGTCATGTACGAGGCCAGTCCCGCGCTGGTGTTCTCGATCGATGAGGACGAGACTGCCACCCCCACTTACAGCCTGTGGCTGGGTACCTTCCAGGAGCAGAGTGCCAGCTCGCTGAAGGCAATGCACGTGAAACACGGGGCCGTGCCGAAAGCGCAGGCGAAACGGAAACATTAACCAATAAACCGAAGGGGCACCACCGGGACTGCCCGGCAGTGCCCCGAACCTAACGGTTTTTCTTGAGTGGCGCACTCCGGTGCGCCACTTTTTTGTTGTGAAGAGCGGCCGGTTGGGGGCCTGCCCCGGGCGAGTGCGAAGCGCGCCCAGCGGACCGCGTGAGAGATTTTGTATGGGTGAAAGAGCGGCCCTTTAGGGCCGCGTAAGCGGCTTCCCCGTGTAACGGCCTTTAGGCCCTGAGGCCCACCGGAGCTAAAGGCCCGTGCGATTCCAAAGGATCGTTCTCAACGCGGCGCTGAAGCGCCGCTCTTCCACGCGACATCACGCGTCCTCGGAGCACGCGAGGTGCGCGAGCATCTTCAGTGTCCCAGAGTGCGGCTTCTATGACCCCACGATCACGGCCACCGCGCCGGCGGCTGCCGCGTCTTCTTCGGCCTGCAGCACGCGATACCAGGCGAACATGACGAGCAGCGACACCCGGCTCCCGGCGACGGCCGCGCCCGCCGGCAACTCGACGCTTCTCTCGCGCCTGTGCAGCAGAAGCACGGGCTGCCCGCCGTCTGTGGTCACGCTCCACAGCGGACGCCACCAGCCTTTGCACTCCAGGTGAAACGTCTGGCCGTCGGCGAAGGTCAACGTGCCGCGGCCTCCGCCCCAGCAGGATTTGAAGGCCGCGATCGGCCGCCCCGAGGCTGCATCCACGATCTCGGCCCCAGTGCCCAGGAACCCTGCGCGGCGGAAGGTCCAGCGGCCATCTTCGGTCTCCGCCACTAAGTTTGAGGACCAGAAGCTGCGAGGCTCGAGTGTACCGACAACTTTGTCGTTGCGTTTAAGTTGGTAATTTCGACTGCGTGGGATTTTCGACCAGGTCAGCTCGCTGGTGACGGCGGAAGAGAAGGGAATCATAAACACCTCCGAAAAGGCATTCCGATCCAATTCCATGCTAGCAGAGGGATGTTAATAACAGATGAAACGAAAAGGAGGGTAATGTCAGTTTTTTCCACCACAGAATCACAGAGACACAGAGAAACCCAACTACCTGGCAAACCCTTCCACTTCCGTTTTCCGTTTCCTACAGGTTTCGAGATTTTTCTCAGTGACTCCGTGGTGACGAAAGGCGAATCAAGGCGGGCGCTGCTACAATTCCCTGTCCTGCACAAACTTAGGAGCGAGAAACTTTGGTGTCGACATTCGCGTACTGTCTTGTGTGGGTCTGAGCTAAGAGCCACAAGCTGCGAGCTCTGAGCTAAATTCGCAAGCTGCATCGCTCGGAGCTCATAGCTCGAGGCTCATAGCTCGAAGCTCATAGCTAATTCCGGGGAGCTCAGGTGGAAGACGTCCAGGTGGTCGCGATGCTGGTCCGGCGCTGTCTTGCCGGCGACGCTGCCGCCTGGGAGGAAATCGTCGAGAGCTATAGCCGCCGGATATATAACATCTGCTACCGCTTTGCCGGATCGGGCGACGATGCCGAAGACCTCACCCAGGAAGTTTTCATCAAGATGTACCGCACGCTTTCGAGTTATGACCACACCAAGGGCGCGTTTGTCACCTGGGTCACGACGATCACCCGCAACCTGCTGGTGGATCACTTCCGTAAAACCAAGCAGGATCGAATGACGGATTCGATCGACACGGCGGCGTCCGAACATGAGGACGCCCAGCCGCTGAGTGAGCAAATCAGGGACCAATCGGCTCCCCCAGACGCCCAGGTACGCCGCCGTGAGGTCAGCGAAACCGTCCATTCGGCCTTGGCCCGTCTTTCCCCAGAGCTCCGGGAGGCAGTGATTCTAAGGGACTTACAGGATATGGACTACCGGGAAATCGCCACCGTTTTGAGGGTTCCGGAGGGAACTGTGAAATCTCGAATTAATCGTGGGCGGGCGGAACTTGCCCGCCTCCTACAACGTACCTATAGGCAGGTGATGTGATGCCAGACCACACCGGTAACGGAGTGAAGTGCAGCGAGTTCGACCTGCTGCTCACGGACGCGCTGGATGGCGTTCTGAGCGGGGCGGAACTCGACCGTTTCCAGGCGCACGCGCGGGCTTGCCCGGCGTGTGGTCCGCTGCTCGCCGAAGCTGAGGCGGGCCGCAACTGGCTGAAGGGGCTCACGGAGGTGGAGTCTCCAGCCGACCTGGTCGCTAATATCCTGGCATCCACGACGGGCGTTGACACCCAGCGCCTGCGAGCCGCTGCACGCGCACCCCAGCCGCGTATTTCGTGGCTGGAGCAGTTGCAGGCCACGGTCTTGGAGCCGGTCTTTGCTCCGATGTGGGCCGCGGTTCGCCAGCCGCGCTTTGCCATGTCGTTTGCCATGGCATTCTTCGCGCTGTCGGTGGGCCTGACGGTTGCCGGGGTCAAACCCGCCGACCTGGGCAAGATCAGCCTGCGGCCGGCGGCAATCCGGCACACGTACTACGCTACCGAGGCGCGGATCGTGCGCTACTACGACAACGTGCGGCTGGTTTACCAAGTGCAGGCGGCGGTGCGGGGAATCAAGCGGAACCTGGCTCCGGCCGAACCCGGACCAGAGAAACAGAAAGAACGGAAGAACGACACGTCACAACAGCCCGAACAGAAGCAGGAGCGCAATTACAGCCAGACGGACAGCCATCTCTTTCTGGCCAGCGCTCCGCTGGGTCCATCTCTTCGCGATCTGCCTGTAGTGTCGGTGACCACGTACAGGAGGTTGGTATGAACTGCGCCACACACAATGACGTTGCTGCTGTGGCCTTTTGCCGCACTTGCGGCAAGCCACTTTGTCAGAACTGCACCCGCGACGTCCGCGGCGTGATTTATTGCGAGTCCTGCCTGGCGGCACGCATGGAAGGAACAGCGCCGGCCGCGGGATTCATGCCGGTTGGGCAAACTATGTACCCGCCGGGGCCGCCGCCGATGGCGCCCGCCATGCCGTCCGTCAGCTCTGGGCCGAACCCTGCAGTCGCGGGGATTCTCGCCGGATTCTTTCCTTTCGGCGTGGGCGCGGTTTACTGCTCGCAATACGCCAAGGGACTGGCGCATCTGCTGATTTTCGCGATGCTGATTTTCGCCGCGAATCATGCGGGGGGGCTCGACTGGCTTTTCGCGCTGGCCATCGCTTTCTTCTATGTTTACCAGATCATTGATTCGGTGCGGACAGCACGGGCAATCCAGCTTGGGCAGCCCGCACCCGACCCAATGGGCCTGGCCCAAACCTTCGGCGTTGGAGAGAAGTTCGAATCCAGCAAGGTTCCGGCTGGTGCCGTGATCCTGATCGGCATGGGAATCCTCTTCCTCCTACACACCACCGACATTCTGGAATTCAGCGGCGAGTTGTTTATCGGCCTGGTGATGATCTTCCTGGCGGGGTGGATTTTCGCCAGGCGATGGGGAGTGTTTGGAGCGGCCTCTCGCGCCTGCGCTTGCGGCCGATGCCGCATGCGTTGCCTGATGGGACCGGCAGTTATTTTGACCATTGGAGTCATGTTGCTGCTGGACAGCCGCGACATCCACGGCGTGGCCTGGGATCGGACCTGGCCTGCGATACTGCTGGTCATCGGAATCGTGAAACTGCTGCAGAGCACGGCCTCCGCGCAGGGCCACATCGAGCCGCTGCCGCCAGCGCCGCCCAGCGCTCCGCCGCCGCAGCCTCCGCCTGCACAGCCGCAGCCGCCCGCGTCGAGTGATGTGAGTGGGGAGGTGCACAATGGCTAGTCCAACTCAATCGCCGGTTCAACCCCCTGTGCCGCCGCGGCGCCACCGCTCGTTTGCCGGCCCGCTGGTGTTGATCATCCTCGGCGTCGTGTTCCTGCTGGGTAATCTGCACATGCTCTCGTGGGCCCGGATGTGGCACCTGTTTGCCAATTACTGGGGCGCACTGCTGATCCTCTGGGGAGTGATCAAGCTGATCGAGCACATGCAGGCGCAGCGGGAAGGCACTCGCACGCCCGGGATTGGCGCGGGAGGGATTTTCCTGATCATCATGCTCGTGGTCTTCGGCCTGATCGCGAACCAGATGGAGCGCGTCAACTGGTCGGGTCTGCGTGACCAGATGAATTTCGACGACAATGATTTCTCCGACATGTTCGGACAAACTTACAACTTCAACGATCACCTCGAGCAGGACTTTCCCGCGGGAGCGAGCTTTAAGGTCATTGACAATCACGGGGCAGTCAGCGTGCACGCTTCGGAGGACAATAAGATTGCGGTCGTCGTCCGCAAGCGCGTTGGAGCGGAGAGACAAAGCGACGCCGACAAGTACAACAGTGAAACCAAGCCCACCCTCACGACGATCGGCGGGCTGGTCACGCTCGATGCCAAGGTGGAAGGCGCAGGAGATCATCCCGTAGAAGCTGATCTGGACATTTCCCTGCCGCGCAAGGTGGCCGTTTCCATCATTTCGCGGCGCGGCGACGTGAATCTGGCCGACCGCGAGGCGAACGTCGACGTTTCCGCCCAGCATTCCGACACTTCGGTCGAGGATGTGAAAGGCAACGTCAAAGTGAGTCAGGAAAAAGGCTCGGTGAAAGTCGAACAGATCACCGGCGACGTGCATGTCGAAGGACGGATGAATGAGGTCGCGGTCAACGACGTCAGCGGCGCAGCCCAACTCGATGGCGAGTTTCAGGAGAGCGTGAAGCTGGGGCGCATCGCCAAGACCGTAACCTTCAAGTCTTCGCGCACCGATATGGAGTTCTCGCGCATTGACGGTTCCCTGGATCTCGATTCGGACGAGTTGCACGCCGACGCGATCACCGGCCCCCTGCATCTGACGACCCGCTCCAAGAACATTCGCCTGGACGGCGTTTCCGGTGATGCCCGGCTCCAGGACGACAACGGCACGATCGAACTAATCATGCGCGCGCTCGGCAATGTGCAGATTGACAACCGCAATGGCGACATCCAGTTGAGCCTGCCGGAGAAGGCCGGATTCCGCCTGGATGCGCGTACCCGCGATGGCGAGATTCAGTCGGACTTCCCCGAACTGAAAGTCAGCAGCGACGAGCATGAGGCCAGAGCCAGCGGCAGCGTTGGCAATGGCGCCGCGCACGTTGTGCTCAACAACGAGCACGAGGGCATTCAAATACGCAAAGCCCCCGTAAGCGGCGGACCGAAAGAAGGAGTACCGGGCGGCGTCACGGGTGGGATCAAGGGAGTACCGGGAGACAAGCAGTCCAAACCTGGAAAATCTCTACCGGAACCGAAGCAGAAGGTCGAACCGAGCGAGAACTGAATCGGATACAAGGTTTCAAAGTTTCAGAGTTTCAAAGTTGGCCGTCAATCGCCCCTAAACCTTGGAACGTTGAAGCCTTGAAACCTGATTCGAGTCAATTCTGACTTAATTTCTGCCGCGCCAGTTCTTCCACCTGAGCCAGCACTTCGTCTTCCGTCAGCGCCGTGGAGTCGATCACCACCGCATCTGGCGCGGCGACCAGCGGAGATGCCGCCCGCGTGCGGTCGCGCTGGTCGCGCTGGCGCAACTCCGCAGCCACATCAGCCGCCACTTCACGCCTGATCTTCTGCTGCGCCATGCGCCGCTGCTCACGCACGACCGGATCAGCGTCGAGAAAGATCTTCAGCTCTGCATCGGGAAACACTTTTGTCCCGATGTCACGGCCTTCCATGATCACGCCGCCGCTTGCGCCCATTTCCCTTTGCCGCGCCACCATCCATTCCCTCACCTTGGGATGCACCGAGATGCGCGACGCCCCTTCGGTCACATCCCGCTCCCGAATGCGCGCAGAAACGTCGTGCCCATCGAGCAGAGTGCGGTTGCCGCCAACCACTGGCTCAAGCTGAATCCGCGAGCCCTGCGCCAGCTTCACCAGCGCCGCTTCGTCGTCGAAGGAAATGTCCTTTTCGATCGCCTTCAGCGCCAGTGCGCGGTACATGGCGCCGCTTTCCAGATTCACATAGTCCAGCTTGCGGGCCAGCCGCGAGGCAATCGTGCTCTTGCCGGCGCCCGCCGGTCCATCAATCGCAATGGTCAGTTTGCGGGAGGAGTGGGGCTTGATCGGAGGGTCGCTCATCGTCGAACCTAAGATTGTACACGCTCGGAGCGCGAGCTTTCTCCCCGCGCTGCAAGTCGGTTATGTCTCATCAGGTTTAGTGGCTCGGATGGACTGCGCTGTCGAGCTTCGCTCGACCGGACAGCCGGGGGCGGCTGTCCCCACGCGGTTTCTGCAAAGTGAGGCATCACCCGCAACCCTAGAGCCGTACCACCTGCCGTTCCACGTCCGCTTCCGCTTGCGCTATGTTTCCCGGCCTTCCCAGATCGCGCCAATAGTATTCGTCTGCCCGAAAGGCAAGTATTCTTTCTCCCTGCCCAGCCAGCCGCAGATATGACTGGACGATAGAGAAGGCACCGTTCTCCGCCATCATTCCAAGAAAACGAGAAGCGATTACGTGTACCCCCGAAAATGCCAGGGCCTGCACTTGCCGCGAAGGACGAGCCATTTCCGGCGCCTGATCGCGTCCGGCTTGCCGGCCGCACAGCTGACCTTGTCCGTCGAACAGCAGGTATCGTGAGGTCTCCCGGTCCTGCACTGCCAGTGTGGCGAGGGCCTGGTTCTCGCGATGAAACTGAACAATGCGCTCGAGATCGATCGTGCTGATCACATCCACGTTGTGCAAAAGAAAGGGCTGTTCCACGTTGCCGGGCGCGTGGCCGGAATCTTCAAGAAAGAACCAGGATGCTTTCTTTAAACCGCCTCCGGTGTCGAGAAGCACATCTTCCCGCGAGAGTTCGATCCTCATGCCAAAGTTGCCGTTCTTTTTCAGATACTCGGCAACCATGTCGGCAAAGTGATGCAGGTTGACGATGACCTCGCGAATGCCAAATTCGCGCAGGCGGCGCAGGGTAATTTCCAGCAGCGAGTGCCCGCCGACCTCGACCAGCGCCTTGGGGCGATCCTGGGTGAGGGGCCGCAGCCGCGTGCCGAGACCGGCGGCCAGGATCATCGCTTTCATCGCACGATTTTCTCCGGGGCGACGTTCTGTTGGGTGCTGTCCGCGGAATTTTCCGGCTCAAGCTTCTCTAGTTCGCGATGCCGCACAATTACTTCGACGTTGCGTCCGCGCAGGTGCTTGGCCAGTTGCTCCGCCAGATACACGGAGCGATGCTGCCCCCCAGTGCAACCAAACGAAACCATCAGGTTCTTGAATCCGCGCTGTTGATAGCTGCTTAAGCTGGCATCCACCAGCGACATTACGCCGGCCAGGAATTGGTGCACGGTCTCCTGCTGGTTGAGATAGTCAATTACGGGCGCGTCCTTGCCCGTCAGCGTCTTGAATTGCTCTTCGCGCCCGGGATTGGGCAGGCTGCGGCCATCGAAAACAAATCCGCCGCCATTTCCGGTTTCGTCCTTGGGCAGGCCGCGATGAAACGAGAAACTCCAAATCCGCACGACCAGAGCATCCGCCTCGGAAGCCAAGCCTTGCAGCTTCTCCGAGCCCAGCATGCCGTGAAAAGCGTCCATCAGAGCGGGAAGCGGGACCGGCAGCGTGACATTGTGCAGCAGCCAGCGCAGGTTTTTCAGCGCGTAGGGCACGCTCTGCAGAAAATGCGCTTTGCGCTCGTAGAACCCGCGGAACCCGTAGGCCCCCAGGGCCTGCATGATGCGGATATAGACGTAGGCGTAGTAATAGTGCAGGAACACATCGCGCTTCAGATCAATAAACCCGCCCAGAGTATCGAGATAGTGGTCGAGCAACTGCCGGCGCAGTTCCGGCGGCAGATCGGCTTTGGCGTCATAGAGAAGAGACGCGACGTCATATTGCAGCGCGCCCTTGCGCCCGCCCTGATAGTCGAGGAAGTAAGGCTGCCCATCGCGCAGCATGATGTTGCGCGACTGAAAATCGCGATAAAGAAAATAGTCGCGATCCGCACTCAGCAGAAACTTAGTCAGACGGCCGAAATCGTGCTCCAGCGCCTGCTCGCTGAACGGAATGCCCGCCAGCCGCAGGAAATAGTACTTGAAATAATTCAAGTCCCAGGCGATGGACTGGCGATCGAAACTGCCCCGCGGATAGCAGACCTTGTAATTCAGGTCGCGGCCGGCCTCCACTTGAAAGCGCGGCAGAACGGCTACTGCCCGCCGGTAGGCCTCGACCGCCTGGGCAGCGATATCCTCGCCGCTGCGATTCTTCGAGAGGAACTCGAACAGGGGCGTGTCACCGAGATCCTCCTCGAGATACGCGCCGTGATTCAGATCCTCGGCGTAGATTTCTGGCACGGGCAGACCATGCCTGCGGAAATGGCGGGAGAATTCGAGGAACGCGACGTTTTCCTCGCGAACGTCGTACAGAATGCCGACGGCCGTAACCTTTTCCGAGGCCAGGCGCATGATCTTGCGCCCCGAACCGCCCAGCTGTCCCTGCAGCGGCTGCACCCGCACGACACGCGAATGAAAATGCTGCTCGAAAAGGCTGCTGAGAACGTCCATGTGTATGGAGTCGGAATTCAGCTCCGGCGCCCCCCCCAAAGATACCATCGAAAAGCAATAGCGGAAGGCGCAGGCACCTTTTTCGGCAGCCGTCCGGGATACTGGCTAGCGCATTTGGTGTTTGGGCGCGATCAAGCGTGGTTGTCGAGGCTACCGGATGCAGCACGCCGTTTCCTTCAGGCTAAGCGGCAGCTGCAAGGGGCCGTGCTTTCAGCCACAGGAGGGTGACATCCTTTGAGGTCGATGAACGGGTATGGCAATGACAAATGCATACGAAGACTTCTGCTATTTTCAGGTTCTACCAAATATCGGCTCTGTGCACCAAGGGGCGGTTCCGGGTTGGGATTGGGGTGTGCACTACAGTGCACTCCCAAGTCGTCCAATGCGTGCAATCGCGACGCTTCACCAACAATCCATGGGTGGAGTGTTTTCGGTACCTGGATGGGAAGAAGAACTACAATCTTCATGGCGAACATGGAAGTCGATCCGACAGAGCGCAGTTGGGCAAGATGGGAGTGGATCTTTGGCGTTCTCATCATCGTTTCCCTTATTGCGTCTTCGCGGTTAGGACATCGACTGCCGATGATCCTACAGAATTTTGCTCAACTGGTAGCTATCTGCGCGCCGCTTTTGCTAACCATGATGTCCTGGGTGCGGCTCGCACGTGTGCGGAAAGATGGAAGTGTATCTCGCTGGCGATTCCGGGTATCTTTTCTGGGATGCGTTGCGCTGTCTTTTGCGCTCTTAATCCCTTTGGTTGTCATATTCTTTTCTATGCTTTTTCCTTTAGATTGGCTGCGGCTCGCAATCTGGTCTCTTGCTTCGAGCCTGGTGGCATTGCTTGCCGGCTGTTTTGGTGCAGGATCGATGCGGTTTCCGTTGATCCTTGGGGGTCTGGTTATGGGCGGCCTCGTTGTTATTGTTCCTGTGGGAATCTTGTAAGATGCTCGTGATGCGAGGGACAGGCAACTGTTGGGGATCGGCGATTACACTCAGGGCTAGGTTCTGAGTGTAAAAGAGATTTTGCGACAGTGATCGGACGCAGAGTCAGGAAGCAGGTCGCCACATGGACACCCAATCTGCCAGACACATCCGTGTCGCAAGCGTGAGGCATTCACCTTGGGAGGCGCGGCCGTAATGGCTCCCATCCTTTTCTGGCTCATCCTGGTCCTGTGCCTGTTGATCTCCGTGGTCAAGTACTTGATGGGGATCATCATGAGACTCTCTTTCCCCGGCACAAAGGCCAAGAAAGACTACACCTACGAGCCGACGGTGAGCGTGCTCATGCCCTGCTTCAACGAGGGCAAGACGGTCTACGAGACGATCGAGAGTATCAGTAAGAGCAACTACCCGAACGATAAATTTGAGGTCATCGCGCAGGACGACTGCTCGGTTGACGACAGCTACGAGTGGATGCTCAAAGCGCAGCGCGACTTCACCAACATCCGCGTAAGGACCGGGCGAAATGAAGTCAACAGCGGTAAGGCACGCTCCGTCTGTAATGCGCTGCAGCTTTCAACCGCGGAGATCATCATCTCGATTGATTCGGATTGCATCTTCCATCCGCAAGCGATTCGCGAGCTGACTGCCTGCTTCGCCGAGCCGCGCATGGGATCGGTAGGCGGCAGAGTGGGCGTCAGGAACCCGAACGACAGCGTGATCACCGCCATTCAGACCGTGGTTTACTACTCCGCGTTTGAGCTCTACAAGATTCCGGAAAACTGGACTCGCAGTGTGTGCTGCATCAGCGGATGCCTGTTTGCCATCCGGCGCGAGTTGCTGCTGGAGATCGAACCTGCCATCCGCGCCCGCAACTGGTTCGGGATTCCGGTGAATCAAGGAGAAGACCGGTTCCTGACTCATCAGACCTTGCTGCGCGGTTATGGAACTTACATCAACAACGACGCCCTGTGCTGGACCACGGTGCCGACCACGCTTTCCGTGCTGTTCAAGCAGCAACTCCGCTGGCGGCGCAGCATCGTGCGCGACTTTTTCTTTACCCTCAAGACGCTGCCGCAACATGTCTGGAAGCTGCATCCCAACACGGTTCTCACGCTGGTTTTGACTCCGGTGGGAGCGCTGGTTGGATTTCTGGTGGTAGTGACCGCGCTTACGTCGGACCCACTGGCGTGGGCTGGGCCGATTCCCTTGATCACCGCGCTTGCGATTGGAGCCGTGCTTACCTGGGTGATCAAGAAATACAGCGCGAAAGAAGCGGTCACACATCCACTTGCCTTTGGCGCTTATGTAGCATGGTCACTGGTCAGCAGCCTGTTTCTCACGCCCCTCGCTCTGTGCACGATGGACTCGGCAGACTGGGGAACTCGAACCAAAGAACAGCAAGAGGTGTCCCTTGGCAACGCCACCAGTTGACTCGCTTCCTCGCGAAACCAAAGTTGAAGCGGTTGCTTCCGAAACCAAGAAGGCTGCTGCCAAGCAATCACTGCATTACAAGCTGGTGATTACTCTCTACCGGGTTTTTGCGATTGTCGTGCTGTATCTTGTGCTGGGCGGCATTGTCATCTATGCCTTCGTAATGGGCTTTTATGCCGTCAACAGCTCGTGGGCTGCGCCAGTGATTCTCTCAGCCGCGGACGAGAAGAGCCTCGACTTCCGGGAAAAGCTGGTGACCAGCCAGCAGACCATCGAAGATCTGAAAGTGGATACAAAGAAACTGGATAGCGGCGTGGCCGAGATGAAGAAGCACCGCGCGGCGCTGCTCGCGCTCGAGCCCGAATTGCAGGCCGCCATTGTGCGCGAGCAAACCCACAACCAGACCGCTGGCCCGGAACTCGCAACCCTCGACAAGCAGAAACTGGCCGACAACGTGACAACCCAAAAAGTGCTGGCGGAACTCAACGAAGTTGAGTCCAACGTCAACAAAGACCTGGCTGCCGGATTGATCACGCAGGGCGACGCGGCGACGCAGTTGGTAGCGCTGAACCAGGCCAAGGACGCCTACACGGATAACAAAATTGCTGAAGTCCTGCTGACCGACAGCGTTCTGGACAAAACCACGATTGGCACCAGCTCTCTGAATGTGCTGGTTAAACAAGCAGAATTGCGGTCAGAAGTCGCGCAACTGGATGTCGCTATCAACGTCGCGGAAAAGCAACTGCAGGAAGAAACACGACAGGTCGATCGCCTGCACCAGGCGATTACCACGGCCAAGCAGAGCCCGTATTACCTGAATGCGGTTGGGGGGCAGACGTTGTATTTCGCCTTCGTTCCTTATGACAACCGGGCCAACGCGGTAGGCGGAAGCGCGGTCTACGACTGTTACCTGAATATGATCCTGTGCCGCAAGGTGGGCACGGTGAAGCAGATATTCCCGGGCGAAGAGCAAGCCATCCATCCCATCTTCAAGACCCAGATTCGCGGTTTTCTGATCCAGATGAATCTGGATCATGCAGAGTCTGCAAAATCAAAGACGGTGTTCCTGGGCCGCAAGCCGGTGCTGTTCTAACCCGTGCGGCGCCGCCATTCTGAGGAGAACGAGAATGTCCCTGAATAACTGGAAGTCTGTGTCGTGCTCGATCCTTTTCCTGGCCGTGCCCGTGCTGGCCGCGGACCTTACGGACCAACTGGCTTACTGTTCCTACGTAATGGAGCAGGCACAGGCCCAGCGAGACCTGCTGCGCACACCCATCGCCGCGGCAGGCATGACCCAGCCCGAAACCGGCCTGCCGCTGCAGCTGGTGGGTGGAGCCTCGCTTGGCCTGTCAGACCTGAGGAAAGCCAGTCTGACCATGGATGTGGCCCGCAAGAACTGCGAACTGTATAAGGCCACCACGTGGGCTCAGCAGGACATTCAATATGCCCTGCCCAGCCTCGAGAGGGAAGCTCTGCGCAACCGGCTTGCTCTAATCGAGCAGGCGTCGAAGTCCCTGGATGCGATGATGGAAAAAACCGCCAAGATGGTGGAGGCGAAGAACGCGACCCGTCTGATGCTCTTCACGCTGCAGGCGACGAAAATCAAGTTGGACGCAGACCATGCCGACACGCAGTCGAAGATCGCAGCACTCTATACTCCACCACTGAGTGACCAACCATTGAAGGAACTGGTTGCGGAAAAACAACACGGTGAAGCCAGCGAGCAAAAAGCGCTGGGTGTGCCACGTCAGCGGAAATGGGACCGTTTGAGACCGGAAGTTAAGCTACACATCTGAGATTCAGTTCACCCAAAACAGGGAGTAGACTGGCGGCGACAGC
>Ga0209517_10000512_pt1 | contig 65946 bp, 56 predicted proteins | sample PeaSoiMetSII2010_FD_187695 | JGI IMG/M metagenome (GOLD analysis project Ga0209517, IMG submission 187695) | Peat soil microbial communities from Weissenstadt, Germany - SII-2010 (SPAdes) (version 2) | ecosystem: Environmental > Terrestrial > Soil > Wetlands > Peat | place: Germany... | reverse complement strand
GCAGTGGCGTGAGAGTCGTGCGGTCAAGCGAGCGCAGCGACAACATACGAGTACCGCTGCTGTCAGAGCCGACAACCGCGATGTGAGCGCCATCAGGAGAAATCGCCGGCGGGCCATATAGGCCGCTAAAATTGAACGTGATTCCCGACGGCGGCAGGATCGAAAGTGCGACCGGTTGAGCCGGCGGCTTTGGGGACAGGGAATAGAGAGCCAATCCGCCCACCATCACACCTAAGAACAAAGCAGCCACAATCCACAACTTCGAAATGTTTTGTGTTTGTGGCGGGTGGTGCTTCGGCATCTCCGAAATCCATTTCAGCTCGAGTGCTATGTCGTGCGCGGAGTGGTAACGGTCGTCAGGAATTTTCTGCAAACATGTCCCGATAACGTGATCCATCACAGGGGGCAGGCCAGGACGAAGCTGAGAAGCGGACGGAGGATCATCTTCCAGAATCGCGGAAACCACCTTGATCTGCGTTTTGCCGAGGAAGGGGCGCTTGCCGGTCGCCATCTCATACAACATCGAGCCAAAGGCAAAGATATCGCTGCGCGCATCCGCCTCCTTCCCTTGAAACTGCTCGGGTGCCATGTACTGCACGGTCCCTACCAACGCTCCTGAGGTCGTCAGCGGCGACTGCGGACTGGGCGAAGACAGCGTCATGGCCGCTGAAAACACAGGAGCTGATGCGGCGCTCGCCGATGTGCCCGCCATCGCGGGCTTGGCCAAACCAAAATCCAGCAGCTTCGCGCCTGCGTTCGTCAGCATCACGTTCCCAGGTTTTAAGTCGCGGTGCACGACTCCGGCACGATGCGCCAGCTCCAAGCCGTCAAGTATGTCGATGCTTATTTTCAGAAGGTCGGGAACTGCGAGTGCGCCTTTCGTTAGGCGCTGCGCAAGTGTCTCGCCCTCTAAATATTCCATCACCAGAAAGTCGATGCCGTCCTGATGGCCGACATCGTGCAGGGTGCAAATGTGCGGGTGATTCAGTCGGGAGATGATGCGCGCTTCGCGTTCGAAGCGCTGCTTTAGCTCGGGGGACGACACAACGGTGGAATTGAGTACCTTGATAGCGACCGTGCGATCAAGGCGGGTGTCTCGGGCGCGGAACACTTCACCCATGCCGCCTGCGCCGAGTGGAGACTGGATTTCGTAGGGGCCGAGTTTTGTGCCAGCAGTGAGCGCCATCCGTGCGCGCAATTATAGACTGTGCAGCACGTTACGCGCAGATGCGACGATTCTGGTTGTGTTGTCGGCTAACCTTACCTTACCGGATTACGGAAGGTGTGCCCGTCACTCGGGAGGAATGGCCGACGCCTCCGGATTGTCTCGAATGAGGATCTCCCGTTTGTTCCCACCCGCTGGATCCGACCGTTTCTTGACCAGCGGTCCAGGGTTCTTGCGCCACCAGATGGCCCCAACTTGTTGCAGCCAAAATTCTTCGTTGTATACTTTGGTGCCCTGTGTGTTGCCGTGTGTAGGCTGTGCTTTCTGGTTGGCCCAAAGAGCTCTTCCGGACCGTAATCATGGCTGAGGACAACCGCCGACTTCGTCCGCCGGATGATTTACCGAACTACGTCGGTGGAGCACCCGCTGTTGGTTCTCCGGGGAGTGGATCGTCAGATCTGCCATCGCCAGCTGCCGATGCGGCCGCTTCGGGTAGCGTGCCGCCATCTGCCGCCGACGCTAAGCCGGACTCTGATCTCCCAACAGTTCCGGACCATGGTCCAGACTCTCCCACCTTGGCAGAGGCGTATGGCCACGCTTCTGCCCGAACTCCAGTTTCTCCACGACTGTTCGGTGAGCAGCCGATGTTGCAGTCCGGCATGGTCCTTGCCGGGCGTTACGAAATCCTGGAAATGCTGGGTGAGGGAGGAATGGGAGCGGTCTACAAGGCTCGCGACCGTGAACTCACTCGTACCGTAGCCCTCAAGGTCATCCGACCGGATCTGGTTCGGAATCCGGCGATCGTAGAGCGCTTCAAGCAGGAGCTGCGCCTTTCACACCAGGTCACGCACAAAAACGTGATCCGCATCTACGACTTGGGCGAAGGGGAGGGCGTCAAATTCATAACGATGGAATACATCGAGGGCAAAGACTTGCGTGCCCTCATCCGCGAGAAGAAGAAGCTTGCTCCAGAAGAAACGGTAAACGTTATTCAACAGGTGTGCCAGGCTTTGGACGCTGCGCACAGTGTTGGGGTGATTCACCGGGATCTCAAGCCGCAGAACATCATGCAGGATGGTTCCGGTCGAGTCGTGGTGATGGATTTCGGCCTGGCGCGCACGTTGCAAGGCGACGGGATGACCCAGACTGGCGCGCTCGTCGGCACCATGGAGTACATGTCGCCTGAGCAGGCTCTGGGCAAAGTGCTCGATCAACGTTCTGACATTTTTGCTCTGGGTCTGATTTTTTATGAATTGCTGACGAGCAATAAGCCTTTCGTTGCCGAGAGCGATATAGCGAGCCTTGTCAAACGGACTCAGGAGCGTGCGATTCCAGTGTCGGATGTTGACGGACAGATTCCGGGAGCGTTGAGCGGGATCGTGAGCAAGTGTCTGGAGCAGGACCCCGACGCGCGCTTCGCCTCGATTCAGGAACTGCTCGAAGAAATCGAAGTTTGGCAGGGGAAGAGAACGCCATCAGGCCGCTCCATCGTCGCTCCCCAGAAGGCGACCCAAACGGATGAGTTCCTTGCAGAGAAGCACTGGAAGTGGCTTGGGGCAGGAATCGTTGCTCTGGCGCTGGCCGTGGGAACATATTTTGCGGTTCGCCACCGGACCCAGCTCTTCAATGGAGAATCACAAGGCAAGCCGGGGTCGGTGACATCGCTGGCCGTCATCCCGTTTCATAACGATTCGGGGGACCCGAGTCTCGACTGGCTTTCGTCCAGCCTGTCAGAGAACCTGAGCACTGACATTGGTCAATCGGCGCACCTGCACCTAGTCTCTTCAGGACGCCTGCATCAGGTCCTGCACGATCTACAAATCTCCCCACAATCGCAGCTCGATCTTTCGGAACTCAAACGCATTGCTGAATTCACCAACGCTGACACAGTTGTCTATGGGCAGTACGCCAAGTTCGCTGATCGGATTCGTGTGAACTCGACAGTCAGCGATTTGAAGAATTACCGTCAATACCATATCGCGACCGAAGTTGACAGCGAGAAGGATCTGCTCACGGGTCTGGATAAGCTGGCGGATGAATTGCGCCACAAGCTGGCCTCGTCGCCCGAGATACTAAAAGAGCTCCAATCTCAGACGCCGTTCGTGATGACCAAATCGGTTCCGGCATTGCGCGCCTACAACGAGGGACTGCAACTCTCACGTTCCGGCAAAGAGCAGGACGCAACCAGGAAGTTCGAGGATGCCGTTGCCGAGGATCCCAATTTCGCGATGGCTTATTCGAAGCTGGCCCTCTCTTATCACAGCATGGGATCCGATGACACGGCGGAGCAGGCTTCGCGTCGTGCGGTAACGTTGAGCGACAACCTGCCGACACAAGAGAAGTACCTCATCGATGCAAATCACGACGTGATCATGAACGACAAGGCGTCGGCGATTTCAGCGTACGAGAAGTTAACGCTGGGTACCCCGAACGACGCTGATGCGCAGTTCATGTTGGCTGGACTCTATGAGCAGGTCAGCAACTACGACGAGGCCAGGACGAGGCTAACTCTGGTTCGATCGGCCGATTCTAAGAACGTCGATGTGTTACTGGCCAGCGGTAGGGTGGAGATCGAAGCAGGAAATCCCCAGGCGGGGCTCGAATTCTTGAATTCTGCGTACAGCCTGGCAACCCGGTTTGGTAATGAAGAGACGAGGGCATCAGTCGAAATACAATTGGGCCATGCCTATCAGGCCTTGAACAAACTTGATGAAGCTCTGAAGAACTACACCGGAGCCTTGGAGATCCGCAAGAAGCTAGGTTTGGAGAAAGGCGTTGCCAGCAGCTTGAATAATATCGCCAGAGTGCAAGATAAGCTGGGAAATTCCAGCGAGGCACTGGCCAACTACAAAGCATCGCTGGCCGCATACCGGCACATCGGCGACAAACATGGCACCGCGCTCATTCTGATGAATATAGGGTCGTATTATTCGGACCATGCCAAGTACGAGGACGCTCTCAAAAGCACCACCGAGGCGCTGACGCTCTTTCGTGACTTGGGCGACGAAGAGAACCAAGCATTGTGCTTAAACAACCTCGGTTCAATCCGCAGCTATATGGACAACTTCCAGGACGCGCTCACTTCTTACCAGCAGTCGTATCAAATCCGAGAGAAACTGAAACTCACGGGTGACATGGCTCAATCACTTCAGAACCTGGCTGAGACCAACGTCGACCTGGGCCAGTACGACACGGCGGTGAGCCTGTATCTCAAGGCGCTGGAGATTGCAAGAAACAGTGGAGACCAGAACGGAGTAGCGGTTAATTCCAGCGGTCTGGGAGCCCTGTTCACCTTGCAAGGCAAGTATAGTTCGGCTCTCAGTGCTTATCGGGAGTCGCTGAAGGACTTTCAGCAGACTAGCGATTACACCTGGTTGATGGTCGAAGCTACGGGTGGCTACGGCAACGCGCTTTCGGAAGTGGGCCGTTGGGATGAGGGACAGAAAAGCCTGGAAGATGCTGTGAAGCTCGCCATTGAGGTCAAGAACGACAGCGTGCTGCACGGGGTCTTGGTTGAACTCGGCGACAGCTACTTCTACCAGGGCGATTACGGGAGCGCCAAGCAGCAATACGAGAAAGCGTTGCAGGTTGCGACCAAGTCGAAGAGCCGTAGACGATTGGCCAATTCACGCTTCGACCTGGCAAAGCTCGATGTCGTGCAAGGCAGCTCGGCTTCGGCGATACCTGTCTTGAAAAAGCAGGTAGAGGAGTTCGATTCGCTTGGCTTGAAGGCGGGCTGGGTGCAATCGTCGATCTATCTGGCCGAGGCCCTACTGGCGACCAGGAAGCCGACAGAGGCGCAACAGGAATTAGACCGCACGATCAAGGTCGCCGAAAAGCTCGGCTTGCGGGTGGAACAGGCCCGCGCCCACTACCTGATGGGGCAAGTATTCGACAAATTAGGGAAGAGCAATCAAGCGACTCCTCATTACCGCGAAGCGCTGAGGATCTTGGAGTCCCTCAGTAAAGAAGATGGCGCCTCCCATATTTTGGAACGATCTGACCTCAGGGATATCTACGGCGCTGTCAAGTCATCCCAGGGTGGCACGACTTAGCCACGGGGAAGGATCCCCCCAACCAATTGGAAAGCTCTGCGACTCGCCCAGCGGCGGCGGCAGAAAGACTGTGCCAACTCCCGAGTGGTCGGCTAACCGGAAACTATGCCGATGGTTGGCGTAACATCGCATTACACTCATTGACAGGGTTCTGAGTGTAATCGCTTGGTTTCGACAGGGGAGAATCGCCGTTGCCTGCTGGAGCGACCGCCGGTCGGCTTTTTTGTGCGTTCGATCACTGAAAAGAGGTGCGGGGTCTGGTACAAAAAGTTCAGGTCGGGTATCCTCCGAAACTCAAGCACTCTACCTCAGCGTTCTAGCGGGCATGAGCGCGGGGATGCCCGGCAATAGTCTCCGCCACTGCCCTTTGTTCAAGGTGGGACGGGAGGTGCGACCATGAGGTATTTTCTTCGCAGCCTCTGGTGCCGCGACGAAGGCCAAGACATCGCCGAGTACGCGGTGATGCTGGCCGTCATTCTGGTTTTGGTGGTTGGTACGATTCGCCTGATAGGAAGCAATGCGAACAACGTATTTTCGAATGCAGCCAGTTCAATTCAATAACCTGCCCGCATAACAGGCACACTCACGGTTGTTCGCTGCCACCGACAATTCTCAGTTGGCGTAATGGCTTCGAGGCAGCGCCCCTACTGACACCGAAAAGGGCTGAGCACAAGTGACGCCAAAGGTATCTTCTCTCCCCCAGAGCAAGACACACTCGGAATGGAGGCTCAGCCCACCTCACAGTTGTCCCGGACATCATTGATTCAGATCACTACGGTAGTCAAGGCGATTCTGGTCCGTCTTCCCAGAGTGCATGCTGGCTGTTGATTTTTTCAACACATTGGGCAGACTGTGCCCAGAACCTGCGTTGGGAACAGCTCCGGTAGATAGATTGTCATCCAGGCGAATTGGCCACTACTGAAAAAGCCGTTCGCGGCCGCCAGCTCTGCAGTCCGCACTGCCAACGGGCCTGCACTGGATGTCTGGGTTGTTCGATGCACTGGTCCAATCAGTCTGCTGCTGACCCAGCGGTGTTCCAGCCAAAAGAAGCATGGACACAGCGACCGCATAGAGTTTCCTCATCGTCTGCCTCCCTTCCGGAAAAGTATACTGAAGACAGTCTCACCTTTCTGTTCTTGACGTTCTTCCGCCGGATGTAATCAGGTATCGGAGTTTTCCTCGAGAAATCCTCAATTTCCACAGAGTCCTAACCGCAATTCTCGGGTGTAAGCTGCCAAGCGTCGGACAGAACTCGTGAAAAACCCTTACATCGTTCTGAGCCAAAAAGAGCAGGATGCCGCTCGAGTCCGGGAGGAAATCCAGGCACTGCTCACCGTGATTCCACTGCTTGCAGATAGCGCACCCTCTTGGGACGAACTCCAGACACAGTTATTGATTTCCTGTCCGGATATTGAACATTCCGTCGAGGACGGAATGGCCGCGCTCAAACTGTATTATCCATTCGTCAGGGATTTGCAAAACATTCGATAGGGGAAGAGGCCAAGTTCGGGGAGGCGGACCATACATGTTTGGAGTGGTTGATCTAGGCTAGTCCCTCCAGCATAGAAGTGAATCGACACCGGGCTTAGCAATTTAGCAACATCTCGCGGTAACCACCAAGCTTCGCTTGTGATATTCGGTTGGGTAGTAACCGTCACCAACTTGCGACTCCGACCGAAAACACCGTTTTCTTGATCACTGGATAGGAAACGGGCTCACCGCCTTTACCTAATGTCATTTTCTCTGGTCTCACGTGCAGTGGGTAGCTTCACTTCCGTGATATGGATTAAGTCCTTGTCCGGGTAGACGTGAGCCTTAGCGTGCACGTAGTGTCCTTCGTGACCCTTAAGAACCTCCGGATCGTCCACATTCCAGGCTCTCTGGTCGGTTACGAACGTCAATTTGTCGCCGCCTTCCTGAACTGTACCCATGATGGTCCTCAGCCGAGTGCCCGCGGCAGCCTGAGTCTTCCGCAGCGCCTGATTGGCAGCATCCTGGGAGAGAGCATCGACGACGCTCAGGCAAAAGCACAGGGAAAGAACTGCCCATAAAAGAGTTTTCATGGAAGGAACCTCAGTTCCGAAACAGTTAGTGCCTCGGCACTTGTGAGCCGCGAAGGCGGAGTTAACCGCCTTCGTGCGATATGCTTACAGACCTTTACGCTGCTACAGCAACGTTATGGAAGGTCGAGGTGACGGACTCAAACGTCTGAACCTTGGGCACTCCATCGATCATTCTTGCAAAGGTTTTCAACACTTCTGGGTAAGTATTAGCGTTGTAAGCTTCTGCATAGGCTTTGCTCTCCCACAGACTGATTGCGACCACATCTAGGCTGCTGGGATTTGACAATGTGATTTCGTCCTTGAAGCCCTTCTGCTTGCGAAGTAAAGGAAGAACGTCGTTCTCAAAGGTTCGGGTGTAATCAGAAAGCATATTGGATTTCAGATGAATCGAGACATTACGTGCAAACATGGCAACCTCCTTAGGTTGGGGTTGCTAAGAAAGAAAACTTCAGATGGGCTGACTTAGTTCAGGGAACCTGAAAGAGGAGAAGGTGTTAACCACCTCAATTACAACCATAGTCTTATGTGGCACAGCTGTCAAACAAGGCAATCATGACCGGTATTCGTGAGAAGCGAGATGGTGCCGGTCGCGACACTCACGATTTTGGTCAGAAAGAAGTGCCAGTCCTTCGCTGAGGAAAATTCCCGCGAGATCCGGCAACGTACTCGTGCTCTGACTGAGAAACTAAAATCCCAGATGAGCTCGGAGGAACTGGAGACTCTGGAGCACAGTGTCATGGCGGCGGTCGAACACAACAAGCGGTTGACCGCCAAACGGCCCGTGGAATTCATCAAGCAGAGCACGGCTTCTGGGTCCTTGCGGGTAGCAATTTAGAGAAATCTCTCTCGGAATGCTACACTCCGCGGCACGAGTATTGTCCTAAAACAGTGATTTGCTCATGGCTGTCTTCTTGAGCTGTGCTTCGGATTGCTGCGGGAAAGTTACATCTGTCGCTCTTCTAATGGGAATAACTCGCCCCCCGCGAGGTACATCCTTGCGTTTTCGGTTCTAGTCCTTTCGTGCGGCAAATAGTTCCCCAGACCGAGCCATCGTCTCAGCCGAGTACAAGTGCTGCTACGGGAAGCGCCAAATCGAAGCAGGGAGAGGCAAATTGCACCAACAACGGCACGTAAGTAAACAGCGAGGGGCAGACGGTTCCTCGGCCTGAGAATTGTTCAGCACCCGCCCTTTTGCCCTTTTGCATGTATTGCGATAGATTTATGAACCTGTGACAGAATCATCCTCCGATTTGCCGCCCCTCTGAAACTCCGCCGTTACTGCGGTGGTTTTTCGCCCTGTTTCCGTTGTTCGTCCTGAGGCTTCTTTTCTTCCGGCTTCAAAGGCCCAGGCTTTGGGGGTGGTTGCGGTGCAGACCGCGCTTCCGCAGGAGGAGGAGTACGCTGGGGCTGCGAACGCTCGCTCGGCGGAGAAGCTAGTGGCCGCTGAACAGGCTCGTCCCGGTTGGGCTCCGACCGGTTATTCGGCTGGGCCGTCGGCGGACGGCTCGGCTCCTGCCGGTCGTTTGGCTGGGCTATAGGCGGACGATTCGGTTCCGGCTGACTTGGTTCCGGACGATTCGGCTCCGGCCGATTGTTCGGCTGTGCTGTCGGCGGACGGTTAGGCTCGGGCCGGTCGTTTGGCTGTGCTGTGGACGGACGATTCGGCTCCGGCTGACTGGGCCGTGCCGATGGCGAAGGATTCGATTCCGGCCGATTGTTCGGCGCGGGCTGTTCGGGGCGAGCGGCGCTGTTCTCTGGACGGGCAGTCGGGGCATTGGCTGGTGGCTGAACTGCGGCACGGTTGTAAGGCGCCCCTGCCTGTTTGGCCGGCACGACCGCGCGGTCGCTAAACGCTCCAGGCTTGGGAGTAGCAGCGACTGGTGGTGTGCCATGGTTCACCGAAGCTCGTAGCTCTGGTTTCGCGCGGGCGGCCTGCGCGTGTTGAGTCTGAACGGCTACGGGCGGGATATGTCTCTCGCGTGCCGCAGCTTCGTCTTCAGGCCTCGGACGCGCAGTGATCCCACCGTTGCCCCCGTTGTAGCTGATCCGGTTCACCGTGGTGTTGTTGATCACCGTGGTGTTGTAAACGTTGTGAATGTTCGTGATGTTAACGTTGTTCACAGAACGGTTGTAATAAAACTGTCCGTTCTGCCAACGTCCACCTTCATAGCCTTCTCCGAAGTATCCATAGCCGTAACTGATTCCGCCATAAAAACCTACCTGCGGCCCCCAGTAGCCATCGTAGAAGACATATCCGTTGCCGCCCCAACCCCAATAGGCTGGAGTCCAGAGCAAGCCGGGTTCCGGAGCCATCACCCATGTGCCCGGCACCCAGTAGTAATCATCGTCAGCGTAAGCCCAATACCCAGGTGTCCAGAGATAACCGTCGCCGGGACAAAGAGGTTGTTCGTAGACTGGCAGTTCCGGCGGGGCAAAACTGATTGATATGCCGATTTGCGCGTAGGCTGCCGCCGACATGGCCAGCAGTACGAGTCCGAACAGCGGCGAACGAATGGAGGAGATGATGCGCATTGTTCTTCCTCTTGCCCGATGATCCTTCGCGTGCCCGGTGACGCTCTGCTGCTGCGGGTTGCGTGGATTGAGAGGCACGATTTCCAGAAGTAACGTGCTGAAAGACTCCGTCTCACCCGAAAATCGTTCTGACGGAACTTTCTCATTTTGGAGATGTCGAAATCTGTTCAAAAAAGCTCATGTCGAGCATGCGTCCAATGTGCAATTTTGACCAGTTTTGTGCTCGGGGGTGTCTTTAGCATGAGCGCCAATGTGCGGAGGAAGTCATGGACGACATGGAACTGATGCAAAGGCTACTTGAAATCCACAGTGGAGAAAGACGAAGCCCAAAGCTGATCGCGGAAGACGAACGATTGATGCAAAGTCTACGGAACCGACTTCTGGCAGAAAAGCCCGCGCAAACCATGACGCTTAGCGAAGAATAGCTCGGATCCGGGCCGCTATACTGCACCCCTTGTTTCCCATGAGCGATCTGGACGCGATTTCGCACGCGCCCAGAGTTTTGGTTTCATAGAGCGCTGACGATCAGAACTATCACTGCTATTACGACAATTGTTCCCAGCACACCGTAACGTAGCATAGTCCCTCCTAATCCTCGATGCGGGAGATTAGGGCCAAGTATGCTGGAAGGGGATGAGTCTTCACTGCTCAGTTTTGCTCACAGCGTCGCTTTTGCGTTCCGCAACGTTCGGGAAGCGGCGGCCCGATTCGTCAAAACTGTCTAATTTTGAGCAGTCACCCAGTAGGCTAGCCTTGTAATCTCTCATTCGATAGGTAGATGTGAAGGAACTATGCGGCTCTCGGGGTCGTTTGTTCCTCTGATGGCGCAACCGGATTGGTTTCCTTGGTCAACAGGCACCCCTCCCCCACTGCGCCATCTCTCTTTTTTGGGGACCTTTGTCACAGGAGGAGTCGCCATGCCCGACCCCGTTCGGTGTCCGTACTGCATTGAAGCCGACAACTTCAAAGTTATGACGGGGAAGGGTGACAGACGGTGGTTCCACGGTAGCTCGGCCCATCCGGATGCAACGGAGACCAGTATCCCGAACGGGTCAGCAAGGGTTTGTGCTGGACGATGATCTGGTTGAACAGAATCTTCACTCCACATTCGAGATTGTTCTTCGGCTGTGGCCATGGCGCAGCGGCTGGATGCGCGCACCTTCTGCTTCCATCCGCAGTAGGGCGTCTTTGCTTTTTTGGCGCTCGTCCTCAAGGTATGCCGGAATCGTCTTCGTTGTCATGGCCAGAGTGTGGCAGACCTAGCGCCTTCCAAGCTATCCAATTTTGGCCACTCGGTGACAATTCATAGGCCGCCTCAAACAAGTGGCGAGTTGGTTCTGCGGGTGCGAACGCTCCGATTGGGCCCGTAGATTCTCAAAACAATCTGAGGAAATGACCAATTTTGTACAGCCACACGATAAAGGAGAAACTATTATGCAGGCTTGCTCAGTGCGGCGCCTGACAACACAGACCGTCCTTTGGGCAGGTAATGCATCCTCGTCGGGGTCGCGCCGCTCGATCTTTCGGATATAAGCGTCGGCGGACGCCCCCGTCCCCACAAGAATGGCGAACCTGACAGGGCTGAGATAATCAGCCAGGACAGCGGAAAGAAGTTGATCAAAATGGACTTCCTCAGATATCGACACGCTTCCGTAATTTTGCTGCTGGCTGCGCTCGCGGGCTGCACTCAACAACAAAACACGCAGGAACTAAAGGAGAAAACCGCACAAGCAACAGCGGACGTAAAGCGCGATGCCCAGGCTGTGGCGGCAGGGATACGCGAGGGCTGGAGCCGCGACACGCCACTCGATTTGAACACTGCTACAAAAGACCAGTTATTAAGCCTGCCGGGCGTGACTGCGGCAGAAGCAGACCGAGTGATTGCGGGGCGTCCCTACAACGAACCCGGCGAAGTGGTGACACGGCGCATCATGCCGAAGGCCGAGTATGACAAAATTGCAGACCGGGTCACCGCCAAGAAATGACGTTCGCCGGGCTAAACCTTCTTGAGCGACGGTTGGTGGACTCTCATGCAACTGTCATCATCCCACTTGACCACCGCGTCATCTTCGTTCGCTTGCTGAACTGTGCCGAATTCTCCAGTCGGCTTTCCGAAGTCCCCCAAACCCTCGACGCGATCCCCGGGATTCAGTTCCTGATCGGTGGCAGAGGGCTCGGTGAGCGGTGGCTTCTTGGCACGGTCTGAGTCAGGGACCGCCCCAGCGTATAAAAGCGGTGGTTGGGGAGCTCTACGCAGTGTGGGTGTCGGCTTGTTGGTGCCATGGGTCATTGTGTTTTCTTTTCCACGCGGCCGGAGGATCGCTTCGGCACGACTGTTCATCGGCTCGATAGATACAGCGTAGGACTGAAAAGAATGGCTTGGCCGGTCCAAACTGCACAGTTCTGATAATTAGTTTGGTTAAGCCGGGCGAGCGGCTCGATGGCAGGGAGGTCGGCGTCTACACAACAAACCTAGCCACCCCCCCGCCGCAGACATTGCCACTCTGGTGATCGCCACGACGGTCCAATCCGCAGGGTATGCATCTTCACCAAACACTTACGTAACGTTGACCGCTCTAGAGCCAGTTGTAATCCTGCTTACAGTGCCCCGGAAGATTGACAAGCCCCCAAACACAGCCGACCGCCTCGAATCCGTGTCCCCAATCAAGAAAGAGCAATCTTCACAGTCGATGACCAGAAGTTCGTTGGTATCATCCAGCGTCTCTCGTTGACAGGTGGATCGGCTCTGCTTGTAAAAGGGCCTATTCCCGAGGGAACGCTCGGTGAAATGGCTTTGAGTACAGTTTTTGGGAAGGTGACTGCGCACATTGAATTTCTGCGTACTGGAGCTGATGGTGTGCCGCTCGCGCAGGCATTCCGCTTCCTTGCTATGGATGCCGTAAGCAGCCAACGCTTCAACGCTGCTGCCGAACGGATGCAGCGTGCGGGCTTCGCGGACATTGAACAGAAACAAACACCTATGGGGGCGTTCGAAAGCTGGAGTAAGTTGTGGGACAGCGTCCGCCAGCTTTCTGGGATGCTCCCTTCGGGGCGACGAACGAAATCGAAAGCGTGACTCCCGACGGAGCCGAGCCTTGGATAGAGCAGTTCTGGGGGGCTGATCAACATACGTCCCACGACTCAAACAGAGTCTGGGACGTTTTGTTTTGCAGCTCAGGATGGGCGTGATTTGGACAAAGGCTTGCGAAGGTCGAGGCAGTTTGGGCAGCTACAGCGATACGCGGGAAAACTCGGCATTGCAACATGACCGCAATGGCCCAGAATTGATGGCGAGTTTTTCTGCGGTTTTGAGCAGAATTGAACAGCGATTCAGCATCATCTGTCGGGAAAATGGTATCGCTCGCATCAGATTTGCCGGTGCTGCTACCCTTACTGAGGGATCCTTGCTCTTTTAAGAATAGCCAAGTAATTTTCCCCGGGGCAACAACTATGCTGGTCAGATGAGCGCAGATCCGCGTCATCAGACGCTCATCCGGACTTTGACCCGACACCGAGAGATGAAGGAAGGCAAGGTACTTTACTATGTGCAGGTCGATAACCTTTCTGGCAAGGCCACCTACCGAATGCACATTGTAGAGGCTTCGGCGGACCGGCTCGTCTTCGATGTCGAGAACGTCAGCACGATACACTATCTCTTCATAACTCTCTTCCACCCGGGTGAGATGGAGTCTATCTATTTTCTGGATCGCGAATCGGAAAACGTTTGGCGATACTACAGCATCGTGCGCACAGGAAAGAACGCAAATCGGCTGAGCGCTGGAAATGAGTCTTCCGCGGTCAACCGGGCTGTTGCGTTCTATCGCTACCTAGTCGGAATCCCCACCGGCCAGGAGCCGCCGGCGGCGCGATGAAGGCAAGAGTTCGCAGGTCTTGCAGCTTTGGTCACAGATGCACCGATCGCAAGTAGCTGATGAGTCGCGAGTTGTTCCTGAGGTTGACTTCATGAGTCGCACTCTGTTCTCGGCCCGTGCCGGGCGCCTCTGTCAGTGGTTGGGCGGCGCCGCGCTCGCATTCGGCGTCTGGGCACAAAGAACAAACAAGGCTGATTCCTCAGACCGTATTGAAAAGTGAGCAATTTTGAACAGTTCCACCATTGGGGAAAAAGTATTGTGCAAGGTGCTCCAACGCGCAGTCCCCAGGGAAGGCGGACTGCCCCTTAGGGGCAGTCATGGGTTAGTGTTCAGATGGCTGACATTCGGACCCTCACGACCGCCCCTTTTCAACGTCTCAGTAAGTTTGGCGTCAAGTTGTGATCCTACGTGCTTGCAGGGGGCTTGATGCTGAGCAAAATTTTCGTGTGCCCGAAAACCCGCAGGATCGACTGGGGGATGATCGGGCTAATTCTTGTTTCGCTGCTTAGCTTTGTCGGTGCCGCGATTCTCGGGATGCATCCTGGTACCTAGACAGTGCTACGCAGCCGCTTTATTTCTCTTAATAACACTTAACAACAATGGAGCATGTCGAGTACCCCGCAACAACCGGAGCGCGCGCTCGGCGTTCCCGAACGCCGCTTCCACTCCCGACGCCGAGTACAATCGCTGGCTCAGGTCAACGTTGGTGGGAGTCGCTGTCAGGTATCCGATATCAGTGAAGGAGGGCTAGGGGTACACGCCGCTGCCTCTGAAATCGACGCTCACATCTCCACCGTGGTTTTCCCTATACCCGGATCTCAAGACCGGGTGGAAATAAGAGTACAGATCGCGTGGCTGAGTGAATCGCGGAGAGAAGCAGGGATACAGTTTCTCGATCCGCCCGAAACCGCTCGCGGCAGGATCCAAGAATGGGTTTCGCTGATCAATGCGGCTGATGCTGGCCTGCAGCTTCCCGTGGAAGAATCGGCCGCAACGACCGTTTACGAACTCAACCCGCTCTATGATCCGCGCTGGGATACTTTCGTCCGCAACCATCCTCGAGCGTCAGTCTTTCACAGTACACACTGGCTCAGAGCCTTACGATCGGCCTATGGGTACGATCCATTTGTTGTGACTACATGTCCCCAACAATCCGCGCTGACCAACGGTCTTGTGTTCTGCCGCGTCGAGAGTTGGTGACAGGGCGGCGAATGGTCTCTCTCCCCTTCTCCGATCATTGCGAGCCACTGGCAAACAACTCCGGCGAGTTGGATCACCTGCTCCTGAGTATGAGGCATCATGTCGACATCGGGAGATGGAAGTACATAGAGATCCGGCCCCCTTCCTATCAGCCGGGCAGTCTGTTCGGTTTCGGCGACAGTCATACGTATTGGCTGCATCGCCTAAATCTGAGCGGAAGCACGCAGCAGCTGTTCCACAACTTCCACAAAAGTTGCGTCCAAAGGAAGATTCGACGGGCGGAGAGGGAAAGGCTGAAGTACGCGGAAGGGACCTCAGAAATACTGTTCCAACAGTTCTATAAGCTGCTGGTCATCACCCGCAGGCGACTGTTTTTGCCACCACAACCACAGTACTGGTTTCGCGCCCTGATTGCGTCCTTTGGCAAAGACCTGAAGATCCGAGTTGTTTCCAAAGACGATATGCCGGTGGCGAGTATCGTCACGATCTCACACAAGAGGTCCATGGTCTACAAGTATGGTTGCAGTGATACGCGGTTGAACAGATTGGGCGGGATGGCACTTCTGTTGTGGAACACCATCCAAGAGGCCAAGGACAAGGGTCTCGATGAACTTGATATGGGACGCTCCGACGTTAGCAACCCCGGCCTGATATCGTTTAAGGAACACTGGGGAGCGGTCGGCACACAACTGAATTACTGGAGATATCCGAGAGCTACCGTAGGGATCGCAAACACATGGCAAGAGAAAATGCTACGACGACTAATTCCAGCGACACCCACCTCTGTTCTGCGGACGATGGGGAGGCTCTGGTATCGACATATCGGCTGAAACAACCGCGTACCCCGGCCTTGGCGAAGGACACAACGGCGACAAAGAACTTGCCGTCAAGAGTTACAAAAAATTCTGGATTCAATAAGGGCACTCAGCCGAGCACCGCTCTCCTCGACCACGCTGATGGGTATTGAGTAACTGGCATCGCGAGCGAAATCGCCTGATTAGTGGAGAGGTTGTCAGGGCACGGACGTGGGCGGCTGGCCCAAAGGGCGCGGGCCTCGCCTCTGGACTAGTCTGCCGGCACGCTTGATCTGGAAACCCGGAAGTGCTAAATTCCTTGGGCATTTTACCTCTGGGCCTGTCCGATTCCCTGTCCTAAGGTTGTCCATGAGGAATCGTCCGGCTTTTCGTACGCAGCTTTGCATCTCGCCTGTGGCGAGGTCCCCGCGTGCGCACTTCCGCGCGCTCCGGCGAGATCTCCAACGCCATCATCTCGAACTTGGACGGCGCGTCTTTCCGCGGCTCGCGCGGCTCGCAGGCAACTTCGGAATCATTCTGTACCTGAGGAGAGGAGAGCGTCCATGCAACCAACTCGATTGAGCCGAACGCTAATCGTCTGGTGTGCGGTTGTGTTCGCCGCCATCTGCCAGACTGCCGTGGCCGGGACCCTTTGCGTCAATCCGGCCGGTTCCCATAACTGCTTTTCGAGCATCCAAGCCGCCGTCAGTCATGCCGCGGCCAACGATCTCATCCAGGTTGAAGCAGGCACCTACAAAGAAGAAGTGGACATTGGCATTCCACTGGCGATCATCGGTGCGGGTGCCCAAACCTCGATTATCGATGCCACCGGACTTGCGCATGGCATCTTCGTGGATGGTTTCGACCACCCCGGCCTAAAGCAGGTGACGATTACAGGACTTACGGTAGAGAACGCGTTGTTCGAAGGCATTTTGGTCGTGAGCGCTTCGGATATCACGATCCAAGACAACAACATCATCGACAATGATGCGACACCGGGCTTGATGTTCACCGGGGCGCTTACAGGTTGCACCGGGCAGCCTGGCGATGGCGTTTATGAGACGGATGAAACAGGGGACTGCGGCGGCGCCCTTCACCTGGTCGGGACAGCCAACTCGATCGTTTCTGGCAACCTCATCACCGGCAATGCCGATGGCGTCCTGATCAGTGACGAGACCGCCGAAAGCCATGACAATCTGCTCATCCACAATACCGTCAAAAACAACCCGTTGGAGTGCGGTATCGTGCTTGCTTCGCATCCGCCGTCGGGCCAGACCTCGCCACCTTTCGCTCCGCACCATGGGGTGGACCACAATACGGTGGCGGAGAACACCTCTACCGGCAACGGGGTGCAAATTGGAGGTGCGGGGGCGGGCATGTTTTCCGATGGCGCGGGCCGCGGCCGCGTGTCAGACAACGTGATCATCGGGAACACGCTGACGCATAACGGACTGGGAGGGGTCGCTCTGCACACGCACGTGGGACCCGCGTTTGGGCTCCCGGCAGACGACATGAGTGGGAATAAGATCATCCTAAACATCATTGCCGGAAACCTTGCCGACACCTTCGACACCGCCACCCCGGGCCGTGTGGGAATCAACATCAATAGCGGCGACGGCGGTTCACCGGTTCGTGGCACCGTTATTTCGCAGAACGTGATCAGCGATGAGGATATCGACATAGCGGTCAATACCCCTGCCGAGGTCGACATCCATCTGAACTCTCTGCTTGGGGGTGGCATCGGGGTCGGGGATGTTTGTGCGCTCGACGGTTCCACGGTGTGCACCGGCACAATCGATGCGACCGAGAACTACTGGGGATGTCCTGCGGGTCCGGGTGAGCACGGATGCACGACCATCATTGCCCCCAGGATTCTTTCTACCCCTTGGCTCCAGAAGCCTGTCGGTAACCACTAACGCTTTCGGGCCGCGTGGCATGGATTTCCGCGTTTGACATGCGGCCGCTTTTGCAGCGCAGCTCCCGCTCTTGTCGGGAGCTGCGCCTAACCTTGCGGGCGTCTACACGCTGTGTCCAGCTTGCCAAGATCCTAATTTGGCTCTTCGTAACATGCCTTGAACCATTGGTTGATCGGGGAAACCCGGTACCGACGGAATCGTAGTCGCTTATGAACGTACGATCACCATCTCTACTAGCCGGCGGAGTCTATAGAGACTTCATGAACTCGATGAGGGCTTCCTGGTCCTTAGTCTTCAGCTTTTCAAATTTCTGAGTGACATGGGCTGCCTCGCCAGAGTGCCTTCGGATCGCGCCGACAAGCGTTAGGGATTCTCCATCGTGCATCAATCGCGGACGCAAGCGTACTCCCCACAAGGGAGCGGTGCGTATTTTGTTCCGGCTGCTCTCAAAGTTCTGCTTCGCAAGATACCCGGACATCATCTGAAAGACTCTTTTCCCGTAGTGTTCCGGGATCGCCTGCAGGATTCCGTCGCCCGTGCCCACGTCATGCATCAAGAAATCCCCATACGGATGAAAGGTAACCGACCCCAGCGCGGGTGGAATTGTGAACGTTCCGCCGTTGATCTTCGTTCCAGCGGGAGCTGTGGTCAAGGTTACAACGTGGCAAGTCGCACAACCGATCTTGTCAAATAAAGCTTCGCCCTTCCTCGCAACCGCGCTGCTCGCGAGCTGCAAGTCACGCGCGGGCGCTTTCGTGGCTCGAATAAACCGGGCGAAGTGATCAATATCAGAAAGGCCGTCCGGTCCTGGCGTGTCGTTCGGTTCGGCAGCAGTGTTGCACAGCTTGGTCACCTCATCGGGCTGGAGGCGGTTGGTGATGCCCATTTCATTGAGGTAGGCGTCGCCGGCGAACGACAGCAGGCTGGCGTGTTGATCTTTCCAACCGAACCTCCCCACGCTCATTTGTCCTGGCGCTTCTACGATCGGAACCTGCAGAACCTGTCCGCAGATTTTCCGGTGTGAAGACTTGCATTGCTGCTCAGCCAAATCGATGAGGCTTTGATCGGCAAGCGCCTCGACGAAGCCATCTCCCAACAGATTCAAGGAAATGCGAAACGTCCGTATCGTTTCTGCCTCTGGAACTCGCTCTTGAATCTCCGTGTCAGCAAAAGCAGCGTTGGGGCAAATCGCGCGATCATTCACCAGAGATCGGCCTGTGATCACTTCGGCTCCGTGAGCGATCGGGATTTCGGGATTGCGGAAGTGTCCGTCTGGGCCCTGATGACCGACACGTAATTCCGAAACCTGCGAGGCGGCGCCGGAAACTGGATTCTGATGACATTCGCGGCAGGACTGCGCATTGTAGAGCGGCCCGAGACCATCGCTGAGTTGCTCAACCTCCTCGAATTTTGTTTGATCCGCCTGATGAGTCGCATCGTCGGTGATGCCGTTGCTTTTGTTGTCAAAAGCGGTCGGTGCTTCCGTAATAACAGGGGGCGAAGCGAAAAGGAAAAAACTGGCGAGGACAAGACACAGGAAGATAGCAGGGATCAGGAATCGCATGGCTCATTCTCTCCCCTTTTTGCATCTATGAATACCACCTTTGCTGGTACCTGTCCAAGACAGAAAACAGAAAAATGACTGCCTGAGACGTGCTGTCCCTGAGAGAGCCGGGCGGTGTTAAAGTCGTATCGTGTCTTGACGGCCTGTTGAAACATTTACGGTCCGTTGCCTCTGCAGATTGCCACGCCTGAGCCGTCCCAGAGAATTTGTTTTGCAGTCCGCTCAACACAAAACCTATTCTCATTCGACTCGATTGGTTACGTTCTAAAACTTTCGGGCTATTCCATCTGATCACCGACGCACGTAGAATTGCAGTCAGCATCAGGACAGCGCGACAAGCGCGACCAACCGACGGGGACGCACGGTGGTTTGCCGAAAGGCGATGTGGCACAAACTGCAAACAGTCCCACGAGCCGCCTGATTGTGGACGGCATTTATTTCGGTAAAACCTGATGCCCATCTCAATTCGGAGCCATGGGCATGACACCATCCAAACATTCCAGCAGCAAGCGTCCGATCCGTGCAGCCTTGTACGCGAGGATCAGCACGCTCAACCACGGCCAAGACCCCGAGGTTCAGCTTCGGGAACTCCGGGAGTTCTGCCAACGACGTGGCTTTACGATTGCCCACGAGTGTGTCGATAAGGGCATCAGCGGCTCCCGTGAAAGGCGACCTGCACTGGACAAGTTGCTTGCAGATTGTCGGAAGCGGCTCGTGGATGCCGTCGTCGTTTACCGATATGACCGTTTTGCGCGTAGGCCGCGCGCATATTCGACGCGGCGGCTTCAGGGAACATTGATATCAAGCCGATCCGCGTGCGGATTGTTGGTCATGTTCCTCTGCGCAGAGCCATCGGCGCTCATCTTGTAGACCTCATAGTTGCCGTCCTGCCCGGTTGTGAACCACACCTCGGTGCCAAGAATCATGAGTTCGGAGATCTGGCCACCAGAGTTGGTGATGGTGGTTTGACCGCTGCCATCCAGGTTGACCGATGCGATTTCCCCATTGTCGACCCACAGAATCTTGGTGCCATCGGGGCTAAAGGCTGGCGTAACAGGAATGGCGGCCGGGGCAATCACGGATTTGCGGTTGTTCCCGTCGGTGCTCATCGTACAGATCGCGTACTGCGACGCTGTCGCGTCCCAGCCTGGAAAAACGATCTGCGTGCCGTCGGCTGAATAGCTGGGAAAGATGTCGTTGATCGTGCTATCCAGCGGCGAGAGCCGCGTCTGGCTGGAGCCGTCGGCGTTCATCTGGTAGATTTTCCATCCCCCGGATCCATCCCGGGTGGACGTAAACACGACCCGCTTCCCGTCCGGCGACCAGCGCGGCAGGCGGTTCGATCCCGCGTTAGTGAGCGGTACCAGCGCTGTCCCATCGAGTGCCGCGGTATAGACTTGGGTGGAGCTGCTGCCAGTTGCCTCGAACAGCACCTTCGAGTCATCCGGGGATACGGTGACTCCCCTGGGCATCGATGGCATACCGCTGTAGGGTAGCGGCGTCACGCTGGAGCCATCGCGGTTCATGATGTACGGTTCTGCAGTGACATCGCTCGTAGCACGACCAGACGAGAAGGCGATCTTGGTTTGTGCGGGAGTGACGGGTACTGGAGTGACGGTTGCGGAATGACTCCCGCAACCCGTTGCAAAGGTAAGTGCAGCGACAAGTACAGCGAAAGCTGTCCACATCGAGGACCTCATATATTTACCTCCTGTCGCTACGGCGTCACGGTGATCGTGGCCGTTGCAGTCTTGCTCAGGTACTCGAACGTCGTATTCTGGGTAGCCTGAAAAGTCACGTGGTACGTACCTGGCGTGGGGGGTGCGTAATAGATTGCTGAACTCGGGAACTGGGTGACCGAACCGAAGATCACGTACCCGTATTGGCACGGTGACATAGGTGGCGGTTGCAGGTAGCCACAATCGTCACCGCCGGCATCGCGTGCTTCCTGGACCCACCACAGGACAATCGGTGAACGGGTGAATCCAATGGCGTCCCCCTCCAACGCCACCGTTCCACCAGCCGCAACGGTTGCCTCTGCAGGCGCGACACTCGCAGTCACTTGGCCGGAATGCGGGAGTCCGCTGCCACAACTGCCGAACAAGAGTGCTACGATCAGCGCAACCGGAAGAGTAATTGCACGCACAATTTTAGGCATTTCTGCCTCCGGTAACGAGCTAGCTTATGTTGAGCCTGTCTTTGCGAAATTGCCGTGACGGGAATCACCGAGCTCAATGAAGTTGATTCCATAACAATGTCGGCGATGTTACGTCAACGACGAGCAAGCAGATGCTACGCATACGCCCGAGGTCGTTTCCGATCATGCCCGGCGATCATCCGTCCGGAACCCGCTCCATGCGAGACACAGTTGGCTTACGAGTCTGTGTGACCACTCCTGCGGTCTACTTGGACGTTGGCTCAAGCTCCTTCTCCAGAAGCACGAGATGCTGCATCTGGTTGCTGGTGGCTGCCAGCACGTAGCCCTGTGCCTGGTCGTGCTCAATGTTCTTCTGTGCGCTGGAGACACGCACAGTCTGGTGTAGTTTGTACTGGTAACGGGAACTGGGGGAGGTAGCGGAACGCCCTGCGATCAACGCCGTACCGTTGCGGAACTGTACGAACGATTCTGGGACCAGACGGAAACCCTCTCCCGCCTTCTGGTTGAGTCGTTTTTCCATCCCTCCCGGGAGAATGCCGTGCAGTAGAACGTACTCATAGGCTGGCGCGTCTCCCGCAGACTTTTCGAGCGTGACATCCGCCGTTCGATCGGAGGTAAGGGCGAAGGCCACGATGTGATAACCGGCAGCACCTTCGTCACTGAGTTTCTTCTCCGCGTCGTCGAAGTGGTCGGAAGAGATGGTGACCGTATGACGACCCATGAGGGGCGCTGGGACGGCTGCGGCAGGTGTGGGGTTAGCTTCGGTACTTGCAGGTCGTTCCGGGTTTGCAGCTGACGCCGACGACGCCGGAACGGGCTGGGCAGGTTGTGGAAGACGGCGTTCCCCGATCAGCTTTGTGGTGTCGACTACCTGACGGGCAAACTGTTTGGTAACGTCGGAACTTGCACCGCCCGCAAAACCTCCCGCTAAAACTGCTCTCACGTTTTCGGACATGACAGTTTGGCCGGTGGCACGGTCGATGAAGATGAGTTGGGCAAAGATTTCCGTTGAGCCCGCGCCATAGCCAGCGAAGTAGCGCTTGGCACGGCTGCCGCGCTTGAAGTGGGTGAGAGTTCCGGTGAGCCTGAGAACCGGTGCATCGGCATTGGTGGGAGCCCCTCCGGAAGCGAGTACTTCAGGGAACTCCTTCGACTGGCGCAATTGCTTGGTGAGTTCGTCCTGGAGCGGTGAAAGGAGTTCGGGCGGGAAGTCAACACCTTTTTGTATCTCGAAGGCTTCCACCTGAATGATCTGGTATTTGTCTCTTACGCGTTCTAGTTTGGAGTCTGCTGCAAAACCCAGGCTGCAAGCGCAGAACAGAATAACGAGAAATCTGGAAACCTGAGGCAGCGGCTGAGCGAGGACGTCTGACACGGCCCTGAAAACAGCTGCGAGTAAGACACAGGCGGAAGGTGCGAACATCCGGATGGCGCTTTTCATGCCACACCTCTTCTGCCTTTTTTATCCTCACCCTGGCCAGAACCTGCTGCAGTGACCGTCATCACCCTCTTTTTATCTCAGTCTGGGAGGGGCCCCCGGTTAAGGAGGTGGGAGTCTTTCGCGAAGGTCGCCCTGCGCTGTTTCTGATGAATGCCGATGGCAGCGGAGTGACACGCCTGACGAATGCAGGCCGGGCAAGACGCCGACACGAGACAGGTTGATCGCCAGGGAGCCACCTTCCAACGTGGTCAACGCCACGTGCCAGTAAGATCGGTCTCCACGATCCGTCTTGTTCAAGTTCTTCTTGTTCTCGTCAACAACCGCATACGGCACAGCGTAGGCTTCATTCCGGTCCATGCACGAGAGCACGAAATAACTGTCCTGGCCTTCGGCAAGAAAACGGTCCCAGTTCGGATGGAAAGCATACCAGTACCCTGGCTGTGAGCCTCCTTCGTACCGCTTGGAGACGGCGCAACAGACGCGCAGGCTCTTATCCGCACTCCAAAACAGAGTCCGGCTATACCGCATCAATTCCTTGCCTTTTAGCCGCGCAAAAGCCTCGACTGCTTCCAATCGCTTGGCCGATAGCAATTCGGGATCAGTAGGTTCCTGCTTGTACGATTCAACGCCCTTGTCGCTATCTTCGGCTGGGGCTTGCTCGACAATTTGTTCTTCGACATCTGCGGCAGTTGTAAATATCACGTCTATGATTCTGTCGATCTTGGTGTACTCGAAGGGCTGAAGCAATTGGCGAATTTGAGTGAGTGTCGCCGGATCATCTGATTTTTCCTTGATTTGAACCAGTTTTATCAGCCGCTCTACGCTGATTAGCCGCATATCCCATGCATAGCGAGAGCCGCGCACCTGGGCTTCCAGCGCACCTGTGTCCTCTCGTCCAACAATGACAAGCATCGAGGCGTTCGTCTTGATCCTCTGATCGGCGCACAGTCTTTCCTTGTAGAGGGCGATTTTGTCAAGCGAGATGGTCACGTAATCCGTTGTTTTTACTTCGATCAGAAGGTCAGGGTCCGTGTGTGACCGCCATATCCCATCGAAGCCCACCGCCGTTTTCTTGCCCTGATAAAGGCCGTTTTCGACATCGAAGTTCAATCTTCGGCCCAGTTCATTCACGATGTCTTGCAGGACAATTCCGCTCTTGTCGAAGCCACTTTCCAGGCAATGTCGGGCATAGTTGAAGAGCGATTCGCTAGGACAGACGCGCAGATAGCCACGAAACTCCTGCGATGCCTCGTTGCCGTCCTTCAGATGGCCATCGCCTGCGTTGTTAACAACCTGTTCGATAGTCATCTTGAGCACTGCGTCACGATTGCTGCTCCAAATGCTTAGTAGCGGCATGCGCCAATAATAAAGGAGAATACCAACCGAACGTGCACTATGGTTTCGTTGCGACGGTTGGCCAGGTAGTGCCACGCACGCAAAACGAGGCCCACGCCTATAGGAAAGAAATTGCAGATGACCACGCCGGTGTCTAGCAAGGGGTGGTCGTTAAGGGGTGTACTCCCCCCGCGATTCCTGCCAGAGAAATTGCTGCGCCGCCCGTTCAAGACAAACCTGTTCTCGCCAGACTCGCTTGGTTACGTTCCAAAACTTTCGGGCCATTCCACCTGATCGCCGACGCAAGTAGAATGCAGTCAGCATCAGGACTGCGCGAAAGCGCGACCAACCGACTTGGAGAGCACGGTGGTTATGGGCTTCGGCCCGATGTGGCAGCAATGCAAACGTTCTCCACGAGCCGCCTGATTGTGGGCGGCGTTTATTTTCGGTAGCGCCTGATGCCCATCTCACTAGGAGCTATGGGCATGACACAATCCAAGCAATCCCACACCAAACCTTCAATCCGTGCCGCGCTGTATGCGAGGATCAGCACGCTCAACCACGGCCAAGACCCCGAGGTTCAGCTTCGGGAACTCCGGGAGTTCTGCCAACGACGTGGCTTTACGATTGCCCACGAGTATGTCGATAAGGGCATCAGCGGCTCCCGTGAAAGGCGACCTGCACTGGACAAGTTGCTTGCAGATTGTCGGAAGCGGCTCGTCGATGCCGTCGTGGTATATCGCTACGACAGATTCGCCAGAAGTCTGCGCCAACTCGTCAACGCTTTGGAGGAGTTCCGTTCGCTGGGGATCGACTTCATCTCGATCCATGAGGGTGTTGATACGAGCACTCCGAATGGTCGGCTGGTGTTCGGCATCTTCGCCAGCATCGCAGAGTTTGAACGCGAACTGATCCGCGATAGGGTCCGCTCGGGGCTGGCGGCAGCGAAAGCCAAGGGCAAGCGCGTGGGCCGTCCACGAGTGGCCGTAGATGTTCGGAGGATCGAGTTACTGCGGCGTCAGGGGCGTTCTTGGGCCGAGATCACCCGTGAGACTGGGATCAGCAAGGGCACGGCACAAAGAGCACAGGCCAGCAGCCTGCCCAAAACCCCTGTTGCAAGCACCTCCCCAAGTGCCTGATTCCGCAGACTCGAAAAGTGCGTAATCTCATCGCCCAAAACCAACTGGTTGTGGGCAGTTCGGTGCCCAATATCTGCTCACATTTTTAATGTGCCTTGTATCGACCTGCCTGACTTGCTAGGTTTCAGATTGTGAAAAATGCGGCTTGCTCGTTACATCGGGCAGCAGTGTACATGGAAACGGAGTAGGTACTCCGAAAGTAATCGAGAAACGAATTGCTTTACTTGTGATCTTCGACGCACAATCTAATCATGAAAAAGACAATTTCGTTCGGGTTGAGACGATTCTGCTTCCTCTCGCTGACTTTCATCGTCTCCATCAATTCGTGGGCTGGCAACCATCGAGAGTTTCAGAGTGGCAAGTTGCTTGACGTGAGTTCAGAGGAGCGCCTCTTTGAAGGCACCACCATTAAACGCGCGGTCTATCAAGTGCAGGTGGGTGATGTAGTGTACCTCGCCCGAGGTGAGAGATTGAACAGGCATTCCGGCGATCCGGGACACGGCCTGATCGTGGGCGACGCCGTGCAAGCAGCGATTGACGGAGATAATCTCATTTTGCAACGCCCTGACGGCAAAGAGATCAAAGCGAGGATCTTTAAACGTCAAAGGGCAGACGCCAAGTGATTGTCTTTGAGGGTGGATGTGCACATCGAAAGGCCGTCAGAACTCCCTTCGCACTGCGGTGTCCGACCTCGGGCACGCTACACGCTCCAGCGGATTCTGCCTGAAAGGCACCAGCGCCTAGCACCAGACCAGCGCACGGCAGACCGCCCGGATGCTCCTAGAATGCCCTAGGACGCGCTCGACGGGCCGGGGGCAGGCCAAATTGGGTGTTCGCCCGTTGTTCCCCCTTGCGGCGGCCTGCAAACCCCGGGAATGGGCTTCTGGGGGCGGGTTCTGCCGTGGGATGGTCGATCCTTTGGTGCTGCTGCTGGCGCAGTCATGTACGTTCCCAGACCGTACAGACCTTGTGAACGCCATGCCGATGCCCCCCACCGTTTGTTTGCAACGACTTACCTTCGCCATGCCTTCGCTATGTCATTGAAAGGACTAGGTTGAGCATCCGCTGCGCGTTTGCTGGGCCGGGAGCCACGCCGTGCCACGGGAACAAAATATGGCAGATGAGCGGGGAAGAACGAGAGCGAAGGGAATGCGTAGGTGATTGCAGGGCAAAGACTTGGGGACAAAGGCATAGGGAATCACCATGCTCCAAGGATCGCAAGGTTTGGATGCGTCTTATGTTCTCTATTATCAAGCATATAAACAGGTTTCACCATGAAATCCTGACTTCCGCATTAGCATGGCAAAGGTACAGCAATCAGCTGGGAAGGAACATGGGGGAACGCATGGCGATCCTGCCTTGCTCTCCTCTCTTTGTGCTGCTACCAGTCCGGCGCGAGCCGATGAGCGCACAGCGTACGGCTCTGCCAATGCGTGGAGGGATTGCGGACGAAACGGAAGAGCCATGCGGTGGTATTGCGTTGTTGCCGTCCGATTACTTAGTCTCCTAGCCCAGCAGGCCGAAGCCAGCGGCGTATCGCCTCATCGACTCAAAGTTGAAAGCGGCGGTGTGGAGTATCGTTCCATTGAAGTCTGCACACTCGTCCTCCAAAAGTATGCTGGCTGTCGGATCGGCTTCGATGTAGCATTCCAACCGTGCTAGGAGAAGTGCATCACAACCGCGTGCTTTACAAGAGGCAGGCGTTCGGAGTGAAAGCCCTCTATCGCCAGATCGCAGTGGTCGAGCAGGAGCAGTTCCAAGTGCTTATCTTCGAGGGACGGGTAATACAGACAGATCCCAAGTTCATCGCAGAAAGATCAGACGCGGAAGTGCGCATACACCCAACGCTCAAAGGGGCTTTAGACGACGCTGAGTCAGAGTTCAAGCAGAGCGTCGCCAGCGAGAAGTGGGAGCCTTACAACCCATCGTTAACGCCGTTCTGATCGTTCCTCTGTCCCCTCTACTGGTGCCGTTCACTGGTGGCCGGAATTGTCACCGCATAGAAGGACTCAAATTCTGATTATCTGTGCTTCTTCCCGGCGTTCGCGATCTTCTGAGCTCATCAGCCAACCACAGTCGATGAATCGGAGTAGCTCACCCACACCATGCGTGGTCAGGTAATTGCGGAAGTCGTTCCCGTGATCAGCAAAATCCACGATTTGGAACTCGATTCCGGCCCTCTGGAGTGACGCCTGTACGTCTGCACTGTACCGCAGACCGGGTGCATCGGTGTCCGGCAAGAACACCACACGTTTGCCCATGAGATGTTCAACGTTCTCTATTCGCCATGAACCAGCCCCGCCTGTTGTGGTGATCGCTACGGGTCTGCCGTTGGAATCTAAGAGCCGCAAATCCCTCAAAATATCTGCCTTCTTCTCACCTTCCACGAACAGCACAACCTCTGCGGCGATCACTTGGGGCAGGTTGTACAAAATTCGTTTTCGTCCCTTGAGTCCTGCTTTGTATATGGCTCCCGAGTCCCCGAAGCCCGTATAGCGGTGGTAGCTCGCGGTGCCGTCTGCATAGCGAAGTACCATGTAGCATTCATCACCTTTTTCGTCACGGTAGACATGCCTGTGTGTCACTTTGCCGCGACTCCGTGGACAAAGCGTGATGCCAATCTTCTTGGCGACGCTACTCCATGCTTCCTGCACATCATCTGTGTCGAGCAACCGCATCTCAAAGGTCACCAGCTTATTGCCCCCGACGCACCCGGCTTGGCAATTGAACTGGCCTGTTTCAATGTTGATTGTGAGCGAGGAATTGTCGTCATCGTGGAATGGGCAATACGCATTGCGCCCCGGTGACCACTCTTCACCCCGTGGCAAACTCTTGCGAAAATAGTTCTCAAGTATTTCTGGGGTGAAACCTTCGTCAGTGAGCAGCCTTCGTTGTGTGGTGTTCTTGTCAATGTAGTAGACGCGCTCCGTCGGTTCCTGATCTGCCCCCTTGGGGGGCATGGACTGAGATGTTTCAGGATTTAAGATTTCGATAACGCGCTTGGACGCACCATTCTTCACGCGGATGAAGCCTGTATGCTCCAATCGTTGCTCAGTGGCAGACAGAGTGTTCTTGCTCACTCCGTTGAACCAGTGACCGGTCAGCGGTAGCTCGTTCTTCCCAGTTGTGGTCATCTGCACGAGGAGTGCGTCATAGATCAGAGCATCGGTTCCTGTCCACTTCTGAGGATAGATGGCAGTCAGCATAGAGGCATGTGGCACAACGAAATAGCGTGGCCACGGTTTTCTGCTCCAATCGAGCGCGAAAAGTCCATCGTCGGCATTCAGCACGGTGAACTGATACGATCCTCCCGGCCCACCTTCGCGGTTGGTTGAAATCAAGTTGATGCGCCGCAATTCGCATCTGGCATTTATTATTGCGTCATTTCGCAGCCCCGTTGCTTTGCGTATCGCTTGCAATTTTGCCGAGATCGAGAACCCGGCTGCACGAGAGCACAGCCAGCGGTACAGCTTATAGGATGAAGCCCTGAGTTTGCTGTTCTCGATACCAGTAAGTTTCTGGTGGGCAGAGCACTGCACCTTGAATGTGCCTACGATCCCACATCTGTGATAGAACAAATTCGTCATCGCTAGTTGTCAGCCCTTACACTCAACTCCCTACAGGCGTGCTATCCCTCTTTTTATACTGCCAGAGCCATCCAGAACGGGCTAAACACGCTATCTGAGTTCGGCTTGTAGAGAAAACACGGTTCAACAAACCGAACTCAAGAATCTCAGGAAACACAACATCTGACTTCGGGTTGTTGACTCAGCGCATCAGGCCGTAACAGATAGCTGGACAGCATTCTTTGTGATTCACCGTGGCGCAACAAGTTACCGACGTACTCCGGCGCAACTGGGAAGTCCCGGCGGGATACAGTGTGGATGAACACAGCCTCTCGGGGGTGGCGGCCTGCTATGATCCTGCACCGAGGGGGAAACACCGAAATGGGAAACCTGTCCGGCGTAGTACAGCAGTTGAAGAAAGAACGCGAACGCGCTCAGAAAGAAGTGCAACGCATCGACGCCGCGCTTGCTGCCTTGGGAAGGTTAACCTCCAACGGCTCGTCACGTCACCACACCCCGTCCGCTGCTGGACGGAAGCGAATCAGTCTGGCGCAGAAAGCGCGATGGGCAAAGCAGAAGGCGAGACCCACGCGAACGATCTCAGCCGCAGGCCGCAGGAGAATCGCAACCGCTCAACGTGCGCGCTGGGCCAAGGTCAAGGCGCAGCAGAAGAAGGCTGCCTAGTCGTAGTCAAAGTCATAATCAAAGGCGCAGTCCGGCAACTAGCAAATGACGACTGCGCCTGAACTTCGTAAACGCTCACCCGATCTGCCATAATTTCTCAAGAGTGCGGGCGCTATCGACTGTCGCGGAGAAAGCAAATTATCGAGGAACACTTCGATAGCATTTCAGGCGAAGAGGATTGGAGCCTCGGTACAACGTGCCTCCTACTCAACCCGTACCGATTATCCGGCAAAACCCCAAGGAACCTCTTCGGCAACTGTCGCTCGTTCGTTGGGGATTGATTCCGTCCTGGGCGCAGGATGCTTCTGGTGCTGCGATGCTGATCAATGCCAGATCGGAGACCGCTGCGACGAAGCCTGCATTCCGTGACGCGTTGAAGTCGCGCAGGTGCTTGGTACCTGCGGATGGGTTCTACGAGTGGCAGCGAATGGGCAAGACGAAGCAGCCGTTTTGCTTTGAGGTGAATGACGGTGCTTTATTTGCCTTCGCGGGGCTCTGGGATCGCTGGAAAAACCCAAGCGGAACCTGGGTGAAAAGCTGTTCGATCCTGACTACAACTCCGAACGCTGTGACTTCAACAGTTCACGACCGAATGCCTGTCATTCTCGATCCGAGCACTTACGATCTGTGGCTCGACCCAGGAATGACGAACGTGGATGCGGCGTGTGATCTCTTGAGGCCCTACGATGCTCGATTCATGCGTTCCTATCCTGTGAGTGTACGGGTCAACAACGTAGCCAATGACGACGAAGAGTGCTCGGCCCAGATGGAGCAATCGGAACGTCAAACCGACCTTTTCTCAGCGTAGCGACGCCAGTCGTAACTGTGTGTGACCGAACCATAGTGCCTTGAGGGTAGAGGCAGACATGCTCTTCCGAACAATCTCAATTTTCGACGTTCTCAAACAGCAAGAGAATAAACTCAAAGACAGAATACAATCGCTCGAATCGAATTACCTGCTCAATGCCAGTGAAAACGACTTGGTTGATTGGCTCGTGGCAGATTTCACACTCAACGTGCCCATCCTTGATGAATCGAAGATTGAAGTTGAGCATTCCGAGAAGCAAATAGATGTCAGTCGAGACCCACAAAGATTGTTCTTCGACCACGTTGGTCCATTTTACGTACAGGGAACCGAAGTGACGTTCATTGTTCCATTCACAGGAGACGCCGCTTTTTTCGATATCCAGCCACAGAACTACACGTGGAGCACTGGGGGATCAAGAGCAAACGTAGTAAAGACCGAAGTTCGCTTCACTTACGCAGGCGAGAACCTTGACGGTGCATCATCTAAGCGGCAATTCGAGTCTGAACTTCAACTACTAAGGCAGAACTTGCAAAACCTCAAAGCATCAACTGATCACCACAATAAGAATCTTGAGCAACAAGTCCGGCAGCAGGTTACCCAAAGGAAGCAGAAGCTGCTTCGAGACGCCAACATGGTGGCTTCCCTGGGTTTCCCGATCAAACGTCGGGATGGAGTTCCTGTCACGTACGCCGTTCCTGTTCAACAGCGCAAACCTCAGATCGAACGTCCTGCGATCACCTCATCGACATTCCAGCCTGAACCAGTGCTGGCCCTAGAAGAATACGAAAATATCCTTTCGATTATTCGCAACATGGTTCGGGTCATGGAACAAAGTCCGAAGGCATTTGAGACAATGGGAGAGGAAGACCTGAGAACTCATTTTCTGGTGCAGCTAAATGCTCAATACGAAGGCCGAGCGACTGGAGAAACGTTCAATTTCCAAGGAAAAACTGACATCCTTATACGAGAGGGAGGAAAGAATGTATTCATCGCGGAATGCAAATTCTGGGGCGGAGAGAAACAGTTTCTTGAGACGATTGATCAACTCTTATCATATTTGAGTTGGCGCGACACCAAGACTGCGATATTGATTTTCAATCGAAATGCGAAGTTTTCAGAAGTGGTAAACAAAATCTTCGAGAGCACCCCTAAGCACAAGTGCTACAAGCGAATCACGGGTAAACTGGATGAGTCGACCTCTCGATATGTATTTCACCAACCTGCCGATCCAAACCGAGAATTGATCCTTACGGTGATGGCTTTTGATATACCGACGACCCGAAAGACAACCGGTCCAGACAAAACTTGATCATGCCAAAGCGTCCAGCGAAAAAGAAGAAGATCGTAACGCCCGAAGTACCGAAGGGCTGGGAGCAGATTTCTGCCTTCCTGGGTGAACCTCCCTCAGTTGTTCAGAGATGGGCGTCAGATGGAATGCCTGTGCGCAAGCTAGGTCGGTACGTGGAAGCAACACCCGAGGAACTGAATGCTTGGCTCTGAAAGGAGTCCGGCAAGCCAGTGCATACGGTCACGGAGGACACAGATTTAACCGCAGAGTTGAAACGTGGCCTGTCCTACGTTCGCCACGGGAAGAAGTCATCGAAATAGTCACGCCCTCCGGTTTAGAATGAGCCATGCACCACGAAAGCAGCACTTTCGGGAATGACGACGCCGTTAGAGTCTCGCCAGGACCGCACTTTCGAGCCGCCATGGTGCTGGCTATCATTGCCGACGCCCTCCAGATCATTGTTTTCCCCTTATTCGTGGAAGGCGCTTTGTCGCCCGCAGATGATGTGCTTGATTTTGGTGTCGCAGCCCTGCTGGTCAATCTTCTTGGCTGGCACTGGGAATTTCTGCCATCGTTTCTTGTCAAACTCATGCCTGGAGTCGATCTGGTGCCCTTCTGGACGATGGCCGTTGCGAACGTCTATCGGAAGTCCAAGCAGATCGCGGTGACCGAAGAAGAGAGTCGGCAGGAGCACCCGGCGCTCAAAGACCCACTTCAAGATGTGAAATAAGACTGCCTGTCGTGAAAATCACTTTAGAAGATGCGCTGTCCCTGCTGGGCAAATACGCAGAGGAACGAACGCGTGTGCTTGCCGTTTTTGGAACTCCCTCGGTGTCGATTGCCAGAGTAACGGGAACGATTCGTGTCTCCGTCGCGGATGGAGTCCCTCCGCATCTGATCGTCGGAAAAGATGACGACACGTCGGACCAGATCAAGTTTCGACTGTCAAATTGCGTGTTTGAATACGGCGACTTTCGTGACGACAGTCCTGAAGATTACGGCGAGCACAAGTTTGAGGCGTTTCTAGTGGTAGGGTCCAGCAAGGGCGACACCCTGTCTCTTTTTGAACCGAAAAGCTGAACGCACGGGGTTGTCTCACAGAAAGCGCGACCAAAACCCAAGGTGAAGGAGTGGATGCATTCACGCAGCGACGGGTGTTGGAACTGAGACAAGAGATCGCATCGCTTCAGAGCCAAAACGAAACGTACCGCCTGCTAGGGCGGCACACTCTGGCAGAGTCCGATCAGCAGGAAGTGAGAAGACTTCGTCTTCTAGCGATCAAAGAAGAACTAGCCAGAATGATTGAATCATCCCAAGGGCGCAAGCGATGAGGCTGATTAGGAGCTACCAGGGCTTCGGCGTCGTGTTTAGGACCGTTTGGTAAAATTGCACGGCGGAACCATGGATGATCTGATTTACGCCCGCGTCAGCACACGTGAACAGTCCGACAGCCTGCCCGTTCAAGAGAAGAAAAGCAAAGACTTCGCCAAGACGCAAAACCTGAACGTCACACATGTGTTCACTGACGCGGAATCTGCCCGCACAACTGGCCGTCCTCAGCTTCAAGCACTGCTCGCCTTCTGCAAAAAACACAAGGGCAGAATCGGGAATGTCATTGTTGCCGATCTATCGCGTCTTGCTCGGAACGTCGTTGACCAAGGCAGCTTGATTGCTACGCTCGCGGAGCTAGGCATACGCCTGAGAAGCGTGGATGAGCAGCACATTGATGGAACAGCCTCAGGCAAATTCATGGCGGGCATGACGGGCGTGTTCAATCAGTACTTCAGTGATTCCCTGTCGGAGCGCACGAAATACCGCATGCAAGCAGCAGTGAAAGCAGGCCGCTTCGTATGGAAGGCACCACTCGGATACACGAACCCAAAGGACGGGGCAGGCTCAACGATAAAGATTGACGCAGAGCGTGCGCCCTTGGTACGCAAAGGTTTTGAGTTGATGGCATCTGGGAACTACCACGCTGACGATGTGCTCCGCACCATCACGGCGCTTGGTTTGCGAACTGAGCGAGGGGCGATGTTGCCGAGACAAACGTGGCACGCGATGCTCCGCAACCCGCTGTACGCTGGCTGGGTAAAGTCGGGCGACCTCGTGGTACGCGGTGTTCACCCACCCATCGTGACTCAGCAATTGTTCGACAAGGTGCAGGAGGTTCTGACGGGCCGCTCGAAAACTGCTCAGACACGTCAAGTGCTGAACCCAGAGTTCCCGTTGCGCCAGTTTATACGCTGCGCAAAGTGCAACAAGGGTTTGACTGCGGGGATCGCCAAGAAGAAGTTTCGCTACTACTGGTGCTACAAGCCTGGGTGCCGCTCCGTGTTCGTTCCTGCGGACGAACTGGAGCACGCCTTCGTAATGTGGCTGGGCATGTACCAACCCACCGTAGAGTATCTGGCGATTCTGCCTGATGTCGCCAAGGAGGTCTGGGCAAAACGGCAAGAACAGGCGAAGCAAACCTCCCGCGCTTTGACCATTCGATTACAGGAACAACGCCATTTGAACTCCGAAGCGATCAAGGCAAAATTGAAGGGCGAGTTGGCCGAGGAAGACTTCGCCGCTTTGAAGCAGAACATCATTGAGGAAATTGCTCTGATTGAGGGACAGCTTAGTGCTTTGGAATCAGAGCGTTCCACGATGGAAGTATTCATCGCTCAGACCCAGCGTGAGTTGATCGACCTTCCTTCCGCGTGGGCCAAGGCCGGACTCAGCGAGCGGCGAGAACTATGTTCGATGCTGTTTCCGCAAGGTTTGGTGTGGTCCCATTCTATGGGCTTTTTGAACTCTCAGAACACGTCGATTATGCAGGATTTACGCGCTTCTTGGCTTGATGACAGCGATGATGTCAAGTTTGGCGTCCCCGACGGGATTTGAACCCGTGTTACCGCCGTGAAAGGGCGATGTCCTAGGCCGGGCTAGACGACGGGGACGATTGAAAACGCAGGATTGCGGCGAAATCTGATACTAACAGCGGCTTTTGGACGTGTCAAAGTTCAGAGCGCTCTAGCTACGGCATACCGACAACCGGCTCACAACCAGTTCCAGGAAGCTGAAGGCAAAACGCAAGAACCCTTAGAGTCGGCTCGCATTACAATAAACGCCAGGAGTCAATCTCGCGCCCGGTCCCTTCTCATGTCCGACCCTCTTTACCTCAGCCTGTGGTTTCCCGACTTTTCTGGTCCGGAGATGTTGCCGCACATTCTCGCTGTCCTGCAGCAGTTTCCGTTTTCGGCGGCGCGCCCGGGAATCGCCTATGTTGCGGTTCAACCGGTTTCTTACAACGAGGCCACTGTGCTCGAACGCCGCTTCTCGCCCGGAATTGGCCCGGAGGAAGCCATCATGATCACCGCGGACCTCGTGCACGATGATTACGCTTACATTTTCGACGCATATTGGGATCTGTGGACCCCCGACGAAGCTGGCAGCCAGTGGAGCCTCGTGCCGGCACCGGTTAAGTTCATTGTGCAGGGCGAAGAATTCGACGAGGGAGCGCAGGAGCAGACCGGCCACATCCAGGTCGACTTCGGCCTCGACGCGCCTTTTCTCCAGGAAAATGTTGCGCTCACCGAAGAAACTCAGGCGAAAGTTCGGGACAACGTGGCCAAGCTCGTCGAGTTCACCGTGAAAGCGGAGAGGAATACGCGCGCCAGTGCGCGCCTGCTGTGGTCGGAATCGGAAGAGAACCTGGCGCAGAAGCTGATCGCTCGCTTGCAGAAAGTGCAGTGAACAAAGAATCAAACCACAACCGCAGAGGACGCCGGGGACGCGGAGGAACGATAATTATTGACAAGTCGTCGAATACCGTCTCGCAGGTGTACGACATTGAAATTGATCAGGAGTCCGACTCGCTTGTCGGCCAGCTTCAAGTACGACAACAGCTGCGCCTTATGCACTTCCAGGATCTGCTCAACCACCTTCAACTCGACGACCACTTCGCCCTCGACCAGCAAGTCGATCTTGTACCCACCCTCGATTTCCACCCCGTCATAGATTACCGGGAGCCACACCTGTGATTCGATCCGAAGTCCCCGCTTTCCCAGTTCATGCTTCAGGCACTTCTCATAAACACTCTCCAGCATGCCCGGACCAAGAGCAGAATGAACTCGCATAGCGGCATCGACGACTGCTCCAGTAACTTTATCGAGTTCCACCGCTCCTCCAACCACGAAGTCCGGTTAATCCTTTGCGTCCGCGGCGTCCTCTGCGGTTTTCATTTCGTTCTTCCACCCTCAACTTTCAGCGTTTCCGCGGCGGCGGCTTGCGCACCTGCCAGCCGCGCCGTCAGCACGCGGAACGGGGAGCACGATACGTAATCCATTCCCACCTGATGACAGAATTCCACCGACGACGGATCGCCGCCGTGCTCGCCGCAGATCCCCACCTCCAACTTGGGACGCGTCTTGCGCCCCCGTTCGATCCCGATCCGCACCAGCGCGCCCACGCCATCCCGATCGATCGCGGCAAACGGATCCTGCTTCAGAATCCCTTCCGCCAGGTACGTCGGCAACACCTTGTTCACATCGTCGCGCGAGAAGCCGAACGTGGTCTGCGTCAGGTCGTTCGTGCCAAACGAGAAGAACTCCGCTTCCTTGGCAATCTCGTCCGCAACCAGGCAGGCGCGGGGCAACTCAATCATTGTGCCCACCAGGTAATGCACGTGCCTTCCCTTTTCTTTGAACACTTCTTCCGCCACGCGCCGCACGATCGCTCCCTGGTTCGCCATCTCCTTCACCGTCGAGATCAGTGGGATCATCACCTCCGCGTGGGTCTTTATGCCCTGCTTGTCCACGGCTACCACCGCTTCGAAAATGGCCCGCGCCTGCATCTCCGTAATCTCCGGATAGGTGATCCCCAACCGGCATCCGCGATGCCCTAGCATCGGATTGAACTCATGCAGCTCTTCCACGCGCGCCAGCAACTTGCGCAGGCCCGCCAGCTTCGGCGACTTCGGCTTGGTGGCTTCCAGCACTGCAATCTCCACCATCAACTCCTCGCGCTTCGGCAGGAACTCGTGCAGTGGCGGATCGAGCAACCGGATGGTTACTGGCAAACCTGCCATCGCCTTAAACAGTCCGATAAAGTCGGCGCGCTGCATGGGCAACAGCTTCTTCAGCGCGCTGCGCCGGTCCTTTTCATTGTTCGCCAGAATCATCGTCCGCATATGCGGGATTCGGTCTTCGGCGAAAAACATGTGCTCGGTGCGGCACAGGCCGATGCCCTCGGCGCCGAACGCCCGCGCCTGGATCGCGTCCCGCGGAATGTCCGCATTCGCGCGCACCCCGATTTTGCGGAACGGCTCCGACCAGCCCATCAGCTTGAGCAGTTCCGGATCGTCCGCCTTCGGAGGAATCGTGTTCAACTGCCCTTTGATCACCCGGCCAGTGGTTCCGTCGAGCGAAATCCAATCGCCCTCCTTGAACACCTGCCCTTTGACTCGCATCTCGCCGGCGTGTTCGTTGACTTGAATATCGCCCGCACCCGCCACGCAGCATTTGCCCATGCCGCGCGTGACCACAGCCGCGTGGCTGGTCATGCCGCCGCGCGAGGTCAGAATGCCCGCCGCCACCTCCATGCCCTGAATATCTTCGGGCGTCGTTTCCGCGCGCACCAGGATCACGGGATTCTTCTTCGTGCCATGTCCCGCCTTCTTCACTGCCTCGTCGGCTGTGAAAACGATCTGTCCCACGGCCGCTCCCGGTGACGCTGGCAGTCCCGTCGCCAGCACTTCCACTTTCTTGCTCTTCTCGTCCAGACGCGGCACCAGGAAATCGTAAAGCTGGTTCGGCTCTACGCGGAAGATCGCCTCTTCCTTCGTGATCAATCCTTCTTCCACCATCTCGATCGCCACGCGCACCGCCGCCAACCCGGTCCGCTTGCCATTTCGCGTCTGCAACATGTAGAGCTTGCCATCCTGGATGGTGAACTCGAAGTCCTGCATGTCGCGGTAGTGCTTCTCCAGCCGGGTGGTGATGTCGCGCAGCTGGTCGTATACGTGCGGCATGATCTTGTGCAGTTCGGAAATGTGCACCGGGGTGCGCACGCCCGAGACCACGTCTTCGCCCTGCGCGTTCATCAGAAACTCGCCATAAAACTCCTTCGTGCCGGTCGCAGGATTCCGCGTGAAGCCCACGCCCGTGCCGCTGGTCTCGCCCAGGTTGCCGAACACCATGGCCTGGACGTTTACCGCCGTGCCCAGCATGTCATCGATGTTGTTGATGCGTCGATAGTGCTTGGCGCGCTCGTTCTGCCACGAACGGAACACCGCGTCACGCGCCATCACTAGTTGCTCGTGCGGATCCTGCGGAAAGTCGCGCTTGGCATGCTTCTTCACGACCTTCTTGTATTCCGCAATCACTTCCTGGAGCGCCTTGGCGTCAAGATCGGTATCGAGCTTCGCTTTCTTCTGCTTCTTTTTCGCGTCGAACACTTCGTCGAATGCCGGCTTCTCGATGTCGAGCACGACGTTGCCGAACATCTGAATCAGCCGCCGGTAGGAATCCGCCGCGAACCGCGGATTGTTGCTCAGCTTCGCCAGCGACTCCACACTCTTGTCGTTCAACCCGAGATTAAGGATCGTATCCATCATGCCGGGCATGGAAAACTTCGCGCCCGAGCGCACGCTTACCAGCAGCGGATTCTCGCCCGCGCCCAGTTTCTGCCCCTGCAACGCTTCCAGCCTGGCCAGCGCCTCCTCCATCTGCCGGTCAACTTCTTTCGACACGCCACCGCTCCTCATGTATTCGCGGCAAGCCTCGGTCTGAATCGTGAATCCCGGAGGCACGGGCAATCCGGCGTTGGTCATCTCGGCAAGGCCGGCGCCTTTGCCGCCCAGTTCGTCCTTCATTCTGTCGTGCCCGTCGGCCTTGCCGCCGCCGAAAAAGTAAACGTACTTGGTTGCGCTCTTTTTTGTTTCCTGCACTTCCGCTTCGGGGAGAGTAATCGTTGCCATGATGATTAGTCCTTTGTCGTTTGATTCTAGTAGCGCCGGCGTCCCGCCGGCAGTCCGCACATCTAAAACTCGATTTGGGAGTCTTAGTCGGTCATCCCTTACCTTCCGTCACGATCTCGGAAAAGTCCGCGATTGTGGAAAACTCTTTCAATAATGTTTGCAGCAGCGCCAGCCGGTTCGCCCGCAAGCGCTCGTCATCGACCATGACCATGACCTTGTCGAAAAATGCGTCGACATGCTCTCGGGCTGTGGCAAGCAACATGAGCGCGTCACTGTATTCTTTATCTTTCCGCCGCCCCTCAATCCTGGGACTGTAGGTCTCGACGTAGGCTGCCAAGTTCTTTTCCTCGCGAGGGGAATCGGGAAAATACTCAAACTTCGCGGCCGGCCTAATTCCCTTTTCTTCGGCCTGTCTCAAGATATTCCGCATGCGCTTGCACGCCGCGCCAATCGCCAGGAACTCAGGCATGTGCAAAACCTGCTTGACGGCCTCCGCCCGCGCCAGCGCATCCACCACATCGTCCGCGTCCGCGGCCAGCACCGCCTTCACCACATCGTAGGCATACCCGAGCACATCTTTCAGATAAAACTCCAGCCGCTCGCGGAAGAACGTGCGCACCGCCGCCAGAAAAGTCTCGTCGTCAACGAATTTCTTCTCCGCCTCGGACTTAGCGTACCCCGCGCGCGCATCCCGCATCATATCGGCCAGCCGCAGGGGAAGTTTCTTCTCCGCAATCACTTTCACGATGCCATTCGCCTGCCGCCTCAGTGCAAATGGATCCTTCGATCCGCTCGGCACCAATCCCAGCGCAAACATGCCCGCAATCGTATCGGCTTTGTCACCGATCGAGAGGACTGCCCCTTCCATCGATCGTGGAACAGCGTCTTCGGTCGACTCAGGTTTGTAGTGATCGTAAACCGCATCCGCGATGGCCAGCCGCGTCGCCTCGGGCAGAGTCGGGTCCAGCTGCTGCGCGCGCGCATACAGCCCGCCCACAATCCCCTGCAGTTCGGTGAACTCCTTCACCAGTTCGGTCGTCAGGTCGGTCTTGGCCAGGCACGCCGCCTTGTGAATCACTCCCGGACGAACCGCCATCCCATTCTGCTTGATGATTTCGCTCAGCCAGCTGCACAGCCGCTGCACGCGTATCGTCTTTTCGTAGTAACTGCCCAGATCTTTCTGGAAGGTCACATGCCGCAGCAAATCGAGCCGCTCCAGCAGCGACCGCTTCTGGTCGGTCTCCCAGAAGAACCGCGCATCGTTGAAGCGCGCGCGCAGCACCCGCTCGTTGCCGTGGCGGATCAACCCTTGCGGATCGCCATCGGTATTGAGCACTGCCAGAAAATGTGGCAGCAATTTGCCATTCGCATCTTCCACCGCAAAATATTTCTGGTGATCGCGCATCACCGTGACCAGCACCTCTTCCGCCAACGCGAGAAACTGCGGATCGAAACTTCCGAGAATCGCCGAGGGAAACTCGGTCAGGTTGACGACCGTATCAAGCAGCGCCTTGTCTTCCCGCCAGCGTGCTCCGGGAATCGTTCGCGCCGCTGCGTCCAACGCCTTGCGAATCCGCTGCTCGCGCTCCCCGCGCCCCAAAACCTTGGCCACTCGCAGGGCGTCAACGTAGGCCGCCCCAGCCCTGGGAATCGTTACTCGGCCGTTCGAAAGAATCCTGTGGCCCCCGGACGTATTCCCACCCTTACTGCCGTCAAACTCAAAGGGAATAACCTCCTCATCTAACATTGCCACGAGCCAGCGCACTGGACGCACAAAGCGCTCAGTCGGCTTGCGCCAGTACATGTTCTTGGGCCAGTAGATGGTGGAAATTTCTTTGGGCAGATTCTCCGCGAGAATCTCGGAGGCAGTTCGACCCTTCTTCGTGACTTTGGCCGCCAGATACTCGCCCTTCGGCGTGCTGACTTTTTCCAGTTGCGCCACATCGACGCCGGCTTTCTTGGCAAAGGCATGCGCCGCGGGCGTCGGGTGTCCATCTTTATATGCGACGTTCACCGACGGCCCCGTGACGTGCTCCGTCACATCCTCCTGCGTGGCGCGAATGCCAGACGCGAGCACCGCCAGCCGGCGCGGCGTGTCGAAATGCGTAATCTCGCCACCAGCAAGCCTCTCCCGGCTGAGCAGCGCACTGACGCGCGCGCGTAACTCCTGCGACGCCGCGTTAATCATGCGCGCCGGAATCTCTTCGCACCCGATCTCGAGCAGAAAGTCTGGCATGCTTTCAAACCATCAAGCTTCTCAAACCGCAGTCCCAACTGAATGTGACAGATGTCACAGCCGTGCTGTGCAGAACTTATGATCCCACCGGCGACAATTTCTCCTTCTTCGCCTTTGGCCGCTTCTCCCTGACAGGTTCCGGCTCATCGGCCTTCTCCGGGGTCGCATCTTCACCCTTCTCTTGATCCACCCAGGCCTTTGCGATCCCGACGGCCAGAGCCCGCACGCGCGCAATCACGCCCACGCGTTCAGTCACCGAAATCGCGCCCCGCGCATCGAGGATGTTGAACAGGTGCGAGCACTTCAGACAAAGATCGTAAGCCGCGAGGAGCGGAAACCGTCTCTTTTGTTTGAAAACCGGATACCCCTCGTCTTTATCTAGCCTGTCTTCTACTTCTTCTACCTTCTGCCGGGGGTCGACACCAAGTCGGATCAACTCCGAGTAACCCTCCAGCAGCCCCTTGCACTCCGCCTCACACAACTCAAAATGCTTCCATGCCTTCTCCACGTCCGCCGCTTCGAAGTTGTACACGGAAAACTGCAGCTCATCCGCCAGCCGCACATCGCCATAAGTCGTCGCCTCTCCAGTCTCCGGATCTCGCGCCCACACGATGTCGTAAATCGAATCCACATCCTGCAGAAACGCCGCGATGCGCTCCAACCCGTAGGTCAGCTCAACTGAAATCGGGAACAAATCCACCCCGCCGCATTGCTGGAAATAAGTGAACTGCGTAATCTCCAGTCCGTCGAGCATGACCTGCCAACCTACGCCCCACGCGCTGAGCGTCGGCGCTTCCCAATTATCTTCTTCGAACTTGATATCGTGTTGGCGCAGGTCGATGCCGATTGCGCCCAGCGACTCCAGGTACAACTCCTGCACGTTCTCCGGCGGAGGCTTCAGGATCACCTGCAACTGCATGTGCTTGAACAGCCGGTTGGGGTTCTCCCCGTAGCGCCCGTCCGCCGGACGCCGCGACGGCTGCACATACGCCACCTTATAAGGCTGCGGCCCCAGCACGCGCAGAAACGTCTCCGGCGCCATCGTCCCCGCGCCCACTTCGACGTCATAAGGCTGCTGCAGGACGCACCCACGCTCCGCCCAAAATGCCTGCAGCCGCAGGATGAGCTCCTGAAACGTCAGCGAATTGGATTCGGAGGGATTCATGAATTGAAGCTGCCCACGGCGTCAACGGAACCCAGCGGTTAATCACTGATTGTAATGGAAGCAGATGGTAGTCGTCAGCTAGCGACCATCGCGCGTGGACTCTTTCACGTCGGGCGCAGAATCTGGGTGCCCCATTTCTCGCGCTTGTTGCGAGAAGTGGGAATCCCAAAATTCGCAGCCTCAGGCTCGACGAGGATGGGCCAAGGCTCGGTCATCGACTACCAGAGCGCCACACGTGAAGGAAACCCCCACCCTTCGAGAAGCTCAGGGCAGGCCTTTTCGCAAAGAACGCGAAAAATGGGGCACCCAGCTAACTGCTCATTTTCTCCAGCATCCCCGCCGTGACCAGCTTCTTCTCAATCTGCCGCTGCAGAGTCTGGATCAGAAACTTTCGCAAATCGGCTCCCTGCGACTTCGGCCACGGAGCCCCTACAAAACTCTCCACCGGCGCGCGGAACATCTGCGCCGCCAGCGCCCGCGAGTCTTTTGAAATCTCGGAGGACGCCAGGCGCTTGTCTTCGGGACACATCAGCCCGTCCGCCAGCGCGTGAAAGTAGGCGCGGCTGCCGTTCAGGCTGCGGCCGCAGACGATACACTCCGTCAACTCAGGCAGAAAACCCACCAAACGCGTCAGCCACAGCTCGAAATATGTCACCGGCATCCACACATCCGGGCCCTGCAGGGCGTGCAGCACCGAAAGCGTCAGGCGGAAGATGGCGTCGTTGGCCTCGTGGTCGGGCAGCAGTTCGTCGAGCAACTCGGCCACATGGCCCAACGCCACCGCCCGCGCATAACTCACTTCGGTAGCCAGCGGAGATTCCAGCACCTCGCAGGCGTCCAGCCGCGCCAGTTCCTGCCGCTCGCGGACGTCATAAAACGCACGCACATAGGTCAGCGGCTCCAGAGCCCCGCCGAAGCGCCGCTTCGACTTTTTCGCCGACCGCGCCACGCCGCGCACCTTGCCCTCCGCACGCGTGAACAGCGTGACCAGCAAATCAGCCTCGCGCAGCGGATAGGTGCGCAGCACGATCGCTTCCGATTCCTTCAGCGCCATGGGAGCCCCGCCGGTGAATGCATGAGGGTAATGGTAGCAGCCGGGATCGTGGCACAATAACGCGATGCTATCCCAGCAACCTTCGCCCGTCCCCGATTTGCTCTACGGCACCGCCTGGAAGGAAGAACGCACCCCGGCCCTCGTCGAACTCGCGCTCCGCATGGGTTTCCGGGGCATCGACACCGCCAACCAGCGGCGTCACTACTTCGAAGCCGGAGTCGGTCAGGGGTTGGCTGCCGCCTATCGCGCCGGGATTGTCACGCGCGCCGATCTCTTTCTGCAGACGAAGTTCACCTACCAGCCCGGTCAAGATCACCGCCTGCCTTACGATCCGGCGGCCACCCTTTCCGTTCAGGTCGCTCAGTCGTTGGCCAGTTCGCTCGAACATCTTGGGACCGACTATGTCGACAGCTACGTGCTGCACGGACCCTCATCGGCCCACGGCTGGACTGACGCCGACTCTGAAGTCTGGGAGGCAATGATTAAAGAACGCGATGCCGGCCACACGCGTGTCGTTGGCGTGAGTAATGTATCCCTGAGCCACTTAGAAAAGATGGCGGCCGCCAAAGCCGAGACCCCGGCGTTTGTCCAAAACCGCTGCTATGCCCACCTCGGCTGGGACCGCGATGTGCGATTGTTTTGCCGCGAGCGCGGAATCCTCTATCAGGGCTTCTCGCTTCTCACCGCAAATCTCGAGGTGCTGCGCCATCCTCTGGTCACCGGCCTCGCGGCGCGCGCGAACGCCACTCCGGCCCAGATTGTGTTTGCCTTTGCCCGCACGCGCGGAATGCTGCCGCTGACGGGTACATCCAACGCCGAGCACATGAAGCAGGACCTGACCAGCCGCGATCTCGCGCTCTCGCAGGACGCCGTGCGCGCGATTGAATCTCTGGCCGGCTGACTACAGCGTTGGCGCTAAAGCAGCCACGGACGTCTCGAAGGTAACTCCAGTAACCAGCACTTTGGGACCATTTCACGAGCCGCTCCCATGCGGTAGTACTAGTACTGGCGGCCGATCCTGGGCTGATACCAAAGTCATCATATGCAGAGATTCTCATTTCACGTGGCTTGCAAAACAGGGCTGCTGGTTCTGGCAATCGTGCTGGCTTCCTCCGAGTCCCTTTTGGGTCAGGGACCAACTTTCGCTTCATTCAAGACCGCTTCCCTCGAGCCGGCGCCCGCCGCGCCGGTTTCGGTGTCGTTCGTGACCAAGCCGGAAACCGCCAGCCCGCATCGTTTCTGGGACGGCAAGAATCGCGCCCTTTTCGCAATGGTGGCTGCGTCCAGCGCCGCCGATTTTTGTGTAACTCGCGCCAACCTGGCGAGCGGCGGACGAGAACTCAACCCGGTGACGCGCGTCTTTGGCAGGAGTACAGCCGGGCTGGCGGTGAACTTCTCGGCCGAGACCGCGAGCGTGATTGGACTCAGCTACTTATTCCACAGGACCGGCCACCACAAGTTGGAGCGTATGACCACCCTGGTCGATATCAGCGCCTCCGGAAGCGCGGTCGCCTACGATCTCGCCCACCGCTAGAACAGAGAATCGGTTCGCGCTGCTCCCGCGACCACGCTGTTGGATTAGCTTCGATGCTTCCGGCCTGACTGCACCCACAAAAGGCACAGCAGCGATAAGGACGGGGGAAGTCCGACTCGTTTCAAGTCAAAAACGCGGGGGCGATCGTGAGGGCTCGAACGCCACGCCTTGCGGTGGCACTAACCCATGATCGCCCCGATTAGGAGAGCCCCACTAAGAGGTTCTTCGTCTCGAACACGATCAGACTAAGCTGATGGCCGATCACAGACAATAGGGCGAATCCTGTAGCTCAAATTACTCAGGGCGCTCTAAGAGGAAAAGGCGCGCATCCATGGACACGCGCCTCGAATTGCGCCGCCAGCTTGGTTTTCCTGATCGCTGAAGACTGAAAGCTGATAGCTGTTTTACCGTCCGAAATACGCCGCGTTCTTCGCGGTGAATTCTTTCCATTTCTCTGGCAGGTCGTCGAGCGCGAAGATGGCCGACACCGGGCAGACTGGAACGCAAGCGCCGCAGTCAATGCACTCCACCGGATCGATATACAGCAGCTCCGCCGTAGCGTAGGCGGGCTCGTCCTTCTTGGGATGAATGCAATCCACCGGACACGCATCCACGCAGGCGGTGTCTTTGGTGTTGATGCAAGGCTCGGCAATCACGTAAGTCATAAGCGTTTAGCTCTCCTGAGATCTCTGCGGCTATTTTACTACCAGGGCCGTCTCTGCGAACCGCACATTCTAGCAAGAATGAGGCTGCGGGGTACAGGGCAAATGGGCGCTGGGAAGAATGGCGCGAAGCCGCGTCGGAGGGGGCTTTGTCAGGTTCACCCGAGCCGCCGATTCTCGCCCGTTCTCCGCTCCAACATGATCCACGCGGCGACGGCGCGGAGCCACAAAGCAAGGCATCCCCGGCGGAAAAGTAAAACGGCTGGCAACTTTTCGCTGCCAGCCGCTGTTCGCTGACCTTACCTGTATGCAATGGCTAAGGCTTACCGGTGCCCGCCACCGCCACCATGGGATCCACCACCTCCACCGCCGTGGAACCCGCCACCTCCACCGCCGTGGAACCCGCCACCGCCACCGCCGTGGAACCCGCCACCGCCGTGGAAGCCGCTCCCACCGTGGAATCCACCACCTCCGTGAAATCCGCCGCCACCATGGAAGCCGGGGCCGCGTCCAGCGAAGCCGTGTCCTGCGAAGCCGTGCCCTTCAAAGCCGCGTCCGCCCCAGCCGCGCCCGCCCCAGCCGCGCCCGGCCCAGCCGTGACCCCAACCGCCGCCCCACCAGCCTCGTCCCCAGCCATACCAGGGGCCGGCGCCGATGAAGACACCGCCTGCAAACCAGTCAGGCCCGTAGTAGCCGTAAGGGGCACAGGCGTAGGGATAGTATCCGTAATAACCGTAATCACATACAGGCGGCCCGCCGTAATAGGCTGGTCCGACTCCGACACCTACTTCGACCTGCGCCTGCGAGTACGTCAGCGGAACCATCAGAACCGCCAGCAACGCCAAATATTTCAGGTGCCGCATATGACCCCCTTTTTCAGATCCACCTCGCCAGCTCTAAAAACCCGGCAGAATCTGAAGGCCTTCAGCGACTTCGTCGTTAATCTGAATGCCTACATATTGGAACTCAGCGAGGCCTGAAAAGTTGCAAATCCCGGGGTGGCTGATTTCAGCCAGGCTAGCTGAAATCAACCACTTGCAGCGGTCACGAGATCAAAAAACCAAGCTCTGTCATCCTGAGGTCCGCGCCCTTTGCGGACCGAAGGACCCATTCAATTCGCCGGTGATTGCACAGGTCCTTCGCTTCGCTTAGGATGACAGCTCAGAAAGGGCGGCTTTACGCTCCCACCAGTTCCTTCTTCTCGCTCGGCTCGTACTCCACGATGTACCCTGCGACCGCGCTGGCAGCCACCGTTAGCGGCGAAGCCAGATACATCTGTCCCGGACCGCTGCGGCCGGGGAAGTTGCGGTTCTGCGCGCTGATCACCACCTGATCCGGACGCGTTGAAACTCCCGGCCCGGCATTGATGCAGGCGCCGCAACTGGGCTCGATCACGTGCGCCCCGGCCTTCTGGAAAACTTCGAGATAGCCCTTGCGCATGCAGTAATCGCGCGTCTCCTGCGAACCGAACTGGATATAAAACTTCACCGAATCGGCCACGCGCTTGCCCTGCTTCAGCGCATCGGCGAGAACGGCGGCGTACATGTCCATGTCTTCGTTTTTGCCCGCGGTGCAGGTGCCGCCATAAGCAATTTCAATCGGCACAGGCGTATTCAACTCGCGCACGTACTTGCCGTTGCCAGGATCGCCCGGCGTGGCAACCATGGGTGTGATTTCGCCTGCGTTGAGTTCGATCACGTGCGCGTACTTCGCCCCGGGATCGCTGTACAGGCCCTGGATCATGGCCTCCGCTTTCTTGCGATCCATGCTGCGGCGCTCCACCAGAAAGTCGACCGCTTTCTTGTCCGGCGCGACAATACCCGTGAATCCGCCGATTTCAGCCGCCATATTGGTCATCGTGGCGCGCTCGTCCACGCTGAGTTCTTCGATGGCCTCGCCCGCATACTCCATGACCTTGGCCAGCGCCTGGCCGCTGCGCACGTAGTCCAGGCTCAGAATCTTCAGAATGAAATCCTTGGCGGTGACGTTGGCGTGCTTCTTGCCGCGGATCACAATCTTCACGGACTCCGGCACTTTGACGCGCACGTCTTTGGTGATCCAGGAATTGAACACGTCGGTCGTGCCGATGCCAAAAGCGACGCAGCCGATCGCGCCTACGTGGGGCGTATGCGAGTCGGAGCCGATGTTGAGCTGCCCCGGCAGCGCGTAGCTTTCAAGCACGATGGAGTGGCAGATCCCTTCCGAGCCTTTGCGGTCGGTCAATTCGCCATGCAGCTTGATGCCCTGCTTCGCGGCGAAGTCCTGTTGCTTGAGTTTGAGCTGCGTCGCCAGGTCGAGCAGGCCGAGCTTCTTCTTCTCCTCGGAGATAACCTCGTCGAGAAATGTCAGGTGATCGCGGAAGAAGATGATGCTTGAGGGATCGTTGACCTGGGCATCCTTACCGACGTAGCGCTCGAAGAAAATCGCCGCCATGGGCGTGACATACTCATGACTGAAGCGCAGATCGGACCGGGCGAAACCGGTATCGCCGGGTTTGACCGAGGCCACACCGATCTCGCCTTTTTCGTTCATCATGTGGCGCGCGAAAATCTTCTCGGCCAAAGTCATTGCTCGTGTGGCGCTGGATTGTGTGGCGCGGGCGCCGTCGCCCGCGGGTCGGATCGGCGGCAGAAACACTTTCCCCTGGATGCGCGCCACGTTGAACGGAAACAGGCCGCCGTATTCGATCACCTGCCGCGTAATCTCATCCTCGCCGGCGGTAAACTCGCTCAACGCGATTTCCTGGCCGGCGCGAATCTGGTCGATCAGCGAGAAGTTAGTCGAAGTCAGCAGACCAAGATTCTGGCAATTCTGCTTGTAGATGCGCTCGATGTTTTCCGCGATCACCACGCGAATGCCGGCGCACATCTCGGCGTAAGGCGACTGCTCGCGGCTGGAACCTTTGCCGCGCCGTTTGCCACTCACCGCGCAAACGAAGCCGCCGCGCTTCACGTCGCCCCGGCCGATCGGCGTCACGCTGCCGCACTTCAATCCCAGGTACGGAATCTCGCCCAGAGTCTCGTCAAAGTAGAAGCAATAGTGCGCGGGAGTGATTTCGTCGGTGGAGATGTCGTCGCGGAGTTTGGGGTTCGCGGCCGGATTCTTCGTGTCCCAGGCCAAGTCTTCGCCGGCGAGCTGGCGCTTGATGAGCTCGGGGTCTTCGGTGAGAAAAAGGATGCGTCCTTGCAGCCGGACTTTATCCGGTCGCTTTTCGATTTTGCGTTCCAGAAGAGAGTTGATCACGTTGAGCCTGTAGGAGTTAGAGAATTTAGGGACAGCCGGAAGCAGTCAGGGCCAGTCCTCAGTTATTGTAACGCGCATACGACATCGGGGCGGGTGGTCCGGCCGGAAGGAACATCTTCGATTACAAGTGCTGTGTTATCTTGAGGATATAAGTCATTTGCCTGAAACGCGGCCGGTTTCGAGCGTAAAATGGGTCGCGACCTTCTCTAGAATGCCACTTATTTGCGTTCCAGAGGCCGTGGTGAGGCTTCCGGGGGCCGGGACGACCTTTGGGCCGTCGCGGAGCCCAGGTGCGCTCAAATCGCCTCCTGACGCAAAATAATCTTTAAGCTATAATCGGCACCAGCAACGCGGGGAGTGCGGCTTACTCGGATTTTCGTCCGAAATCCTCTGTGCTTCCCCGTATCTTCTGTGGTCTATGCTTTTCTCAACCGCGGAGGGCTCAGCGGAGCGCGGAGAATCCTATCTCTTGTACGCCCGCGGATCGGGCAACGACTCCAACCCCTGCCCGGCGAAAATTTGCTGGAACTCGTTTATCAGCGCTGCGTGCACCAGTCCATTCGAAGCGAGGGTCTCGCGGCTGTTGAGTTCAAAAGGCGAACCATCGAAGCGGCTGACTTTCCCCCCGGCTTCTTCCACGATCAACGCTCCCGCAGCCGTGTCCCAGGGATTCAGATTGAATTCCCAGAAGCCGTCGAAGCGTCCACAGGCCACGTTGCACAGATCGAGCGCCGCTGACCCCGCGCGCCGCACGCCGTGAGTGTGCAGCGTGATCTGGTGGTAGAAGAAAATATTCGGATTCTTGTGCCGCTTATGGCTGGGAAAGCCCGTCGCCACCAGGCATTCCTTCAGATTGGCGATCTTCGAAACGCGAATCGTTTCGCCGTTGAGGTGGGCGCCACTGCCCTGCTCCGCGGAAAACAGCTCATCGCGCGTGGGATCGTAGATCACGGCGGCGATGCGGTTCCCCGGTTTTTCCGGGACCCGATGCTCAAGAGCCATCGACACACAGAACACCGGATACCCGTGGGCGAAGTTCGTGGTACCGTCGAGCGGATCCACGTACCAGCGGTAGTCGCTGCCCTGGTCGGTCAGTCCCTGCTCTTCGCCCAGCACATCGTGCCCGGGAAACTGCTGCTGGATACGTTCGCGGATCAGCACCTCGGAAGCGCGGTCGGCGGCCGTGACCAGATCGGCGTCGCCCTTGTACTCGATCTTCAGATGCTGATGGAAATAGGGCATCAGAAGCGCGCCAGCTTCCCGAGCGATGGCCGACATGGCGGGGAGAAAGCTGTCGGGGATGGAGGAAGGATTGGACACGGTCCTAAATGCTGCCGGGCTTCGGGTTTCGGCTATCGGCCCTCGCCGTCAAGGTCTCAGTGGATGATGGGAGGGGCCCCGCACGGAACAGCTGAAGCCCGAGAGCTGAAGCCTGAAGCCCGCTCTACGTCCGCTTGCCGCCATCTTCCGCGATATACATGATTTCGTGCTTGAAAATAAACAGGTTGGGGGCGCCCTCGCGGGTCAGCCGCACCATGTTCTTGTCGTAATATTCGATCCAGCCCGAGACCGTCTGGCCATCCATCAGCTTCACCGACACCGGCTTCTGCTTCTCACCCAGCGCCTTGAGGAAGCTGGCCTCTTCGAAGGTCTCTTCCGGCGGCGGCGTGCGCCCGTGCTTGCCCCCCTGAGCATTGCCCTGCGGCGTGCGAAACGACATGCCGATATTGTACACGGGCGCCAGCCATGAAATTAAATGCGCCCGGGCAAGAGAATCCACGCCGGTCTGCGGTCATCAAGGAAAAGCGCCCACACTTCGTGCTTACGTAAGACCGGGACTCGATCCAGGCCGGAAGGGGAATTACGGACTTGTCAAATTTTTGTCTTGCTTGAAAATTAGAGACCGACCGGGAGTACAATCCTGGGCAATCGTTGTCCAGTAGGAGGTTCCGCCGTGAACCGCACTGTCCTGTCTCTGTTGCTGTTGACCTGCCTGGTTCCTTTGCCTGCCACCCCACAAAAGCACGGGCCGCCGGGAAATCGTGACCTGGCACAATTCGAGGCGACACATCCCCTAGAACCGCCGCTGCTGGCATCGCGACGCGTCGACCCAGTCGAACTGCAGCGCCAGGCTGACGAGCTCGCCAAGCTGGCGCAGTCGGTTCCTGCCGACGTGGATCAAGTGGCTAAGGGTGTATTGCCGAAGGACATTGTGGGCAAGTTAAAGCAAATCGAAAAGCTGTCGAAGAGCCTGCGCTCCAAGTTGTCAAACTGAACCGCACCTCTTCCACAAGAAGCTCGCTTCTTCGAAAGTCTCTTCCGGCGGCGGGGGTGCGCTTGTGCGGCGGCGTTCCCCCCACCCGGTCTCCCCTGCCCGCGAAGTGCCGCCAGCATTCTACACGGAGCGTGCCCTCCCAGTGCTTGCACCTCCATCGGGCTAAAGGAGAATCTCAGTGAGCGGCAGCTACCAACCCATACGAGGGATGTTTGGCCATGAGCTTCGCATCGGTGAGCCGGCGCACGTTCCCCTCCCTGTCAAACGTGAATATCTGATATTGGCCACTCCACATTTCGCACCTGGGTTTCTCCTCGCCCACCACAACGCCTTGACTTCCAAGACGATCCAATGCCGTGAAGGCGACGTATTTTCCGTCCAGCGACCACGCCGGAAAACAGAAGTCCTGATGCTTGGAGAACGCCAGGCGACGCTGTTCAGAGCCGTCCGGTCCCACGATAAACAGCCCGCGGCGGTCACCTTCCGTTTCAGAACTGAACGCGATGGCGCCTCCGTCGGGCGCCCATGCCGGATTCGAATCTTCCCCTTTGTTCTTCGTGATGCGATGTGCGTTCGAACCGTCTGCATTCATGACATAAATCTGAAATACACGGTCCCGATCCGAAGCAAATGCAATCTCGCGGTCGTTCGGCGACCATGTTGGATCAATGCCATGGTCAACAATTCGCTTCTGGTTCGAACCATCGGCATCCATGACCCAGATCTGCGGATTACGGCGAGGACTTGTTAGAGCAAACGCATGAAAAGCAATCTTCTTGCCGTCATGCGACCAGACCGGGCCGCAGGCATCCCCTGTGTTGAAAGTGGTGAGCCGTTTTGGGTCGGTTCCGTCCGCCTTCATTACGTAGATTTGCGAATAGACGTCCTCGCGGATTGAGCAGTACGCGATCCTGGTTCCGTCCGGCGACAATGCGGGATCGGAACCATTCACGTGCAACTCCACAACTCCGCTGCCGTCGGGGTTCATGAGCGCAATCTCGTCCGTCTTGGCATTCGCACGAGCGGTAGCTTCGAACTGCGGACCAGCGTGCCTCCCCGCGAACGCGCCACTATTGGAGTCCATGTCCGTGATGATTTCGGTCGCCCGAACCCCCAGAAATGGGTCAGCGCGCACGAATACAATTTTCTGAGCGGGCACGGAAGCCGGTCTCGCTTGCCCGGTCGCCAAAGTCGCCCCTAAAAGAGATGCCAGCGCAACAACCGCCATCCGATAGACATTGGTGTTCATGAAGACCTCCAACAGGTCCAGCGGCCAAAGAAAAAAAGGCCACCAGTTGAAACTGGTGGCCTGCAAGTCTACACCTGCACATTTAGAAAGTTAACCGCACGCCCCATTCAACCTGACGCGGGGCGCCCACGGCATACACGCCCGTGCCATTGCCCACGCGGAACGCATTGTTGCCGCAGGCGATGGGATTATTCGGATCGCACGTTGCAGTGCCCGGAGTGGTGCCGTTTATTGCGCCCGGGCTGCCGGTCAGAATACCGGACATGGTGTTCGGAGGCAGGTTGAAGTTGGCGAAGTTGAAGAGGTTGAAGATACCCACGCTGGGTTCGATGGTGAACCTCTCAGCGAACGTGTGCCGCCACGCCACTCTCATATCCAGAGCCCGCAACCAGCTGAAGTTCACCTGGTTGGCCGGAGCAGCTAGAATGGGCTGAGCCACTCCTTGCAGAGCCTGCAATTGAGCCAGCGTCATCACGCCACTGCTGATCAGCACCTGCCCCGCAGGCGTAGCCTGACCGGCAACGTTCGCATTATAGTTGCTGATGAGCGCGTTGATATTGGAAGCGTTCGTGCCGCGGTCGAACTGACCAAAGTGAGTTCCAGGTAGCGGGTCACCAACGGTTCCATCCCCCGTGAAGTCGGTGCGGAAGATTTCACCGGCTCCCAGGCCTGAGTTAGGAGCGTCCAGCGCGGTCGCCTGCGGGCTGCCGAAATGGGTGGTCAGCCCGAAGCGGAATCCAGCAGGGAGATCCGCGTAGCCGCCAAACGAGATCTGATGGGTGCGATCCAGCAAAGCGGGTCCGAAATAGCGGTTGGGAACATTGTTGTCCGCGGATTGCAGGACAAAGTCCTGGTCGTTGTCTCCCGCGGTTCCGGCCACTTGCGCCCCACCCGAGTTCTCGAAGCGGGAAAGGCTGTAGGACAACTGGAAATTCAGGGCCTTCACTCCGCGTATCGGGCTGGTGATGTTTTCCACCAACTTCATTTGCAGGGCGTTATAGACCGAGCGTCCGATTGGCTGGAGGAAGAGCGCCGCGGCCTGGTTGGGGTTGACGCCGCCAAAAGCGCAACCGACTCCAATAGCTTGAATACAGGCCTGCCCGAAATCAGAATCGGCAGTCAGGCCGTTGCCAGCAAAGTCAGCCATGGTGGCAGCCCGGGGTGTGTAGGCTCCCGTCCCGCCCGCGGGATTGGTGGGGCATAGAATGATCGCCTGATCGATGCTTCCCACTCCGCAATTTGACAGAGTGGTCGCAATCGCCGCCTGTGCATTGGCGAGGCTGAAGTTCTTGACGTCCCCAACGTGATTGAGGTCAGGACCCAGCAAGGAACGAGTTTCCACGTTACGGAGGTAGTCTACGCTGAGGACCATTCCCGGGCGGATTTGGCGCTGGATCCCGATGTTCATCTGCACCGAGACAGGCGTCTTGTAATTCGGTCCGATCACGCCCAGCGGCACGCCCAGGCCCGCGCCTAGGAAGTTGCCGATGTAATTGGGGTTGGGTGACGTCAGATCGACGGGATTGCCTGCCTTGTATTGGTTGAAGAACGTAAGGATGCTAGGAATGGCATCCCCGATACGCACAGAGTCGCCGCAGGAAGTTGCAGGAGGAGTGATGGTGCCGCTCGAAACCGGTACCGCCGCGGGTATGCCGGTGTATCCGCCCGACCCGCAGGCATACGGAGTCTGGTTGAAAGCACCGGTCTGCAGACGCAGGGGGCGATCAAACAAGACGTTGTTGTAGATGATGTTCTCGTAAAATAAGCCAGCTCCGCCGCGAATAACCGTCTTGCCGTTGCCGGCAGGATCCCAGGCGAAGCCCACTTGCGGGGCGAAGTTCTTGCTCGGGTTGTTGACCTTATTGCCCCAACCCGGGAAGGCCGCGTTTATGGTGGGATCTGCGCCCAGATCGCTGTCAGTACGGCCTGTATCATGATCCCACCGTAGGCCGTAGCTCAGAGTGAGATTAGGCCTGATCTTCCAGTTATCGCCGAAGTAAATGCCCAGCCGGTTATCCGGACCCAACCCACCCGCCGGGAAGCCCAGAGCGGGTGACGTGGTACTAAAACCCAGCCCGTTGCCGTATCGCACCCTCTGGGTTGGATAGTTCAGGGGATTGTCAGCTTTTTGATTTGGGTCTCCCGCTATCAGTGCCGGGTATGGGCCGGCAGCTGCGAAGGCAATGTTGTCGGGCGTCACCTGGAAGGAGACGCGAGGCGCCACGCCAAAGAAACTCGCGAAACCGCCACCCTGAATATGGTTAAAGGAGATGCCATATCGGAAGATGTGAGAATGGATGGCTCTGCTGCCGTCGTACTTCAGCTCGTGGTTCGACTGGGGCGTGCTCTGCGGCGCCAGAAGATTTGGCCCTACGTACAACGGGCTCCCTGCACCGTTGATTTCCACCCCAGTGTTGGCAAGGGGCAGGCTGCTGCCGGTCGTAATGTCGGTAATCTGGTTCTGGAACTTCAGGTAGGAAAAACGAATGCTATGGGTAAAGCTGCCGGTGTTGAAGTCCGCTCCAACGGCATGCACGCGGGTGTAGTCCTTGTTGGCATAGACCGAATACCCGAAGCCGAAGTCAGCCGGCAGGAAATTGGCAAAGTAGGTGTAGCGATAGAAAAGATGCGCGTTGTGACCCAGGTTGTAATCCACCTTGCCCAGCAGATTGCTCTCACGAAACGCCTGGCTGAAGCCGCCAGTGAGCAAGTTAAATGGCGAGGTGAAGAGCACCGGAGACAGAGAGTCCTGCTTGGTGCGTTCGCCGTCTAGAAAGAAGAAGGCCTTATCGTGGATGATGGGTCCGCCCACGCTCCCGCCGAATTGCGAACGTTGGGTGGGGAGATTGGCGCCACCGGGTGAAGACGCTCCACCCACAGTGTTGTCGCGAAACAGGCCGAATGCCTCTCCATGCACGGAATTGGTCCCAGAGCGCGTGGTCACGTTAACCGCGCCGGAGGAGGTCAGATCCTGCGAGAGGTCAAGGGATGACTGGCTGAGCTGGAACTCCGCAATTGCGCTGGCGGGAATGTCGGCAGTAGTCGTACCGACGGTCTCGTCGCTGATGTCAATGCCATCCACGTTGATGCGCGCCGTGCGACCGAAGCGCCCGCCGAAAGAGATCGAGGAGTAACCAGCCTTGGTGGGATCGAAGTTCTGGCCGTCCTGAATCTGCACCCCTGGTTCTAACTGCGCCAGATCAAGGAAGTTGCGGCCATTGATGGGAAGGTTTTCGATCTGCGAGGAGGTCACGACTCCCTGCACAGAGGCCTGTTCGGTGTTCACCGTAACGGCGGAACCCTGCACTTCGACAACTGTGCTTTCCTGGCCGAGCTGAAGCTTAGCGTTCACTGATGCTGTATTGCCGACCTGCACGTTCACAACCTCACTGATCGTGCTGAATCCTTTGGCCGACACTTGGACCTTGTAGTGGCCGGGAGTCAGTGCGCCTGAATTGAAGGCACCGGCCGAGTTCGAAGTCAGGCTGATCAGCTCGTTCGTATCGACGTTCGTGATCGTGACCTTTGCTCCATCTACTACGGCGTTGCTCGGATCTGTCACGGTGCCGACGATACTGCCCGTGGCGACGGTGGTCTGGGCGAAGGCCAGAGAGGATAGAAGAAGCGCGCATACAGTTGTCAGTGCCAGCAGGCTAAATCGGACGCCCGGACGGGAGGAATTAAGGTTTGACATCGTAGTGCCTTCCTTTCGGAATTGTGGTTTCAATGTCTTGCAAAGTCTTTGGATTACTGGGATCTTGCACGAGCGAGATGAATGATCGCCATTCAACAGAGGTCAGTTGCCCAATGTTTAGCCTGCAACTCGACCGAAACCCAACAACACAAATCTTCGATCTGTCGTGAACAGACTCTGTCTAACCAGTGTGTCTGAAGCAATTTGTAGGCCAGCGTCCGAGACATCGCCATAGAGACAACAATAGCTATTGTTATCAGCAACTTACTGGCAATAACAAATAACAGTTAGGGCGAAAGATCGCCTAAATGTGGTTTCTGGTCTACCGAAAACAATATTTTCATTCCAGAAACAAAAAATTGCCCAAACACAGCTTGGAAGGACATGGTTTAGGGGCGGATCGCCTTCTAAATCTCTGCCAATCGCGCGATTTCAGGGCTGAACATACTTGAAACAGTGACCAGCGCTCAGAATTCTGACTTGACTGTGTAGTAGCCGGCCCGGTGGCGCACATGGTAGGGCCCGGGCGTGGGTCCATCGGAGACGCTGACCTGGATGCGGCGGAACTCGGAGTTCGAGGTGCGCTGAGTGGGATAGTAGGCGAGCAGATACTGGGTGCGGAGCTCGTCGCTGATCTGGTGAAAGGCTTCGTCGAGCTGGGCGATCGAGGTCGCGTAATAGTACTTGCCGCCGGTGTCTTCGGAGAGCTGGATGAGGGCGTGCTCGCCGCCGGTTTCGCGTCCGGCGCTGTTCTCGATGGGCACGACGATGATCGAGTACACGATGGCTTCGGCTTCCTCGGCGGAGCGCACCGCCTCTTTGTAGCCGAACTTGCTGATGGTGTCTCCGCCGTCGGTGATCAGCACGATGACCTTGCGTCCCTGGCGGCGATCGAGCGAGTGCGACACCAGATAGATCGCGTCGTAGAGCGCGGTGGCCGCGCCCAGGTGAATGTGGTCGATGCCGTCTTCGATACGCTTCAGCTCGGCGGTGTAGGACGTGGCCTGCTGTACAGATTCATTGAATCCGAAAACCGAAATCGCGTCGACCGGACGAATGATGTCATGGGCAAATCGTTTGGCGGAGGCCTGCTCCAGGGGAAGGTCGTGGCGCGTGCTGAGGCTGGTATCCACTGCGAGTGCAATGGAAAGCGGGAGCGCGGACTCTTTATCGAAGACGGCGACGGTTTGATTGCGGCCGTCTTCCTGCAGGGTGAAATTCTCTTTCTTCAGGCCCCCCACGGGGGAGCCATGCGCGTCGGTCACGGTCACATACACGTTGACCAGTTTGACGTCGACTTTGAGGGTAGTGACTGGCTCCGATTGGCGAGGCGCGGCCGGGGCTTGCTGCGCTTGCTGGGTATGGGCTGCGACGCAGGCCAGTACGACGCACAGCAGAGCCAGAGTGGCCGGTTTCATCATCGAGTGGTGGAATTATACCTTTGCAAAATCACGCTGCCTGTTCTTCTGGCTGGTTCGCGCTGACCCATCACGCGGCTGACCCATCACTTAGATGCGTCGCTGGGTCCGGGGCTGCCTTGGGCGCGGGGAATTTCGGCGGGAAAGGGCTCGCCGTCGGCCCAGACGGCGCCATCTTCAAAGTGTTCTTTCTTCCAGATGGGCACGGTGCGTTTGAGCGTGTCAATAAGCCAGCGGCAGGCGTCGAAGGCGGCGGCACGGTGGGCGGACGCGACCACGATCAATACGCTGGTCTCACCGATCTCGAGGCGGCCGAGGCGGTGGACCAGGGCAACGTCGCGAACCTGGAATTGCTCGAGTGCCTGTGCGGCGAGAGCTTCCATCTGCTGCAGCGCCATCTGCTCGTAGGCTTCATAGTCGAGGTAGAGGGCCGGGCGGCCGCGGGTGTGGTTACGAACGACGCCTTCGAAGACCACAGCAGCGCCGTCCTCGCCGCGCTTGAGGCGGGCCAGGACACTCTGCGTATCGATAGGGTTTCGAATAATCGAGGCGTGGCGCGCGGGTCCAGACGGCTTTCCCGATCCACCGCTGACGGGCGGCAGCAGGGCAACTTCGTCGTCGGATTTCAATCTCGTTTCCGCGCTGGCATAGTGCTGATTCACGGCCACCGCGAGCGAACGCAACGATTCTTTGATCCCAGGCACCTGCGACTCATAATGCGCCAGCAGATCGGCTACCGACGCGCTGTCCGGCAGGTCCAGCGAGTCGCCGGCTTTGCCGGCAAGGTCCTTTAGGATACCGAAGAAGAGAACCCGCACACGCATAGGAGCAGTGGTCAGTGGCCAGATGCCAGTATAACGCGCCTCAAAGAATTCGGGCGCGACTCGACACCTCTTAAAAGAGTCGCAACTTGGCAGCTCCCGTACAATCGGAACACACAAATTCTCACCCTAAGGAGCACGGACAATGCACTCTCCACTCACAATTCTTGGCATTGCCGGAAGTTTGCGACAAGGATCGTATAACCGCATGGCGTTACGCGCCGCGCAAGCGCTGGCGCCCGAAGAGGCGAAGATTGAGATCTTCGCCCTGGATGGCATTCCGATATTCAACCAGGATCAGGAGAACAATCCTCCTGCAGTGGTGACCGATTTCAAGAAACGCATTCGCGCCGCCGATGCGATTCTGCTGGCAACGCCGGAGTACAACTACAGCGTGCCGGGCGTTCTGAAAAACGCCATCGATTGGGCTTCGCGCCCTTACGGCGACAATGCGTGGAACGAAAAGCCGGTCGCCTTGATCAGCGCGTCAGGCGGCGTGCTGGGCGGGGCACGAGCTCAATACAATCTGCGGCAGAGCTTTGTCTTTCTCAATATGTATGCGGTAAACCAGCCCGAGGTGATGATCGCGAAAGCGCACGAGAAATTTGACGCGAGCGGAAATCTCACTGACGAAACTGCAAAGAAGTTGATCCGGCAGTTGCTGCAAAATCTGGTGGATTGGACGCGGCGGCTGGCGACGTAGAGGTTCTTGCTATCCCGAGGAGAGAATACGAGACATCTGGGTTTTTCTGCGGCGTCGGAAAAGAACCCAGATCCCTCGCTTCGCTCGGGATGACAACATTAGCCAGGACGACAACCACGGGAGTCGCAACTTCAGCCCGCCGATTTCAGCCGGCCGACTGCGTGGCGAGGATCTTTTCCCGCTCCTCTTCGCCGCGCTTTTCCTCCGCCAGCGTATTCGGCAAAGAGATGGTCAACGCTTCGTCTACGGTCTTGACGTAGTGCACGTTGAGGTTTTCCAGTTGCTCGGGCGTAAGGTCTTCCTCGACGTTCATTTTGTTTTCCGCGGGAAGAATCACGTCACGCACACCAGCCCGTTTGGCAGCGAGCACCTTCTCTTTAATGCCGCCGACCGGCAACACGTTGCCGCTGAGAGTAATCTCGCCGGTCATGGCGGTGAGCGGGCGCACCTGCTTGCCGGACAGCAACGATACCAGCGCGGTCACAATGGTGACACCGGCTGAAGGACCGTCCTTTGGAATCGCTCCGGCGGGCACGTGAACGTGAATGTCGTGGGTGGAAAAGAACTCTTCGTCCAACCCCAACTGCTGCGCGTTGGAACGCACCCAGCTATGCGCGGCCTGCATGGACTCGCGCATGACGTCCTGGATTTGCCCGGTGATGGTGAATCCGCCCTTGCCTTTCATGCGGCTGGCTTCGACGAACAGCACGTCGCCACCGGCCGGAGTCCAAGCCAGGCCCACGGCCACGCCCGGACGCTCCGTGCGTTCCGCAATTTCGCCTTCGGTGCGAATCTTGATGCCGCCCAGGAACTCGCGCACCACTTCTTTGGTCACGACCAGCTTTTCGGTCTTGCCTTCGGCGAGGCGGCGCGCCTGCTTGCGGCAGATGGTACCGATGTTGCGTTCGAGGTTGCGGACTCCCGCTTCGCGCGTGTAATGGCGAATGACGTTGCGCACCGCTTCCTCGGGAAATTCGATCTGCTCGGCGGTGATGCCGTTCTCGTCGATCTGCCGCGGAATCAGGTACTGGAACGCGATGTGCGTCTTCTCTTCTTCCGTGTAGCCCTGCAGTTCGATGATCTCCATGCGATCGCGCAGCGGCTCGGCAACCGGGTCGAGCATGTTGGCGGTCGTGATGAAGAGAACTTTCGAGAGATCGAAGGTCACGTCGAGATAGTTGTCGCGGAACGAGGAATTCTGCTCGGGATCGAGCGCTTCCAGCAGCGCGGAAGCGGGATCGCCGCGGAAATCGCGGCCGACTTTGTCGATTTCGTCGAGCATAAAGACGGGATCCTTGGTTTCGGCGCGACGGATGCCCTGAATAATCTGCCCCGGTAGAGCACCAATGTAGGTGCGGCGGTGGCCGCGGATTTCGGCTTCGTCGTGCACGCCGCCCAGCGACAAGCGCACGAACTTCCTTCCCAGAGCACGCGCGATTGACTTGCCGAGCGAAGTCTTGCCTACGCCCGGAGGTCCGACGAAACACAGGATCGGGCCTTTCATGTTCGGCTTCAGGCGGCGGACCGAGAGATAGTCGAGAATGCGGTCTTTCACCTTCTCGAGATCGTAGTGGTCGGTGTCGAGAATCTCTTTGGCCTTCGGAATCTCGATTTCTCCGCCGGAGGTCTTGGACCAGGGCAGCACGGCCAGCCACTCCACGTAATTGCGGGTGAGCGAATAGTCGGCGGCCATGGGAGACATGCGGGAAAGACGGCCCAATTCCTTAAGCGCTTCTTTCTTTACCTCTTCCGGCATGCCCGCGTCGTCGATCTTCTTCTTCAGGTCTTCGACGTCGCGCTGGCCTTCGTCCTGCTCGCCCAGTTCTTTTTGAATGGCCTTCATCTGCTCGCGCAGGTAATACTCGCGCTGCGTCTGCTGCACTCGATCCTGTACTTCACTCTGAATCTTGTTGCGCAGCTGCTGGACCTCGAGTTCCTTAGCCAGGTGCTGATTGATTTTCTCCAGGCGCACCCGGATGTCGATGGTTTCCAGCGTGTCCTGCTTGTCGGGCGTCGAAAGCGAGGGCAGAGACGATGCCACGAAATCCACCAGGCGGCCCGGTTCGTCGATATTCATAGCCACGGTGGAAAGCTCGTCGGAAAGCGTGGGCGATCCGGCAACAATTTGCTGGAACAGAGTCAAAACGTTGCGCTGCAACGCTTCGATTTCAGAAGTGTCCGGGAGCGCGCCTTCGGGAACTGCTGTCACCCGCGCTCGCATGAAGGGGGCTAGCTGGGTGAACTCGCCCAAACGTACGCGCTCCAAGCCTTCCGCGAACACAAAAAGGCTCTGGTTGGGCATTTTGACAACTTTGTGAACCACGGCCGAAGTGCCGAGGGTGTAGAGATCACTGGGTTGCGGATTGTCCACGCGGGCTTCCCGCTGCGCGACGACGATGATGGTCTTGTCTTCGCCGAGCGAATTGATCAGTTGGACCGAACTCTCCCGGCCCACGGTCAGCGGCAGGACGGCATGGGGGAACAGAACTGTGTCCCGCACGGGAAGCACCGGGAGGGCTCGTAGGTCGTTTTTTTCCATATACTTAGGAGCTTGCTCGGAAAGCGGTTGCTGGCTCATTGGCTCTCCTTGAGTGTAAGTCGCTCAACTTTAGATGAAGGCCCGCCGGGAAGGATTCAAACCTCCCGACGTTGCGATTCTATCTCTATATGCCTTTGTTGATTTTTTTTCACGTGCCCAAGGTTCCGGGGCTAACGCGGGTACCTCCCGGTTTGGGAGGGCCTCATCGACCCATGGTTTGAGCCCCTCTCCGGGTACACGAATCCATGATCGGGAATCAAGTACATTCTTGCCGGAACCCGCACTCACATGCTTCGGCAAAGAATCGGCGGCGCCAACGTGCGGACCTCCAGCGAGCGCATTGCACGACGCAGTGCTGCTGAAGAAAGTTGCTGCGCGCTGAAGATGCGGATTCCATGAAAGTCCTCCTGACTCTACAGAACGAACTGGGGAAATAAAGGTTGCCGATTTTCAGGCGGCGGGATAGATCCCCAGAACCTTCACGAAATCGGCAACTTCTTCCAGATGGCGAAGAGCGTTGCGGGCGGGTTCGTCGTCGCCGCGCAGAAAGTCCACGTAGAAGACGTATTCCCATGGGCGCCCGCGCATGGGGCGCGATTCGATTTTACTCAGGCTGATGTCGCGCAGGGCGAACACGCTCAACGACTTGAACAGCGCTCCGGGAACATTCTTCACCTTGAAGGCGATCGAAGTCTTGTTGGCGCGCGGCAGGACAAGGCGCTGCAGCGCGCGGCCCGCAGCGCTTCCCTTGCGTGCACGACCTGCAACTGGCGCTTTGCGGATCAGGAAGAAGCGGGTGAAGTTGCGCTTGTCGTCTTCGATGCTGGCCTGGAGAATCGTGCCCGAGTACTGGCGCGCGGCCTGGCGTCCGGCAATGGCAGCGGCGTCCCGAAGGTTGTTGGCCATCACGTGCTTGACGCTGCCCGCGGTGTCATAGAACGGGACGGGCTCGATCTGAGGATGGCGGCGAAAAAAGTCGCGGCATTGATCGAGAGCCACGGGATGCGAAAGCGTCCGGCGCAAAGAGTTGAGCTTCACTCCCGGTGCAGCGATCAAATTGTGCACGATGCGGAGCAGAAACTCCGCCTGGATGAAGACTTGGCGCGCGACCAGCAGATCGGCGTGCTCGGCCACCGTGCCAGCCAGGGTGTTTTCGATGGGGATGACGGCCGCGCCGACCGATCCGCGCTCGACGCGGTCAAAAACTTCGCCAGATCGAGCACACGGGACGACGGTGCAGCGCGGCAGCATGCGCTCCGCAGCTTCGTGGCTGAAGGAACCGAGTTCGCCCTGGATGGCAACTTTCATTTCGTTTTTTCTGGACAAGGCAAGGTAGCCGGAGAGCGGGTCGTGGGTCAATTTGCCGAGCTTAACCACAAAGGACACGAGGTCCCACGAAGGAAACTACCGAAACCGAAGCTTCGTGGCACTTCGTGTCCTTCGCGGTTCATTTTTTCTCTCTACGATCGCAAAACTGACATTCGAAGAACGCGTCCGTTATATAATTTCGCCCCATCGGTCGATGGTCAACCACGCATGAAAATTGTCTGCTGATGAAAATCGTCCGCCTGGCCATAACTCTTGCCCTTTGTCTCTGCTTTATCGGCTGTGGCGTTCCGGCGGTCGGCCAGATTTCTCACACTCAGAATCCATTAGTGGCCCAATACCTGGTTTCCCCGCCTATGGGATCAGCGGCTGCCGTTGAATTTGGACCGGACGCCAACTATGGCTTCATGACCTCATCCGTATCTGCCACGGCGGCAGCACCCACCGTCCCCATTCTTGTTGCTGGGATGAAGCAGAATTCAACCTACCACATGCGCGCGGTCACGATGCACCCAGACGGGACTAAAGATTTTGATCGTGATCAGGTCTTTACCACCGGAGCAGCCCCAGCCGGCCGCATGCCAGGCATAACTGTCACTGTACCATCGGGAAGCGTCCCGTCCCCTGGTGTGGAACTGGTAGGCCTCAATCCCCCCACGAAGAACCTGGGGAACCCCTTAACGGTTGTGGCGCTGAATCCGGCCGGGGATTTGATTTGGTACTACGACTTTGACTCCGATCTAGGCATTGCGCAGCCCATCAAGCTGCTGCCTAACGGCCATTTTCTGATGGTGCTGTTCGGAGGCACCACTGGACCAGGAGGAACGGTTCGGGAGATCGATCTCACTGGCCAGACCATCCACGAATTTACTGTCGATGACCTCAACCGCTGTCTCAGCGCGGCGGGCTTCAATTTGACCGCCAATGCCATTCACCATGACATCCTTCCTCTGCCCAACGGGCACCTTCTGGTTCTGGCAAACGCCAACCGGAAATTCACCCTGCCGGGCCATCGCTGGAGGACGAAGGTTTTGGGGGATGTGGTCATCGATCTGGATACGAATTACAAACCCGTGTGGGTGTGGTCGTCGTTCGACCACCTCGACGTGAATCGACATCCTATGGGTTTGCCCGATTGGACCCACACCAACGAGATCTCATACTCGCCCGACGATGGCAACCTTGTGCTGTCCATGCGACACCAGTCCTGGCTCGTCAAGATCGACTACGCGAATGGACACGGCACGGGGAACATCGTGTGGAGGCTGGGTTATCAGGGCGATTTCACTCTGCTCAATTCCAGATCGCCCGCGGATTGGTTTTTTGCTCAGCATTTTGCGAGTTTCATCGGTTCCGCGACCACCCGGGACTTCCAGCTTGCTCTATTCGACAACGGAAACAGCCGGGTTCCGGATTCGAGTGCAACCATCTGCGGAGCGACTGCCCCAGATACTTACATCAGGCCGGCAATTCTCAGGGTTCGGGACGCAACTTGCTACAGCAGGCCGGTAGTTTTCGACGTGAACGAAGCCGCCAGAACGGCCAAACTGCTGTGGTCCTACGTCGTTCCCTACTCGTATTGGGGCGGCGTGAACATGGAATTGCCGAATACAGATATGTATTTCGACATTACCAGGCGGTCGGACCTGATCGATCGACCGGTCAATAGTGTGGAACATACCCTGATTGAAGGGCTGGTCCTCGTCAGCCTCGTCATTGTGATTTTCTTCTGGCAGGTCCCGAGTGCGGCCATCCCGATGTTGGCCATCCCGATCGCGTTGATCCTCACCTTTGTTCCGATCCTGGGCGCGATTGCCGTGGCGATAGGCGTCATCATCGACGGAGCGGTTGTGATGGCCGGGCAAACACAGAAGAAACCTGAGCACCAAGATGCGGAAAGCCGCTCAGGTCTCTATCGCCGGGCATTGATCTCAGCCGTGAAGGGAGTCAGCAGACCCAGTTTCTTCGCCCTGGTTGTGATCGCCGTTTCGTTTCTCCCGCCGTTTAACCCGCCCGATACCCAACCCGGAGCGCGGGTGATGGAAGTTACGCGGCAGGAACCTCCGCAGATCATTTGGGAGCTCAACGTAAACGGGCAGGAATCTTATCGGACGATCCATCTCCCCAGCCTGTATCCGGGGGTGCAATGGTGAAGATCGTCGGCGAGCCACCCTGGATTGTGGTACATGTCCAAACATACCTTGGAAGACACTGTGTGCGGGAGGGCGAAAAGATATAATCAAGAGCATGAAACGTGGTCAGATTGTGTTCTTCGTAACCCTTTTCTTTCTGTTGGGAGTTCCGGCCTATGCCTACGGCGATCCGACCGGAGGATCGTTCCTGCAAATCCTGCTTCCCATGCTGGCCGCGCTTTGGGCGTTTTTTCTGATCTTCGCCAGCCGCATTCGGCGCACGGTCGCGGGTTTCGTGCGTAAGTTGTCGGGAACGAAGCCTGATGAGCCGGCTGCGTGAGGACCCGGGACGACAGCAGCAGTCATCCATTAACGGCTGTTGGTGTCATGGCCTGATTACGACACAATCTGCATCCACTTGCTCGCCCGGTCTGTCTCGTCCGCGTGGATCACTTCCGGTTTCCGTAAACCACCCGAAACGGCAGCACGCGCCAGACCAGTTGACTGATGTGGTAAACTGCCGCGCGGCAAACGTTCGGGAGGGAGTAGGTGAAAGCGCCAATCCTTTATCGAATCTCTTCTGTTCTTCTGCTGGTTTTTGCCGCCGGACATACGTTTGGGTTTCGCCAGAATAATCCGGAATGGGGGGCGGAGGCGGTTCTTGGGTTAATGCGTTCCGTCCACTTCGACGCGCAAGGGTTTACCCGGACTTATTGGGACTTCTTCAGCGCGTTCGGACTTTTTTTCTCCGTGTTTCTTTTCTTCGCGGCGGTATTAGCGTGGCTGCTGGGCGGACTTCCAGCAGAGACTTTGGCGCGCGTGCACAGCATTGCGTGGGCGCTCGCCGTTTGCTTCGCAGCAATCACAGCATTGAGCTGGAGATACGCCTTCACCACCCCCCTCGTTTTCTCAATCCTGATAACAGTGTGTTTGACTGCGGCGGCGTGGCTCTCCGCAAAGACAAGCTGAGCTTTAGTTGCGAAGGCGACAGGTCCGGTCTTGGGCCGGTGGTCGGCAAACTTCCCTGATCGGTATGAGAGGGTTTGCCCGTAACTCGGGAGAAATCGACAAGGTAGAAGGCTGGGCACGTTGGATAGCAAAACCATGGCGAGGTCTGGACGCCGCTCGTTACAGCATCTTGCGACCTTTCGCTTGTCTCTTGGGTGCCTTTGCCTGTTTCGAGGATTTTGTTGCCATCTTGGGCACCGATCTTGATGCTCGCCGTTCCCCTGGTACTTTCCCGATTCTAGGATCCCCTGCCAGGACAAGATCGCAGGCGTGCAGCGCTGCTTCCTCGAAATCCTGCGCATCGGCTGGAAGAACCTGCCAGCCCGTCACCTTCTTCCCCAACACT
>Ga0209517_10000510_pt1 | contig 65994 bp, 60 predicted proteins | sample PeaSoiMetSII2010_FD_187695 | JGI IMG/M metagenome (GOLD analysis project Ga0209517, IMG submission 187695) | Peat soil microbial communities from Weissenstadt, Germany - SII-2010 (SPAdes) (version 2) | ecosystem: Environmental > Terrestrial > Soil > Wetlands > Peat | place: Germany... | reverse complement strand
ACAAGAAGTAACACGAAAGAATTGCCACGGATTCTCGCGGATGGGCACGGATCAAGACAATCCGTGAAAATCCGTGTGATCCGTGGCTGTTTTTGGGGGAGGGGAGAAGTGGATTTTCAGGTCAATGGGGAAACGTATTTCTTGAGCCTCTCCGACGATGAGGCGCGGTGGCTCGTTTTTGTGGAGAGCGCCACGGGAACGCGGCCCGTCCCCGTCTATGTGGACGGAGCGGAGTCCGAGGATTTGAAGCTGGTTATAGAAGATAAAGAGAGGCGGAAAATCCTGAATTAAACTCGCATCGTCCGTGATTCGATTTAAGATTGCGCTCAATGCCAACTACCACCAAGAAGGACTATTACGAAATTCTCGGCGTGAAGAAAAGCGCCTCGGCCGAGGACATCCGCAAGGCGTTCCGCAAGCTGGCGCGAAAATACCATCCCGACGTCAATCCCGGCGACAAGTCGGCGGAGGAGAAGTTCAAGGTCCTCTCCGAGGCCAATGAAGTTCTCAGCGATCCCAAGAAACGCAAAATCTACGACCAGGTCGGGTTCTACTCCGACAATATTGATCCGGCAACGGCCGAGGCTTACGCGCGCGCCGGCGGTCAGGCGGGCGCGGGCGTTCCGGGAGGATTTCCCGGCGGCGGCTTTCCGGGTGGGGGCGGCGCCGGAGCCGGCGGGCAGGGCGTTCCCTTCGACTTCGGCGGCTTCGATTTTTCCGACCTGATGGACAATGCCGGCCGCGCGCGCAAGACCGGCGGGGGCGGCGGCTTCCGCGACATCTTCTCCGGGATTTTCGGGGGCGGGCGCGGCGCGGCGGCCGAAGAAGGCCCCGAACCGGGGAGTGACCTCGAATATCAGGTCAATGTGCCTTTCTGGACCGCAATCCGGGGTGGGGTCATGCGGCTGAACATTTCGCGGCACGACATCTGCTCCCATTGCCACGGGCAGGGATTTCTTGAGTCCCCGGGCAAATGTCCCGAATGCAACGGGACCGGTCAGATCACGCAAACCGGCGGCCGGATGAAGTTCAACGTGCAATGCCCTCGCTGTCACGGTACGGGCAAGAATCTGGCGACCTGTCCCACCTGCCACGGCGAAGGAACAGTCACGAAGACCGAACCGCTCGAGGTGCGCATCAAGGCCGGGACGCGCGACGGGCAGCGCATTCGCGTTCCCGGCAAGGGCAATGCCGGAGCGCACGGCGGGTCGGCGGGCGACCTTTACGCCATCATCCGCACCGGAGACCATCCGCTCTTCCGCCGCGACGGGGATGACATCTACCTCACCGTACCGGTGAACGCGAGCGAAGCGGCGCTGGGTGCCAAGATTGAGGTGCCCACCATTGACGGCCGGGCGCTGCTGAAGATTCCTCCCGGGACGCAGTCGGGGCAGAAACTGCGGCTGCGCGAAAAGGGCGTGCCCTCAGCCACGAAAGACGGCGTGCGCGGCGATGAGATCGTCGAGATCACGGTGACCGTCCCCATGCCGCGCGACGAGCGCACCAAAGAACTGCTGCGGGAACTGGCCAAGCTGAATCCGGAAGACCCGCGTGCGGAACTGTGGAGCAAAGTCTGATGCCCGGTCAAGGCCGACCCGGAGATCCGCTGTGGACGGCGATCGGTTTCCTCATCGGCGTAATTCCCGGAGTCGTCTTTCATCAGGTAGGACTTGGGCTATGTCTGGGCCTCGTGCTAGGCGGCGCTTTCGGGCTCATTCGAGAGGACCTCAAGCGCGGTTATCGCCGGCCTGCCAACCCGCTGTGGTTTGTGATCGGCCTGACGATCGGCCTTGCCAGCGGCGTCTGCCTGCACTACCTCGGGCTCAGTTGGCGGATGGGCATTGGCCTGGGGCTGGCGCTCGGGCTGGTTCTTGGCGCTGTTGCCGGAACGATTCGAGCTGACCGGCGCAGAGCTCAGGAGCGGGAGAGTCTGAGGTTTCGCTGAACGGTTATGGGATCCAAGTAGGGCTCGGCATTTCAGCCGAGCCCCCTTTTTTGGCTACTTCTTCATGCTGGGATCGTCCGCCGGATTGATGTAGTTGAACTGCGCCGGCGACATGCCGTGGATCTGGACCACGGTTTCCCCAGAAGCCGCCGCGTAATGGTGCATGGTCGGATCGAGGTAGGCGAAGCTGCCTGTCCCGAAGCTCATCATCTTGCTGGCGTCGAACTGATCTCCCATGCCCACTTTGAGAGTGCCGGAAAGCACCGTTACGTTCTCCCGGTGAGGATGGGTGTGGGGCGCGATCTTGTAACCGTCGGGCATTTTCAGGCGGATGGTGAAGTCGCCGGTGGCAGCCATCGGGTCGCCTTCGAGCACGGCGAGTTGCGCACCGGCCGGAATAAACGGCGGCGCCGGGCCCCACTTCACCTGATCGGGCGTGAACGCGTTTTGCGCTTGCGACGGCTGTGCCGCGACTAGCGCAAAGGCGGATAGAACAACAGCGAGAAACTGCAGTTTCATAGAACCCCTCCAAACTGCGCTGCATGATAAACAACTTCCAGGCGCCTCAGCAAGAGAAAATCCCTCCTCGCCAGAACCTCGTCGGCGCTCAGTAGTCGCAGTTCGGGATTCATTACCTTCGTGCCAGAACGCCCGCTTACAAAAATTTGCAAAAAAACTCAAAAAAATCTTGCATCTGTGGAAAATTGCCGTAATCTCTAACTGCGAACTAACTTCGCCGAAATGCCCGGGAAATCGCAGGATTCCGGGAGCCGCGAGCAGCAGGCAGTTCAAGGGAGACGCGGTGGTGAGAGTGAGTCGCTCGAGGAGGAAGCCATAGAAATTGGCAACAGCTAGCGCCCCGCGTCAACAATCCGAAAATCCCCAGCCTCTCGCCGCTGTCCCCAACCGGAACCCAATCGTCAACAAACGATTCGTCCGCCTCACGCTCTGGCCTTTGGTCGCCGCCACCTTCTTTATGGTGTCGGGCGGAACCTATGGCACCGAAGAGATCGTGCACGGCGCCGGCTACGGACGCGCGATCCTGATTCTGCTCATTACGCCGCTGCTCTGGAGCCTGCCTACGGCTTTCATGATCGGCGAGCTTTCCAGCGCGCTGCCCTTCGAAGGCGGTTACTACGCCTGGGTGCGCCGCGCCATGGGCAATTTCTGGGGATTTCAGGAAGCCTGGCTCTCGCTGGTCGCGTCCATTTTCGACATGGCCATCTATCCCACTCTGTTCGTGGCCTACCTGACCCGCATGTTTCCGTGGTTTCAGGAGAACAATCGCGGATGGTGGGTGGCGCTGTTCGTGGTAATCGCGTGCGCCCTCCTCAACATTGCCGGGGTGAAGGTGGTCTCTCTCACCTCGCTGTGGCTGTTCCTGGCTCTGTCCGCGCCGTTTGCGGCGATCGTTGTACTCGCGCCGTTCAAGCTGGGCGCACTGGCCAACGCGGTGACCAAGCCGACCACCTCGACCGTGGACATTCTGGGCGGGCTGCTCATCTGCATGTGGAACTACATGGGATGGGACAACGCCTCGACCATTGCGACCGAAGTCGAACGCCCGCAGCGGACTTATCCGCGGGCCATGCTGGTCGCGGTGGTAATCGTGGCTTTGAGCTACGTGCTGCCCTTCGCGGCGATGTGGATGACCGGCCTGAAGCCGACGGCCTGGGAAACGGGCTCGTGGGCCGATATCGCCGGCCTGATCGGCGGACCGCTGCTGCGTGTCGGCGTGGTGCTGGGCGGCATGATCAGCGCCTTCGGCATGTTCAACGCACTGGTGATGAGCTACTCGCGCCTGCCTCTGGCGATGGCGCAGGACGGTATGTTGCCCAGCATCTTCGGCAAGCTGCACAAGAAGTCGCGGGCTCCGTGGGTCGCCGTCATCGCGCTGGCCATCGGATGGGCGATGTGCCTGGGCTTGGGTTTTGCCCGGCTGGTCACGCTCGACATCCTTCTCTATGGCTTCAGCCTGCTGCTGGAGTTCGTGGCACTGGCCGTCCTTCGCTTCCGCGAGCCCGAACTGGCGCGTCCATTCCGCGTACCGGGCGGGCTGTTTGGAGCGATCGCCATCGGCATTCCTCCCATGTTACTGCTGGGCTTTTCGGTGGTCCGCAGCGAGCATGAGCAGATCTGGAACATGAGTTCGTTCGCCTTCGGGATGATCCTGATCGCGGCGGGCTTCGTGGTGTACTTCGTCAATCACGCGCTGAAGCCGGCAGGATGGACGATTCCGCCGGAAAGCAAGACACAGCCCGCAGCCTAAGAACCTTTGGCCACGGATTTCCACGGATCAACACGGATCATGAATCCGTGAAAATCCGTGGTGATCCGTGGCCATTCTGTTTCTGCTATAAATGAGGCGCGATGACCAAACGCAAATCCAAAGGCGCCTACATGATCTCGGCCGTCGCCGAGATGTATGGCATCCATCCGCAGACGTTGCGCCTCTATGAGCGCGAAGGCCTGCTCAAGCCTTCACGCACCGAAGGCAATACCCGCCTCTACACCGACGAAGACCTGCAGCGGCTGGAATTCATCCTCTCCCTGGCGCGCGATTTGGGCGTGAACATCGCCGGCATGGCCATCATCCTGCAAATGCGCGAGCGCATGGAGGAGATGCAGCGCCAGATTCAGGAGTTCGTGCAGTACATCCAGCAGGAAGTGCTCGCCCGCGCCAACGCGGCGGCGGACCCGTCGAAGGGCGCGATCGTGCCGGTGCGTAGGCCGATGGTGGCCCCGACGGTACAGCCGGCACGGAAGAAGTGAGTGCTCGCAACCGGTTGCGGGCCTGTTGTTCTTCGAGCTTTCCACCACAAATAGGAATCCGGCCTGCCCGCGTTTAGAGCGGCCCTACCGGGCCAAGTCCCCGCTGTTTGCGTTGACACAAGCTCGTTTGGGACGTTAGACTTAACAGTTTTCATAGCCCTCATTATTCGGTCTGTAGCCGCACATCCATGGATCAAACACTTCATCAACTAGGCGGATTACTGCTCGGAGCCGTGCCGACAGTGATCCTGGTCGCTCTGCTCTACGCGCTCTATACCGCGATTGTGCACAAGCCTATGCGGCGCGTGCTGGAGGAGCGGCGCAGCAAGACCGAAGGCGCGGTGGCAAAATCGCGGGCCGACATTGCCGCGGCCGAAGCGCGCACCTCTGAGTACGAACAGCGGCTGCGCGAGGCACGCGGCACGGTCTTTCGCGCACAGGAAGCGCGCCGGCAGGCCGCGCTGCAAGCTCGCACCAACGCCGTGAATGAGGCCCGCGGCAAGGCCCAGGCTCAGGTCGCGACGGCCAAAAAGGATATCGAGGCCGACCGCGCTGCAGCGCAGGCGAATCTGCAGGGCGAAGTGGCGGCGCTGGCGCAGGAAATCGTCCGGCGGGTGCTGCAGCCGGCGGGAGCGGGACGCTAAGTTGATGACCTCAACGGGAAAAATCTTCCGGACATGCTTGCTGGCGATCCTCATGATCGTCTGCGTTGGCCTTGTGTCTGCCCGCGCCCAGCAGCCAAGTGACCCTGCTCAGCAATCCGTGAGCGCTGGCCAGGAAAGGACGCAACCGAGCCGCGAAGCCGGCGAGAAGAAGGCAGAGGAAGAAAAAGATGAGACGGAGGAGTTCAAGCAGTCCGCTTCCGTCCGACTGATCTCGAAGTGGACGGGACTGAATCTGCAACAGTCCTACTGGCTGAGCGTGCTGCTGAATTTTGTGGTGATCGCCGCGGTCATCGTGTGGGCCGCGCGCAAGTACATGCCGGGAATATTTCGTGCCCGCACCGCAGCCATCCAGAAGGCGATGCAGGAAGCGCAGAAAGCCAGCGAAGAAGCGCGCCGCAGGCTGGCCGAGATTGAATCGCGCCTGATGAAGCTGGATGTTGAGATTGGCATGATGCGCAACGCCGCCGAGACCGAAGCAGCCGCGGAGGAAGCCCGCATCCAGGCCGCCGCGCAGGAAGATGGGCGGAAGATTGTCGCCGCCGCCGGGCAGGAGATCGCGGCCGCCGCCAAAGCCGCCCGTCGCCAGTTGACGGCACACGCGGCCGATCTGGCAGTCGCGCTGGCGCAAAAACAGATTCGCGTGGACGCCGCCACCGATCAAGCTCTGGTGCGCAATTTTTCTGGACAATTGGGCACAGCCTCGGACAATCCTGAGTCCGGCAGCCGAAGAAAGGACGGGAACTAGACCGTGGCTTCCGTCGCCAGCACCTACGCCCGGGCCTTCGCCGATGTGGTTCTCAGTGCGCGTCTCGATGCGAATCGTGCGATTGGCGGATTGCGCGGCATCGCGGAGAATTTTGCCGGCAGCGCCGATCTCCGCCGGGTGTGGGAGAATCCCGCGGTTCCCGCCGATCAGAAGCGCAAGCTGCTGGACGCGATCGCGCAGCGGGAAGGCATTGACAAGCAGGTGCGCAACCTGGTGGCCGTGCTCATTGATCACCGGCGCGTGCAGTTCCTGCCGCGAATCGTTGAACAACTGGAGAAGGAATTGAATGCGCGGCTGGGATTTGCCGAGGCGCAAATCTGCAGCGCCCGGGAACTCGGCGATCCGGAAAAGCGCGCGCTCGAAGCGCAAATCGAGAAAGTTACCGGCAAGAAGGTCCGCGCCCAGTACGGCCTGGATGCGTCGCTGCTGGGCGGCGCGCTGGTCCGCGTGGGCAGCACCATTTACGACGGTTCGGTGAAGGGGCAGTTGGAGAAGATTCGAGAGGCTATCAGCTCTTAGCTTTTGGCTCATGGCTTTTGGCTTGAACCGTTCAGGCAAGCCAGAGTCAGCAGCCGACACAAGGACAAGCTAAGAGCCAAGAGCAGATTCTATGGCACAAATCAAAGCAGACGAAATCACCAAGCTGATCCGCGAGCAGATCGAGAACTACGAAACCAAGATCTCCGTGGACGAGACGGGCACCGTCATCACCCTGGGCGATGGCATCGCGCGCGTGTATGGACTCGACAAAGTCATGGCCGGCGAACTGCTGGCCTTCCCGCACGGCGTGGCCGGCATCGCCATGAACCTGGAAGAAGACCAGGTGGGCGTGGTGCTGCTCGGCGAATACACCGAGATCAAGGAAGGCGACGAGGTGAAGCGCACCGGCCGCATCATGAGCGTGCCCGTGGGCGACGCCATGATCGGGCGCGTGGTCAACTCGCTCGGCCAGCCCATTGACGACAAGGGTCCGATCTCGACCGACAAGTTCATCGCACTGGAGCGCATCGCGCCCGGCGTCATTGACCGGCAGCCGGTGCGCGAGCCCATGGCCACCGGCCTCAAGGCCATTGACAGCATGATTCCGATTGGCCGCGGCCAGCGCGAGCTGATCATCGGCGACCGCCAGACCGGCAAGACCGCGGTTGCGCTCGACACCATCATCAACAGCAAGGGGAACGATCTGATCTGCATTTACAATGCGATCGGGCAGAAGCGTTCGTCCATTGCACAGGTGGTAAAGATTCTCGAAGACGCCGGCGCGATGGAATACACCATCGTCGTGGCGGCGTCGGCATCGGAGCCCGCGCCCATGCAGTACATCTCGCCCTACGCGGCCTGCGCCATGGGCGAGTACTTCCGCGACAGCAAGCGGCATGCGCTGGTGATCTACGACGATTTGTCGAAGCACGCGGCGTCGTACCGCGAAATCTCGTTGCTGCTGCGGCGGCCGCCGGGACGCGAAGCCTATCCCGGAGACGTTTTCTATCTCCACTCGCGGCTGCTGGAGCGCGCCTCCAAACTCAGCGACAAGATGGGCGGCGGATCGCTCACCGCCCTGCCGATTATCGAAACCCAGGCCGGCGACGTTTCGGCCTACATTCCGACCAACGTGATTTCGATTACCGACGGCCAGATTTATCTGGAAACAGATTTGTTTAACCAGGGTGTACGTCCTGCAGTTAACGTAGGTTTATCGGTGAGCCGCGTGGGCGGCAGCGCGCAGATCAAAGCCATGCGGCAAGTCGCGGGCACGCTGAAACTGGAACTGGCGCAGTATCGTGAACTGGCGGCGTTTGCGCAGTTCGGCAGCGATCTCGACAAAGCCACGCAGGCGCAGTTGAATCGCGGGCAAAGGCTGGTGGAACTGCTCAAGCAGAATCAGTTTTCGCCGCTGCCCTTCTCCAAGCAGATTCTGATCATCATGGCGGGCACAGCAGGATTCCTTGATGACCTGCCGGTGGCGCAAGTTCGTGAGTTCGAGGCGGAACTTTATAAGTACGTGGAGTCAACCAATCCCGGCCTGCTGCGCGCCATCATGGAGAAAAAGATTCTCGATGACACGCTGAAGGGCGAATTGCAGAGCATCATCAAGGAAGCGAAGCAGCAGTTCGTAGCCGCCCGCGAAGCAGTAGCGAAATAATCCGTAGAGACGTAGCTTGCTACGTCTCCTGCGTGCAGCACCTGTGGTAAGTGCGAGACGTAACAAGTTACGTCTCTACGACATGGCAAACATTCTCGACATCCGTCGCCGTATCCGCAGCGTGATCAACACGCGGCAGATCACCAAGGCTATGAAGATGGTCTCGGCGGCCAAACTGCGCCGCGCGCAGGAGCGGGCGCTGGCAGCCCGTCCCTACGCGCACATGCTGACCAACGTTCTGAAGTCTCTGGTGTCGCGTGCCGAAATTTATGATCCCGAGACCGGCTTGCCGAAGCATCCTCTACTCGCGCAGCGCGAAGAGAAGAACATTCTGCTGATTGTGGTCACCGGCGACAAGGGACTGGCCGGGGCGTTCAACGCCAACATCACCAAGGCAGCCCTGCGGTTTCTGGAATCGAAAGCGGGCAAGAACATTGACGTGGAAGCGATTGGCCGCAAGGGGCGCGACTTCTTGCGGCGCCGCTATCCCGCGGCCACAGTGCAGACGCGGAGTCTGGCAGAACTCGCGGAATCCATCGAGGCCCAGCCGGAAGCCGCGGAACGGTCTGGAGCCACGCAAGTCACCGGCGAGCACGTCGGCATTCTCGGCAAAGTGGAATTCGCGCAGGCGGCGGCGCTGGCTGAGAGTGTGATCGCGCGCTACCAGCGCGAGGAAATTGACGCGGTTTACATAGTATTCAACGAATTCAAGTCAGTGATCTCGCAGCGGCTCATTGTGGAGCAGGTTCTTCCCATCGAGCAGATCGGCGAGCAGGCGGTGCGCCTGGTCGAAGAGCCGACGGAAGCAGAAAAGAAACGAGCCAAAGAGGCCGCGATAAGCGCTGGCGTGGGCCTGCGGGGCACGGAAGGCGCGGGGGAAGCGGCCTCACAATTCGGCGCCGCCCAGGTGGATTACATCTACGAGCAAGCGCCGGAAGACTTATTCCGCGCGCTGCTGCCGAAATATGTGAGCATTCAGATCTTCCGCTCGCTGCTGGAGTCGGTAGCCGCCGAGCACGCGGCCCGCATGACCGCGATGGATTCGGCCACCAGCAACGCGACCGACATGATCGATTCGCTGACCCTGATCATGAACCGCGCCCGCCAGGCGAAGATCACGAAAGAGATCATCGAAATCGTCAGCGGCGCGGCGGCGATGTAGTTCGTAGAGACGTTGCTTGCAACGTCTTCTGTGCGCGGGAAGGAGAGACGTAACAAGTTACGTCTCTACGAGAAGACTATGGCTGAAAACGTAGGACATGTCATTCAAATCGCGGGGCCGGCGGTGGACGTGCAGTTTGCCGATGGCACGCTGCCCCCGATCTACCAGGCCGTGAAAGTTGTGAGCGACGGCTTCACCGTTCCTTCCCCGATCAACGTCATCCTCGAGGTGCAGCAGCACCTGGGCGAGGGGCGCGTGCGCTGCGTGGCCATGCAGCCAACCGACGGCATGGTGCGCGGTATGAAAGCCATTGACCAGGGCGGGCCGATTTCCGTACCGGTGGGCCGGGGCACGCTGGGCCGCGTGATGAACGTGATCGGCGAACCGGTGGACCAATTGGGCCCAATCGAGTACACCGAGCGCATGCCGATTCACCGCCTGGCGCCTGCCTTCGATGAGCAGGCCACCACCGCCGAGATGTTTGAGACCGGCGTCAAGGTCGTGGACCTGATCCAGCCCTTCCTGAAGGGCGGCAAGATCGGCTTGTTCGGCGGCGCGGGCGTGGGCAAGACCGTCGTCATCATGGAGCTCATCAACAACGTCGCCAAGAACCACGGCGGCTTTTCCGTATTTGCCGGCGTCGGCGAGCGCACCCGCGAGGGCAACGACCTGTGGCTGGAAATGTCGGAGTCGGGTGTGATCAAGCCCGGCAAGCCGGCCGAGTCCAAGGCCGCGCTCATCTACGGCCAGATGACCGAGCCTCCCGGCGCGCGCCTGCGCGTGGCGCTGACCGGGCTAACGGTCGCGGAATATTTTCGCGATGCCGAAGGCGCCGACACGCTGCTCTTCATTGACAACATTTTCCGTTTCACGCAGGCGGGCTCGGAAGTGTCGGCGCTGCTCGGCCGCATGCCCAGCGCGGTAGGCTATCAGCCGAACCTGGCCACGGAGATGGGCGAACTGCAGGAGCGCATCACATCCACGAAGAAGGGCTCGGTCACTTCGGTGCAGGCGATTTACGTTCCTGCCGACGACTTGACCGACCCGGCGCCGGCCACCACGTTCGCTCACCTCGACGCGACCACCGTGCTTTCGCGCGCGTTGACCGAGATTGGAATTTATCCCGCGGTCGATCCGCTGGCTTCGACCTCGCGCATTCTCGATCCGCGCATCGTCGGCCAGGAACATTACGACGTGGCGCAGATGGTGAAGAAAACGCTGCAGACTTACAAGGACCTGCAGGACATCATCGCCATTCTCGGCATTGACGAGTTGAGCGAAGACCAGAAACTCACCGTGGCCCGCGCCCGCAAGATTCAGCGCTTCCTGTCGCAGCCGTTCCACGTCGCCGAGCAGTTCACGGGCGCCGCCGGACGCTACGTCAAGATCGCCGACACGGTAAAGGGTTTCAAGTCCATCGTGGAAGGCAAGTACGACGACATCCCCGAACAGGCGTTCTACATGAAAGGCCCGATCGAGGAAGTTCTGGAAGCAGCAGAAAAGATGAAAGCGGCAGCGTAGAGACGTTGCTTGCAACGTCTCTGCCGACAGAGGCAGGTCTGCATGTGGCGAGAGAGACGTAGCAAGCTACGTCTCTACGAATCAGGCGGGAATGACTGACACTTTCCAACTCGAGATCGTCACGCCGGAAAAGAAAGTAGTGGAGACGGCGGCGGCGGAAATGCAGATTCCCGGCAAGAACGGGTATCTGGGCATTCTGCCTGGGCACGCGCCGCTGATCACCGAACTGGCGGTCGGGGAAATCACCTACCGCGAAGGCGCCGCCGAGCAGCGCCTGGCCGTGGCCTGGGGATTCGCCGAAGTGCTGCCGAATAAAGTGACGATTCTGGCCGAGACAGCGGAACGCCCCTCAGAAATTGACGTGGACCGCGCCAGGAAAGCCAAAGAACGCGCCGAGCAGCGCCTGACCAGCGGCGACACCACAGTGGACGTCGAGCGCGCGCTCGATGCCCTGCACCGTGCCGAAGCGCGCCTGGACGTTGCCGGAAAGAACAAGTAGCACCTTCCAACCAATATCTTCCTACGGGACGTTGACCTGATCCCGGTTCTCCGCCGGCACGTACTTCACCGCCGCCGTGCGCTCCAGTTTGTCCCACGCAAACTTGCGGCCTTCCAGCGCGCGCTTCAGCGTCCTGAATAGCACGATCGAAAATAGCTGACGATACGCGAAGCGCTGCAGCCAGACCTGGCTGAGCAGCCAGACGTCCTCTTTGTCGTCGGGCCGGCGGCGCTCGAGGGCGAAGGCAATGGCTGACGCGAAGAAATCAATTACCAGGAAGGCAAAGAAGAAGAGCACGAGTTTGTGGAAGCTGGCGGGATCGGTCGAATCCGGATGGAAATGTTTTTGGATGAAGTACCAGATCGTACCCACGGCAAACATGATGTCAATGAGCGGCGACACCAGCGGCAGCAGAATCTGGAAGATCACAATATTGGGCAGGGCCACCCATCCCAGCGCGCCCTTGCGGGCGAACACTCCGCGATGCTTGTACACGGCCTGCAGAATGCCGAACGACCATCGGAAACGCTGTCGCATCAACGCATTCGCATTGGTGGGAGCCTCGGTGTAGGCGAGCGCCATGTCTTCATATTCCACGCGATATCCGCGGCGTAGCAGCGCCATGGTGAGATCGGCGTCCTCGGCGACAGTGTCAATGTGATAGCCCCCCGCTTCACACACGGCGGAAACGCGCCAGGCGCCAATTGCTCCCGGCACAACGCTGACCGCGCCCAGAACGTCGAGGGCGCGCCGTTCGAAGTTCTGGCTGGTGATGTATTCGAGAGCCTGCCAGCGCGTCCAGAGATTCACCCGGTTCCCCACCTTGGCGTTGCCCGCGATGGCGCCGACTTTGGGATTGATGAAATGCGGCACCAGGCGTGAAATCGCGTCCCCGGCGATGATGGTGTCGGCGTCAATGCCCACAAAAAGTTCTGCGTCCCCGATATGCTCGATGCCGTAGTTGAGCGCCTCGGCCTTGCCGGAATTCGGCTTGCCCAGGATCAGCACCTTCCCCGAGGCCGCCTCAGCGGCAAACGCGTTGCGCGCGACTTCGAGCGTGCGGTCCTTGGAGCCGTCGTCAATCACGATGACGCGCAGATTTGGATAGTTGGAGTTCAGCGCCGCGCGCACCGTGCGCTCGATAACTTTTTCTTCGTTATAGGCAGGGATCAGCACCGCAACTTTCGGCCGGTAGGAAGCGATCTCGGCAGGCTTGCCGAAAATTTTCTCATGCACGCGGTCATAGACCGCCGCCGCTCCGATGAAGATCAGCCGCCCGGTCATCAGCAGGTCGCCCACCAGAAAAATCCAGGTGATGCCCATAACGCCGGCGTCGAAAAGCCAGAATCCCAGGCTGTCCAAGCGCGCGGCCCAAAGCTCTCCGGCGGGCAGCGGCGCCATCACATCCGCCTTGCTCTTGCCCAGCAGTTCGTAAACCGGCGCGATCTCGTAACCGCGGGCGCGCACGCCGTCAATGATCATGGGTAAGGCGCGCACCGTCTCGGCGCGATTGCCGCCGCCATCGTGCAGCAGCACAATGTTGCCGCAACGCAGATCCTCCACCCGGCACGGCGGCAAGTGCGCCAGCACGTACGATGCGATCTGCTCGGCGGAGCGCCGGGGATTCTCGCTCCAGTCATTGGGATCGATCCGGTTCCCCACGGTGATGTAGCCCATCTCTTGTGGGATTTCGAGCGGGCGTACCTGGTCCGATGTATCAGGTTCTTCGTCTATGGCGTAAGGCGGCCGCATCAGGAGGGAGCGCACCCCCATCAGGCTGCCAAACAGCCGTTCGGTCAGGTTCAGCTCGACCTTCATTTGGGCCGTCGAGATGTTGCTCACGTCGGGATGCGTGAAGGTATGGTTCCCGATGATGTGGCCTTCCTCATAAATCCTCTTGGCGATGCCAAAAAACTTATCGGTCTGGATACCAATGAGGAAGAAAGTAGCGGAAGCGTGCTTGTCCTTCAGAACGTCGAGAATCTTGGGCGTCCACTCCGGGTCCGGGCCATCGTCAAACGTGAGGGCGACTTTGTTCGGACTATACCCATAGCGGCCGACGCGGTAGGGCTCGGGCAACGACTGGAAAACCTCGTCGGTGATCAGCCGCGTGTTCGGATCAGTGGTCAAATCGCGGGTGCCATGGGCCGGCTTGTCTTCGATGCGCAGGATTTCTCCCTGGCCTTCCATGTCCACGGAGGCGCCGGGCGGCACGTCGCGCAGTTTATCGGTGGCGCCGCCGTCGCCGGGCACGTCCCAAACCCGCCACAGCGAGCGGTCTTCGCCGCCGAGTCGCCAGAGGGCGAAAGTCTGAATGCCCAGCGTCTGCGCCGCCCGCATGTGATTCAGCGCCGTCACCGCATCGAGAAACCAGATATCGTGCCGAAAGTTGCGCTCGTCCAGATAGCTGAAATGAGGATTCAGCGCATCATCATCGAACGTCACGTCTTCGTCGGAATCGCGCGCCGCCAGCCACGCGTCCTGCACGGTGACCGTCGAGTCATGCTCCCCCGGCGGCAGGTTCCCCTTCTTTGGCTTGAGCACCCAGTCGTAGCCGTAGTTGGCGATCGCGCAGATGATTTTTTCCTGTGGGATGACGCTCTTGGCAAACGTCAGGTTCTGCACGAACCAGTCCTGTGAGGCCACCGGGCCGGACGTCGCGCCGGGATAGTGCTCGTCGTAGTTCATAAGAACGACGCCGTCGGCGGCGGCCGCGACCGCGGCGTAATCGTACTCACTGTTGTGCGGCGGCACGGCGACGTAGAGCTTCATGCCGCGCGTGTGCAGGTCGGCGGACAATTCGTTCAGCAGCGCCTTGTACCCGGGCTGGCCTTTGGCCGGGAAGGTTTCAAAGTCCACCATCAGGCCGTGGTAGCGTCCGGACGCCAGAAATTGTCCAACCTGCTGCCGGAAAAGCGCTCGCGCGTCAGGATCGTTCAGGAAATTCACGATTTCTCCGACCCATTGGCTGCCGTCGAAGTTGTTGACCATGGGGAATACTTCCATGCTGGCGTCTTCCGCCTTGAGCAAGGGCATGACACGGTCATCCACGGAGCGCACGGTGCTTGCCTGCACCACGTCAAAAAACTTGTTGGTCTGGTCGTCCACGCCCTGCAGGCGGCCGTCGGCCGTCAGCACATGCAGCCAGTCGGGATACAGAAGGTCAATCTGGCGGGCGTAGTCGCGCAACGAAGAAAAACTTGCGGCGTCCCAGGGCACGTAGAAGGCGGCCCGAATTCCTTCTTCCTCATTCAGTTTCACCTGCGAAGCCGCTACTTTGGATTTGCGATGGGAATGCGCGGCGGCTTTCTTCTGACGGTCGCGCGCCTTGTCTTTTTCATTCTCCTTGAGCGCCTTGAAGGCGCGTTTCTGGGGCGAAAAAAGAAGTTCCGGCAGGGGCTCATTCCGCAGCGCGCTGTAGACGAAGAAGATGATCAGCGCGGAAACTACGACCGCGACCACGTCGAACAGGCGCCGCAGCCGTTTCCAGCGGGCGCGTCGCGGATCATAGAAGACAGGGCCTGCCATGGAGGATGGTGCCTTTATGGTAAGCCGCGCAAGGCACACGGTCAATTCTCAGGCGGCAGATTACAGGCGGGTTGGCGCCCCTGAGTCGGTCACCGCGCCGTAGCCGCAGGACAGCCTTAAACGCGCTATATTCGCAGGGTGCGGGAACTTGTAGGGAAGAAGGCGCGGTTCTTTTTCGCCGCCAGCCTGGCGGCGCTGGCCCTGCGCCTGCTGTTTGTCCTGCGTTTTCCCGGCATTGTGGACGATTCCCGGCTCTACGCCAACATCGCGGAAAACTGGCTGCGGCACGGCGTTTACGGCATCACGAACTCGGGCGTGATCACGCCGACCCTGTCGCGCCTGCCCGGATACCCTGCCTTCCTCGCCGTGATTTTCTTCCTGTTCGGGGTCGAGAATTTTCGCGCCGTTCTACTCGTGCAGTCGCTGGTAGACCTGGCGACATGTTTCCTGATCGCCGACCTGGCGCGGCGGTGCTTTTCGGAACGGGCAGCGCAGGCGGCGTTTCTGCTGGCAGCTTTCTGCCCGTTTCTGGCCAACTATGCGGCGACGGCTCTGACCGAAACTCTGGAGATTTTCTTCACCTCGCTCGCGCTGGATCTGGCGCTGCGCAGCCTGGCCGCAGGCAACGGCGATCTCCGCAAGAGAAAAGGACATCTGGTCTGGCTGGGCTGCGGACTCTCCATCGGAGCAGCCATCCTGCTGCGGCCCGACGGCGGAATCCTCTTCGCGGCCGTGGCCGGTTATCTGCTGTTCTTGCTTCTGCGCCAGGTCTGGGACAAGAACAGCGCACCCCGCACATCGCGATCCATGGTGTGGGCGATCGCGCTGATCGCCGCCGGCGTCGCCACTCCCCTGGTCCCGTGGACGCTGCGCAATCTGCACACCCTGCATCGTTTCGAGCCTCTCGCTCCACGCTATGCTAACGATTCCGACGAGCCGATCATGCCCGGCTTCAATCGCTGGGTGAAGACCTGGACCGCCGATTATGTCTCCGTGCAGGAAATCTACTGGAACGTCCCCGGCGAACAAATTGACGTCGCGCGCCTGCCGGCCCGGGCCTTTGACTCCGAGCAGCAGCGAAGACTCACCAGCGATCTGTTCGCCGACTACAACCGCGACCACGACATGACTCCCGAACTCGACGCCGGCTTCGGATCTCTGGCGTCCGATCGCATTCGCTCGGCGCCCCTCCGCTATTACCTGTGGCTTCCGGCCCTGCGCATCGCCGACATGTGGCTGCGTCCGCGCACCGAACTGTTCCCTTCCGACCCGCGCTGGTGGGAGTTCAATGACGACGGCCGCTGGCTCGCCGTCAGCCTCGGCTTCGGATTGATCAACCTGTTGTATGTGGCGATGGCTGCCGCGGGCCTGCTCCGCGCGCGCGAATTTTTCGGCATTGGATTATTGGTTTTGTTTCTGCTGCTCCGCTCCCTGTTCCTCGGAACCCTGGAAAATCCCGAACCCCGCTACACCCTGGAATGCTATCCCACAGTGATTTTTCTCGCCTCCGCCGTGTTTCATCGCTAGGCCGAGGTGTGCCCCCTTCCAAATGGCCTATCGGTGCCACGTCAGGATGCATCTCTTAACGTGTGTCCCAGACTGGAATACCTTGAAAATTAAGCTTGAAAGCCGTGGTCCGGCAGTTGCACAATTCGCCCCATAAGGTCCCCAGGGTCTCGCCTGTTGGCTTTTGTTTCCCTGGGTGAAGACAAAATTCAGACTGTAACGCCCTCGTGGGTAAAGGAGCTTCCCATGCGTTCTAGCTCACGTGTAGTTATTTTGTTGGCTACATCCCTCCTCGCTTTGCAAGGTTTGACCTTTGCCCAATCGGCGACCACATCGCTGCGTGGAACGGTCACGGACCCAACTGGCGCGGCCATACCCGGAGCCAAAGTGACGCTGAGCAGCGCCGAGCGTGGCATTGTGCACACTGCGACCAGCGGAGCCAGCGGCGGCTATGAGTTTCTTCAGCTGCAGCCAGGAACTTATCAGCTGACCGTGGAGAAGGCCGATTTCCGCAGGTACGAGTACAAGAATATTTCCCTGCTCGTGGATACTCCGACCACCATCAACGTGAAGCTGGAGTTGGGCTCGAGGACAGAAGTCGTCGAAGTTACGGCGGCGGGCGCAACCATCAATACGACCGACGCCTCCATCGGCAACGCCTTCGATGAACGCCAGGTCAAAGAGCTTCCCATGGAAGGGCGGAATGTTCCCGATCTGCTGACGCTCCAGGCGGGGGTGACTTACATAGGGAACCGGGAAACTCCTAACGAGCTCAACGTGGACACGCGCGGCGGAGCCGTCAATGGCGCCCACAGCGATCAAAGCAATATCACTCTGGATGGCGTTGATGTCAATGATCAGGTCAACGGCTACGCCTTTACGGCCGTCCTGCCGGTCACTTTGGACTCGATGCAGGAGTTCCGTGTGACCACGACCAACTATGGCGCCGATGCCGGGCGCTCTTCGGGAGCGCAAGTGTCCCTGGTTACCAAGAGTGGCACCAATAAGTTTCACGGATCGCTCTATGAATACCTCCGGAACACCTATACCAGCGCGAACGACTATTTCGTGAAAGCTTCGGAAGTAAAAGACGGGTCACCGAACATACCGCCCAAACTGATTCGCAACATTTTCGGGGGCTCTCTCGGCGGGCCGTTCATGAAGAATCGCTTTTATTTCTTTGTGAATTATGAAGCCGCCCGCCAGCGGGAGGGGGCGAGCGATCTGCGTATCGTGCCGAGCGATGCGCTAAGGGCGGGTTTTCTTACCTACCAGTGCGCGGTCCCCAGTCAATGTCTGGGAGGGTCAGTGCCCGGTGATCCAACTCCAGTACTGGGGGGCTACTACGCCCTCTCGCCGACGCAGCTCGTCTCCATGGATCCAAACCATGTCGGTGCCGATCCGGTGATGCTGAGTTATTTCCAGACTTTTCCCCATGCCAATGATTTTTCCCAGGGCGATGGTTTCAACTTCCAGGGCTACCGTTTCAGTGGCCCCATTCCTACCAACAAAAACTGGTACATTGCGCGACTTGACTACAAACTGAACGACAGCGGAACCCACACCCTGTTCTGGCGCGGGGCCCTGCGAAATGACAATCATTCCGATGCGCCTTACCTTCCCGGTACTCCTCCTCTGTCTAGCTTGCTGGATTTCAGCAAAGGGTTCACGGTGGGCTATACGGCCACCTTAAGGCCGACGCTTCTTAACAACTTCCACTACGGTTACACGCGCCAGAGCTGGGGCTTGCCCGGCAACAACGATAATACGCCGGTGATCTTCTTTCGCGGCCTCAACGATAACGGCACGCCGAACAATTCCAGCCAGGCCATCACGCGGGGTGACGACTTCCGGTCCATCGTGAACAATCTCGTGGACGACATATCGTGGTCGAAAGGGAAGCATACAATCCAGTTCGGTACGAACCTTCGATTTATCCGCAGTCCGCGGAACAACTTCATCAACTCTTTCCCCTCGGGCACGACGAACGTTTCCGCGCTGGATACGGCCGGATTCGCCAACACCAGCAGTCCATTCGACCCTGGCAACAACCATTTCCCCGCCGTCGATCTGGGCTTTAACAATCAATACGACTATCCGGCGATCGCCCTATTGGGGATGGTTACGCAGTACAGCGCCAGCTTCAATTTCCAAAAAAACGGAACCGCGTTACCTGTGGGCGCTCCGGTGAGCCGGCATTGGGGCGAAGACGAATACGAGTTCTACGTGCAGGATTCGTATCGGATGAAGCCGAACCTGACGGTGAACGTTGGCCTTCGCTATTCGCTGTTTTCGCCGCCCTGGGAGACGACTGGCACCGAAGTAGCGCCCACATTCAGCATGGGGCAGTGGTTTAAGTTGCGCGCCAAGGACATGCTGGAGGGCATCGGCTCGAACCAGGATCCGACCGTGACCTTCGCTCTGGCGGGGGCGGCTAACGGGAAACCGGGATATTACTCATGGGACTTCCATAACTTTGGCCCACGCGTATCTTTCGCCTACACACCGCGCCCCGATGGTGGATGGCTGAAAAACCTGACCGGCGAAGGAGATAAGACGGTGATCCGGGCTGGGTTTGGGATCGTTTACGATCATATTGGACCCGGTCTGCTCTCCAGCTTTGACCAGAATGGGTCGTTCGGTCTCTCCACGCAGTTGACGAACTCCGTGCTTCCTTCTGCAGCCACCTCCCCACGGCTGACCAGCCTGACCAGTGTGCCCACAACCTTGTTTGACGGCGTAACACCCTTTGCTCCCCCAACTCCGACGGGAGGCTTTCCCTATACCCCGCCGCCCTCGGGATCGGGCTTGGGCATCTATTGGGGATTGGACGATCAGATTAAAACCCCTTATTCCTACGCGTTGGACCTTTCCGTGGCCCGCGAACTGAGCAATGGCCTGAGTTTGGAGGTCTCTTACGTGGGCCACCTGTCGCACCGTCTGCTGGCCCAGGAAGACTTGGCCATGCCTCTTAATCTGGTTGATCAGAAATCAGGAATTTCCTACTTCGCGGCTGCCAACCGTTTCTCTCGGTTATCTGCCGCCGGCACGCAGACTTCCGCGATAACGCCGAGTCTGGTGGGCCCAACGGCGGCCTACTGGAAGAACATGATGGCTCCCTTGAAGGCGGGGGATCAATACAACCTCTCCTGCACTGGAAACGTCAACCCCAACATCAACTCGACCGGCGCACCGCTAGCGTTCACCACAGACCCGTTGATGGCAGCCTACGATCTGTTTAGCTGCTTCACCTATAACGAGACCACGGCATTGTCAGCGCTTGACTATGCTGGCTCCGACTTCAACGCGGCTGGTGTGGCCGGAATCGCCGGCATGTTGACTGGAGGTAGTGGTTGCGGTTATGCAAACTGCCCCGCCAACTACTACCCGAGCATTCTAGGACAGAATGCGTTTTTCAACAGCCAGTTCCACTCGTTGTATGCCTGGCGATCGATCGCCAATGCGAACTACAACGCATTGCAAGTCAGCCTGCGGAAGAGGATGTCACACGGCTTGCAGTTCGACGTGAACTACGCCTACTCCAAGGCCATTGATCTTTCCTCCAGCGCTGAAAGAGTCGGGCCGTGGGCCGGAGTGGCGCAAGGCAGCAACATCGTCAACTCATGGAACCCCAATCAATTGCGGGGTGTTTCTGACTTCGATACCACCCACCAGTTCAACACCAACTTCATCTTCGAATTGCCCGTTGGCAAGGGAAAGGCCATCGCCAGGAACGCCAACGGCGTTGCCAACGCGATCATCGGAAGCTGGCAACTTTCCGGCTTGGCTCGCTGGACGAGCGGATTCCCAGTCAGCATCAATAACGGAAGCACCTGGCCGACCAATTGGCAACTGGAGGGGAACGCGACGCAAATCGGGCCGGTGCACACAGGGCTGCTGAAGCAGAGCACCTCCACAGTACCCGTCGCAGTACCTAATCTCTTCCTTGATCCTTCGGGACCAACCGGGAGGGGGGCCTTCCGGCATGATTACCCGGGCGAATCAGGCGGGCGTAACCCAGTGCGTGGTCCAGGTTTCGCTGGCCTGGACGCAGCGCTCAGCAAGACTTGGAAAATGCCCTACGCCGAGTCGCACTTCCTGAAATTCCGCTGGGAGGTGTTCAATGTACTGAACCACACCGAGTTCGACGTGGCTTCAATCACTAACGGGATTGATCAATCGGGTTCGTTCGGGGCGTTCAGCGGCGTGCTCACCAACCCGCGCGTGATGCAGTTCGCGATGCGTTACGAGTTCTAGATCCGGTAAAATCGGTTCCGCGAAGAACCAGTTTTGCGGGGGCGGAGAAATTCGCCCCCGTTCTTTTTGCGGACCATCGGCGTCAGTTGCTTTTGTCTTTAGCGTGCACCTCGCGGACGAGGCAGCCGATTCCTATGGCTGCCGGATTCAGCGCCCTAGCCCAGCGGCGAGTCGCTCATGCGGAAGCGCGTGCGGACGTGTTCGGAGAGGAATTCGATGGCTGCGCGGTTCTTCACCGGATCGGCCTGCGCCAGATACTTCATCGCCTCTACCAGCAGGCGTTGCCCATCTACGTAACGAGGGTCCGTGGTGCGTTCCCGGCGCTTGTTTCCCAGCTTAGGAGGGACTGTAATCGTAAAAACCTTGGCCATTTATGAACCCGACTGAAGGTGGGGCCAGTATATCTCCCCCGGTGCAAATCTCAGCAGAACTTCTTATTCTTTAGATTCAACAACTTAACCACGAGGCGAGATGGTTTGCGTCTTGCCCGTCGTCTTCAGCTTGAAAACCTCATCCGGGATCTTCCTCCCGTTCACCTGAATGGACGAGTACTTGGCCAGGCGGTAATCCCCCTGCGGATCAAAGAACTGCTGCTGCCTCGAGATGCCTGTCTCGAGATCAATCCACAGCACAATCTTGTTGAAGTTGCCCCGCACCCGCTCCGATTTCGGGATGAGTTGCAATCTGGCCGTGGCGACGCCGCCAACCGTATCCGGCCCGAGGTAGGTCACGTCGAAGGCTTTGCGCAACTCCTGCCCGCTGCCTCCGAAGCCGAGGACGAGATAGCTCTCAAAATCGGCGTTGTTCTTGCCTAAATCGTAAACCGTTACCTGGTCCGGCTTGGGCTGGTACATTCGAAACTTACCGCCGCTGAACAGCAAGTACTTGGGCTCGGGCTTCAGGTGGTCGGGACTGCTTCCGGCCATCCGGATGTCGGCCTTCATCTCGATGTCTTTGCCGGCGCGGCGGTAGTAGATTGTGCCGGTCTGGATGTCATCCACTTCATCAATGACTTTTTCGTACCGATCCCACTCGAACTCGGCCTGGGTGCTGCGGAAACTGGCGGCCGCCGCGTCCATGGTCTTCAGCACAGCGTCCAACTCGCCGGGATCTGCGGGCTTCTGCGGCGGGCCGAAGTGCAGAAGGCTCCAGACCAGCGCGATGGGCAAGATCGAAGAGGGGACGATCAACGAGGGCATAATCAACGACGAGAAGATCGGCGAAAAACTTTTCATCTGCATTTCGATTTCGAACCGCTGCCCCGAACTAGTCTCTTTTCACCAGCACCTTGTAACTCTGCACCTGTCCCTTGCGGTCTGCCACAGTCTCGTAACTCACGATCGAGACGGCCCCCGAAATCGGCTCGATGATGCGCAGCAACTGTTCCCGCACCGCACGATCATCGCCCGGCGTTACGGCCGTGGCCGTAACCTGGTAGAGCAGCCGCCCTTCCCCGTCGGTCGTCACCCACACGTCGGTGGGATGCGAATTGCGCGATACAGGTTTGTCGTTGAAGTTGATCACGCGCGGCGAGAACAACACAAAGATCAGGATCAGCGTGACCATGATGTCGTAATGGAGCGTGCCCCGCTCATACTGCCACAGGATGTATCCACGAATTGTTCGCCAGACGGCGTTCATCGGCAGGGGCGCGCTGGGCGCGGCGGTCGTGAGTTGTGCTCTCTGCAAGTCTAGTGACCAGTCCTTGTCTTGGCAATCCGAGCGCAGCGAACTGCGGGCAGTGAGATTTGAGCGGTGAGCCAAATCACTCCGGAACAAGCTCGCTCACTGCTCATCGCTCGCCGCTCATAGCTTCCTGGGCGTAATCCGCTCCGCGCCAATATAACCCCGCAGCGCCTCGGGAATCACCACGCTCCCGTCGGCCTGCTGGTAGTTCTCCACAATCGCCACCCAGGTCCGGCCCACGGCCAGCCCGCTCCCGTTGAGCGTGTGTACCAGTTCGGTTTTGTTCTTGCCCTCGGGACGATAGCGAATGTTGGCCCGCCGCGCCTGGTACGACTCGAAATTCGAGCACGACGAAATCTCGCGAAACAGTTGCTGCCCCGGCAGCCAAACTTCGATGTCGTACGTCTTCGCCGCAGCCGCGCCCATATCTCCCGTACACAGCGTGACCACACGATAGTGCAGTCCGAGCTTCTGCAGCACTTCCTCGGCGTCATGCGTGAGTTTCTCGTGTTCTTCGTAGGAATTCTCCGGCCGCGCGAACTTCACCAGCTCCACTTTCTGAAACTGATGCTGCCGGATGATGCCGCGCACATCCTTGCCGTACGACCCGGCCTCGCTGCGGAAACACGGCGTATAGGCCGTCAGCGAAATCGGCAGCCGCGCCGCATCGAGCACTTCGTCGCGATACAGATTCGTGACCGGAACCTCCGCCGTCGGAATGAGCCAGAGATCTTTCTCCCCGTGCGGCACGCGGAACGAATCGGCGGCAAATTTCGGCAGTTGCCCGGTCCCATACATGGAATCGGAATTCACCAGATACGGCGGCAGAACTTCGGTGTATCCGTGCTCGCGCGTGTGCAGATCGAGCATGAAGTTCATCAGCCCGCGCTCGAGCTTCGCCCCCAGATCCCAGTACACGGCGAACCGCGCACCGGTCAGTTTCACCGCCCGCTCCAGGTCGAGGATGCCGAGTTCGGCGCCCAGGTCCCAGTGCGGCTTGGGCGCGAAATCAAACTTGGGCGGCGTGCCCCAGCGGCGTACTTCCACGTTGTCGTCGGCGCTGTGGCCGACCGGCACGCTCGCGTGCGGCAGGTTGGGAATACCCACCAGAAGGTCGCGCAGGCGGGCATCCAGATCGGTGGCCGTCTTTTCCAGCGTCTGAATTTGCTCGCGCAGGTCTTTGGTCTGGGCCATCGCCGCGCTGGCGTCCTGGCCGGCCTTCTTCAGCTTGGCGATCTCTTCGGAAGCCTTGTTGCGCTGGGCTTTCCGGCTCTCCGCCTCGGTGATGGCGTGGCGGCGCTCGGTGTCCACCTCGCGGAAGTCTTTGAGCACGACAGCCGGATCCATGCCGCGCTGGCGCAGCTTTTCTTCCACTAGGGGCAGGTTTTCGCGGACGAAATTCAGATCGAGCATGGGAACCTAATACTGTATCGGAAATAGGGCGGGGTGTGCACGCCGGTCGCCGCCGCAAAACCTTGAACTACGAAGGACACGAAGGTGGTGAATGGGGTTCGCTACTTCGCCGGCGCCAGCGACTTCAAATAAGCCACGATCGCCTCGGCATCCGGCTGGTTGTAACGATACTGCGGCATTGGTGGCCGCGCGGGAAGGCCGTTGGAGGCTATCCCTGTCATGAAGAACTTGATGGCCGCGTCCTTCTCCCATCCCGGGAGTCCAGCAATGTTTACCGACTTGTCCGCCCAGACGGGCATCGGGACAAGCGGCTTAAACGGCAGCGTAGTTCCCTTGAGCCATTGCTCCTTGATCGGTTCTCCTTTTTCATCGTGCGGCGTGTGGCAGTCGCCGCACATGCCGATACCTTCGACCAGATACTTGCCGCGAGCCACAGTAGCGGCCGAGGCTGCGTGGGCCTTCGGCTTCTGCCCCGCCAGAATGGGAACCAACAACAGCACGGATGCGATGACACCGAAGAAGATTTTCTTCATGGGCTGCGCCTCGTTTTTCATGGGCTGCGCCTCCTGCAACTCAAGAATGAGATAATCGGCCAGCCATACTAGCACTCCACGCCGCCGGCTGGGAACAGGAGCTTTTGGCGTATTTCCCCCGCCTGTGTAAACTAACTTCGCGATGAGATCTTCCCCCAGATCCTGCGCTGTGCGGCTGTTTTTCTGGCTGGCCTGCGTCGCGGCCGTGGCCGCGCTTTCTCTTTCCCTGTCCGTTCCCCTCTTCGCTTCGGCCTATAACGGCCGGCCCAAGCTGGTCGTCGTCATTGTGATTGATCAGTTCCGCGGCGACTATCTCGATCGCTATCGCGACCAGTTCGGAGACGCCGGGTTTCGCCTCCTGCTCGACCACGGTGCCTACTTCCCCGACTGCAACTACAACTACGCCAACGTGCGCACAGCGCCCGGGCACGCCACGCTCTTCACCGGCGCCTACAGCAACGGCCATGGCATCGTCGCCAACGAATGGTGGGATCAGAATAAGAAGCGCGTGGTGACTTCCGTCGAAGACGACGCCACCAAGCTGGTCGGCGTGGCCGCGGACAAAACCGGGGCCTCCCCCCACAACCTGCTCGCCGACACGCTCGGAGATGAGCTCAAGCTGGCCACGCAGGGCAAGTCTCGCGTTTTTGGGTTGTCCTTAAAAGACCGCGCCGCCGTTCTTCCCGCCGGATTCGCCGGAGACGCCTACTGGATCGAGCCGAAAAGCGGCGCCTGGGTGACTTCCACCTACTATCGCAACGAGCTGCCGCGCTGGGTGCAGGATTTCAACTCCACTCGCCCCGCCAAGTATTGGGACCGCGACTGGAAAGACGCGCAGGGCACTCTGCTGCGCTCGACCGCGCATCGCAAGAGCAAAGACGGCTCGGAAGCCGGTTTCTACGAAGTGATCGGCCCCACGACGTTCGGCAACGAGTACGAGTTCGAGTTCGCCAAGGAACTGGTGGTCTACGAAAACGTGGGCCGCGGGCCGGCCACCGACCTGCTTGCCATCAGCCTCTCGCCCAACGACATTCTTGGTCATCAGGTCGGGCCCGATTCCCCCGAAATGCAGCAGATGGCGCTCGATCTCGATCACGAACTGGCCGATTTCTTCGCCTTCCTCGGCCACCAGATCGGGCTGGCCGACGTGTGGATCGCGCTCTCCGCCGATCACGGCGTTTCCTCGCTGCCCGATCAGGTCAGGAAGTTACGCATCCCGGCCGCCAATCTCGACGGCGCGAAAATGGACGCGCAGATCAACGCCGCGATTACGGCAAAGTTTTCTCCCGGCCACCCTGCGACCTATGTCAAGCTGGATTATCCGATGGCCTGGCTCGATCAAGATGCTTTCACCATCGCCGCCCACGTGCGCGAGCGCGACGCCGAAGCCGCCGTCGGCGAAGCCATGAAGCAGGCCGGCCTGCGCGACTACTACACCAAGTCGCAACTAGCCGCCGGCGAAGCTCCCAACACCGCCCTGGGACGAAAATATCTCAACAGCTATTCCCCGGAAGGCAGTTGGTATGTGATGGGCGTTCCTGACATCTACACGGTCGGAGGCATCAAAGGAACCGACCACGCTTCGCCCTACAACTACGATACGCACGTGCCCCTGGCCTTTTACGGACTGCCGTTCCAACCGGGAACGTACCGCACCAGCGTCGAGCCTGTGGATCTCGCGGCCACGCTCGCTTCGCTGCTGGGAATCAACGCTCCCACGCATTCCGTGGGGCGGGTGCTGACCGAAGCTCTGGCTCCGCCTCATCATGCGTTGCATCCAGGTGCGCGGGAGAGCCAGCCATGACCGCCTCCTCTTCCAACCCGGGCCACGCAACTCCTGACCTTGGAGTCAGCTTCGCGGGCATTCAGCTCAAGAATCCCGTCATTGCGGCCAGCGGTACGTTTGGTTACGGGGTCGAGTTCGAAGACGTGGTTCATCTGGCCAAGCTGGGCGGGCTTGTGGTGAAGGGCCTCTCCCGGGAACCGATGATTGGCAATCCTCCGCCCCGTCTCTGGGAAACTGCCGCGGGCATGTTGAACGCAATCGGCCTGCAGAACATCGGAGCGCAGGGATTTCTCGAGGAAAAGCTTCCCCGCCTGCGCCAGATCAAAAACATCGTGGTCATCGCCAACGTTTTCGGATACACCCGCGAAGACTACGAACGGACCATCGAGATCCTCAACGATGGCGAGGGCATGGCCGCCTACGAGTTGAACGTTTCCTGCCCCAACACGGCGCACGGCGGACTGCAATTCGGCAGCGATCCGCGCTCGCTCGACGAAATCGTCACCACCGCCAAGCGCGTGGCGCAACGGCCGCTGATCGTGAAGTTGTCGCCCAACGTTACCAGCATCGCGCAGATGGCCTACGTCGCGCAGGAAGCCGGAGCGGACGCGCTCTCGCTGATCAATACCTTCGTCGCCATGGCGATTGATCCGGAAACGCGCAGGCCGCGCATCGCCAACGTCACCGCCGGATTGTCGGGCCCGGCCATCAAGCCCATCGCGGTGCGTATGGTCTACGACGCCGCCCAGGCGGTAAAAATTCCTGTCATCGGCATGGGGGGAATCTCAACCGCGGCGGACATCATCGAATTCATGCTGGCCGGAGCGACCGCAGTGCAGATCGGCACCGCCAGCTACTGGGACCCCTGCGCCACCGAGAAAATTGTGGACGAACTTCAGGAATGGTGCGCGGAGCACGAAATCATGCGCCTGGCTGACCTCACCGGCGGAATGATTCTGGAGTAAGCCCCTCAGACTCACGAGGACGCCGCCTCAGCGGTGATGTCTGCCGCCGCCGTGACCGCCAGAATGACCGCCTGCATGTCCGCCAAAATGACCACCGCCACCCGAGTGTCCCCTGCTGAAACTTTTCCCGCCGCCGAAGCCCTTCCCACTGCTGAAGCTCTTGGGCGCACGTCCGCCCCCACCAGTTAAGTGGAAGCGCCCCGAGTTCCCGCTGCCGAAGTTTTTCCCGCCGCCGAAACTCTTCGGCCCATGCTCACCGCCAAACAGATGGAATCCGCCCGAGTGCGCCGTCTTGCCCGAAGACCCGAATTCGCCGCGTTGAAAGCCTGATGTCTGGGCGCGATAGCTCCGCGGCGAATTGCCATAGGCTCTCTCCGCCCTCCTGCCGTAGCCTTCTCCGGCCCCGCTGGAGAAACGCTGCCCGTAGGCCGCACGGCTTTGCTGCTGCAGCCTGCTTGCCATCTGGTTATGGTTGTAGGCCTGCTGCGGCCGGCCGTAGCCGCCTCCAAACGGCCGGAAGCCCTCACTGGAGCGTTCTCTAGACCGATTCTCCGCAAATCGGTTGTCCCCAAATCTGTCCGACGTTCGGCCGAATCCCTGTCCGTGGCCTACATATCCACCGCCGCGCCGGTCGAAACTCCTCCACCCCCGGTCGTAGCTGTTCGCCATCCCTCCCCGTTCCGGAAAGGCGTGAAACCCTCTGTGCCGGAAGCCCCAATCGGCCACCGTGTTACTGTGCGAATCGTAGTTCGAATCCTGAAAGAGCACAGCATGGGCCAGCCAGTTCAGTCCCCAGGCCAGCCAGCCCCAGGGGGTGTGACTGAAGGCCGTCATTGCGATTCCGAGCCCATAACTTATCGGCGAGGAGCCGAAAGACGAGCCGAAAAATGAACCCAGCGCCCCCAGGAGCGAAAATCCCGGATAGGGTGACACCGGCTCTCCGTAGACAGCCCACGGGTTATAGGCTGGCACATAAATCACCTGCGGATTCACCGGCGCCAGTTCGATGTTGCCCTGCTCGTAGCGCACTTCTTCCTGCGGTGTGCTGCGCAGGTTTCCCGCTGCCTCAGCACGCCGCCGCATCACCTGCACCGCCTCCAGTACGTCTTGCGGCTGGTTATAGTAGGCATTGCCCAGGTCGGTGGTCCACTGCAGATTCCGATCCATCTGCTCGAGCACCTGCGGAAACGCGGCCAATGCCTTCAGGCTCGGGTCCCAGGGCTGGACATCGGCGCCGGCTGCAATCTGTTCAGGATAAGCATTGCCCTGCGCTTGCCTCCAATGGTCGGCCTCCGCCACCTGCGCCGGGTAGGTTGATGCGGCCAGCACTTGCGCCACCAGCGCATCCGGATAGAGCGCGATCGGCGCCACCAGTTGCTCGAGCTGCATCGCATTCAGTGGCTGGGCCGGCGCTTGTGCCTGTACATAACCCCGCTGCTGCTCAGGCGCGTGCGAATCGTTCTGCGGCCATCCCTGCTCCGCCTGCTGCGCCCAGAGCTGTCCCTGGCCCAGCAGAAGCAGAAGCGGAATCAACCCTAGCGCGACCAGACGTTTGGCGATCAAGACCACATGAACCATGGGAACAACCTCGTAGAACGCTCAATGGTTAGATGCATGCTTTGCCAACCCTTCTAGAACAACCTTCTCCCGGTCGGCAATGCACGGTGGGTAAACAGAAGGTCATCCGCTAACCCCATGAATCCAGATTCGTTAGGAAGAGAAGTCAACTGCTCCAATGCGGGACGTGGATTCACTCTCGGCCATCGGTTTCATTCCCTGACGGCTCAGTGAGTGGAAATATCCACAGCTATCGGCCACGACCTCGTTCTGCAATGCCGAAGTAGTTGCGAGTTTCCTAAACCGAGCGGGCCGCGGCTGCTTCGGTGGAAAGCACCTCAGGAAAGAGTTCGCGGTCGGGGTCCACTTGTAACCAGAGCAGCGCGCCCAGGCACGGCAACGCTACCATCGGGACGAACGGGGTGTTGTAGTTGCGGCAATAGCCCCCACATGTAGCCAAGGACCAGAGCGGAAATAGCGGAAGCTGCGTTGCTTGCCAGCGACGCTGACGCAGACGCGGTCCAGATAGGTGATCACGGCCAGCAGCCACAGCATGCCGAGCACCCGGTGCTGATATTTCATGAACCTTTCAAATGCTCAAGCCCACTGCCCGCGACGTGGTTGTTTCCCGCAATCAGTATATAGATCGCGCTATTTCAGTCTCACGAAAAGCAACACGAAAATCGCCCATACTCCGGCGGTCATGGGAAACTGCACCAAAGAGGCGTCCCGCATCGCGCCCCCTCTGGGCAGCAAAAACGTCGCCGCCATCATGGCTAGAGCAGTGAAAACTCCAAGAGCAAATCTGCTTTTCGGGTTCATGTCTGTTCGTCCTCCCTTTCCGTTTGGGACTTCAAGAAGCGGCAGCGATTGTACACCGCTTTTCGTCCGGGGCGGGAGTTCTGAGTGTAATGGCCTGCTTGCGACAGTTACGCCTAGCCAGCAAGAGACGAGGCGGATTTTTCCAGCTACTGCAGCTTCGCGTAGTCGGCCTTGGCTTCCTTGAGGATGGGAATGTTCGGCTCAGCGTCTTTCCAGCCCCTGCATGCTGACTGCGGGGATATAATCCACAGCCGTGAGCCGTAGATAGACTAGCCCGTTCTTGGGAACGGGAGTGATCCTTGGCGATGTTGGTCGGAGATTGAATGCAAATTACGCAACGTCTTCTCTGTCATGTAGTGCTTGTCAGCTTCATTTCAGTTTTAGTCGGCTGTGGCTCAAGCGGCTCTGGAACACAACCCCCTCCGCCACCTCCGGCGTACTTGTTTGCGTATTTGAATCATGTGGGCATGAACCTGTACCAGATCAAAATGATGAAGACCGATGGTACGTCTCAAACATCGGTGGGAAGCCCCGACAACTTCACCTACGTCCGGCTCTCGCCTGACGGCACGAAGATCGTCTTTTCTTACCTGGACAGCTCCAATGTCTCTCAGGTCGGTCTGATCAATGCCGATGGCTCGGGACGAACGAACCTTACTCTGCCTCCCCAGCAAAACTATCCTCAATATCCTCAATTCACGCCGGATGGCACAAAGATCATCTACCAGTCGCTAAACGGCTCCCTGGATATCGTCACGGTCAGTCTGGATGGAAGCAATCCCACTTATCTCACCCATGGCGGGGGAAATCACTTTTGGCCAACCGTCTCGCCCGATGGCCAACTGATCGCGCTCGTGACCGATCCCGCCTACTCCCTGGCAACGATGAACAGCGACGGCTCCGGCCTGAAGGTGATCGGAAACGGCCAGGACGCTCGTTATCCAGCCTTCAGCAGCGATAGCAAGACGATTTTTTTCAACAACAGTACCAGCCAAGCGGGCGAGTACATTTACAGCATCAGTGTTGACGGCACAAATCTCAAACAGCTCACGCAATCCAACTATGATTATTGCCCCCTGGTTCTGGGCAACAGCGTGCTGTTTCAGTCCACTTCAGACTACCAGGTCTTGGATAGCTATCAGGTTTTCGACATGGCGGAAGATGGATCAGCCGTGACTCAACTGACGCACGACGTTGTCTTCGATGGGTTCTGCCCTTGAGATCGTGATTTTCAGCAATGAGGCAGCGTGTAGCGGCCATGAGTCTAAATCCTGTCACAAGGCGTCAACTGGCGCAAAATCCCGATATAGCACTCATTGACCACCGATTATAGGGTGGGTTCCAGCGGCTCGGCTCTACCGCCCGCGGGTGTACCAGATCGAGCCAGGAGACTTGTAATCGCGCCCTTCGCCCCACACGGCGTGGGTTGCGCCCTCGTTGTCAATGGCAATGCCGAAGTAATCGCCAAAAGGGAAGCGGAAGCCGCTGGGCAGGATGTAGTCATAACCGCGGGCTGGTCCGGAAAGCTGCAACTCCGCGCTCCAGGTGGCTCCGCCGTTGGTCGAACTGCGATAGAACGTGTTCCACAGCCGGCGATCAGGGTGGTCCGGATCGGCCGCCCTCGCATCCATCCAGGCGATGCGCACATCGCCGGAGACGCCCGCCGCAATCGCCGGGAACCCGTGCTCCACGCCCGCCGCCGCTGACGATACTGCGGTCCGCGGCGACCACGTCACTCCGCCCGTAGTCGAGGAGGAGAAGTAAATCCGCTCCGGCCCCCCGTTGCTACTGCCGGAGTTCCACAGCGCGTACAACGCGCCTGCGGCATCCGAAGCCAGCGCAACCTGCGCCCCCAGATATCCAGTCTCGCAATTCTGCGCCTCGCAGCCCGGAGGCGCGCCGGAAACGCCCAGCAGAGCCGTACTCCACGTCCGCCCTCCGTCGCTCGAGCGGCTTACATAAACCCCTACCGGGCGGCCAGATATTTCCTCGCGCGCGTATTCGGTCCAGCCAAAATAGGCGTTGCCCGCGTGATCCACCGTGGCCCCGCCCGCCAGCGACCATCCCGGCGCGGCGTTAAGATTCACATGAGTTGTCGCGAACGTCTGTCCCGCATCGTGGGACGCGGCGACGTAGAAATTTTCTTCCCGGTTGAACCCTACATAGACATCGGCGCCCCGCACCGCGAGCACCGGCTTGTCTGCTTCTTCCCGGGCATGCGCGGCCACGGAGAATGACCAGGTTCGCCCGAAATCCAGCGACCGCGCTACAACCACGAGGCGCTTGCCGTTCTGCAACCAGGAGGCGTAAACGGTTCGCCGGTCGGCAGGGTCCACGACGATCTGCGCGTCGAACTGGCCCGTCGGGAAAGCCAGCAGCACGCGCGAGGGTTGCCAGGAAATCCCATTGTCGTTGCTGACCAGCAGCGCCATCGTCGGAGCCGTGCAGTTCGGACAATCGAGAACGGTTCCGTACTGCGGATACAGGATGTAGATGTGCCCGTAACCGTCCGCCGCAATCGCCGGCTCCCACTGGTCTCCGTTGTGATAGCCAAGACGTGTTTGCGGCGTGAACCCCGAAACCGCCAGCGCCGCCTGCGACACCGCCAGACAAAGAAGAACGAAGAGTGCAATTTGTTGCACAGTCCGGGGCGCGGCTTGTGAACGGCTGACGGGAGACACAGAACTGCTCCTGGGCACAACTCTGCCCGCAAATTTATCCTGATTCCTAGGGGCCGTCAATTGCCCAACCGGGCGATGCAAGAATTTGCAACTTCGTGACTTTCCCGTGTTTCGGTCATCTAATATCCACTGAGAGATATAAAGACATATTAAGGAGAGACAAGAATGGCGAAGGCCACGTTTGCAGCAGGATGTTTCTGGGGAGTGGAAGCGACTTTCCGGCAGATTCCGGGCGTGATCTCAACCCGGGCCGGCTACATCGGCGGAAAAACTGAAAGCCCGACTTACAAGGAAGTCTGCACCAACGGCACCGGCCACGCCGAGGCCGTCGAGGTCGAGTTCGACCCCGCCAAGGTCGCCTATGCCGATCTGCTCAAGGTTTTCTGGGAGAATCACGATCCCACGCAACTGAACCGCCAGGGCCCGGACTGGGGCACGCAGTATCGCTCGGCGATTTTCTTCCATTCGCCCGAACAGGCCGCCGAAGCCCAGGCGTCGAAGGAATCACTGGAGAAGGAGCACCGCTACTCCAAACCCATCGTCACACAAATTGTTCCGGCAGTGACTTTCTATCCCGCCGAGGACTACCACCAGCAGTATCTGGAGAAGCGCGGTCTAGCCAGTTGCCACATCAAGTCGTAGAAGCGCTGACCGGCTGCCGCGGCCGGAAAAAGAAAAGCAGGACGAACCCTCCAAAATAAAAGGGCAAGCTCTGCTGCAGGTTGCTCCCCAAAAAACGCAGGATCAGACCAAACAGGGCCAGCATCTCGCACAGCGCGTAGGTCGCAAGGTAGCCGGTTCGCCAGTAGCCCAGACTCAAATCGTCATCGGGGTGAACCGCCAGACTTTCGGCGGCGCGCAACACCAGCGTGCGCCGCACCACGAAGATCACGCCTACGATCGCCACGCCCGCGGTGGTAAACAAATAGCTGAGCGTGGGGTCGACCGCCCGCGATCCGGGCGCGGCGATTTCTCCGAAGACGCTGTACAGCAGAATACTCACCAGCATCAACCACTGCACCGCCCGCAGTGTCTTCAGGGCCCGCACCATTTGCCTAGATTTTCTCGCGTTTCGACCCTGTGGAGAAGAGATTTCTTGGAGGGCGGAATCCCGCTGCGCAATACCGCCGCTCTCCGGGAGTTTTTCTCAGTGCGCATGGTGCTGCCGCGATAGCGCAGGCCGCGCCCGCAGGAAGATCTGGAATGACACCGGATGGCTTCCATAGGCCGCGTCCAGCGCGCCCGGCTTTGAATAGAACGTCATATCTCCACCCAGCCCCAGCTGCCAAGCGTGGTCATGGATCAGATCCCGGACGCCGCCCAGCGTGTACGCCCCAATGCGATACGCCGGATGGACTGGGGCCTGCGGGAAAAGTTCGTCCTTGTCCACCAGCTCGAAACGCGAGAAGACGTAGTTTCGGGAAAGAAAATTCAGCGTGGATTCGAGCAGATATCCGTTCAGGTTCGCGTTCGTGCCCAGCTTGTGTACGCGCCCCCAAACCAGCGTGGTCGCCCAGTTCCCCGCCCCCAGCGGCCGGTTGTACTCCGCCGACGCCGTCTGCCGCCACTGGCTTCCGGGTTCAAGCGCTTCCGGACGCTCCAGCCGCCCAATGCTGTATTGCCCCGTCCAGTTCCGCGCGGGAGCCACGGTGGCCCGCCCCGACCAGGAATCCAGCGGCCCCAGCTGAATGCTCCAGCGCTCTTCGTTCGGCTCGCGCCCGTTGAAGGCCGAAGCCTCCAGCCTCACACGCTCAATTACCAATCCCGTGGTCACCACCCCGAAGCTGGTGTGGGTCGAGTCCTGCAGATGATGGCTCAGCGGAGCCATGGGCAACTCCGCCGCCGAAGCGCGGTGCAGATACGTCACGGGCCCCAGTGTCGGCTCGGCCGACGGGCCACCGTACAGCTCCCACGAGAGTTTCTCCGTCAACGGCAGCGTGTAGAGCGCCGACAGCTCGCCGAACACGTTATGCGGGTGCTGATGATCTACCAGCGCCTCGCCATGATAAGTCTCGCCGGTCTGAAACAGCTCCGGAAACCCCGGATGCGGCGAGGTCAGCGACTCAGCCGAGAACATCTGCCGGAAAAGAATCGTGCCTCCGCCCAATTTGTGCTGCTCCATCAGCATTCCCCAGTTGACCGATTCGGCCTTGCCTTCCCCGCGCGGCCCGCCTTGCTGGTTGTAATCGGCGAAGATGACGCCATGCGCCATCAAGTCCCACCCCTCGCGCCTCCACATCCATTCATAAGCCGGAACCGAAGCCGGCTGCCACGCCGTGCCCGATCCGGCATGAGGAGATGGCCGCCAGCCGGCAGCCTCTTCCATCTTCATCCCGGGCATTTCCATTCCCGGCATCTGCATTCCGGCCATGGACGTATCCTGCTCCGCCTGCGCCGCAGCCGGAGTCCGCGACAGCACGGCCAGCATCACCCCCGCCAGCAAAAAGGTAGTTTTCACCTCAAACCTCGCAGCATGTTTTCAAACAGTGGTCGAATTCCCGCGCCGTGCGCAGGCACAGATCGCAAGATTGAAGAACCTAACCAGGAGAAAGGTGAATTCTAGATTCGCAGTGGAGCAGCGCCGGGAGGACTGTCAGAAAGAAGAATTGAAACCACAGAATCTGGGCCGGGTAGAATGACCTGAGCGGCACTTTCAACACTATCCCGAACAACAAGCTGAATCCCGCCGGAAGAAAACGCAACCGTTGGCATCGCCGCCTGGTGACCGCTCACGCAGCACTGATGGTTGACCGGCGCGGGAACTGGAACGAGCGGCCGGTGGCTGTGACATCCCGCCGGATGTCCTTGCGCCGCTGCGGGCAAGCCCACCGCGTAAACCGAGGACAAAGCCGCAACCACCGCGGTCAGCAGCACAACAGCAACGACTCTGGATGTGCCTCTCATCGCGCTTAAGTGCCGGTAATCTTGATGCGGAGTTCTTCGGGGAGGCGTTGCCGGATCTCCTCCGGCAGGCGGTCATGCACCCGCCGCGCGCCTTCTTTGGCCGCGTCGAGTACAGTTACCGGCGCCGGAGTCGCCACCGCCACCCCCAGCCAGATCAGCGCCGACAGCGCAAACCCAGCCAGCGCCACGATCTCCAGCCAGAAGGCATGCCGCGGTCCAAAATGCCGGATCACTCCGAACGCCAGCAGGAAAACCGCAGCCGAAATCGAGGCCAGCGCAATCAGCCCTACATCAATAATGCGGTGCATTTGTTGCCGGCTGTGGCAGCGCTGGCAGGCCGCCAGGTGGCTTTCGTAGTCGCCGCGCATCTCCGGCGCCAGGCCGGAAATGTCGTAACGCCAGCCCGCCAGAATCTTGCCCACGATTGGATCAACGCACTGCTGACTCATGAGGTAGTAGCACAAACCCGGCCCGGCTACAGGCGAATCGGCGGCAGCGCCTCGGTCTGCGCCGCCAGCAGCACGCGGTTGTGGAACAGGCCGCCCCGCGCCGACAGCGCCTTTTCCGCCTCTCTCCGGGCTATTTCCGGGTGATTGTTCTGCTCTGAGAGATGCGCCAGCACTACAAACGTTGCACTATTATCATAGTCGTTAATAAAGAAATTCGCGAGGGCCTCGTTCGACAGGTGCCCTACGCGGCTCATCACCCGCTGTTTCACCGACCACGGATACGGCCCCACCCGCAGCATTTCCAGATCGTGGTTCGATTCCATCACCAGCACATCGCAGCCCCGCAGGTGATCGCGCACGCTCACCGGCAGATATCCCAGATCGGTGGCGAAGCCCACCTTCACCCCCTCGGCCCGGAAAGTGAAGCCCACTGGATCGGCCGCATCGTGCGGAATGGTGAAAGGCTTGACCTCAATATCGCCGACTTGAAACCTGTGCCCGGACTCGAAGCGCTCAAATTTTTCCAGTTTCGGCTTCTCACCGCGCTGGTCGCGCAGCGCCCGCGCCCAGGCCTGGTGCGTGGCCCCGGTCATGAACACCGGGATGCGCAACCTCTTGGCCAGCGTTGCCAGCCCGTAGATGTGATCGGAATGCTCGTGCGTAATTAGAATGGCCGACAGCGAGTGCGGGTCCTCGCCCAGCGCTTTCATGCGCTTGAACGTCTCGCGGCCCGAGATGCCGGCATCCACCAGAATGTTCGTGCTCGCGCTCGACACCATCGCGCAATTACCCCGGCTGCCCGAGGCCAGCATCGAGACACTCATGCCCATGCTCGCAGCATACGCGCCCGCCCTGTGGAATCGGGAGTAACTTTGTGGTTATCCGATACCAAAGAGAGGCAACCGGCTCCCGGCGTCCGGAAATTAGTCCTCGGAAGTTAACTCCGGAACCCGGAAGCCCGAAGCCGTCCCTACTTCCCCTGTCGCAAATTGTCCATCACGCTGCGCATGATGGCGCCGCCATACGCACCCGCGATTCCCGGCAGACACGTCAGGAACGATCCATACACCTGCGCCCGCGACGGCTTCACGGATTGAATGAGGTAAGCGGCAAGTTCGGTCAGCGGAATGAATACGCCCACCACCAGCACCCATCGCCACGGCCAGCGCGGCCGCAGCAGGCCCAGCAGCATGCAAGACGCCAGCGCCAAAAGCGCGGTGAACAGCAGATCGTTGACGGTAACGTCGGCCAGGCCCGTGCCAATGCCGCAAAGCGCGGCCAGGAAATAATAGAGCCAATCTTTTTTTCTTGGCTCTCCGGGCCTTCCGGGCGGGGGGTGGCTCTGATCCTGCAATCAGTTCCTCACAAGGCTACAAGTTTACCTGCGCGACGGTAGTTCCCATGCGCTCGCTCTCGCGGACTCCCGCCTTCGCGATTTCGCCAACAAACGCCACCGGATCAACGGCCTCCGCCAGGTAATGCACTCCCGCCCGAGCGCCGCCATTCGAGGCCGACCGAACCGCCGTTGCCATCATCACTCCGTGGATCCAGTAATCCTGGCCCGGCTCGAACGTAGCCTGCACGGTCAGCATCTGCCGGGATTCGCCTGCGTGGCCCAGGACCTGAGCGACGACAAATCCGCCCACGGGCAGGCGATTTCTGCGAAACACATTGCGGAACATGCGAATCCCGACCCGCTCCGGCAGCGGGAGCACCGCCATCAGCGTTGTCGCCAGTGCAGTTCGCAGGCCCGATAGATAGGTATAGGCAAAGACGTCATACTCCCGACACCGCCGTCCGATCTCTTCCATTTCGTCCGTGAAGTAGAGGGCAAAACGTCCGGCCGCCAAATTCTCGCCCAGGTTGACTTTGCGGAAAGCCACCGCCGACGCCGCCCGTGTCCATTCACCTCTGCGGAAATAGCCGGCACGGCTTAGGCCGCGCCGGTGGACATACCACGCGGCATCGCGCAACGCACTGTCCGACCATTCGCCGCCATCGGCGAAGTACACCGTCAACGACTCGATGGTTTGCATCCTGGTTTTTGCCACGGCAGCGGCATAGGCAGGCAAAAGTTCGCTGAGTCCCGGCATCCATCCCGCCGAAATGACAAACGACAAGCCCAGCTCTTCGATCTCGCGCTGGCGCGGAAGCAGGCGTTCTTTCACCAGCGAAAGCCCCGCCGCGTCCACGTAATGGCAGCGCGCGCGAAGGGCCGCCTCGGCGACGCGCTCGTGCAGTCCCGACACTGGCCCAGCGCAGTTGACGATCGTAGAGCACTGGCCACAGAAGTTGTCTAGAGACTGCGCGTTGAGCACGTCCAGTTGGGCGGCCGCTGTTAGGCTCCCGAACTTCGCTACCGCAGCCTGGCTCTTGGTCAAATCGCGACCGCCAATCAGGATCCGTCCGGAATTCGACTTCAACAGTTCTGCCACCACCACGCTGCCCGTGGCGCCATACCCGCCCACAACGCCGTAAGTAATGGACCGACTCAAGCTCACCCCCGCTGCCCTTCCGCCGCGAGTGTTTCAATCAACAATCAAAAATCAACAATCATCAATATTTGTAAAACCCTCTGCCGCTCTTGCGCCCCAGCCAGCCCGCGTCCACCATCTTGATCAGCAGCGGGCATGGCCGGTACTTGGGATCGCCCAGCCCGCCCTGCATCACGCGCATGATGTCGAGGCACACATCGAGTCCGATAAAATCCGCCAGCGTCAGCGGGCCCATCGGATGCGCCATCCCCAGCTTGAACACTTCATCCACCGCCTCGGGCCTGGCCACGCCTTCCATCACGGCGTACATGGCTTCGTTGAGCATCGGCATCAGCACGCGGTTCGAAACAAAGCCCGGCGCGTCGTTCACCTCTACCGGCGTTTTTTCGAGCTTCACCGCCAGATCCCGCACCGCCGTAAACGTTTCCTGCGAAGTCGCCAACCCGCGGATCACCTCCACCAGCTTCATCACCGGCACGGGATTGAAAAAGTGCATCCCAATCACTTTCTCTGGCCGCTTCGTCAGCGCCCCCAGCTTGGTGATGGAAATCGAAGACGTATTCGAAGCCAGCACAATCTCCGGCCGCGTCAGCCGGTCGAGGTCGCGGAAAATTTCCGTCTTGATCTCGAATTTCTCCGTCGCTGCTTCGATCACGAAATCGCAATCCGCCAGCTTGCCCCGATCCTTCACCGGCTGAATCCGGCCCAGCGCCGCGGCCTTCTCGTCGGCCGTAACCTTCCCTTTCGCCGCCTCACGTTCCAGGTTCTTGCCGATCGTGCCCAGCGCCCGCTCCAGAAACTTCTGCTCCACGTCGCACAAAACCACGCTGTATCCGCCGCGCGCGAACACGTGCGCAATGCCGTTGCCCATCGTCCCCGCGCCCACCACTCCCACTCGCTGAATCTCCATAACGATTGCCTCTCGGAAAACGTTCGAGTCTACCACCGGAATGAGCCGGCGCCGAAATATCCATGTGGGGACAGCCGCCTCGGCTGTCCGTCGAGCGAAGCTCGACCCTGCGGAGGTATCATAAGGAGTTTCATTATCCGGGAATCCTCCCACGAACAGCCGCCATGCCCATCAAAACCATCATCGAACCCTTCCGCATCAAGAGCGTTGAACCTATCCGCTGGACCACCCGCGCCCAGCGCGAGCGCCTGCTCGAGGCCGCGCACTACAACCTGTTCCTTCTGCCCGCGGACGATGTTCTGATTGACCTGCTGACCGACTCCGGCACCGGCGCCATGTCCACGCACCAGTGGGCCGCCATTATGGAAGGCGACGAAAGCTACGCCGGCAGCCGCAGCTTCGACCGCTTCAAGAATTCCATTCAGGAAATCTTCGGCTACCGCCACGTCATCCCCACGCATCAGGGACGCGCCGCCGAGCGCATCCTGTTCGGCGTGACTTGCAAGAAAGGCGACGTCGTTCCCAACAACACCCACTTCGACACCACTCGCGCCAACGTCGAGTTCGTCGGCGCCGAGGCCGTTGACCTGGTCATCTCCGAAGGCCGCCAGCCCGCGCTCTCGCATCCCTTCAAAGGCAACATGGACGTGCCCGCGCTCGAAGCTCTGATCCAGCGCGTGGGCCGCGAACGCATTCCGCTCGTCATGCTCACCGTCACCAACAATTCCGGCGGAGGCCAGCCCGTCTCCATGGAAAACGTTCGCCAGGTCAGCGCCGTCTGCAAGCGCCACAAAATCCCGCTCTATTTCGACGCCTGCCGCTTCGCCGAAAATGCCTGGTTCATCAAACTGCGCGAAAAGGGATACGAGAATAAAACGCCCAAACAAATTGCCCAGGAAATGTTCCGCCTCGGCGACGGATGCACCATGTCGGCCAAGAAAGACGGCATGGCCAACATCGGCGGCTTCCTCTGCACCAACGACGACTTGTTAGCCCAGCAGGAAAAAGATCTCCTCATCCTCACCGAGGGATATCCCACCTACGGCGGCCTCGCCGGACGCGATCTCGAAGCCATCGCCGTCGGCGTGCAAGAGGCCCTCGAAGAAGATTACCTCCGCTACCGCATCGCCTCGACCGCGTATCTGGGCAATCACATCGCGTCCCAGGGAGTGCCCATCGTCCAGCCCCCTGGCGGCCACGCCATCTATCTCGACGCCCGCGCCTTCCTGCCGCACGTTCCCGCCGACCAGTTTCCCGGCGTCGCTCTAGCCGCGGAGCTTTACTTAGAAGGCGGAATCCGCTCCGTAGAAATCGGCACCCTGATGTTCGCCTCCGCCGCAAAGATGGACCTGGTCCGCCTCGCCATCCCCCGCCGCGTCTACACCCAGAGCCACATTGATTATGTAGTCGAGGTAATTCTGGAAGTCTGGAAAAACCGCGCCCAAATCCCAGGCTTGCGCCTCACCTACGAAGCCCCGTTCTTACGGCATTTCACCGCGCATCTCGAGCCGGTAAAGGTAGAGGTAGCCACGCGCTCGTGAGTTGTGCACACGAATGATGATTGAAGGCCCGAGGGTGCCCCATCCTAACGTCGCGCCCTTTGCGACGTTAGGGTGGGGACTTTGGGTAATGATCTTCAATATCTGCCACGTCGCCAAAGGCCAGGAATCTAAGGCACTCTCACGCTCTGAAAGCGGAACATAAATTCCGGATCCGTCATCGACCCCTCAAGGCTGATGCTGTGTTCCTCCACACAGTCTGTGCCACTAGGAAAAAACGTTCCCGAGAAAACGACTTCGTCACGCTGCTTCATTTGGGACAGCGCGGCAAAGAGCGGTGACGTAGGATCGATCAGCGTGCGATCCGAAGCATCCGACAAATCGTTATTCCAGGTCTCGACTCGAATCGAATCGGCGATGGATATTTCGAGCACGCCCCTGCCGTCGCTGTTGGATGAAAGCTTTTCTATTTGGCCAACCCACCCGGAAATTGACAACCCCGTGAGAATTCGGCAGATCGCCAGTCGCCGTTGTGATCGGGTGCCTCCCCGCGCCATTTCGTTGGGGGCAGCTCGAAAAGCGGCCTGACCTTGCTGAACGGCTCGAATGAATTCGATCTCATCGGCCGGCATTGCGACCCGAGGCTGCGGCTTGGAAGCGACCTCCGGTGCCGCCCCGCTTTCGACGCTGGTCCTGGTGGCGTTTGGCGTCGCGCTGTCGGGTTTGGCGACCTCGTTGTAATTGGGGCCTTTGATTATCGTTGCCGGTTGGTTCGGCCCGGAATCGGCGACTCGTCCAATCACAACGACAAGTGCCAAGACTCCAACCCCCGCCAAACCCGCAACAATGAAGCGAGCAGGCCGACCCGATTTCCGAGCAGCCTCGATCGCAACCTCGTGTCGTCCCTTCTCTGTGTGGATCGTCGAGGGTATGGGATCGGGCGCCCCGCTCGGCCCCACGCGAGCACCGCAGGCCGAGCAGAATGCTCCGCCGTCCACGAGAGTAGAGCCGCATGAGTGGCAAAACATCGGCATCGGGGCGCTCGGTGTCGCGGCAAAGTATACCGCAGCACCCGTCCGCCAGTAAGTGCGCCAAGCGCACAAAATTGCCGGGTGCGGGCGACGAAAGTCCCGCCGACCCTCACCGCGTTTCCCTTTTCCACAGCCCTCCATACTCCTTCTGTGACGAACAACCTTTACCGAGAAATCCTCAGCAATATTTTGCCCGCAAGTCCTTGCGCCTCAAGATTTTGCCCGGATCACCCCATGTCAAAAACCAGCAAGTCTTGTAGAACCAATATCTTGGCGGTTCCGCGCAAAAAAAATCTCGATGCCATATCCCCACCGGGTGCCCCATTTCTCGCGCGGCCCTTTGCGCGAGAAAGCCTGCCCTGAGCGAAGTCGAAGGGTGGGGGGGGGGGCGCGCGGGCCTGGCCACACAGACTTACCGGAAGCCGGATGCCGGGAGCCGGAAGCCCCGAGGTGTAAAATGTCCCTGCAAACCTACTTTCTAATCTCCCGAGTTCGAAAGGATTCCTCCCATGGCAACGCTAGAAGCCCCCGTCCGGCCGCGCACCAGCCTGCATCAAGGTCCATTCGTCACCGAGCCCTTTTACGATTTCCGCAATGAAGAGAACGCGCGCCGCATGCGCGCCGCCATCTCCAAAGTCCGCAGCCAACTGGGGCGCGAGTATGACCTCATCATCGGCGGCAAACGCGTCAAGACCACCGACAAAATCAAGTCGCTGAACCCCGCGCAGCCGTCACAAATCGTCGGCATCCATCAAAAGGCCGGCAAAGACCACGTGGAGCCCGCCATGAAGGCCGCGCTCGAAGCCTTCGCGTCTTGGAGCCGCACCACGGTCGAAGAACGCGCCGGCCTGGTCTTCCGCGTCGGCGATCTGATGCGCCAGCGCAAGATGGAATTTATGGCGTGGCTGGTCTTTGAGGTCAGCAAGAACTGGGCCGAGGCCGACGCCGACATTTCCGAGACCATTGACTTCTGCGAGTTCTACGCCCGCGAAGCCCTGCGGTTTGCGAAGGCGCAGACACCCATCCAGTTGCCCGGCGAGCGCGATACCCTGATGTACATTCCGCTGGGCGTGGGCGCGGTGATTCCGCCGTGGAATTTTCCCTGCGCCATCATGGCCGGAATGACCCTGGCCTCGATCGTCAGCGGCAACACCGTCATCCTGAAGCCGTCGAGCGATTCGCCCACCATCGCCGCCAAGTTCGTCGAGTTGCTTGAAGAAGCCGGCATGCCCGAAGGCGTGGTGAACTTCTGCCCCGGCGCCGGAGCCAGTTTCGGCGACGCCGTTGTCGCCCATCCCAAAACGCGCTACATCGCCTTCACCGGATCGCGCGAGGTTGGCTTGCACATCAACAAAACTGCCGCCACGCAGGCCCCCGGCCAAATCTGGATCAAGCGCACCATTCTTGAGATGGGCGGCAAAGACGCCATCATCGTTGACGCCGACGCCGACATTGATTCCGCGGTCGAAGGCGTCGCCCAGGCCGCGTTCGGCTTCCAGGGCCAGAAGTGCTCCGCCTGCTCCCGCGCTATTGTGGACGAGCGGGTTTACGACAAGTTCCTCGAACAACTCAAAACCCGCGTCGAGAAGATCCAGGTCGGCGATGTCGCCGAAAACGCCGCCATGGGCGCTGTCATCAACGAAGGCTCCATGAAGACGATCCTCGAATACATCGAGCAGGGCAAGAAAGACGGACGCCTCATCACCGGCGGCGAACGCGCTCCCGGCGAAGGCTACTTCATTCAGCCCACGGTGATCGCCGACATTCCCGCCAAGTCAAAACTCGAGCAGGAAGAAATCTTCGGCCCCGTGCTGGCTGTGATCAAAGCCCACGGCTTCGACCACGCGCTCGAAATCGCCAATGACACTGAATTTGGCCTGACCGGCGCCATCTACACCAAATCGCGCGACAAGATTGACCGCGCCATCCAGGAGTTCCACGTCGGCAATCTCTACATCAACCGCAAGTGCACCGGAGCGATGGTGGGCGCGCATCCCTTCGGCGGCTTCAACATGTCGGGCACCGATTCCAAGTCCGGCGGCCCGGACTACCTGTACCTGTTCACGCAAGCGAAGGCAGTGGGAGAGAGAATCGTCTAAACAGACACATGTGGGGACAGCCGCTCCGCCTGTCCGGCCGGGCGCAGCCCGGCAGTCTGGGCTACGCTAACTCTCGAGCAAGCAAGGCCGCCCTCGCGGGCGGCCTTTGGTTTTCGTTTCGATTTCGCAAGCTTACTGCGCCACCCCGGCCGGCGGTTGCGGCGCCGCCCCGGATGCAGTCGCGGCGGCGGCCTCGTTCAGGATGCGGTGGTGAATAGTGAACAGCGCCAGCTCCAGCCGGTCCGACACTCCGATCTTGTCGTAGACGTTGCGCAGGTAGTTCTTGATGACCTGCTCCGTGGTGCCGAGCTGCGTGGCGATTTCCTTGTTCTTGTAGCCCTGCACGATCAGCGCGACGATGCGGAGTTCTTTCGCGGTGAGGCGGTCGCGAACGCGCAATCCGACCATGTCGTTTTCGGTGAGCTCGCTGGGCACGGCGACGTCCTGCACCCAGGTTTCACCGCGCGACACTTTGCGCACACAGTCCACCAGCGCGGCGCTGGTCACGTTGCGGTAGACCACGCCGTGCGCGCCGTTGGTCATGTGCCGCTGCGCGCTCTCGCCGGTATCAGCCAGCACGATCACGCGGGTCTTGGCCTTGTTCGCGGCCAGCACAATCGCGGCGAAGTCGTTATGGAATCCCGCCGCCACCACCAGCACCGCGGCGCGGAACTTATCCAGGGCCATGAACATCTGCTCCTGCGTTTGCGCCTGGGCCACGATGCGCATCTCGTCTTCCACGGCAAGTACTTTCGCGATCCCCGCCCGGAAGATCGCCTGGTTATCGGCCAGAATCAGTTTGAGCATTTGTGAGCTCCAAGAAAGTTCAGTTCAAACTTCTATGAGTTCCTTACGAACTCGTAGGTGTCAATCACGCAGGCCACGCCGCGGCCTTCTCCGCCTTTGCCGGCTTCGTCGGCGCGCACCACCCGCCCCTTGCACTGAATCTTCACGTTGTCCTGACCACCCGTCATCTCGGGGGTCAGAGTGATTTCGAATTCCACCGGCGAGCCCACCTCGAGCGACGCATCGGCGCGAATGTACACGCCCGCCGCGCTGAGATCACCGGTTACGCCTTTGGCATCTGCTCCGGTTTCGCCCTTATGAATCTTAATCGGCAACTCCAGCGGAAATCTTTTCCCTGTCCGTGCTTCTTCGGCCACGGGGCCTCCTCTATGCTGGCCTGCTCTTTGTCTCTCGTCTGCGAATGAGGCCAACGGCGTCAAATCAAGCTCCGGGCGGGCCGGGGCCCGCATTTCTGCTTAGGGGCGGTTATATCACGGATGGTTCCCCGTATAAAAGCCTGATAATCCTATTAGTTAACGGTAGCAACTAGGCTTCCCCCACGGCTGGGCCGCCGCCAGTCGCCCTCGCACACTTGGCAGAGCTTTACCGCAAGGCCGCGACGGCCTGATACTGAGTTACACGGGGGTTCCTCAACACCGAATGGAGTGGCATTTCCTATGACGAAATCATTCCGCACCAGCGGGAAGGCCCACGCCCGGTATGTTCACCTTCTAGTAATCGCGATGCTCTGCGCCGCCATCGCGAATGCCGGGGCACAGACGTCCAGCCAGCCCGCCGCCCAGAATCCTCCTCCGCGAGCCGAGGCGCACAAGACCGCTCCCAACGCTGCCGGCCCCAAATCTCCCGAACCGCCCAACGTTTTGGCCCAGTTGAACAGCGCCCTGGAGAGCCTGGCGGCCCGGGTGTCTCCCGCGGTGGTACAGATTCTGGTGACCGGATACGGCCCGCTGCACGAGGAGGATCGCTCCCAGACGGCGCTGATCGCCCGCCAGCGCGCGCTCGGCTCCGGAGTAATCGTAGACTCCAACGGCTACATCATGACCAACGCCCACGTCGTCGAAGGGGCGCAGCGGATTCGTGTTGCCTTGCCGCTGCCCATGAGCGAGTCCGGCGGTCAGGTGGCGGTGGGAAAACGCCAGATCCTCGAAGCCCGTCTGATCGGGATGCACAAGGAAACCGACCTGGCGCTGCTGAAGATTGACGAGACCGATTTGCCCACGCTTTCCCTGCTCACTCAGCGGCCGCAGGTCGGCCAGCTGGTGTTCGCCATCGGCAGCCCCGAGGGCCTGCAGAATTCGGTCACCATGGGCGTGGTCAGCGCGGTCGCCCGCCAGGCCAATCCCGACAAGCCCCTCACCTACATTCAGACCGACGCTCCCATCAACCCCGGCAACAGCGGAGGGCCGCTGGTGGATATGAACGGCAATGTCCTGGGAATCAACACGTTCATTTTGTCGCAGGGCGGAGGCAGCGAAGGTCTGGGCTTCGCCATTCCCGCGCGGGTGGTGGACTTCGTGTATCACAGCCTGCGCGAACACGGCCACGTCCATCGGGTTGAAATCGGCGCGGCCGCCCAGGACATCACGCCTGCGCTGGCCGAAGGCCTGCACCTGGCGCAGCATTGGGGAGTCATAGTGGTGGACGTAAAGCCGGACGGTCCGGCCGACGCGGCCGGCCTGAAGATTCAGGACATTATCCTTTCCGCCGACGATCGCCGCATCCAGACCCTGCCTTCGCTTTCAGCCGCTCTGTACCTGCACCGGCTGGACCAGGTGGTGAAATTGGAAATTCTGCGCGGCAGCGAAAAGAAAACTCTCTACATTCCCGCAATCGAGCAGCACGATCAAATGGATCAACTGCTCGATGCGGTGAATCCCGAAAACAGCCTGATTCCGCGCCTGGGTGTTCTGGCCATTGACCTCACCGGCGACCTGCGTTCCCGCCTGGGTAGTGCGCTGCGCATCCCCTCGGGCGTGATCGTGGTGGGACGCGCCGCCGACCTGATCATGCCCGACACCGGGCTCCAGGCGGGCGACATCATCCACCAGATGAACACCGCTCCGATCGATTCCATGGATACGCTGCGCGCGGCCCTGAAAGAACTGAAAACCGGTGATCCTGTGGCGCTACAAGTCGAGCGTGACGGCGGCTTAACGTACGTGAGTTTCGAGATCGAGTAGAGCGGTCTCAAAATCGCTACGGGAAGCGCCAATCGGGAAGGGCACGGCTTTAGCCGTGCCGCCCAGCGCATTGATGCGACCATCGCCCGGTTGCCGGGCCTGGAGTGGTTCGACCGCCTCTCCCGCAGCAGCCAAGAAGCGCTGCAGGAAGAAGCGCCGCAAGCACGGACCGGAGCAGGCGAACGCTCCAAGAACTACCGCGGCTCCGCGCTGGCCGAGAGCCGCACCTAGCGTCCCAGCTTCGGGCTCTAGCTTGCCCCTGCGCCGGTGGCGGCGGCCTTGGGCTTGTTAGAACCCGCGATGACCGCTCCCAGTCCGGAGCCAATCGCTTCCACCACGCGCAGTTCGTCGGCTGTGAACGCGTCGTTCCCGGCGCGATAGAGGGCCAGCACTCCCGCCACTCCAGCACTTGCGGCGAGCGGCACCGCCAGCGCAAAACGCAGCGTGCTGTATTTCGTGGGATCGTTCAGATAGCCCGGCTCGACCGAGGGATTGCCGTTGAGGATGGACTTGTGATTTTGCGCCACCCATCCCGACAGGCCTTCCCCGTGGGGAATTCTCAACGAAGAGAACAGCCGGAAGTTTTCCCCGCTTGCGAACTCCGGCACCAGCACCCCGTTCTTCCGACCATAGACAGCCATGGAATCATGCGGGACCAGGCGTTGCAGCCGCACCGCCAGCAGAGAAAGAGCATCCTCCAGGCTCAGGAACGAGCCGGGTTGCCGGCAAAGTTCCAGGATTTCCTCGCCTTGCCGCCGGGCCGCAGAGACCCGTGCGCTGGAATCTTGCGCCCCCGCTGATGCCGCGGTTGCCGCCGCCAGTTCAGCCGCCTCCGCGAACCCGGCGTCAGGCGCCAGGCCGCGCTCGACCTTGATATCGGTGGAGAGTTTCGGCGGAGCCTGCAGCGGTTGCTCCTTGGCCAACTTCTCCAGTTGAACGTAGCGCTGGTGCAGGACTGCAACCACCTGCGGATCGAAACTCTTGCCCGCCTCGGAAACCACCTTGGCCATGGCTTCATCGAGCGGCAATGCCTTCCGGTACTGGCGGTCCGAAGCCAGAGCATCCAGACAATCCACCGCCGCGAGAATGCGCGCCCCGATCGGAATCGCCTCACCGATCAATCCGTTGGGATAGCCGCTGCCATCCCATTTTTCGTGGTGCGCCCGCACAATCGGAACCACGGGATAGGGAAAGTTCACCTGCTCCAGAATTTCCGCCCCCACAATGGGGTGAATCTTCATCTTCTCGAATTCTTCCGGCGTTAGCTTCCCCGGCTTCGAAATGATGTGCTCCGGCACCGCTAGCTTGCCGATGTCGTGCAGCACCGAAGCCGCCCGCAAAGCCTCGGTTTCGTCCTCGTTCAGGCCCAGTTCTTTGGCCAGTTCCATGGCGTACACCCGCACTCGCTGCAAGTGTTCGCCCGTGGTCTGATCTTTCGCTTCGATGGCCAAGGCGAGCGTTTCGATGGTTCGGAGATGCAGGACAGAGACTTGTTCGGCATGACGCTTCTCTGCGTCCAGTTTGCCCAGATAAAGACGATAGGAGCGGTACATCAGGTAGATCGGCGGCAGCACCAGCAGTGACGACTGCCATCCGATGTGCCCGTTCAGGAAGTGCACCAGGCCCGCCGCGGCTGCCCCGACCAGATAGTACGGAAACGACCAGAGATAACTGCCAGTCCACACCTTGGCGACCGGCTTGTCTTCCGTCAGGCCGATGATGGTGGACATGGCGGCGCTGTTGCAGCCGAAATGCGCGATGGCAGCCACCAGCAGAGCAAGCGGGCCGGGACGGTGCAGAACGTAAATCACCACCAGTTGGTAGGCGCCGTAGGCAATCGCGCTCGAAACCGTGACCTGCGACACATTGAATACAAGTTGAATGGGCTTCAGTCGCCGTGCGGGCTTCCAGTAAAACTGCCCCAGGGTGCTGGCCAGCCCAATCAGCAGGGTTTCCGGGAGACTGAGTTCCAGGATGCCCAGCAGCGTGAACAGGAAGTTCACCGACAGCGTTCCCTCGATGCCGGGCAAACCCACTTTGAGAGATGAGGCCAGCAGCGCCGCAATCAGGTAGCAAACAAACTTGACCGGGGCGGTCGATTGCCAGTGCGGGAACGCCAGCGCAAAGCAGATGCATGCCGCCAAAGCCATGCCGGCGATGAACATGCGCGCGCCAATGGAACGTATCCACGACATGAGAAATGCCTAAATTTTCAACCAAGCGCTGGGGTCTGTCCGCCGAAAACGAAACCCTCCGATTACCATGGTTTTCTTAAATCGAATCAGTCACTTACGACCTCATCGAACCCGCCACCAGACCCGCTACCACCATCGGCTGGGACAAGATGTCCCGGGCGTGCGGCGGTGGGACAAAGTGTCCGTTGTGCCTCACAATAATCGCTCCTAAGCCATTGAAAACAAGGAGGCTCTAGATCCCATTTTGGAACCGAACCTGCAACTTGAAGAGTCACTTGGGGTGCAGTTCCGCGCCTGTGGGGCGCTATTTGTGGGGGCCTATGAAGAAGTTCGTGCTTTTATTGCTGATCGCTACGGTGACGGTGGCCTATGCCGCCGACACCACGAAGCTGTCTCCCGACCTGCAGAAATCGAATGCTACCGCAGTGCAGGTCGTGGTGCAGTACAACAATCCGCCCAGCCTCTTGGATCTCAACCTTCTCTCGACCTTGGGCTCTATCCTGGACTCGCTGCCGCTGGTGAACGCGGTCGTAGCGGACTTGCCGCTGTCGAATGTGCTCTCGCTCTCGAACCAGGCCAACGTGAAGTACATCAGCCTGGACCGCACACTCGCGCCCACTCTTAGCAACGCCGCGCCCGCCGTGAATGCATTTGCCGCCTGGCAATCCGGCTACACCGGCGAAGGCATCGGAGTCGCGCTGGTGGACAGCGGTGTCAGTAATCATCCCGACTTGAAAGGTGGTCCTCTGGGATTGTCGCGGGTGGTCTGGAACCAGAGCTTCGTTCCGGGCAATCCCAGCGCGAATGATCAGTACGGCCACGGCACACACGTCGCCGGCCTGATCGCCGGCGACGGGGCCAGTTCGACGGGCAAGCAGTACACCCGCACTTTCGAAGGCATTGCCCCGCAGGCGAACCTCATCAACCTGCGTGTGCTCGACCAAAACGGAGCGGGCACCGACAGCGCCGTGATCTCGGCCATCAGCACTGCCATCAGGTTGAAGCCCCTGTTCAACATCCGCGTGATCAATCTTTCGCTGGGGCGCGCGATCTACGAAAGCTATGCGCTTGACCCGCTCTGCCAGGCCGTCGAACAGGCGTGGAAGAGCGGCATCGTGGTGGTGGTCGCCGCCGGCAACAGCGGGCGCTATCAGCCCACCGATGGCTATGCCACCATCACCTCGCCCGGCAACGATCCCTACGTGATCACCGTCGGAGCGATGAAGCCGATGGGAACCCCCACCCGCGTGGACGACCTCATCGCCAGCTACAGCTCGAAGGGACCGACGGCGATTGATGCCGTCGCCAAACCGGACATCGTCGCGCCCGGCAACCTGCTGGTCTCGCTCCAGTCTCCGGGTTCGACGCTCTCTACCGCATATCCCGGCAACCAGGTTCCGGACAGTTACTACATTGCCAGCGGAGGCACTGCCTCGTCTTCCAGTTACTTCACCCTAAGCGGCACCAGCATGGCGACTGGCGTGGTCAGCGGCGTGGTCGCCGACTTGTTGCAGAAGAGTCCGTCTCTCACGCCCGACCAGGTCAAGGCCCGGCTGATGAAGACCGCCTGGAAGTCGTTCCCGGCTTTCAGCAGCACCACGGATCCCACTACCGGCGTCACCTACACCGATCAATATGACGTGTTCACCGTGGGAGCCGGGTACGTGGACGTTGAAGCCGCTCTCAACAGCGCCGACGTGGCCAAGGGGACCGCGATGTCACCCGTCGCTTCGTATGATCCGAAGTCCGGTAACGTCTACCTCAACGACAACCCGACCGCGGTCTGGAATACGTCAGCAACCTGGTCGAACGCGGCCGTGTGGGGAACGTCACAGTTCGTGGTTGGCGCTCCCTCGTCCACCGTGAACGGCAGCGGCGGCGTCTCCGGAAGCAATGCCCTGTGGGGATCGAACGCGCTCTGGGGCAGCAATGCTCTGTGGGGATCGAATGCACTCTGGGGCAGCAATGCGTTATGGGGCAGTAACGCCCTGTGGGGATCGAACGCGCTTTGGGGCAGCAATGCCCTCTGGGGCAGCAATGTTTCCGGCGGCGAACAGTAAACTCCACTGCGCTGGAATAACAGGGCCGCGATCACTCGCGGCCCTTTATTATTTCTGTCAATCATTCTTTGTGGTCAATCTTGCCCGGTGACCTTCCCGACTACTGCGGGGTTGCGATCTTGCGCAACGCGGCCTGCAAATCATCTGGCTTGAAACCGAACGGCCCAGGCGGGCTCTTGTAGACCACGCGTCCCGAGGCATCAATCAGGTACAGGCGGTCCGGCCACGCCGTGTAAGCGGCTTCCGTGGAGTTGCCGAATTCATCGAGCACCGCCGGAATCTCGATGCCCAATTTGCGCACGCAGGTCCCGGCAACGGCCTCACGCTCCTGCTCATCGCGCGGGCTGGCGAACACAACCTGATCTTTGATATTGCTCTGCATCTGCCAGACGTCGCTCGGATGCGCCTCGGTGATGTAGACCACCAGAAACGCGACCTGATTGCCATATTGATGATAGAGACGATTGAGAGCGGGAACCTCCCGCCGGAAGGGTGGTCAGGTGTAGCTGCCAAACACCAGCACCGCTGGCTTCCCCCGAGCCGCGAACGACGAAAGTTGAACCTGCCCGCTCTTGTCCAGTTTGGTCAGGGTAAAGTCCGGCACCGAATCGCCGACGCGCAGCGCGCCGCTCCGGGCATGCGTCCACAGAGTTTCAAAAGGCAGGACCAGAAAGGCGACCGGACCGGGAACCTGGGCCATGACCCGCGCAAACGCCTCCGGCGGTTGCCGCATGACGCCATACAGCCCCGCGCAGGCGAATACCCACAGCGTGGCGATCACACAGAATCCGATGAGCGCCGTCTTTTTGACGGACCTTGATCGTGTGCTCACAAGATTTGCGATCGAACCCCAAAAAGAGTAGGGCGATTATAGCCGCGCTTCGGGGGTATTCAATAGTAGGAAAGTAGTATGCGCGCGGCCAAGATCGCACTTAGGACCACGGTGCTGACTCTCAAAATGCCCCACCACCCCCGCCGCCGAATCCGCCACCGGAGAAACCGCCGCCCCCGCCGAATCCGCCGCCCCCGCCAAATCCCGAACCGGTGGAACTGGCGCGCGGAGCCGAGACAAAAGCCTGGTGCATATCGGAGGTCATGCTCTGCATCGAACTGGAAAACAAAATCGGATTGAAGACCATGCCCGGAACATAGCCGCCGCCCGGCCCCACATACCAACTTGGCGGATCCTTAACAATTCCCGCAAACGCCTGCGCCCAGTGGTGCTCCACGCCCAGCGCCATGGCGTAGGGCAGGTACTTCTCAAACGTGGTTGGCGGCATCACCTTGAGCCGCTCCGCATCCACGCGGTTCATGAACTCCTGGAAGCCCAGCACGGCAATATGGACGCGTCCCCCTTTGATGGTCTTGGCGGTCATCACCCGCGCAAACAGCCACCAGATCAACCCCGATATCAGAATGCTCGCGACCAGCAGCGGAATCGAATTGAAAAAGTTCGCCCGTCCCATGAACTGGAGAATGCCAAACAGAGCCAGGATGGCGACCGCCGCTCCGGCGCTGTAGCCGTTGGCGGATTCGGGATCGAGCAGATAGATGCCCTTCCTTTTCAGCGCCGCCATAATGTCCTGCCGGATGATGGGCACGGCGGTGTAGAAGCGGTTCTTCAGGCTGGAGAGCCGAGTCTGATCGCCCGCGGTGAAAACGTTCTCCAGCATGACGCGTTCATGCGGCGCAAGGTCGGCGTCCCACTGATCGCGAGGCTTGAGCAGGTGGAAAACATAGTCCTTGTGGGTAAAGACGAGACCCTTTTCCGCCACTTCTTCAATCTTGATATACCCTCGCACCGCCAGATCCACCATGGTCGAAGTGATGTCGCGCGGGTGAATCGAGTCGTCGAGCAGCGTGCCCGCTTCCGCCGGGGAAATGCCAAAGGGAGGCTCGTACATGGGCGCAACGGACACGCCGGGATCGGGATCGCGTCCTTTGTACCACCACAGCACGAACATCACCGCGAGCGTGACCGGCGGCAGAAAAATAACTGGATTCCCGCCAAGGAACCAGAAGAACCGCGTAATGCCACTGGGTTCCTGCAGGATATCTTTCGGAATATAGACGTCAATCGTCAGCCCGCCGCGCATGGGCAGAGGACTGTTGGTCTCAAACTGCGCCTCGGCGCCTTCCGCTTTCGCCGTGGCATCGTGCCCGGTCGAGCCATAGACGCCGGTGAAGGACTGCACTCTCAGCGAACCCGCGGCGGAATCCGGGAACCGCACTGTCGCCGCCGCGTGATCAATCGGCACCGGCCAGTCGTTGCCGGTGACGTTCCAGTAGAACTCGTCGTGGCTGTCGAAGAAGCGCGTGCCGTTGCGCACCCTGTAGATGATCTCGACCGTCCGGGTCGTATCCACTGCGCCGGGAAGGTAGATCTTCAGGTCGCGATAGCCATTCGACGTGGAAGAGTCGTACTTTAGCGCTGCGCCGTCTCCGTCACGGACGCTCGCCACGTCGAGGTAGAGCTTGTAGTTGGTTCCGCTGGGGCCGGGGTATTCCACCGGAATCGTGCGGTGAATCCCGTGCCACTCTCCCACGAACACCAGCGTGATGCGCTCGGTGACGACCGCGCTGCCGTCTTTGGCGATGCTGATGTTGTCCTGAAAATCCGCAACCCGCCAGGACTTGGCGTGCGCAACTCCGGCGGACGCGCAGAAGAAAAGCGCTAGAAGGGCCGGTACAATGGTTCGTGGGATTTTCAAATTACCCAATTCCCCGCTTACAGAATTACGCAATCCCTCAGAACTTCACTTGCACCGGTTCGCGGTCGGCTTCTGCGGTCTCGAAGAATTGCCGCGCCTTGAACCCAAACATTTCGGCCAGGATGTTGGTCGGGAACGACTGGATTTTGGTATTCAGGTCGCGCACCACTGCGTTGTAATAACGCCGCGCGTTCTGGATCGTGTCCTCGGTCTGGCTGAGCGATCCCTGCAGTTGCGTGAACTCCTCCGAAGCCTTAAGTTCCGGGTAGTTCTCCGCCACCGCAAACAGACTTTTCAACGCGCCGGTCAGTTGATTCTCGGCAACCGCTTTGTCGGCCGGCGTGGTTGCCTGCATGGCCTGCGAGCGGAACTTGGCGATGTTCTCAAACGTTCCCTTCTCGTGCGCGGCGTAGCCTTTCACCGTCTCCACCAGGTTGGGAATCAGGTCGTGGCGCCGTTTGAGTTGCACGTCAATGTCGGACCAGGCCGAGTCGCAGCGCACGCGCAACTGCACCAGGCCGTTGTACATCCCGATCAGCACCACCGCGATGACCACCAGAATTACGAAGAAGGCGATGACCATGAGCGCTCCTCTGGCTTCTGAACGAGTTGAAGCGGAAGTCGTTGAATCGTAAATCAATGGGACGTTACCACAGAGGAAGCGCTCCCGCAATGATCGGCGTGGGTCTGAGATCTGAGGTCTGAGGTCCGCTCTACTGCTGCGGCGCGAAGTACCCCTTGCGCGCCCGCACTTGCAGGTCTTTCTTCACGGCGGAAATCTCGATCGATCGGTAGCGTCCATCGGCATCGAAATCGGCCGGTTTGTAGGAGACGACGTACTGGCTGCGCAGTTCGTCTTCGATGGCAGCGTAGGAGTGGGTAATGTCTTTCATCTTGAAGGGGAAGAAAACCCGGCCGCCCGTGGCTTCCGCGAGTTGCTCGAGCACCTTGTCGCCGCGCATCACCAGGCCGCTGTCGTCGGTGGAAATGGCGTAGATGATCACCTCGGCGCGCTGCGCCATTTCAATGGCCTGGGCCTTGGAAACTTCGCTCTGGTTGTCTTCTCCATCGCTCACGATAATGATGGCCTTGCGCAGTGGATGATCGGAACGGTCCTTCAGGAACTTTTCCTTGCAGGCGTGGTAGACGGCGTCGTAAAGCGCGGTCCCGCCTCCATCGTGCAGCTTGTGCACGCCCGCTGAAAGTAATTGCACGTTGTCGGTAAAATCTTGCGCCAACTGGCTGTGACTGTTGAACCCGACAATGAAGGCCTTATCGAAGCCGGCGCGCAGCGTGTGCTGCAGGAAGCTGGTGGCCGCGGCCTGTTCAAAATCGAAGCGGCTGTCCACCGAGCCGCTCACATCAATGAGCAGCCCGAGATGCAAAGGCAAATCGGTTTCGCGGCGGAAGTTGAGAATGGCCTGGGGCGGTTTGTGGTCGTCGAGAATGCTGAAATCCTGCTGCGTCAGATCGCGAACGAATTTGCCGCGCTTGTCGGTCGCGATGAACAGCACGTTGACTTCATTCACCCGGGCGCGAATCGTGACCAGGGCGCTTTGCGGATCGTCCGGATCGCCGGGATGAGGATCGTCCGGATTATTCGCCGCAACTGCAATCGGCGCTGCAGCAGCGCTGGCCCTGTTGTACGAGCCCAGGCTGGCTGCGCCCTGAGCATAGACCGCCTGCGCCCGCGCCTGGCCGGCCAAGGCCACGCTGGCCAGCGCCAGCGTCAGGTACCGGAAATAAGCGCGCGTGTAGTTCATGCCCGGAAAGTCCAAAATTTTCACTCTGGAACCGCTCTTTTTCGCTCTAAACCGCTCTGGCGAAACACTCCCAAACTCTTGGCTGCACGCCAGGTGCCGAATCCAGACGGCCCGCTATCTCATTGACTTTAGGAGCGCGAAACAATGGTGCCAAGTTACAAAAGGAGCACACGTTTGGTCATGGCACAAAACGTGCATTTTCTAGCGGTTGTGCGGCCTGCAACCCGGCCCAGCTGCGCCTACGTTGGCCAACTGGATTCGCGGTCTTAACATAGCAGTCCGCACTGGGCCCGAATTTTCCTTACAATCTCCCGTGGAGGAATCTATGAAGAAAATCATTGCCTGTATGGTCGTTCTTATTTCCGCGCTTACCGCCTTCGCCGCTGACGACGAACACGAAGAAGAGCGCGTCAAAGACGCGGGCGTGGTTCTGAAAGAGATTCTCAACATCCCCGACAACATTCCCCAGGATCTTCTCGACAAGGCTGAGTGCGTGATCATTCTGCCTTCGGTGAAAAAAGGCGCTTTCGGTATCGGCGGCAGCTACGGGCGCGGCATCATGATCTGCCGCAGCGGCGAGTACTACAAGGGCAAGTGGGGCGCTCCGGCGCTGTATGCGCTCGAAGGCGTCAGCATCGGATTTCAACTGGGCGGCCAGGCCACGGACTTCGTCCTGCTGGTCATGAATCCCAAAGGCGCCGAGTCTTTGCTCTATAGCAAAGTGAAGCTTGGGGCCGATGCCTCGGCTGCGGCCGGGCCGAAAGGACGCACCGCCGAAGGCGCCACCGATGTCGTTATGGACGCGGAGATTCTCTCCTACTCGCGCAACAAAGGACTGTTCGCTGGGATTTCCCTGGAAGGCTCGACCCTGCGGTCCGACGGCAGCGCCAACCGGAAACTGTACGGGAAAGAGTTGACGGCAAAAGAAATCATCCGCCAAGGCAAGGTCGGCATTCCGGCCTGCGCGCACGAACTGGTTTCCCTGCTCGATACCAAGTCGCCGGTAAACAAGTCCGACCCGAAGTCGCTGGAGTAATGCCAATGTAGGCTTCTTCCACAAGATGAAAACCGCAGAGTACGCTGAGGACGCAGAGGAAATGAAAATATAAGTCCTCTGTGTCCCTGGCGTCCTCGGCGGTTTTCATTGATTCTATTGCTTCGATTTTGTGTGAGACTCTGTGACCTCTGTGGTGAAAGGTTTTCCAGACCCGATCCGCTGCGCATGGGCGAGCAACGAACTCTCCATCCGCTATCACGATGAAGAATGGGGCGTGCCGGTGCACGACGACCGCACGCTCTTTGAATTCCTCATCCTCGAAGGCGCGCAGGCGGGGCTGAGCTGGAACACAATTCTCAACAAGCGAGAAAACTATCGCAAGGCCTTCGACGGATTCGACGCTGTCCGCGTTGCCGGTTACGACCGGCGCAGAATTCAGCAACTGCTGCGCGATCCCGGCATTGTCCGCAATAAGCTGAAGATCGCCGCGGCAGTCGAAAACGCGAAAGCATTTCTCCGCGTGCAGGAAGAATTTGGCAGCTTCGACCGCTACATCTGGCAATTCGTTGGCGGGAAGCCGCGCGTGAACTCGCGGAGGTCGCTCCGGCAGGTTCCCGCGCGAACCGCGGAATCCGACGCCATAAGCAAAGACCTCAAGCGCTGCGGCTTCCGCTTCGTCGGCTCAACCATCTGCTATGCCTTCATGCAGGCCGTCGGAATGGTCAACGATCACGTCGTGGATTGCTTCCGCTACAGGACACTTAGTTCTCAGCGGTGAAGGAAAACGCCAGCCGTCAGATAGACCACCACCAATCCCAGCAATAGCACGGCGCCTTCCACGCGCTCGGACCAGACGTGCAGCGCGTCGAACTGCACGCGCGCGGGATTATCGAGGGTGGCGGCGGTGTCAAAATTACTGACCTCCGCGCGCAGCGTCAGCATGCGGGGGGTAATCCAGAATTGCGAAAACAGCGTGAGCCCGAGCATCAGGCAGATCAGCACATGCCGCATGGCGAACACGTGCGCGGTGCCGTCGGTCAGACGGCTGTAGACCAGCGAGCTGATCAGAAACACGATGCCCGAGAAGATGGCGATCCAGTGCAGTTTGGTGAGCAGTTTTCCGACAAGTGTTCCGGCAAGAAGCCGCGTGGGCAAAACGTGAAATGCCGTCGGCGCGAGCGCAAAGGCAAAAAACACCAGCCCGCCGATCCAGACCACGAGCGAGAGCAGCATGAGAAAGCGTAGGAAGGACATGACGGGGGAATTATAGCCGCAAGCAAGCGACTGGCAGATAGGCTAGAATACCGGGACCATGGAAAGGGCCACACCGATTCTCCCGACCGAAGATTTGGCCATCGCCAAGAAGTTCTACGTTGACCAGCTAGGGTTCAGTGTGACTTTCGAAGCGTCAAAGGACGGTCATTCGGGACTGCTAGGAATCGCTCGGGGAACGATTGAGATGACGCTAGATAGTCCTATGAGTGGGCACGGCAGAAATGCTTGTGTCGCCCTTCACGTTGATGACACTGATCGCTATTACCGTGAATGGAGTGCCAAGGTCGGTGTCTTGCGAGCGCCAAAAGATGAGGACTGGGGAGCGCGGACCTTTGACCTGCTCGATCCTTCTGGCAACACGATCTTCATCATGGGGCCTGTGGCTGCAAAGTAGGCTAGGCGCTTAGACAGGCACGGCGACGTTTTCCACGATCTCATTCAGAACCTGATCCGACTGCTCGGACTTTCTCAGCGTCGAGGTATAGAGACCGTTGACCACCACGCGGTGGGCGAAGACGGGAACGACCAGCGGCTTGAAATCTTCCGGAGTGCAGAAGGTGCGGCCTTCGAGAAACGCCATGGCCTGCGCGGCGCGGTAGAGCGCTTGCGAGCCGCGGGGCGAGACGCCCAGCGAAAGAAACTCCGACTCGCGGGTGCGGCGCACGATTTCGAGAGCGTAGCTCACCAGCGATTCATCCACGCGAATGTTAGTGACCGCGTGCTGCATTTCCAGGACATCCGCGCCAGTGAGCACGGGACGAAGCTCGCCCAGGTGCGCGACGCCGGCTTCGGAGCGCAAGATTTCGCGTTCGGCCTGCGCGTCGGGATATCCCATGCGCACGCGCAGCAGAAAGCGGTCGAGTTGCGATTCGGGCAGCGGATACGTTCCGTGGTGCTCAACTGGATTCTGCGTCGCGATCACCAGAAACGGCTGCGGCAACTCGTAAGAGTGCGCGTCCACCGTAACCTGGCCTTCGTTCATTGCTTCCAGCAGCGCCGACTGCGTCTTGGGCGTGGTGCGGTTGATCTCGTCCGCCAGGAGGACGTTGGTGAAGACCGGACCGCGCTTGAATTCAAACTCCTGCTCCATCACCGAATAGACCGAAATGCCCAGCACGTCGGAGGGCAGCATGTCACTGGTGAACTGCACCCGCTGAAAAGTGCAATCAATGGCGCGGGCGAGGGCCTGTCCGAGCGTGGTCTTGCCGACTCCGGGAACGCCTTCAATGAGCAGGTGTCCGCGGGCAAAAATGCTGACCAGGGCCAGGCGGACAACGTCGTCGTTGCCGCGAATTACGCGGCGCAGGGCCTTTTCGAGTTCCGTCGCTTTGTGAGAAACGGTGACTTTGTGGGATACGGCGCTGGCGATCTCGGGCGACATTGTCAGGATTTTACTATCCGGCCCTCGCGAGGGCGGAGTTACGTACGTCATAGGACTAGCTATCAGCTCTCAGCCGTCAGCTTTCAGCTAAACCCAGGTCGTCCCTCGCTCCGCTCGGGATGACACTCTTAAGAACGCAACGGTTCACAAGCCTTGCACGGATCTGGCTGAGAGCTGACGGCTGATAGCTGACAGCTTTACTGCATAAATTCCGCCGGACGTCCCGTGAGCCGCTCGATGCGCTTGGCGATCGGGGGATGGGTCGAGAACAGGTTGGCAAAACTCACCCCGCCCAAGAACGGCTGAATGATGAACAGGTGCGCCGTGGAGGGGCTCGCCTGCATGGGCAAACGGCGCGCGTAGGCGTCGATCTTCTGCAGGGCGCTGGCCAGGGCGTAGGGATTGCCGGTGAAGTGCGCGCCGGTGGCGTCGGCCTGATACTCGCGGGAGCGCGAGACGGCGAGCTGAATCAAGGTTGCGGCAATGGGCGCCACGAACAGCATCAGGAGCGCGGTGAGGCCTCCGCCGCGGCGGCCGCGGTCGCCGCCTCCGTAGCCGCCGAAGAACATGGCCCAGCGTCCCATGCTGGCGATCATGGTGATGGCGCCGGCGAGCGTGGCTGCGACGGAACTGATCAGGATGTCGCGGTTGTTGACGTGGCCCAGTTCATGGGCGAGCACGCCTTCCAGTTCTTCGTCATTCAGTAAACCCAGAATCCCATGGGTTACGGCCACCGAGGCGTGGCTCGGATTGCGTCCGGTGGCGAAAGCGTTCGGCGACTCGTTGGGGATGACGTAAATCTTCGGCATGGGGATGCCGATTTTCTGCGTGAGGCGTTCGACGGCGGCATAGGCGCGCGGAAGTTCTTCGCGCGTGACGGGCTGGGCGCGATACATGGCCAGCGCGATCTTGTCGGAATAAAAGTACGAGACGAAATTCATCACGGCGGCGATGACCAGCGCGAGCATCATGCCGTTCTGCCCACCGAAGTAGCGGCCGATGAACATCAGCAGCAGCGTCATCAGCGTCAGCAGGAACGCGGTCTTAAACATGTTTCCCATAAGTTTGGTTGGACCTACCTGATTGGATGTTACGCCGAGTGGGGAGATGCAGGGCTCCCGTTCCGGGAAAAATGCGGCGGGAGGTGGGGTACGAATATTCACTTGACCCAAAACGCTTACTAACCCTGCTGTGACAGGGCCAACTCGCGCTCTTCAAGTTGACTTTCCTATTATTTTTCAGTACCTTGGATGGTATGTGAATTACAATTCACACATGGCGGAGAGCCTGGGAATTGGGCGATCCCAACAGATTTATACTCTGCTGACCTGACTAGGGTTCTGCAGGTTCGACTCCCGCACTCTCCGCCAACTCTTGCTTTTATACCACAATTACCTCAGTGTGTAGGGCGGCCTTGAAACAATGTGGAGGCGGTGCTAGCCTAAGTGTGACTTTTACGGTACACTCGGGTTCCGTTGCGATGGAGTGGAAGCCCAACCAAGAGAAGTTCTGATATGCCAAACGGACGATGGGCGAGAACCATTCTCAGAATGGCTAGACGGGCTGGATCCTAAGACTCGCGGTATCGTTCGCAATCGAATTGATCGCGTCGAGAACGGGAACATGGGCGATACCAGAAGTGTGGGAGGTGGAGTCGTAGAATTGCGAATAGATTTCGGACCCGGGTATAGGGTGTACTTCGGACAAAAAGGGGACGAAGTCCATTTGATTAATGGCGGATCGAAGGATACGCAAGACATCGACATAGCCAACTCGCGAACCTTCTGGAGCAGCCATGACTAGCAAAACAAGACCGTATCGCGAAGCACTGCTAGAGGCTTTGTCCGACCCCAGTGAGGCTGTGCACTATCTAAACGCGGCAATCAACGATTCCCCAGAAATGTTCCTCAAAGCGTTGAGAAACGTAGCGCAAGCGCATCAAATGGCGAAAGTTGCTCGGGATGCAGGAGTAACCCGAGAAAGTCTCTACCGAGCAACATCTGAGATTGGAAATCCGACTCTCGACACGCTCGATTCTGTCCTAAGCGCAGTCGGCGTGAGAATGCAATTTGCTGTTCACGTTGTTGGTAGCAGTGCGGCGCCTTCAACTGCATCCGCAATCTCGCATCACGGCAGTAGCGCCAATGCTAGAGCCTCTGGTGCTGGCGGGGATGACTTACTCCAGACTTCTGGTTTGGTCAACTATGGCACACTTAACGTCGGCGCACCGATTCAGGTGATCGGCAGCGCTGGCTTGATCTCCAGCCAATCAGCTCTTTCTGCGAGTGGAGGCCATACCTTTATAACTGGCGCGAGTTGCATCAATCAGAGCGTCCCCGTATTCGGATTCAACCCAGAGCCCGCTGCTCCTCCATTAGCTTTTGTTATTCCACCACCGCAACAAGAATCAACCGAAGCCATCTTGATAATGCCGCGATAAGGGGACCATATGCCAGCCAGCGACGCACAGACAGGACCAGCACTTTCAAGCGATTTCCGGCGTGAAGCGTTTAAGAATGAGTTTGCCGACAACGTTTTCTTTGAGCCGACAGCTTGGGACCTAAAATTGGTCTTCGGGCAGGTCGACACGCATCTCGGGCCAAATACGGTCGTGCAACACACGGGCATTACGTTGCCTTGGTCTCAGGCAAAAGTTCTACTCTATTTCCTGGAGCTGCACGTAGCCGCTCACGAGCTGACAAATGGGCGCATGCTAATTCCCCAAGGCCTTATTCCAGAGCTCCCCATTCCGGATAAGGAAATGCTTGACCAAGACCCGAACGTCATGCGAATGTACAGGACTTTATCCAAAGTCCGAGAAAGGTTTATTGCAAATAACCCCGAAGCTGAAGCTCCGAAAAAGAAATGAAGACGGATCGGGGCACCCTACGGGGCTTGGTTCCGTGCCGCTGTCGGGAACAGCAGGTTCCTCAGCGGCTCTCGCCGCTTTGAATGACAAGCGGTGTGATCGTGGGGTGGTCGTGAGCAAGGGCACGTGGTGGCGGGACAGCCGAGGCGGCTGTCCCCACATAAATCGGGCGCTGGCTACGTTTGCTTCGCGGCTTCGCGTTTCAGGGCGCGCTGCAGGGTCTGGTCCAAGGCGGCTTTGGTCTTTTCGTATTCCTGCTGCGAGATGGTGCCTTGCTTGTGTTCGACTTCGAGCTGGAAGATTTCTTCTTTCAGGCCTTCGAGCAGCATGGAGGACGGGCGCAGAGCAGGCGGCTGGGATTGGGCTTCGACGGAACGAGGCTGACTTGCGCGAGCCTGACCTGAACCAGCCTGACCTGAACCAGCCTGATTTGCAACAGCCTGATTTGCGGCAGCCTGATTCGAACGAGTTTCGACAGCCACGGCTTCTGCGGCTTCGTAATCTTCGTCCTGCTCGCCGACGGCGGCGCCCTTACCGATGGGACGTCCGGCACGCGTGGCGGCTAGCTGCCGCGAAGCGATGAAGACGCCGCTTCCGACCAGAGCAAGGGCGAGGCCTCCGAGAATGTATAACTGATATTTCTGCAGCGGGTTGGGGGCATCAATGGGCGGGCCGAGTCCGCCGCCGGGACGGTTGTCGCTCTGCGCGGCGCCGCCTTCGCTGGGCGCGCCGCCGCCTTCCACGCTGGCCTGCAGGGTGCCTTCCCCGGAAATCTTGAACGCCAGCGACTGGCCGGGCGCGGGGCTGGACGCCACTTGCACGTTGGCATCCGGCTGCTGAGGGTCGTTCATGGACTGGTAGTTTGCGCCGGGAGCGCCGGAGAACTGCATGCCCTTGGGCAAAATCGCCACGAAATGCTGCAGCGGATAAACGCTGTGGGGATCAATGTTGGCGCTGCCGGTATAGGGAAGCTGGTAGGCCACCTGGAACTGGGTGGTGCCGGGACGGAGCGGGAAAAGAAAAGCGTAGCGGGTTTTCTTGTCGTCCACGGGAACGGGGGCGGAGTTCACCGGCTGGCCGTTGGCGGTCATGGCCTGGCCTTGGACGACCTGCGCGCCTTCGGGAACATTGAACTCCAGGTTGCGCTCATTCATCTGGGTGCGCGGGGGCTTGGAAGTATTCTGCACGGCGAAGGCGCGCATGACCTCGAGTTGTCCCTGCTCGACTTGAATTCGCATGACGTCGGCCACGACTTCGATGCCGTCGATTTTCTTGCCCACATCGAAGACTTCGACCTCGACGGAAGTGCTTCCCGGAGGGGCCATGCGGTGGTAGGTGACTCCTTCATGAATGGCGCGGACGAGGTGCGGAGACTGGGCGCTATCGAGATTGAAGGAAAAATTGCCTTTGGCGTCGGTCTTGGTGCGCCCGGCTTCTTCCATGCCCTGGCCGAGGCTGAGCAGGACGACCTCATCGCCGGCGGCGGGCTTGCCGGTGGTGGAGTTCTTGAGCGTGCCGGTCAGGGTCTGGGCGGAGGCGAGGGAGGAGAGAAGGAGGAAGGCAAGCAGCACGCCGTGTGCGTTCTTTTTTTGGATGAAGGTTGACGGCGTTATCAATTTTTGATCCTTTCCGTTCTGTGCAGCGATTTCAGCCGTCCCTACGGGACGGGGCTCCGCTTTGCTTGGCTTTTCCCGGCGTTGAAACGCCGGGCTATTTTCGTGCGTCCCTACGGGACGGGTTGCGCCTTGCTCGCTTACCCTGGGTTGAGACCGCCTGCGCCTTGCTCGCTTGCCTGCGTTGAACCGCCGCGATAGCTCTCATTACCCCCAGGCGGGCCGCTCAGCCTCTCGACTTTCCTGGAGTGCCGTCGAGCTGCGCTCGACCGGACAGCCGAGGGCGGCTGTCCCCACACAGAGCGACGGCGTTCAAAATTTGAGGTCCTTTCATGCGCGGGCTTTTCCTGTTGGTGCTTTCGCTTCCAGGCGGGCGATTTCGGCCAGGAGCGTGGCGGCTTCGTCCTGCAGCGAAGACTTCAACGACTGGTAGTCGGCATCGGGCACCTTGCCTGCGGTGTACTCGAAATTCAGGTCGCGCAGGTTTTCGTAGACGGCGTCCTTGCGTTCGCGCAGGTAGGAAGCACGGGTCTTCTCCGGGCCCAGGTAGAGTTTGCCCGGCAGATAGAAGATGTAGAGCAGCCCTGCGGCAGTGATGAGAAGGCAACAGGCTAATTCGAGCATCATAAGTCGGTCTCCTCGCGGGCCTGTTCGCGGAAGTGTTCGAGTTCGGCGCCTTTGAGGGGCGGCGCTCCACCTGGAGGCGGCGGTGGCGGACGATTCTTCCAAGCGCGGACCACGAAAACCACTGCGACGACTCCAACCCCGAATGCCACGAATGGAAAGATCCAGGCGGCGCGATCGAAGCCGGCGGTGGTGGGAGCGGCGAGCACCGTGGGTCCGTATTTCTGGACGAAAGCCTGCTGTACCAGGCTGTCATTGTCGCCGCGGCTGAGGGCAGCCATCAATTCGTTGCGCATGCCGTCGGAAGCGGGACAGCCGACGTGGTTACACTCGAGCAGAATCTGGTTGCAGCCGCAGATGCACATCAGTTGGTGGCCGATCTCGGTGAAGCGGGTCGCAGGGTCGCCCGCGCCGGCAAGGGCGAAGACGGCGAGAGAGAGCAGAGCGCAGTGGAGAGCGCGGCGAAGGATTGGATTTCGTTTGGTCATGGTGAGGGCATCTGCCTTGAACGCGAGTTGAAAGCCTCCCTCAGCGGCTAAAGCCGCAACCTAGATCTGCTCTTACGGCACGACTAAAGTCGTGCCCTTACCGTTCCTGCCCTACTACAGAGCCGGGCTGCGCCCGGCGGACAGCCGAGGCGGCTGTCCCCACATAAATCAATCCCCTGCCCCACACAAATCAATCCCCTTGCCCACATGAAACTAATCCCCCTTGCCCCCAGATGAAACTAGTCTCCCTGCTCCCATGTAAGACTAGTCTCCCGTGGCCACTGGCGCTGCGGGCGCTTCCCTTCCCGTCAGCTTTGGAACGCGAACTGTGACCGGGACCGGGGCATTCTCCACCAGCGCGAGGCCGGTCCCGACGATGATGATCCAGGCGCCAATCCAGATCCAGATCACGAGCGGATTCACATGCGCCTTGATGATGGGCTTTCCATCATCGGTTTGGCCTTCGTACACCAGGTAAAGGTCTTCTTTGAACGTTGAGCGGATGCTGGGCTTGGTCGAGGCCTGCTGGCTGGCCTTGTAGAACAGGCGCTGCGGGGTCAGGGTGTCCACCTGCCGGCCGTTCTGATAGATGTCCATGATCGCCCAGTCGCTGGCCTGGTTGGGAGCGTCGTCCTGAGTGTAGGAGCGGCAGACGAGTTCGTAGTTGCCGATGGTCATCTTTTCGCCGTAGCCCAGGCCCTTTTCCGCTTCTTTTTCCTGGTTGAGGGCGGAGCCCGAAAATCCGATCATGGCCACGACCCCGCCGAAGTGGACGATGTAGCCGCCGTAACGGCGCGTGTTGCGGTGGGTGAGTTGCACCATGGAAGCGAACATGCCTTGCCCGGTTTTATCGGAGATGACGCGGCCGCCGCGGTAAAACTCGGAAGCCACGGTGAAGGTGACCAGGGCCGACAGAAGAATGGTCATCAGCGAATAGAAATAGCTGATGTCTTTCCAGGGCTTGAGGCCGAAGATCGAGCCCCAGCTTTCGGGGGTGATCATCACAAATACTGCGACGGCCAGGGCGCCGACCGAAGGCCACAGGAAATTCCGCTTGAGGCTTTCGAACGAAGTCTTGCGCCAGGCCAGCAGGGGGCCGACTGCGGTCAGCAGCAGCAGCAGCAAGGCGACTGGAATCGCCACCCGGTTATAAAAGGGCGCGCCGACGGTGACTTTGTTGCCCTGCACTAATTCGGAAATTTTCGGGAACCAAGTCCCCCAGAGCACATCGAGGCAAAGCAACAGGAACAGCAGGTTGTTGAACAGGAAGCTGGATTCGCGCGAGATCAGCGACTCGAGTTTGTGTTCGCTGCGCAGGTGCTGGTGATTCTTGACGAAGAAGAAAACGAAGACCGCAAAGCTAATGGCCAGGAACCAGGCAAACCACGTGCCGATGGAAGACTGCGCGAATGCGTGCACCGAATTGATGATCCCGCT
>Ga0209517_10000509_pt1 | contig 66113 bp, 59 predicted proteins | sample PeaSoiMetSII2010_FD_187695 | JGI IMG/M metagenome (GOLD analysis project Ga0209517, IMG submission 187695) | Peat soil microbial communities from Weissenstadt, Germany - SII-2010 (SPAdes) (version 2) | ecosystem: Environmental > Terrestrial > Soil > Wetlands > Peat | place: Germany... | reverse complement strand
ACCAGGAAACCCTCAACTTGATAACTCGGGCTGGAGCCCGGGTGCTTTTCCTGCCGGCTTACTCGCCCGACCTCAATCCGATTGAAAAGATGTGGAGCAAAGTCAAAACCTTCCTGCGCGGCGTCCAGGCCAGAACCCAGGCGGCCTTGATTGAGGCCATCGGGCTGGCCCTCCAAACCGTCACCCCTCAGGACGCCAGGAACTGGTTTGCCTCGTGTGGCTATAGTTTTATTTAAAATGCTCTAATGCCTGGATAGGCTGCAAATTTCTTCGCCGCCTTCGCGTTCTTCGCGCAACCATTTTTCACTTCGCCAACTGCGCCGCTGTTTCCTTCACCTTCCGCAAATCCAGCTTGCCGGTGCCCGGCAACGGGAAATTGTTCACGCGGCAAACTTGACCAATCGCGGGCGACAGCGGCGGTGAACGCGCCGCAGTCCAGACGCTCCGCGTAATTCGAGGGCACCTAAAACCCGCGCCAGCGTTTGGACTGCGCGTGTCTTCAGCACCGCTTTTTCACGCCAGGATTTCAAATCTGTGTTTATCCGTGTCCATCTGTGGTTGAAAGTTTCTGTGCTGTTTCCTTCACCTTTCGCAAGTCCAGCTTGCCCGTGCCGAGCAACGGGAAATTGTCCACGCGGAAAAACTGGTCGGCGCGCGGCTTCCAAAGATTCGGCAGATCGCATTGCACGAGTTTTTCCAGGCAGGCTTGCAGTGGGCCGTCCGGCAGCTTGTGCAATACGACGAGGCGTTCGCCTTTCTTTTCATCCGGCACACTGGCCACGACAAAGGTTTGTTCGGTCGAACCAGCCAGTTCGTGTAATTTTTCCTCCACCTTGATGTGTGGCACCATTTCACCGCCGATTTTGCTGAATCGGCTCAGGCGATCGGTGATTTGCAGGAAACCATCCTCGTCAATCGCCGCAATGTCGCCGGTGACGTACCACTTTGCGGCTTGGTAGGGCACGTCACTCCGTGCGCGCCGCTCATCTTCTTTCGGTGCGGCGGCGGACAGGGGACTACCCGCCCTACCTGGATCATCAATCATCACCTCCGCCGTTTTCTCCGGCTTGCCTAGGTAGCCGAGCATCACGTTTGGGCCGTTCACAAGCATCAAACCGGGCTGGCCGATGCCGAGCGGCGCTCGCGTTTCCGGATCAACAATTTTGACACTCACGCCCGGTAGCGGATGTCCAATTTTTCCGCGTTTGGCGCCGATTTGCCGGAAGCCCGCGGCGCGGAAGTCGTGGGTGTTGACCGCCACAGCCGGCGCGCATTCGGTGCAACCGTAACCTTCCAGCGGGCGGATGCCGAAGCGTTCGTCGAAGGCCGATGCCAGCCGGTCGGGCAATTTTTCCGCCGCCGTCATCACCACCCGCAGGCTGCCGAAATCTTCCGCCGAACAACCGCGCAGGTAGAGTTGCAGGAAGGTGGGTGTGGCGAGCAGGAAGGTAATCTGATGCTGGCGGACCAGCGGCCCGATGCTTTTGGCATCGAGTGGACTCGGATGATAAACCACGCCCACGCCCAGCATGGCCGGCAGACAGAGCGTGCCGGTGAACCCAAACGAATGGAAGAACGGCAGGATGCCCAGGAAACCATCACGGCGGTCCAATCCGAAAACCTGTTCGAGTTGCTCGATGTTGGAACCGATATTGTAATGGCTCAACATCACGCCTTTCGGCTCACCGGTGCTGCCGCTGGAAAAAATAACCGTAGCCAGATCGTCGAGTTGCGATTTTCTTTCCGCGCCGAGCAGTTGCTGCAACCAGCGATCGGGCACGAACCACGCGATGAAAAAGGCGGCAAGCTTTTCGCCCAGTTTCGGCGGGCGGAGCTCTGCGTCGCCCGGTTCTCCTGGTTGATGGGGACTCGCGGAGCTCGCCCCTCCGACCAAGTCCTCCAGCAAAACAATTTCGCAAGGCGGTTTGAGCTTTACCTTGTCGAGAAACACTTTCGAGGTAACAACAGTTTTGATTTTGCACTGGTGGATGCACGAAGCGAGTGTTCCCTCCGACACAGTATAATTCAAATTTACCGGCACCTTGCCGAGCAACAGTGCAGCGTAATTAACGAGTGCGCCCGGCACCGACGGCGGCAACAGCAAGCCTACCATTTTTTGATTCGACCAGATTTTTCGCAATCGCCGCGCAAGGAAAACGGACCGCACCAGCGCCGCGCCGAAACTCACGCGGACATGTTGCGCGTCGGCCATGGCAATACGAAACGGATGATTGCGCACCGTGTTGACGAAAGCGATGGGCAGGGGACGCATTCGCGCCTTGCGGGTTTGCCATGCTTCGGCGAGAAGTTCCTGCACGGTTGAACGAACCTGGAATGGCGTGGCGGTGGGCGGCAGCGGTTTGCCGTAATTGATGGTGATGGGGTAAGGAAAGCGCCGCGGTAGTTTCCACAGGAATCGGCCTTTGTGAAAACTGAAAATGCTGCCCCAGACACCGTCCATGCCGATGGGAATGATCGGCGCGTCCACGTCCTTCATGATGCGCTCGAAGCCGCGGCGGAACGGCAGCAGATGGCCGATGCGCGTGATTTGTCCTTCGGCGAAAATACAGACGACCTCGCCGGCGCGAATGGCGTCGCTGGCGGTCTGCAACGATTTGATCATTTCGCGCGGTCGTTGCTCGGAAGAGATGGGAATGACCCCAAGAATTTTGGCCAGGGGTTTCATGTAGCGCCGTTCGTAGATGCCTTTGTACATCATGATACGCACCTGCCGGTCGGTGGACGCCAGCAGCAGCACCGCGTCCACAAAGGAAACGTGATTGCAGACAAAGAGCGCGCCGCCTTTTTCGGGAATGTTATCCCTCCCGAGAACGCGGATGCGATACAGCGAATGCGTCGCGCACCAGAGGAGAAACCGCAGGAGCGAGTCAGGCATCAGCCAGACGCAATAAACGGTTCCGGCCAGTGACAGTACCGCGCCAAAGAGAAAAATTTGCGGTGGACTCAGGTGGCATAAAGCCGTGAGGAGGCCATAGACCCCTGAGCCGAGCGAAATCCCAATCCAGCTCAACAACGCGCCGGCGGCAATAATCTTGCCCTTGTTGGCGGCGTCGGGCCGGTGCTGGATAATGGCATTGACCGGCACGTTGTAAAAGCCGCCGAAGAAACCGAGCAGGCCGAGGCCCAACGAGAAAGCAAGCACACCAAAACCGGCATGGGCGAGCAGTCCGGAGAAAATCGTCAGACCCGCCATCCCCAGTGGTATTAAGCCATATTCGATTTTTCCCCCGGACAGAAATCCAGCCACCAGACTGCCGGCGCCGACGCCGACGAGCAGCCCGCCCTGCAAATAGCTGCTGTGCCGGTCGTCAAAATGAAAAATGTCCTTGCCGTAGAATACCACGGTCAATTGCAGCAGCATGGCGAGAAAGGAAAGAAACGTGTTGCCAACGATGCCAAGGAACAAAACGCGGTCGCGGCGGATGGCCTTGAGTTGCGACCAGAAATCGCCGAGGAAATTCACGCGGAATATTTTGTGCGGATCCGCGGCAGGCAGCCGCCGGACACCGAGGCAAAGGGACAGGCCGACCACCGCCAGGGCGATGAGGATGGCACCGGACCAGATTTGTCTTCTGCCAAATGTGTCAGAGAGGCAGCCGGCAAGAATGGTTCCGGTGATGGCGGCGGAAAAGGTGCCGAGGCCAAAGATGCCGTTGCCCCAGGACAATTTTTTCTCCGGCAACAGCTCCGGCAACATGCCGTATTTGGTCGGGCCGAAAATCGCACTGTGCGTGCTCATCAGGAAAATGCCCGTCAACATCAGCGGAATATTGACAAGCCACAGGCCGAGCGTGACGACGGACATGATGCCCAGTTCGGCGCATTTGACAGCAATGGCGACGTTGCGCTTGCTGAAGCGGTCGGCGAAAAAGCCGCCGGCCATTGAAAATAACACGAACGGCAGCGCGAACACGTCGCCGACCAGCGGCACGAGGCTGTCACGCTTCTCCAGTGAGAAACCCATGCCGATAATCATGAACGAGACCAGCCAGCGAAGAACGTTGTCGCTGAAGGCATTTTGGAATTCGACGACGAACATGAGCCAGAAGCTGCGAAGATTGGAAATCGGAGGCCGGAGGTCAGAAGGCGTGTTTCCACCGGCTGGCTTCAGTTTTCCGGATTCCGGAGTCTGGCTTTCGGTCACGCTGGCAAGACTACCTCTTTGCGCGCCAGAGTGTGAATTGAAAAACTTTTACCGGGCATCGGTTGCGGCAATGTTGTTCTGCCACCGTGGGTTCCAGCGACATCCCGGGCGGACGGGAAATTCCTTGAACTTTCTTCGCGGGCGGGCATGATGGCGTAGGATGCGAGTCCATCGCTAAAACGCCCCAGCGGCTTATGGCATTTCATTTCAAAAAAAAGGAATCGCCGACCAAAGCGGTGCGGCGCTTGAGCCGTGAGCGGATCGGAAAGGCGATGGACCACTTGCGACGCTGCGACCGGCTGGAGGCCATTCACAGCGTGCGCAAAGAGATCAAAAAGGTGCGCGCGACCCTCGGGCTGGTCCGCGGAAAAATAGGGGAAAACACCTACCGCAAACGCATCAAAACATTGCGCGCGGCGGCAAAACGCTTGCAGGATCCGCGCGACGCACGCGTCCGGCCCCAGGCACTCGAACGATTGGTCGAACATTTCAAAAACCGGTTGCCCGCGCGACCGTTTGCCGGAATCAAAAAAGTTCTGAAGCAAAATTGTCGCGCGGAAGTCCGCGAGTTCAGGAAGGACAAATCCGTGGCGGTGGTTGGCCGTCTATTGCGGAAGATAAACCGGCGGGCAAGCGATTTGGAAGTCAAGGCGGACGGCTGGACAGCGATTCAACCGGGATTGCAGGAAAGTTACCGCCAGGGACGGAGGGCGTACGAAACAGCGTTTAAAGGAACGTCGCCGGAAAATCTTCACCAATGGCGGAAACACGTGCAGGACCTCTGGCATCAACTCCGCTTGCTTCAATCAATCCAGCCGGAAAAACTGCGCGCCGCGGCCGGCGAAATGAAAGTGCTGAGCCAATATCTTGGCGACGACCATGATTTGGTCATGTTGAGGCGGTTCGTCGTCCGTCACTGTGCCCGCCGGCACGCCGGGGAGGTCAAGGTGCTGGACAAACTGATTGATTTGCGCCAAAAGGAATTGCAATCCGCCGCCTTCACTCTCGGCTCGCGTTTTTACGCGGAGAAACCTCCCTCGTTTTGTCGGCGACTTGAGAATTACTGGCGTGTCTGGCATGCCGGGAGGAAGTCCAAAGGCTAAGCCGTATCCATGCAGCAAAAAATATTTTAACCACGGATGGACATAGATGAGAGAAGACTTCCGGTCAGGCAAACGGGCCGCACCCATCAGTGAAGGATTTCGGAATTGCTGAACCGGCCTTTTGCCAGGTCTTAATCCGTGTCCATCCGTGGTTTGATTGAATCGTTACGGCCAAACGCACTTCCAAACCGCGAAACGTTCGCCATCAAATCATCCTGGTTTTAACCGGCGGGCCAACTGCGCCACGGCATCGGCTTTGAACCAGGACTGGTCAAATCGGAGCTCAACAGAACAAGTTTTGGTTCAATGACTTGTGGGATAAGCAGACGAACTTAATACCGCCAATGCTTCTTTAGATTGGCACACCCAGTGCTGTTTCAGCCAGCGGGCCAAAGCCTCCTTAAAATCATACGAACCGGCGTTGGCGTTAAATGCAATAAACGATGAAAGTTGAATCTGCAAAGAAAAAGACCATTGTTTTCGTTGAAGACAATCCCACGGTGCTGATGGCGTACCGGAACTGTCTCGAACGGCAGGGGTTTCACGTCGAACCGGCCAGGGACGGACTGGAAGCGATGAAGATTTTCGCGCGACTGGCGCCTGATTTGGTGGTGCTCGACCTGATGTTGCCCAAGTTCAGCGGTGCGGATGTGCTCAAGTTCACCCAATCCAATCCACGACTCAAAGACGTTCCCGTCATTATTCTTTCCGCCAGTTCCATTTCCGACCCGACGGAAGAATATATCCTGGAACGCGCCCATAAGCGGTTGCTCAAGGACTCCTGCACCCCGGCCATATTGCTCCGGGCCGTACAGGAGTTACTCGGTATTCTTCCGGCTGGAAACAATATTTCTTCTGCTGCTCCCTCACCCGGCGCCACACCCGCAAAAGCCCGAACCGTCGTTTATGTAGAAGACAATCCGGTGGTATTGATGGCTTACCGGAATCGTCTGGAACGGGACGGATTTCACGTGGAGCCGGTTCCAGATGGGCTGGAGGCGATCAAGCTGCTTACCCGGCAGCAGGCGCCGGACGTGGTGATCTTGGATCTGATGCTGCCAAAATTCAGCGGTGTAGAGGTGCTTAAATTCATCCGCTCGCATTCGCACCTCGACGCGGTTTCTGTCATCATTCTCTCTACCAATTCCATCATCGACGCGGCGGACGAATATGTATTGGAACGCGCCAACAAGCGGCTGCTTAAAGGTTCCTGCACCCCCGCTCTCATGGTCCAGGCCATCCATGAATTGTTGGGTGATCCTTCGGGTTCCTCTGTCCATCAATCGGATGGTTCGCAACCGACCGAATCGAAGACTGACGACGTTCTCGCCGGCATAAAAGTTGCCGGTTGAGAAACCCGGACCAGCTCGCACGAGCAAGTCGGCGGAGGTGCAAGGTTGCACAAGGTGAAAATCTGAAGGCCTGGTCACTGCTGGCGAACGTTTCCCCGAAACTCGTTTTATCCGGATCCATTCACCGGTGGGATATCGGGGATATCGGCGACAAATCCGCCAGTGTTCCCGCCACGGTGAATTTCGACCGGCGTTTGCAGTCAGGATTTCGATCAACTCCGGTGCTTCCACCGCGTGGGTTCCTTCCAGGCATTGGTATTGCTGACGTATTTGAGTATGAACCGCTGCAACTCCTTCGTGTCAGCAGTCAAAATAATCCGTCCACCCTGATCGTCTCCCGGTTTTTCGCGCAACACCATGTGCCGAATCGCGTTGGGGTGATTCTCCACCAATTTGGCGAGCCAGTCGTAATTCAGGTCGGCCGTTTCCAACACCGGCCCGATTTGCGTGACTTTGGACACCTGATGAACCGGCACAAAGTCCAACGAACGGTTGGTGGGGAACGAGTCCACAAACAATTGTTCTTTCAATCGGAACAGGAATACATCGATGCTGTTGGTTTCGTCGGTTCCGAAGAATGTGGCCCGGTAGCCTTTTTCACCGACCTGTTCGAACCGCAGGTATTCGGAGGTTTCGTTGGTCTTGCTGGCGTCCACCCATTCGCCGACCAGCGCCGGGTCGGAGACCAAATCTTTGTCCGTGTAATACGGGTAGATGGAGGTGACGACGCAGCCGGCGAGGAACAACATGACCGCAGATAACATCGTTACCGCGGTGGTGATGCGGCCTGATGGCCGGGTCATGATTCGTATTTTCATCATTTACCTTTCATTGGTTGGTTTCGGGACGTGGGCGGTGCCACTGTCTCCGAAAGTGATTGAGTGTTTCTACGCAGCGAGCATTTGCTCCCTTCGCACCGCGTGCCGGCCAAAATGCGGCGATGTTTTCAACATGCGTTTGAATGTCGCGCGGCGTTCATGAGTTTCCCCGGCAGAGTAAAGCTGTTTTACAAGTTTCAAGAAACCGCTTTGCAATTCGGCAACGCTCATGTGCTTCGGCTGAAAGTTGATGTCAAAGAGCGTGCAAAGCTCCCACGCGTTGTCGCGGAGAATACGGCCTTCGCGTTTCAGCCGCGCGTACAGCGGCGTGCCGGGAAACGCCGTCTGAAACGTCACTTGCACTTCATAAAGGCCAGCGTCACGCACAAAATCCAGCACGTCATCGAAGGTTTCCGCCGTATCGCCGTCGAGACCAAGGATGAAACAGCCATTGACGGTGATGCCGTAGGATTGGATTTTAGCTATCGCGGCCTGGTAATGGTCCTGTTGGCGGGCCTTCCAGTTGTTTTTCAGTTCGACGCCATTGAGGTTGGCGCGGCGGGGGCTTTCCAGACCGATGAGCACTTGCTGACAGCCGGAATCGCGCATGAGGCCGAGCAGTTCGCCGTCTCCGGCTACACTGACGTCGGCTTCGGTGAACCAGCGGACTTTTTCTTTCGCCAGTTCGCGTAGCAATTTCTTGTAATGCTCGTGGTGGACAAAGCTGTTGTCGTCGGCAAACTCGATGAACGGTTTGGGCCAGATTTTTTTGATGTCGCGGATTTCGGCGATGACTTTTTCCACCGGTTTCACCTTGTAACGCGGCGTCAACAGGATCGAACTGGCGCAGAATTCGCAGCGGTGCGGACAACCGCGGCTGGTCTGCACGGTCAGGCGGTTGTATTTTTGCGGCGCCAACAAATCAAAGCGCGGCATCGGGGCGTCGGCAAAATTAAATTCGTATTTCGTGGAATAAAACGGCTTCAGCTCGCCGCGCTCGAAATCGGCGAGCACTTCCGGCCAGAGCGATTCGCCTTCGCCGATGACGACACTGGTGCAATGTTGCTTTGTCTGCTCGCGTAACGACGACACCGTGATGCCGCCCATGACGACGGGAATCCCGCGCGCCCGGTAAAAATCTGCGACGTCGCACGCCTCATAAAATTGCGCCGTGAAAGTGCTGATGGCGACGAGGTCGAAGTCAGTCGGCAGCGCCGGCAACTTGTTTAGTTCGGCAATTTCGTGATAGGCGATTTCAAATTTGTCCGGCGTCAATCCGGCAAGGGTCAGCAGACCCAGGCTGGGGAGCGACGCGATGATTTTGTTGCGGTCCACAAAGCCGGGCAGGGTGAGGCCGAGCCGGGTGAGTTCTTCGTTATGGGCGCGCACGCCGCTCATGGCGATGAAGCCGATGCGTTTCATGGTCGGTTGAGGGTTGGAAGTTGAGGGTTGAGGGTAAAAGGGCTTTCGCTGCTGCATACAAGAATCAGTGTCAGCACCCCGCCGGCAATCAGGCATAAAACCGGCACGGCGAAAACCAGGTGCGCCTTCGGGAAATGCGCCATGATCACGCAGCAAATCGGCATGGTGACGGCGCCGAGGATGAACGCCCCGGACGCGATGCTGGCAAGCTGACCGGTCGGTGAAATATTTTGCATCGTCAGCCAGAACAGCAGGTTTACCGCGCCGAGGCCGAACAGGGAAATGTGCGCGAGCCGGTACATCCGGCGTTTGAGGCTGCCGTAACCGCCCAGCCAGTTTTCGTGGTGGAAGAATAAGCCCAGCACCATGCCGGTCACAAACCCGAGCAAAATCCACAGCCAGGCCAGGAAAAGATTTGGATTAGATTTCATTTGATTTCCTGGAATTGATTGCTACAAAGTTATGGCATGAAACCCGCCAAAGAAAGGTATTATCGAGGTTTGTTCACCATCGCCGCACTTTACGACCTTCTGCTCGGCGTCACGTTCACCTGCTTCCCGGCGCGGGCCTTCGCCGCATTGGGCATCAGCGAAAAGCTGCAGGCGGTCGGCTGCTATGTCACACTGCTGGGTGCCTTCGTGCTGGTGATTGGCATCGCCTACGCGTTGATTTCGCGCGGTGACCTGCGGGGCAACGCGGATTTGATCCTCGTCGGCACGCTTTACAAACTGGCCTACGCGGCGACGGCATTTTATTACTGGGCGGCCGGCGACCTGCCGCATGTCGCCTTTGCCGCACTGTTCGGCGTGGCGGACGCGGTCTTCTTCGTCCTGATGGCGGAGTGCTACTGGTCTTTGAAAAAGGAAGCCAAAAGTTAAGCCGGTTTGCGTTATCGCCGGCACGTTTCTCTGGCCGGGGGAGAAGGGCCCGGTTGGTTTGAATGTGCCATCATTCATGGTGTACTGTCGCTGATTGAATTTGTTTTTCATTTTTGAAATCAGAGTTCAATAAATGATTTGATAGAGCCCAAACGCAACCCAGCCCAGCAGTGCGCCGGCGGGCAGGTCCACGACGTAATGTTGTTTGGTGAACAAGCAACTCAACGCAATCAACACCGGAAACGCAATCACCACCGGGCCGAACGACGGATACAAATGCAGCGCGGTCAGCGTGGCGACCGAGGTGTGCATGCTGGGAAAGCTGTTTGAGCGCCCGTCAAAGCTCTGAACGAATGCGAGGAACCGTTCGGACCGTCCCCGTCCCGTTACCGCCGCGCGCCATTCTGCCGGTGTTGTGACGGGAAGAAAAATAAAGAAAATCATTTGAGATGCGAGAAGCAGCATGTAGCTGATGGCCACGTAAAGAAATTGGCGCGGCGAGGTGACGGTCCAATTGATGGCCACGATAACAGGATAGTAGAGGAAGCTATAAATCCACACCCAGCGCGGGCGATACGGAATGCGGTCGTCAATCGGCAGCCGGAATTCACGCGGCGATGCCATGTAATTCCGTTGGCACCAGAAGTAAAACTGGTAAACGCCTACAATGAGAAACGCGCTGACAACGAGTTGGGCGAGACGGTCAATCGATTGCATGGTCACAATGGGTTAATGTTTCTGTCATCCGGACTTTTCATGCCGGCTTTATACCGCGGCTGGCGTGCGCTGTGTTAATTGATAAAACTTCGCACAACATCGGCTGGATCAATCGGTGTCTTCATTTGGACCGTTCTTTTAGCTTCATGGCTAGAATTTGCAGGTCAAAGCCAACAGAACCGAGTGGGTCATGGTCCCGTCTGATTTGAATTCCGTCGGGTTGCCGTTAGAATCCCAGCCCGGCCCGACATCGTGATCGGTTGTGCCGAGGAATATGTAGCCAACACCAATATCCCAACGCTCATTGATTGCGAATTTGATGCCCGCCAAGGCTTGAAAACCAAATGTCGAATCACTTTCAGTGGTCCCGCCAAATTCATTACTATAATCGCTGAAGACCCCACCCAAACCACCGCCGACATAAGCTGAGAAATGGCGGCCCAGCGGCTGGGTGTAGATCACGTTGACCATGATGGGAAGCTCGACCCAATCAACTTCCATGAAATCGGTTCCGAGGAAGACCGAGTTTTTGACCTGATTGGCGGCGAGGCCGATTTCCAGTTCAGCAGCCCAATTTTTTGTGAAGTTGTATCCCAATTGACAATCCAGCCGGGCTCCCGGGTCGAACGTGATCGTTTCGCTGTCGCCAATGGTATCGCTCATGGTGATGTCCTGTTGCAGGGCGACGCCGGCGTCGAAACTCAAATACACTTTGCCGCTCAAAGGCGTTGCATAATAGCGGCCCGGTACCGTGTTGATTGGGGCGCCGGAGTAAGGTGCATCGCAGTAGCCAGGGGCCGGAGGTTGTCCCTGGAGGTGCGGCATTGAACTTGCAAGGGCAAGTCCGATCACCCCGACGAAGGTTTTAATTCGGGTTGTTTTCATAGGTTCAACGGTTTGAGTTTTTGGTTATGTTCACGATTTTGTCTGACAATTGATGTTGCTACCTGTCATGTAACTCCACTTGCCTTGCGGGTGTTAATTGATAAAATTTAGACCGATATCGGCTGGGTCAATGAACATCCATCACCTTGAGTTATTTTATTATGTCGCCCGGCACGGCGGCATCATGCCGGCGGTGCACAACATCCCCTACGGCATCCAACAACCGGCAATCAGTTCCCAGATTGCCCAACTGGAGGAATTTCTTGGCGCGACGCTGTTTCAGCGCCGGCCGTTTGCGCTGACGCCGGCAGGCCAGGAGCTTTACGATTACGTCAAGCCGTTTTTTGACAACCTGGATTCAATGGCTGAAAAAATCCGTGGCGGTATTTCCCAGCATCTGCGCATTGCCGCGTCCGAAACCGTCTTGCGCGAACATTTGCCCGTGATGCTGCAGGAACTGCGGCGGCCGTTTCCGAAATTGAAGGTGACGTTGCGCGAAGGCTATCACCCGGAGGTCGTCACCTGGCTGCAACAGCGGGAAATTGACGTGTCGCTCGGGCTGGTTGGCAGCAAGCCGCCCCCCGGTGTGAACGCCTTGCCCTTGTTCAAATTGCCGCTGGTATTGCTCGTTCCGAAAAAGAGCAAACTGAAATCCGCCCAGGAACTCTGGGAACGTGATCCGATCGGGGAATCGCTCATCACGGTGCCGAGCAACGAATTCATCAGCCGCGCGTTTCAGGCGGGGCTGGCGAAACTCGGAGTGGATTGGTTCAGCCGGATTGAGGTCAATTCCGTAGAAATCGTGCAAACGTATGTTGCCAACGGCTACGGCATTGGCGTGACCGTAGGCGTGCCCATGATGAAATTCCACCCGCAGGTGCGGGTACTGCCGCTCGACGGATTCGAGCCGGTCAAGTTTGGCGTCCTCTGGCAGGGCGGAAAAAATCCCCTGCTCGATGCCTTTCTCAAAATTGTCCAGGCCACGGCGCGTCGGCTGCAGGCCGGGGAAGACCTGGACTTGTGACTTTTCCCATGCGGGCTGTTTCCCGGCATTAAGGCGCAATGGGAATTTTTTCATACTGCTCCCGGCGCCGGGAAAAAATCTTGGAAAACATCCTTTACCTTGCAGTATAAGAGAGTGATTGATTTCCGAACCAGCCGTTGGCGAACCGGCCTTGTTTGTTTGGCGCTGGTCCTCGGAACTTTGGCCATTTACTGGCCGGCGCGCCATTATGGTTTTGTTGATTACGACGACAATGATTACGTGTTCAACAACCCAACGGTCCGCGCCGGCTTGAGTTGGTGGGGATTGGTGTGGTCGTTCGTGGATCAACATGCGAGCAACTGGCATCCGCTGACCTGGCTTTCGCACATGCTTGATTGCCGGTTGTTCGGGTTGAATGCCGGACCGGCTCACCTGGTCAACGTCTTGTTCCACTGCGCCAACGCGGTTTTGTTGCTGCTCCTGGTGAATTCCATGACAGGCGCTTTTTGGCGGAGTGCCTTGGTCACGGCTTTGTTCGCCTGGCACCCGTTGCATGTGGAATCGGTCGCATGGATATCCGAACGCAAGGACGTGTTGAGCGGTTTTTTCTTCATGCTGACGCTTTGGATGTATGTGCTCCACATAAAACGGGAAGTCGTTCCCTGCCCGGAAAATACTGAGGAAAATCTCCGGTCAAAATTTATCCCGGCGTCGCGGCATTCGTTTTTTTACAAACTTTCACTGGGATTTTTTGTTTTGGGGTTGCTGTCAAAACCGATGCTCGTGACGGTGCCGCTGGTTTTGTTGCTGATTGATTTCTGGCCATTGAATCGTTTTGCCGCCCGGAGCCGGGATAAAACGGTGTCACGAATTGCCATGGAGTTGTTAGCGGAAAAACTGCCGTTCTTCGTGCTTTCAATCGCCATCGGCGTGGTCACGTTCTTTGCGCAACGGGAGGGCGGGGCAACCACCTCCGGCCCGCCGTTGGGTTTTTTTTTACGAATGGGCGATGCCATCGTCGGATATCTGAGTTATCTGGAAAAAATAGCCTGGCCGCAGAACCTTACCTGTCTCTATCTGCGCCCGGCGCAGGTCAACGCCGGCGGACTGCTGCTGGCCGTCTTGGTCCTGGTCGGAATTACCTTCCTGGCGGTGGTGAACCTCCGCCGGCGGCCGTACCTGATGATGGGCTGGCTCTGGTTTCTGGGAATGTTGTTGCCGGTAAGTGGCCTGGTTCAATTCGGTCTCCAATCCATTGCCGACCGTTATACCTATTTGCCTTCCATCGGATTCTTCATCATGTGTGTTTGGGCAGCGGCCGAAGCGGCTGAAATTTTGTCCCCGCCGGCAGTGCGGAAACTGTTGCCATGTATTGCCGCCACGGCAGTTCTGGTCGGATGCGCGATGCTGTCCAGTCATCAACTCACCTTCTGGCAAAACACCGAAACATTGATGGAACATGCCTTGAAAATTGACCCGGACAACTACGTTGCTCACGACGATCTCGGGGTGTATTTCTCCAAAATCGGACGGACTAAAGACGCGCTGGTGCAATACCAACTGGAGCGCGAACTGGATCCGAATCTTGCGCAGTCACCAGCATCTTCGACCGGCTCAAACTCATTGAAAGCACCGGCCGCCTCAAAATAATCCACCAGAACTCTTTTTCCGTTTTGTTCAGGAGATGGCGCCACTGACGCCATTTCTCAAAAAACGGCGAAGATCTTAACGGGTTTTTTTAATCGGAAGGTTCAAAGCTTTTTTGGCCATTTAGGCTATTTCCAAGACAGCGCGCCTTGGGTCGGGACAAATCAATGCCGATTTAAAGTAATTTCTCCCGGCATGGGAATCTGGCGCGGCGATTGCTAAAGTTGCGAAGAATCTGTTTGAGAGCTGCGTGCAATCAGGTTACAAAAAGCTGGACGATTAAACAATGCAAATGGGCTTGCCATTTCTGAACGGTGTCGTGGGAAAAAGACGGAACCAAATGATCTCTGTTGATTTGGGGGGTCGCACGACCAAGGCCGTGCTTTTGGAGCGGCGGGGCGAGAATTTTGCCTTAAACCGTTATGCATTGCTGGACGCCCCAATTTTCGAAAAAACTCTTCCCCCGGAATTGCTGGCGGAACATCTGAAAGCAGTGAGTGGAGCATTGGAAGCTAAAACCAAATTTGTTACGCTGGCCATCGGTGGAAATGACGCCATCGTGCGGCCGGTGGAGTTGCCGCAAATACCGGTGGACGAGATGCGCCTGGTGTTGAAAAACAACACCCGCGGTTATCTGCAACAGGATTTGCCGAATCGCGTCTTCGATTGTCATATTATTCCGCCCAAGGCGCTCCCCAAACCTGCGGAGGCCGGCAAAACTGCCACCGTGCCCAAATTGAAGGTGTTGGTAGCGGGCGCCAAAACGGATTTGATGGACGACTTGCAAACCGCTATCAGGGGCGCCGGCCTGGTGGCAGACCACATCGTGCCCGGTCTGATTGGTCCCGTGAACGCTTTTGAAATGGCCATGCCGGAAGTGTTTGCCAACGACTCGGTCGCGCTCGTGGACATCGGTTTCAAAAATTCTTCGATTTGTATCCTGCATCAGGGTGAATTGGTGCTGAACCGGCTGGTCGGCATCGGCGGCGACAAATTGACCGCTGGTCTGGCGGAGGCGATGAACATCAGTTACGCCGAGGCGGAAGGCATTAAAATAGGCATGGCTCCAGAAATTCAGTCCACCCTGGAAGCACAGGTGTTGCCACTCGGTCGCGAGTTGCGGGCATCGCTTGATTTTTTTGAACATCAGCAGGACCGGCCGCTATCGCATGTTTATGTCAGTGGCGGCTCCGCCCAATCAGAACTCATCCTGCAAATGTTGCATAGCGAACTGGTTGTGGATTGCAAGGCTTGGGATCCGACGACCTTCCTGCAATTAGCATTGCCGGGGCAGCAGGCTGTCGATATCGAACACATCGCCCCGCAATTGACGGTCGCTATCGGTGCGGCGGTGGCCGCCTTTTGAGTTATGCCAATACGCCTCAATCTGCTCGCCGAAGCCCAAGCCGCGGAAGAATTACGGCGCCGGGATCCGATCAAGCGCGTGATTTTCGGAGGGGTGCTGGTCGTGGCACTGATCTTTGCGTGGTGGAGTTGGCTCCAACTCCGGGTCATGGTGGCCAACTCAAACCTGTCCCAGGTCGAAGCGCAGATCCAATCGCACACCAACGCCTATCAAGTTGTCCTGGTCAGTGAAAAAAAGATCGCCGAAACGAAGGCGAATCTGGCAGCCCTGCAAAAATTAACCGACGACCGTTTCCTTCAAGGCAACCTGTTGAACGCCCTGCAGTATGCCACAGTTCCCGGCGTACAACTGGTCCGGTTGCGGGTGGACCAATCGTATCAGGTCAATCAGGGAATCGGGCTTCAGACCAACGTCACCATTACGGAAAAAATTGTCCTGTCATTGGATGCGGAGGACTTCAGCAGCAACCCGGGTGATCAAGTCAACCGATTTAAAGATGCCATCAGTCGCGAGTCATACTTTGAAAGCGAACTGGGCAAAACCAACGTTGTCCGCCTGACAAACCTGTCGGCACCGCAAGCTGATCCGAGCGGCAAACCGTCAGTCCTGTTTACCCTGCAGTGCGCCTATCCCGATCAAACCCGATGAAATTGTCCAAAGACAAACGCAATCAGTTCGTCCTCGTGCTTGTTTGCACCTTGGGGGTAATCGCCTTGTTGTGGTCCGAGTTGATTCAGCCCCGGTACGCGGCGCTGGCCCAGGTGGTCGCGAGTCAGGGTGCGGCTGAAAAAAAACTCGACGGGATTCAAACCGCCATCAAGCATGCCAACACCACCGCCATCGAATTGACCAATGAGACGCAAATCCTTTCTGCCGCCGAGAATGACATGGCCTATGGGGACCTTTACTCCTGGACCTATAACACCATTCGGCATTTTAAAACCCCGTATCAGGTGGAGATTCCGGAAATAGGCCATCCGGATGTCGGGCCGGTGGATTTATTTCCGTCTTTTCCCTTCAAGCAGGTTAGATTCACCGTCACCGGAACGGCCTATTACCATGACCTGGGCAAATTCATTGCCGATTTTGAAAATACCTATCCGCATATTCGAGTGGTCAATTTGCAAATCCAGCCGGCGGATGCCGCTGACGGCGCTGAAAAGCTTTCCTTTAGAATGGATATCATCGCTTTGGTAAAATCCACCTCTTAACCAACCAAACCCCTGTGAAGCGGCCATGAAGAATTTTAGCGAACAAATAATGACGGTTTTGCTTGCGACCGGCTGCACGATGGCCGTGGCGACGGTCGCCGCGCCGGCGTCTCAATCCAACCCGACCCAGGCGAGCCGCTCAGTTTTCATTCTTCCGGCAAGTCCCGGGGAAGGTCGCGACCCATTTTTTCCCGACTCCACCCGGCCCTATAAACTCGTCGCCGCCGTCAATCCCCGGGCGGCCGATTTCACATCGCTGGTTGTGAAAGGATTTTCCGGCTCGATGGACCGCCGATTTGTCATCATCAACAATCACACTTTTGCCGCCGGCGATGAAGGCGACGTGATTACTCGTGATGGCCGCATCCATCTGAGCTGCATCGAAATCAAAACCAGTTCCGTGGTGATTGAAGTCGGCGGCCAACGCCACGAATTATTTTATTCCGACAAACCTTAAGGTCGGAAACCATCAGAACCGTAAAATTTAAGCACGCGTTCACTCCGAATTTTTTTATTCGGGAAGGCGGTTTTTTTGCCTTGAGTTGGCTTGAGCAAAATCTCGTTTTCCGGCTGGCGCGGAACACAGGTGCTGCTCGTTAAAATAAAAATCCCGGGCTGCTTCAGGGTTGGCTCGGTATCTGCTAAGTACTTCCACCATTGGACTAAAAACCAATAAAACTATAAATATGAAATCGAAACTGCTAATTGCCACGCTGTGTGCGGGATTTGTCTCGCAATGGTGGGCTGTGTCTCAAACTGATACCAACAGTGTCGCGACAAATCAACCCGCGATGAGTGAGTCAGCCCCGGCTGCTCAACCCGCCATGGCTCCCGTTGCCGAAACCAACGCACCCGCCATGACGGCGACAAACACAGAGCCTTCCACTGCGGAGAGCACCAATGAAACTGCTGGCACCTCCACCAACGCGCCGGTCAATGTGTTGCCGATCCAATTCCAGGATGTGCCGATTACCACGGCCATCGAAAATTTGGCCCGCCTGGCGGGCATTAATTACCTGCTCGACCCGAAGATTGGCTACAACCAGCCGGATCAAAATGGCCAGGTCAAACCGGAACCGACAATTTCTGTCCGCTGGGAAAATGTCTCCGCCCGCCAGGCGCTTTTGGCGGTGTTGGATAATTACAACCTCCAGCTGACGGAAGACCCGAAAACCAAAATCGGCCGCATCAGCATAAAAAACCCCAATGCGCCGCCGCCACTTATTACCCGGGTCATCCAACTCAGATATGCCAGTGTTTCGAACATACAAGTTTCGGTGGAAAGCGCGCTGACCGACAAACGCAGCCGGGTGGTGCCTGACTCGCGCACCAGTCAGTTGGTTGTGGTCGCCACCGAGAGCGAGCAGGATGGGGTGGACACACTGGTGGAGCAGTTGGACAAACCCACCCGCCAGGTATTGATCGAAACCCGCCTCATGGAGGTTTCCAGCTCGCCGCAAACTTCCAAGGGCATTGATTGGTCGGGCACTTTGTCGGGGCAGAACGTTTCGTTTGGGAACAATTTGATCAACATCGCAAATCCGCCAAGCACGGCACCGGGCTTCAATTCGCCCCTTGGTTTCGGAACGAATGTGCTCAGTGGAATTCTCCAAAATCCTGCCGTTGTTGGATCAACCATAGGACCTGGTTTCTTTGGCGCGGCAGGATTTCTCAATGCGGATGGAGTCAAGGCTGTGCTTTCTTTCTTGAACAACGACTCCGACGCCCAAACCATTGCCACTCCTCGCGTGGTGACGTTGGATAATGAAACTGCGCATATTGAAGTCACGCGTGCTTCGCCAATCTTCGCTACGACGGCCGGCACTCAGGGTTCACCCGGTGGTTCGCAAGTGTCCTATACGAACCTGGGAACCATCCTGGATGTCACCCCGCGCATTTCCGCCAACGATTACATCTGGCTCAAAGTTCAGCCGGAGGTTTCCAGTAAATTCGACACCGTCACAAAAATTGTTGCCGGTGTGGAAAACCAGGCGGACGAATATGATGTGCGCAGAGTTATGACCCAGGTGTTAATTCCCAATGCGAATACGCTCGTCATGGGCGGCTTCATCAAGGACAACACCCAAAATATTTACACAAAGGTGCCCTTCTTAGGTGATATTCCAGTCCTTGGGTACGCTTTTCGGTCTGAAAATAAAGGCATGACAAAAGATAATCTGCTGATTTTCATCACTCCGACCATTGTCAAAGACACTGACTATCAGCCGACGTCAACAGGATTCCTGCAATCCAGTCCCTTGGGGCCAAAATCGCCGATGAATCCCAAGACCCCATGGAATAGCGCCAAACCTTATGACTGGAGCAATCCGAAAAATACGGACCCCTATTACGATGTAGCCAATCAATCCGCAACCGACTGGCAGACGCCCAGCAAGGCGGCCGAGCCTTCGACGCCGAATTCAACAGTCAGTCCATAATCGGAAACTGGTCCTTGACGGCGCGCTCAAAAGAGCGCGCCGTTTTGCGTTTTAGCAGGATGAATTCTCGGCAGCCACCTTCTTCAAGTAATCAAACGAATATATCCCCGTGGCATGCCCATCCGCCCAAACTGGCTGAATGGCATAGCCACCCACTTTGGAAAACCGGACCAACTGGAATGCCGACGGCGTCCATGGCCGTTCTGAATTTTTATAAACGTTCCCCAACACGTCCACTTCGCCCTTACAGCCGGCGCAGGGACAACATCGCCGCAATGTTTCCAGCGGAATGAAACTTTCGTTACCATCGTCCCATTTGATGGCCAGTTCATTGCCGATTTGCTGAACGTCGAGCGGCCGCATCAGTGCTTTTTCAGCCACCGCTCAAAGGCCGCCAGGGATTCCGGGCTGACGTGATGCTCGATCCCTTCGGCGTCCATTTCGGAAGCCTTTTCCGGGACGCCCAGCGACCGCAAAAAGGCTGCTACCGTTTCATGGCGCCGTTTGCTTTCCCTGGCCAGTCGATGCCCGGCTTGGGTCAGAAAAATGGAACGGTAAGGCCTGGTGTTCACGTACCCGGCGCGTTGCAACCGGGATAATGTTCGATTGACGGTGACATGCGTCACGCCCAGACGGCGCGCGAGATCCACCACGCGCGCTTCGCCCAGGTCAGCCGTCAAATCGGCAATGGCCTCGACATAATCCTGCGTGACCTCTGTGGCACGATCCAGGCGGGACCGGCGCAGCGTCTCGGCTTGCTGCGTCGGCGGAAGCGGGCGCGCGGCGCGGGTGGCGCCGGATGCTTTGCGGGTGGCACGTGGCATAACCTCGAAAGTAAAACCCCGTTCACTTTATTAGTCGAGGTTTTAATTTGTAACCCAGGCTACATTTCAAGTTGACAGGCTGGTGATTAGATTGTATCTAGTGCTACATATTTTGGTTTATGATAAAAAACGTTGCCATGGCCTCAATTGTTTGGGGTATGGTGGCGCCCGTCGCCCGCGCGGAGGAGGTGCTGCCGGACAAAAACGGTTACACCCTGTTCGAGCCGACACCGGATAAATACCTGCGCGAAATGAGCCCGGATCGGCCGGATAAAACCGACAGCCCGTTCACGGTGGACGCCGGGCATTTCCAACTGGAAATGGATTATGTGAATTTCACCGATGACGCGCCCACCGCGGCACATGGCAATGTTAAGACGGACGCATATCAGAGTGCTCCGATAAATATCAAAGTCGGCGTGCTCAACAACGTGGATGTTCAATTGGTGTTTGAGCCGTGGACCTGGCAGCGCAATAAAAATGAAACGACCGGCGTGGTTGAAACGGATTCCGGCTTTGGTGACACCACGCTGCGCACCAAAGTAAATCTGATTGGCAACGACGGTGGCTTTTTTGCGCTGGCGCTGATCCCCTACGTAACCCTGCCCACCGCGGAGGATAACCTCGGCGCCGGCGGGGTGGAAGGTGGCGTCGGTATTCCCTATGCTTTTGACGTGCCGAATTGGGACGTAGGCTTGCAAACCACGGTCAGCTACGACCACGACAACGCCGGGAATGCTTATCATGCCGAAATTGCCAATTCCGTCAGCGTCGGCCACGCCGTCATCGGCCCTCTGGAATATCATGTGGAATTTTATGGCAGCGTGAGCACGGAGCGGAACTCCAATTGGGTCGGCACGGTTGACACCTGGCTCACCTATCAAGTTAATAAAAATCTGATTTTCGACGGCGGCATTTACCTCGGTATCACCCCGGCGGCGGACGACTGGCATCCGTGGATAGGCATGACGTGGCGTTATTAGCCGGCAATGTGAATTATTCAAAATGAACGAGACTCGATGAGCAAAGACAGCGACACACCTGCGGACCTGGGTGAACCGGCGAAGGACGGAATCGTTGTAGTTTCGCGTCCCGGTGCCATGTCGCTGGAAGGATTGCATGGCAGCGTAAATGTGCCTGATCGTAAGGCCGGCTTCTGGCGGCAAATGGCCGCCTACTTCGGCCCGGCGATTCTGGTCAGCGTGGCCTACATGGATCCGGGCAACTGGGGAACGGATCTTCAGGCTGGCGCCGAGTTCAAATACGGGCTGCTATGGACGGTTGGCCTGGCCAGCCTGATGGCGATCTTTCTGCAGATTATCGCCGCGCGGGTCGGCATAGCGACTAGGCGCGACCTGGCCCAATGCTGCTATGATTGGTATCCGAGGTGGACGCGCGTGCCGAACTGGCTCATGGCGGAGATTGCGATCATAGCGTGCGACTTGGCGGAAGTCCTGGGCGGCGCGGTGGCGCTGAACATGCTGTTCCATATCCCGATTTTTTGGGGAGTCATTATCACAGGCATTGATGTGCTGCTGCTGCTGGCCTTGCAGGGGCTGGGCATGAGGATGATTGAAGCGGTGGTGTTGCTGCTGGTGGCAACCATCGGGGCCTGCTACTTCATCGAGATTTTTGTCATCCCTCAGACGCAGCCCAGCTTTCTGGAAATGGGCCGGGCGATGATCGCGCCCGGTTTGGGTTCGGCCGCCATGGTTTATGTGGCCATCGGAATCATCGGCGCGACAGTCATGCCGCATGTGCTGTATCTACACCCGGCCCTGGTGCAGAGCCGCAGATTCCAGAAGGACGACGAATCTATCCGAAAAGCAATCCGTTTCAACACCATTGACGTCATCGCCAACCTGTCGGTTGCTTTCCTGATCAATGCTTCCATCCTGGTACTGGCAGCCATTGTCTTTTTCGGCAAGACCAGCGTTACCGCCGCCGGCGGACAGGTGGTCCAGTTCAACGATTCCACGGACTGGATTCAAGCGGCTAACTTGACTTTGGCGCCGTTGCTGGGCACGACGACCGCGAGCGTGCTGTTCGCGATTGCCCTGCTGGCCAGCGGGCAGAGCGCCACCATTGTCGGCACGCTGGCTGGCCAAGTGGTGATGGAAGGCTTCATGCACTGGAGAATCAAGCCCTGGGTGCGAAGGCTCATTACCCGTTCGCTGGCCATTATTCCCACGGCTGTCTTTGTTGGCATCCGCGGGGCCAACAATGTCAACGATCTGATTGTCCTGAGCCAGGTGGTGTTGGCGCTGCAGCTTCCGTTTGCCATGTTTCCCCTGTTGCATTTCGCCAGTTCCCGCAAGCGGATGGGGCAATGGCGGCTGGGCTGGCTTCTGCTCACCGCCGGTTGGGGATCGGCAATTTTAATCACCACTTTTGATTTTTACGGCCTGCCCGACGCGGTGAAACAAGCCTGGCAGGTCATTGCCGGTCATTGACGATTGCCAATGCGGTGAAAAAATCGTAAATCGTGAATCGCAAATCATAAATAAGCCGGCCCATGTATAAAACCATTCTCCTGACGTTGGACGGCACGCCAACCGACCGCGCCATTATCGAACACATCAAACCGCTGGCGAAACTCGCGCAAAGTCGCGTCGTGCTGCTTCACGTGGCTGACGGTTGGGCGGCGCGCACTTTTGGACCGGACGCGGTCAGCCCCGAGATTACCGAAGACACCGCGTATTTGAATCGGGTTCGGTCGGAATTCCAGTCCGCCGGCATTCCCGCCGAGGCGGAACTGGCTTACGGCGAACCGGGCGCGGAGATTGTCAAATGGGTCGAGAAAAAAGGCTGTGACCTGGTGGCGATGAGCACTCACGGCCACGGTTTTCTCGCCGATCTGTTTCTCGGCAGCGCCTCACGACGTGTACGGCACCGTATTAGCGTGCCGGTCCTTTTGCTGCGCGCGAAATAAATGCGGTGTCAGCGTCGTGCCTGCGCTGTATGTTACAGTTTAAGATTGCTTGGGCGCTCGACCAGGTGCAGCAAATTCCCTTCGCAGTCCTCGAAGAACAAAACCCGGCCACCGCCCGCGGCCGGCCGAATCTCTTCACCAAACTTCACACCGCGTTTTTCCAGTTCGACCCTGGCTGCCTCCATCGAATCCACGCGGAGTGCAATGTGGCGGAACCCGGCGAGTTTGTTGTTACCGCGGTTTTCCGGCGCACCCTCGGCGGCATAAATTTCAAACCAGCCGCCGCCGGGCAGGGCAATCAGGCATGTCGGCGGACTCTGGCCGTTGTTGAAAATTTCGTGCGTGCCCAGGACCTGTTCATACCAGCTTTTCAAGGCGGCCGGATCTGGAGAGGGAATGGCAACGTGTTCGATGGCAATGTTCATTAATGCAGATTAGGTGACTGGTGGTGTCGTGGCAAGGCGAAGGCGGAAGGGGCGCGGAGTCGTTCAACCTTGTCCGGATTTCAGTTCACTTGCGCTCGTATTCTTGTAGCCTTATGGGAATTTTATGAACGCAGAAGCTTTCCTGCAACAGCGGTTGATGTGTATCACCACCATTGACAAAGCCGAAGACGCCGTGCCCTTGGCCAGAGCCCTCCTGGCCGGCGGATTGAATGTCATGGAAATCACCTTCCGCACCACTGCGGCGGCCGAGTCCATCCGGCGCATCCGGCAGGAGGTTCCGCAGATGGCTATCGGCGCGGGCACATTATTGACGGCCGAACAGGTGCAACAGGCGGCGGCGGTCGAAGCGCAATTTGGCGTTTCGCCGGGCCTGAATGAAACGGTGCTGGCGGCGGCGAACAAAATTCAAATGCCGTTTTTTCCCGGCGTCATGACGCCTACGGAAGTGGACCGCGCACTAAACCTTGGTTTCCAACGGCTGAAATTTTTCCCGGCAGAGCCCGCCGGCGGGGTGGCCATGCTCAAGTCGCTGGCCGGACCGTTTGCGCATACCGGCGTGAAATTCCTGCCCACCGGCGGCATCAACGCCGCCACCTTGGCGAATTACCTCGCCTTGCCGCAAGTTGCCGCCGTTGGCGGCTCGTGGATGGCCGAACGCAAACTTGTCGCGGAAAAAACCTGGAGCAAAATCACTGCGATTACAGTCGAAGCGTTGAAGGTGGTTGCCCAATCTCAAAAACCGTAGCAGCGGAGGTGAGTCGGCTCAAAATTTCGAAGTTAGAGCGGACTCACGTCCGCTGCTACGAATCGATTTAATTACCCACCGTCACTTGCAATGGCTGGTCGCGACGTTCGGCGAAGCGCTTGACGTAATCCTCCCACTGGATGTGATTGGTGAAATCACCGCTGCGGTCCCAGCAGGCGCCGAAGTAATACGTAAACGGCTGGCCCACATTGACCTGCGTGATGGCTAGCAAATTGCGAATGGGCGGATAACCTTCATGCGTCGGCTGCGGCACCGCCGCGTGAAGTTTGGACTCCGGCATGTCCGGCGCGTCGTTCGTGAATGCTGCCACGCTGTCCTTGGGCAACACCATCGCGACGCCGATGATGCCCTTGGGCTTGTCCTCCGGCTGCCAATAGCTCATCCAGCCTTCGCTTTGGTCGTCGGCAATGAATTCTACGCGGTTGGTAGGGCATGCGCGTTCGGCGAGGCCAACGCCGATGGTTAATGGTGATTTGTCGTCGCTGCTGAAGGTGCTTTGCGCCCTCGTCAGCCACGACCCGGCATCAATCGTGTATCGCTTCGTCTCGGAAACTTTACGGCCGTTGCCGGCGTCCCAGGCGTCGTAGGTCAGTTCAAACTCCGAGCGGATCGGGCCGGTGGTGATGAGTTTCCAGTTATGGTAATTGCTGGACGTGTAAAGTTTCTTGCCGTCCCAGATGCCCAGCCCGCCGCAGCCGCGGCTGTGGCCGACGCGGTAATCGTCCATGAATGAGCCGTTGTCTTCATGATAATGTCCGGTTTTGTACATGATATCCACGATGAGGCCGCGGTCCTTTTTGATCCATACGTCCGGCGCGCTGCTGATGGTGCCTTCCGCGGGAATGAGCGCGAGACCGTAGGCGCGATGTGCAATGCGGTCGCTTTCCCACGCAAAATCGTCGTAGCGTTCCGGCACAAATCGCGCAAACGTTTTCACGATCGGCGGCGGCACGGCGGCCAGAGCCGAAGCATCCAGAATGTAATAAGTCCGCGTCTCGTTTGGTGCCAGGTCAACTTGGAAAAGTAATTTGTCCTCGTTTGTCTCCGGTGTGTAAATTTGTGAATCCAGAATGCGGGAGGAAACGCCATCCATGACGGCAAATCTGGCGGTAGTACTCCAAGGACGGTCGGCTTGTACATTGTTCAAATTGATGTCTACAGTTTCACAATGCCTTGAGAAACCCGCAGGGTTTGTGACTTTGATGGGACACGAAACCTGCTCAATAAAAATAACGCCTTGTCTCGGAACACCGAGATCATGACTGGATATCTTATTAGTGGAAATCGCGCCCGACTCGTGCCGAGTACCACGACGGCTTCCGGCTTCCTTTGCGGAAATGAGAAAAACTCCGCTATTGGTATCCTGCTCCATTCGCAAGTCGTGTTGTTGTAAAAGTTCTCGCAGAGCGTGATCGGCGGTAGAGTTGGTCCATCGACAGGAAACGGTGGGTTGGCTCGCAGTGGCCAGCGAACGCCCGTCTCCAAGATCATATGTAGTGGGTTGGTAACCCGTGTTGGGGTCTAGGATAAAATCGATATGCGCTTGATGGGCGAGATTTTGGATGGCAAAGAACAGCGGGACGTTCTCCATTTTGATTAGCGGAATGGTCGCGCCAAGCTTCATGGTGGCGCCGTATAAAACCGCCATCCGGTAAACCTCGCTGCCCGCGAGCAAAAAAGCGCCGACGCCATAAGGCGCGGTTGAATCTTCCGCAAATTTTCGCGGGTCGCTGCCGACGGGTTGGATGTGCATGAGTTTGCCGTTGGCGCCCACGCATTCCACGAGCGCGGCCCAGCCTTTGCGAACCGCCGGCTCAAATCTTGCACGGTCGAGCAGACCCTGATTCACGCCCCAGGCGAGTGCGTAGGTGAAAAAGCCGGAGCCACTGGTTTCCCTGGCCGGATAATCTTCCGGGTCGAGCAGGCTCGACCGCCAGAGGCCGTCGGGTTGCTGGAGCGTCACAATTTTCGCAGCCATGTCCTTGAACAACTGCTCAAAGCGCGGCCGGTCGGGATGGTTCGCCGGCAGATATTGGAGCGCCCGGACCAGCCCGGCCATCACCCAGCCATTGCCGCGGCTCCAGAAGATTTTTTGGCCGTTGGCCTCGCGTTTGTCGAAGTAGGTGCTGTCGCGGTAAAAAAGGTGTTCATTCTTGTCGCAAAGATAATCCGTCGTGCGCCACCAGTTGGTGACGGCAAAATCCAGATACCGTTCGTCACCGGTCACCGTGTAAAGTCGCAGCCACGTCGGCGGCGCCATGAACAGCGAATCACACCAGGACCAAAGTTCCTGCGCCTTTCCATGCGGTTGTGTGAAATCAAGGCCGGGCGCGTCCGATGGATGGGCCAGGATAAAATCAAACCTTTCCCGCAGCGGTGAGATCATTCTGTTTTCGCGGTAAAGAAAATAAAGTTCCGTCCAGATCTGTCCTTCGCACTGATCGTCGGCGTGATATTTTCGCCCTTGATACGCTGCCAAATTCCAATTGTTCGCATTACCTTTTGCGAGCATCGCCTCGCGGTATTTCGGGTCGCCGGAAATACCGGCCAAAGCCATCATGCCCGCATCCCCGGCAGCCTCACCCCAGCCGGTAGGCCGGTTCGTGTCAGAATGCGCCAGTTGCCAATCGGCCACGCGCTGCATCGCCGTGAGTACGGCATAAGGTTTCACCGCCGAAGAAAGGCTTGCGGTCAGTGTGATCGGCCGCGGCATGGGAGTTGGGATCGGCTGTGCTCGCAGCGGCGAAGGTTCGATGAGAAAAGTCAATCCGGCGAGGAACCCGGCCAGGTGATTTGGAGTCCTGTGGGCAAGAATCGTTTTCATACACCACGGATATGATTAACAGACATTCGAGCTGGCGTCAGGAATTTTATCGAGCTGTGTTGGTGGATCGGCCGGTTAATTGCTGCACTTCTATCCCGGCGAGAATGAACGGGCCGACGCCTTTCAGGTCGTTGTCCACCACCGGTTCGCCGATGTAATATTCGAACGAGCCGTCCCGGCCGTAGCCCAGCCCGGCCACCGAACAACAATGGGTCAACGACGATCTCCCGTTGCCGTCGTCCCGGATGAAATGCTCAATGATGCCGCGATAACCTTTCAACACCGCCGGTTCATAATCGCGGGGGAGATAACCGTGGTTGATGCCTTTGGCCATTGCATAGACGAACATGCTCGATGCGGTCGCTTCAAGGTAATTGCCCTTGCGATGGCCCTGGTCAACCACCTGCCACCAAAGGCAGGTCTGCGGATCCTGGTATTTCACCACGCCCCCGCATAATTTTTGGAACGTGGCGATGATTTGTGGCCGCGCCGGATGATTCGTCGGGAAATAATCGAGCACATCCACCATGGCCATGGCATACCAGCCCATCGCGCGTCCCCAGAAATTGGACGACGTGCCGGTGATTCTGTCCGCCCACGGCTGCGATTGGCTTTCATCCCAGCCATGATAAAACAATCCGGTTCGGGGATTGTAAGTGTGCTCGTCGGCCAGACGAATCTGTCTGGCAACGTCGTTGAAATCTGCCGGTTCATCGAACGACTTTGAGTACGCGGCGTAAAACGGCTCCGTCATGTAAAGTCCATCGAGCCACATCTGATGAGGATACCGCTGCTTGTGCCAGAACCCGCCATCGCGGGTGCGTGGCTGGGTGTCGAGTTGTTTTCGCAGAAGGATGGCGGCGTTGCGATAGCGTTCGTCACGGGTGATTTCCCACAGCGCCAGCACAGTCCGGCCCGGCGCGATGTTGTCCAGGCTCCCGTCTTGTGGCTTGTATCCGTTGATTTCCCCATCCGGCCTGATGAACGAACCAATCGTGTCCTCGGCGAATTTGAGGTACCGCGGGTCGTTCGTCGGTTCATTCAATTTGAGCAACGCGAACGTAAACAAGCCAGTGGTGTAATCCCATTTGGCCTTGCCGCCCGGTTTCCATGCCAGACTGTCACCCCGGCGTGCCATTTCCGAATCGGCCAGGCGCTGCGACCATGCCAATTGCGAAGCGCCGGAAAATTTCGCGGATGGCATCCTTTCCGTTGTGCATGAAACGGATGAAAGGCAAAGACCAGTAAGACCCAGCAGACAAAATAACCGATTGAAAATCTTTTTCATTGGACAATAAACCGTGATTTCATGCCGGCTTGTCAAACGCCAATCACGCGAACGGATTTTCAACGCCCCAGCCAGCCGCCATCAACGTTCATGATCGTGCCATTCAGATAATCCGCGTCTTTCGAGGCCAGGAACAATATTGCCCCGGCGATGTCTTCGGGCGAACCCCAGCGTGCCTCGGGGATGCGGTCGAGAATAGCCTGGTTTCGCTTGGCGTCCTCGCGGATGGGCCGGGTATTTTCCGTGGCGATGTAACCGGGCGCCACAGCGTTGAAATTCGCGCGTTCCCTCGCCAGCTCGTTGGCAAACGCCTTGGTAATACCCGCGATACCGCTCTTGCTGGCGGTATAACCCGGTACCAGAATGCCGCCCTGAAATGACAGCATCGAAGCGATGTTTACCACCTTAAGGCGCGCATCTGCCGGCGATTTTTCGCGCCCGCCTGTCACCCACCATTTGGCCACCGCCTGGCTCAGGAGAAATGGCGCTGTCAGGTTGATTTGAATAGTGGCGTTCCAATCTTCTTCCGGATGGTCCACCACCGGCGCGCGGCGGATGATGCCGGCGTTGTTCACGAGAATGTCCATGCGCCCGGCGTCAGCGACGATTTTGGCAATGAGCGTGGCGGCACCCTTTTGGGTGAGCTTGCGCAAATCTTCGGTATAAGAGTTGAACCTGGCGCCTTGCGCTTTCACTCGGGCGCCGGTCTCGGACTGGTCGTCGACATCCACGCTGACGGCGTGAGCGCCTTCGCGGGCGAACGCAATGGCAACGGCCTGGCCGATGCCCCGGCTGGCCCCGGTGACAACGGCGACCTTATTAGCAAAACGTTTTGTACTCATAGATTTTTATGACTTAAAAAAACATTCAACTTTCAACATTCAACATCGAATATCTAACGGAGTTCCCCGGCGTCGAGTGTCGGGAGTTGAATGTTGAATGTTCGATGATTCATTTGATCACGCCGGGGCCTTACCCGGCGCTCCGATTTTACCGCAAATCCAGCGGCTTCACGCCATCCATGTCATCAAACGTCTGGTTTTCGCCGGCCATGCCCCAAATGAACTTGTAATTGCCGGTGCCGCAGCCGCAATGGATTGACCAGTTCGGCGACAGCACGGCATCTTCGTTGTGCAAAAACAGGTGCCGGGTCTGCTGCGGTTCGCCCAGGAAATGCGTCAGCACGTTGTCGCCCAGGTCGAAATAAAAATAAATCTCCGTACGCCGCCAATGCGTGTGCGGCGGAAACGAATTCCACACATTGCCTTCTTCCAATCCGGTAAATCCCATTACGAGCTGGCAGCTTTGAATGCCACCAGGGTGGATGTATTTGTAAATCGTCCGCTGGTTGGCTGCTGACTGCGAACCCAGCGGCACGGGCGACGCCTCCTTTGGCTTCATGGTCGCGGCAGGATGGGACGCGTGCGCCGGGCAGCTCAGAAAATAAAATTTCGCCGGATTTTTGGCGTCTTGGCTTTCGAACGTGACCGTTTTCGTGCCCATCGGCAGATAAACGCAATCCAGCCGGTCGAGCGAAAACACCTTGCCGTCGGCAAGGACTGTGCCCGGTCCGCCGACGTTGATGGCGCCCAATTCGCGGCGTTCGAGGAAAAAGGCGCGGCCGGTCTCCTTGTGGTTCGGCAAGTCAACGGGCTCCAACGGCATGACACCGCCGACGACCAGGCGGTCGAGATCAGTGAACAGACCGCGCAGTTCGCCCGGTGCGAAAAGGCGGGTGACGGCAAAAGTATCGCGGAGTTGTTGGGTGGTCAGGGTTGCCACATCCTGCGGACGCGGCATCCGGCGGATGATGTTTTCGAACATGACCTCAGCTTTGCAAAAGTGAAACCGTCGGGCAAAACTTTTAACCGTGAATTAAATGCACGGCGACCTCAAAATTCTCCCCCATTGCGCCAGTCGTTCCCTCCGCCTGCATTGGACTTCGACGAGACAAAAGACGGGGGGGCCGGCGTCTCGCTCTGCGGGATCACGAATGCAATCTGATGCCGCCTGTCAAGGTCACGGGCCAATCTGGAATTTATAGAATCGCTGCGGATCCGTGGAGTTGGTGTCTGTTACCGTGAACGGAACCGGCGGCGAATTGGTAGTGAATAACGACTGCCAATTCAGCAGGTCGGTCGAAGTCCACAAGGTGTAATCGGGTCCCTGCGGTCCATTGACGGTCAGGCTGACTTGTCCCGGAGAGAAATTGACCGAACCGATCACGGGATTGGTCACTGCGTTGACGAATACGTTGAAGCGGTTGGTGGCGCTCAAGCTGGTTACGTTATCCGTTACCGCAACCGTCACCAGATTGCTCGTGCTGGCCTGGCTCACCGGCGCGCGCCAGGTGAAGAGGGCGTTGGTGGGGTTCAAGCTGGTCAGCGTGGCTCCGGCCGGATTGTTCAGCAAATTAAAGGTCAGCGTGTTCGGCGGGACAGCGGCATCCGTGGCCACGTTGGTCACCAACAAGGTCTGGCCGACGTTGATGGTCTGATCCGCCACTGGCGCCAACGTCGGCGGCGTGCTGATCTGCCCCACCACGCCCTGTCCCACAAATGTCACGACGCTCATGGCCGGCACATCGTAGGTAAATGAGCCATTGGTCACCGTCACCGATGGTAACGGCGCCAGTGACTGTGACGCGGAAGTAATCCACGGCGTCACCGCCGCGGCGGTGAAATTGGTCAGGTTGAACGTCTGAAATACATCGGTCGAGGGATTGGTATTGACCACCACAATCGCAAAGCCGGCAGAGTTTGTGTCTTTGTAAGCGCTGACTAAAACCGACGATTGGGATGAGGTGGCATCAATGCGGTAGTTGTTGGGTCGGACGAACCGGCTGTATTGGCCAAAGGTGAACAGGCGTTTGGCCGGTCCGGCACTGGTATCCAACAACCCCTGGTTGCCTGTGGCGACGAGCCACCAATAATGGTAGGCGTTGGCCTGGGCCTGGGTCATGTAAAGATAAATCCGTTGCGCGTAATAAACGCCGTTCGCAATGCTGCTGTCACTGCCCGAAAGCAGCGCCACTTCCGTTTCCCATAATGCTTTTCCATAAGAAGGCATCGCCGCCGGAACCGTCTGGTCGCCCACGGCATTATTGGCGACGTAATTATGATCGGCAATAATTCCCACCTCCGCCGCCACATTGGGATCACCCATAACGGTCGCCGCCAAATTGTGCGGGTCACTCCAGTTCTCGCTTTCGGGAAGCATAATTTTGGTGGAACTCAAACCTTGGGTTGCCAGCGCGCTGTAAAGGTTGGTAACAAAATCGTGAAACTGCGCGCCGGTCCATTGGCACGCTTCATAGCTGGTCACATCCGCGTCCGGCTCGTTTTGAATGGAAATGGCGTAAATGTTCACATTGTAATTAGTCTTCATGCTGGCGACATAGTTGGCGAGCTGGCTGGCGTAGGCCTGATTGGTGGCATCGCCACCCAGGAAGCTGCCGCCGTCAATGCCACCGGCCGTCGCCACGCCGGAATCATAAATGTCGTTGGGGCCTTTGAACCCGGCTGCCGGGGTCCATGGGGTGCTCCAAACCCTGGCTCCACGGGCTTGCGCCATTTGCATAATGCTTGTTTCTACCGTGGTCGGAGTGTCACTTGCTAAAGTCGTGCCGGCATAAGCGATGTGGTTGCGCAGCAAAGAAAGCCCGGCACCATTATAGGTTCCAGACTGATAAGAGATGTTGTTATTGGTGGAAAAAAGCAGGTCGGCTTCGGCTGTGTTCCAACTGCCATTCCATGCCGACGAAGCGCCAAAGCCGTCAATGCGCTGATGCACATTATTCCAATCCACAGTGGACACGCCATTGGTTGATGAGTTGGTGACCGTGACAATGGTTCCGTTAAACTGGACGTCATCAATATAATATGAGGCGTTCGAGCTGGTGGGCACCTCCGCATAAAAATTCAGCGCGCTGACCGTACCCGAAGGATTGTACGTATAGGTTCCGGAAAGCTGCGTCCAACTGCTTGAAGATACAGAATTCGAAATAATCAGCGTATAACCCGTTCCGCTTCCATCGGTTTTTTGCACGGTCAACTGCATATTCTGGTTCCCGCCACTGACCAACCTGACCCAGGCCGAGACATTGTAGGTCTGTCCCGACGTAAGCACGCCCACAAGCGACTGGGCGATGCCCATATAGGTGGCCGTGCGGCCTGTCACCGCGCAAGCATAGTTGCCTGAATGCACCTGGGTGCTCTCAACCGTAAGCGTCGGCGAACCAAATGCAAGCCAGCCCGTCGTATTGCCTGTCTCAAAGCCGGGATTCGTCAGGAAGTTGGTGGTTTGCGCCTGGCCCGACACACCGGATATTGCGAGCAACGCGGGCAATAAAACACCGGGTATAAACTGCATTATGGATTTTTTCATGGATTGGTAAGACACAATTTGCTGCAACTGGCTCCCTCTTCTTATCGGCCGAGGATTCGGTCAGTTTTACCACCGCCAGCGCCGGAAGCAACCTGGCTGCCGGGATGCGATCATGATAATCACAACGGGCAATTCAATCAACCCGGCGGCGCCAGGCAAACAACTACCTTTCTCTTTAAATTTTCGACACATTAGGATCTTACAACTTACTATCGCAAAAAATTTACGGGGTGGAATGGAGGATACGATGATTTTTGTATAGGTATCCGGGTACGATAGATGGCTGCATAAAAGTGGGGGTGTTCAGAGTTGATTATGTGTAGAGAAATCCTGCCAGTGGATACTTATATCGAAGTATAGACATTTGAAGTCAGCTGAGTCTGAACAGAGTCTTGCCGGGCTGGATTGGTTGTCGGCGATTACCTTTGCTTGACGATGGGGCGGTTGCGGTTTTTACTGTCGGCTGAAATCGCATGGCAAAATTATTTCTCGGACTGGATTCCAGCACCCAAAGCCTGAGCGCGGTGGTGATTGATTACGACGGGCGCAAGGTAGTGTATGAGCGGTCGTTGAATTTCGACCAGGCGTTGCCCCAATATAAAACCCAAAACGGGGTGCTGCCCAATCGTGATCCACTGGTCAAACACAGCCCGCCGTTGATGTGGGTCGAGGCGCTGGATTTACTGTTTACCGTGATGAAAAAGGACGGGGTGGCCTTGGGCGATGTCCTGGCCGTCAGCGGCAGCGGCCAGCAACATGGCTCGGTTTATCTCAACGACCGCGCTGCCGCTGCGCTCGGTGATTTGGATTTCAGGAGAAGTCTGGCGGAAAATTTGAAGGGAATGTTTGCGCGCCGGACTTCGCCAATTTGGATGGATTCCTCCACGGCCAGGGAGTGCGCCGAGATTCGGAAGAAACTGGGCGGCATCAAGGCGATGGCAGAGCAAACCGGGTCGGACACTTTTGAACGGTTCACCGGGCCGCAAATCCGCAAGTTTTACCGGACCGACCCGGAGGCTTATGCCCAAACCGAGAGCATCGCCCTGGTCAGCTCGTTTATGGCGTCGTTGGTCGCCGGGCAGATTGCGCCGATTGATTACGGCGACGGCGCGGGGATGAACCTGATGGACATTCATAAAAAGGTCTGGCACCCCGGCGCGCTCAAAGCCACCGCCCCGGGCTTGCGGCACAGACTTCCGCCACTGGCCGATTCGTCAAGAATCGTCGGACCGGTCAGCGCCTATTTTGTGAAGAAATACGGTCTGAATCCCGCCGCGCAGGCGCTGGTCTGGTCGGGAGACAATCCGTGCAGCGTCGTCGGCCTGGGGCTTATCAGGGAGGGCCGGGTGGCCATCAGCCTGGGCACGAGCGACACCTATTTCGGCCCGATGAAGAATTGCTGCACGGATGAACATGGCGAAGGCCACGTGTTCGGTTCGCCGGCGGGCGGTTACATGTCGTTGATTTGTTTTAAGAATGGTTCGCTCGCGCGTGAAAAAATCCGGGACGTTTATGGCATTAAAGATTGGAAAAAGTTCGGCGAATTGATGGCTGCCAAACCGCCGGGAAACAACGGTGGCATCCTGTTGCCGTGGTTCGAGGCGGAGATTGTCCCGCGTGTCAACCGGCCGGGCATTCATCGGTTCGATCTTGATGAAAAAGACGCCGCCGCCAATTGCCGCGCCATCGTGGAGGCGCAGATGTTGTCCAAGCGGCTGCACGCGCAATGGATGAAGGTGGTGCCCGACCGGATTTATGCCACGGGCGGCGCGTCGAATGATCCGGCGTTGCTGCGCGTGATGGCCGATGTGATGAACTGCCGCGTGTTGCGCATCGAGATTTCCAAGAGCGCCGCGCTGGGCGCCGCCTTGCTGGCCGCGCGCGGCTGGCTGGTCCAGGCCGGACAAAAACCGGCATGGGAGGACGTGGTAGCCGGGTTCACCGATCCAATTCCCGGCAGCGAAGTCCGCCCGGAGGCCAAGGCCGCGCGTGTTTATGACCGGCTCATCGAAAAATACGCGGCGTGCGAACGTGAGGCGTTGGCAAAATACCGGTGACGAGTAACTAGTAACACGTGACCGGTGACACGTACGGGCGGCGGGCGGGCAATTATTCCACGACGCGCCGGCCTTTTTGCGGTTATGGTGCTGCTCTTTAATCCACTGGCAGGTCACGGCCAGGCCTTTGTCCAACGGCGTGTCCGGTTCCCGGTAGAGAACCTTCCTGATGAACGTATTGTCGCTGTTGCGACCGGCCACACCGCGCGGCGCCTCTGCCAGGCGCAGGACGCTGTCGAAACGGACGCGCTGTTCCGGGCTGTGGAGTGAATAAATTAAACAGCTTGTGGGTGGCAACGAAATCAAAGGAAGGCCAGTTTCGCTTGCAATGCCCGGTCGGCTCATTAATTATTGAATTCAATTTATGGCCAAACGCGCACTGATCACCGGCATCACCGGTCAGGATGGCTCTTATTTGGCGGAACTGCTTTTGTCGAAAGGCTACGAGGTTCACGGTGTGATCCGCCGTGCCAGCACATTCAACACCTCCCGGCTCGAACAAATTTACGCCGATCCCCACGTTCAGAAGTCCTCGTTGAAGTTGCACTACGGCGACTTGAGCGACGCGAGCGCATTGTCGCGTTTGATCGGAAAAATTGCGCCCGAAGAAATCTACAATCTCGCCGCCCAAAGCCATGTGCGCGTGAGCTTCGACAGCCCGGAATATACGACGGACATCACGGCCACGGGCGCGGTGCGGTTGTTGGAAGCCATCCGCGAGACGGGCATCAAACCGCGCTTTTACCAGGCCTCGTCGAGCGAGATGTTCGGCAAGGCGCAGGACATTCCGCAACGGGAGACGACGCCGTTTTATCCGCGCAGTCCGTATGGCTGCGCCAAGGTCTATGCCCACTGGATCACCGTAAATTACCGCGAATCGTATGACCTCTTTGCGTGCAGCGGCATCTTGTTCAACCACGAATCGCCGCGCCGGGGTGAGACGTTTGTCACCCGCAAAATCACGCGCGCCGCCGCGCACATCAAGGCGGGGTTGCAACAAAAACTGTATCTGGGCAATCTCGACGCGAAGCGCGACTGGGGTTACGCGAAGGAATACGTCGAGGCGATGTGGCTGATGTTGCAGCAGGACCAGCCGGACGATTATGTCATCGCCACCAACGAGACCCACAGCGTCCGGGAATTTTTGGAAGCGGCCTTTGCCCATGCCGGTTTGCCCTGGCAGAAGCACGTAGAAATTGACCCGAATTATTTTCGCCCGACCGAAGTGGACTTGTTGATCGGCGATTACTCCAAGGCGAAGCAAAAACTTGGCTGGGAGCCGAAGACCACCTTCAACGCGCTCGCCAGGTTGATGGTGGACGCCGACATGAAACTCGTGCAGGACCATCTGGCCGGCCGAGGTCGCGTCGCAAGCTGAATCAGTTTCCGCGCGGTTGCCGGGTGGCCAGAAAATCTTCGTAGGCCAGCCGGATGCCCGTTTCCAAATCCACCCTGGGTTTCCAGCCCAGCGCGAACAGGCGCGAACTGTCCATCAATTTTCGGGGCGTGCCGTCTGGTTTTGATTCGTCCCAGACGATGCCGCCGGGAAAACCGACGATGCGTTTGACCAGTTCCGACAATTCGCGGATGGTGATTTCACCGCCGCTGCCGACGTTGATGAATTGTTCTTCGCTATAATTCTGCATCAGGAACAAGCACGCGCCCGCCAGATCGTCGGCGTACAAAAATTCCCGCAACGGTGTGCCGGTCCCCCAGCAGGTAACGGTCGCGGCGGCGTTGACTTTGGCCTCGTGGAATTTCCGGATCAGCGCCGGCAGCACGTGCGACGTTTGCAAATCGTAGTTGTCGTTCGGCCCATACATGTTGGTCGGCATGGCGCTGATGAAATCGCAGCCATATTGTCGGCGATACGCCTGGCACAGTTTGATGCCGGCGATTTTGGCAACGGCATACCACTGATTCGTCGGTTCGAGCGGGCCGGTGAGCAGATATTCCTCCTTGAGCGGCTGCGGGGCGAGCCTGGGATAAATGCAGGAACTGCCCAGAAACAAAAGTTTTCTGACGCCGGTTTGCCACGCCGCATTGATGAGATTGATTTGGATTTGCAGATTCTCATACAAAAACGCCCCCGGCTGCGTGTCATTCGCCTGAATGCCGCCAACCTTGGCCGCCGCAATGAATACAAACTCCGGTTTTGACCCGGCGAAAAACTTTTGAACTGCGGCAGCGTCCAGCAAATTGACTTCCAGCCGGGTTCGTCCGATGAGATTTTTAAACCCCTGCCGCTGAAGTTCACGCCAGATGGCGCTGCCCACCAGGCCACGATGGCCGGCCACATAAATGCGCGAATTTTCGTCCATCAGCATTATGAATAATAAGTCGCTATCGCATGCAAAGACAAATGATAATTCGCCACGATGACCCTCCGGGCATGACCAGAAGTTCACCGAGGCAGGGCGATCGGCTTATTGACCTGGAGGCGGTTCCACCAAACCGCAGTCGGCTTGGGCACATCGAAGCGGACACGCCGGTCCGGGCTTTGCAGAGTGTAAATGGAGTAGCTGGTGGGTTTCAGCCAAAAATGGCCAAGCGCCAGACGCTTGAGACGATGCTGCAGAATCCAAACCGGTTTCAACCTCAGCACCCAGCGCGGCGCCGAAGCGAGCGTTTCCGACATCTCGCGAATGGCCTCGGGCTGGAGTCCGAGGTTTTCGCCATTGTCGGTGAAGGCCGACGTGTATTCGTCAAACACGGCCATCCGCACCCTGCTTTTCAGCAATGCGATAAACCAGTGACAATCTCCCGATGCGCGCCAACGCGGGTCGAAGTAAATGCCGCGCTGCTCGATCACGCTCCGCCGCAGGAACACCGAACAGGTGAGCGCGGAAAAACGAAACCAAATGTGTCGCAGGTTGGGAGCCAGCGCTTGCCGATGGCACAGGTAATGGCTGTTCTCGTCTACTACCACCGCCCCCGCCAGTGCAACCTCGATTTCGGGATGCGAGTCAAAGAAGCCCTGAACCGCCTTGAGCGCACCCGGCAGGTACTGTTCGTCGCAATTCAGATAGGCCAGTATGTCGCCCTGCGCGCGGCGGTAGCCACGGTTGATCGCGTCATACATGCCATTGTCTTTTTCTATGAAAGCGCGGACCCGCCGGTCGCGCGGCAGCCAATTCCGCGTTTCATCGTCCGAACAGGAGTCCTGTACAATGTGCTCCACTTCAACACCTTCTTGATCAGCCACCGATGCAATGCAAAGTTTTAGCCAATTTGAACTGCGAAAGCTCGGCGTGATAATGGAGAACTTCATTGGTCAGATAATGGAGGCAGGAGTTTGAACCATCAAACTTAAAGAGTTGCCCTGAATTTTTGCGCAATGGGGATTCGCCGTCCAATGCCGAACGCACGCGGCGACACTTTTAATCCCGGCGCGGCTTGCCGGCGTTTGTATTCGCTGAACGTGATTTTATTGATGACGTCGTTCACGACCGCGGCTTCAAAGCCGCGCGCGATGATTTCCGGCTTGCTCAGATTTTGCACGACATAAGCGTCCAGGATCTGGTCCAGGATTTCGTAGGGTGGCAACGAATCCTGGTCCTTTTGGTTCGGACGCAACTCCGCGCTCGGCGGTTTGGCGATGGAAGCAGCCGGGATGATTTCACGCTCGCGGTTCACCCAACGCGAAATTCTGTAAACATCCATCTTAAAAACATCCGCGAGCGGTGCCAGCGCGCCGCACATGTCACCGTACAGCGTGCAATAACCGACGGCCATCTCCGATTTGTTGCCGGTGGTCAGCACCAGTGCGCCGAACTTGTTGGACAACGCCATCAAGGTCATGCCACGCAGGCGCGACTGGACATTTTCCTCGGCTTCATTGGGTTTGGTTCCGGCAAAAACCCTGGCCAGTTGTTTTTCGACCGACTGGAAAACCGTTTCAATCGGCAAAACTTCGTAGCGGATGCCCAGATTTTTCGCCAACGCCTCGGCGTCGCTCTTGCTGCCTTCGCTCGAATAACGCGCCGGCATGGAGATACCCATGACTTTGTCCGGTCCGAGCGCGTCCGCCGCCAGCACGGCGACCAGGGCCGAATCAATGCCGCCGGACAACCCGACAATGGCTGATTTAAAGCCGCACTTGTGGACGTAATCCCGGATGCCGATGGACAGCGCGGCGAACAATTGTTGCTCGCGCGCTGGAAAATCAACGCCGTGGGAGCCGACGTGAGGAGTCTCTGAATTTTCTTTAGTTTGAGCCTCCTTACCTCGGCTCCTGCCAGTTTCCAGATCCGCGACAAAAACATCCTCGTCGAAACCCTTGCCGGATGCGACAATTTCGCCCTGCGCATCCAGCGCAACGCTGTGGCCGTCGAAGATCAATTCATCATTGGCGCCGACGAGGTTCACATACGCCAACGGCACGCCTTCGTCCTGCGCCACACGCTGGAGCATTTCCTGCCGGACACGTTCCTTGCCCTCGTGCCAGGGTGACGAGGAAATATTAATAATGGCTTCGGCGCCCTGGGCGATGAGCTCCTTGATGGGATCGCGGCGATACAGCCGTTCCGGCCAGAAATCCTGGTCGTTCCAAATATCCTCGCAAATCGTAATGCCGAGCTTGTGGCCGTTGAACTCGAAAGGCGTAATCGTTTTCGCCGGCTCAAAATAGCGGTCTTCATCAAAAACGTCGTAAGTCGGCAACAGACATTTATGAGCACGCCACACGATCTTTCCATTTTGCAGAACGGCGGCGGAATTACGAAGCGCCCGGCCGGGCCGCTCCGGGTTTTGATCCACGTAACCGACGCAAAGCGGAATGGTGCCAATGCTTCTGGCTGTTTCCGCCAGGGCGGCCAGATTGGAGTCAACAAAATCCGCGCGCAGAAGCAAATCGCGCGGCGGGTAGCCGCAAAGAAACAATTCCGGGGCGAGGACAAACTCGGCGCCGCGGGCGCAGGCGTCTTCATAAGCAACCAGAAGCTTTTGCCGATTGGCCGCGAAATCGCCAATGGTCGAATTAAGTTGGAGCAATCCGATTTTCAACGCAGTCAGGATAATGGATGTGAACAAGTTCGCAATCGTTTGCTCGCGGCAAAAAAGCTGGCGGCGCGGAGTGTTATTTGTTATTTCAAAATGACTTTACGTCCGATCGCAAATTGATTGCCAAATGAGCAAACCACAAACTGCAACCTCTCCCAAGCGGATTCTACATGTTCACAATGGCACGGATATTTATGGCTCCGGCCGGATGTTGCTGCGATGGCTCAAGAATTTGGACCGGCGACGGTTTGATCCGCTGGTGGTTCTGCCAGGCGATGGGCTGCTGAAAAACCTCATCGAAGCGGAAGGCATCGAAGTCATCCTGCATCCGCGGCTGAGTATTATCTCCCGCCTGGAATTCCGCTCGTGGAAGATTATCCCGTTTTTTCTGAACTGTCCGGTCTCGGTGTTTTATTTATGGCGGCTCATCCGACGGAAAAATGTTGTTCTCGTCTATACCAACACGGGAGTGATAATCTCACCCGCTTTAGCGGCGTGGCTGGCGGGAGTGCCGCATGTTTGGCACATTCGGGAGTGGTTTCAAGAATTTCAAAAGATATGGCCGGCGTTTTCCTGGTATATCCGGATGTTTTCCTGGAAAATCATCGCCATTTCCAATGCTGTGGCTGTGCAGTTCCAATCCCGCAATAAAGTCGTCTTGATTCATGATGCCTTTTCGCTCGCGGATGAGCCGCTGCCGTCCGACCGCTTGCGGGGTGAATTTCGCTCGCGACTTGGGTTGGGCGAAGATTTTGTGGTGGGATGCGTGGGACGAATCAAGTTTGTGCGCAAGGGACAAGAAGTCTTGGTGCAGGCCACGGCCGTCTTGAAACAGCGTGGGCGCTCCGTTAAAGCATTGATCGTCGGCACGCCGTTTCCCGGCAACGAAGATCATCTGAAGCGGCTACAGAATTTGGTTAAGGAACTCGGCGTTGAAGACCTGGTTGTCTTCGCCGGTGAGTTAACCGATATGCGACCGGCCTATGCGGCGATGGATGTGCTGGCGATGACGTCAATCCAGCCCGAGCCTTTTGGCGGCGTTACCAGTGAAGCCATGTCTTTAGGACTGCCGGTCATTGCGACGAATATTGGCGGTTCACTGGATCAAGTTGTGGATGGGGTCACAGGCTTGCTCGTTACGCCCGGTGATCCGATGGCGTTGGCTGACGCCATTGAAAAACTGATGTCGAGTTCCGAGTTGCGGCGGCAAATGGGTGAAGCAGCGGCAAACCGGGTCCGGGAACATTTCTCCATCGCGGAAATGACCGGCAAAATCGAGGCGATTATCGACGAAGCGTTGCGACGCAAGAGCGCTTAAGCCCGCAGGGTTTGTTAGCAGGGTAGCCAATGAAATGGAGACATTACCATCCCATCGGGTTGAAGGTTGAGGGATAGAAAAGGTTGGCTTGCGGGTTTGGACCTTGCCACAAGGCAAGGCATAAAAAAGAAAACCAGCTGCAAGCCAACCACCAGCAAGTTCTCCATTCGTCGCCAGCTTTGCAATGTCATTCCCACTCACCTGGTTTCTAAACTGGCGCGCGACACCGGTGTCGAAGACCACACGCCCGCACGTTCAGTCCTTGGAGCCGGGTCGTCAGCCTGCTCGGCACCCAACTGACTCATGCCTTGGGTCTGTAATCAAAATTTATGCTGCAATCGGTCGAATATTGAATGGCTTAAATGGAGTGTTCGGAACAAAGAGAATTCATCTTGAAAGTTTTCAGCTTATGTTCTATGAGTATCAACCAAAATAAGTGAAATGTCTTCTGGCATTGAAATAAATTCCTCCCCGCGGCGGTTTAAGTTCGCAGAAGTGTTTTGTTCTACTCACACGATTTCACAGTTCCTCGCCGAATTGCAATTATTATTGCAGGATAAAGCCTTGCAACCCAGAACTATGCTTTGCTTGAATGCGCATGTTTACAACCTTGCCAGAAAAAATGCCTTGTTGAGGCAACGTTTGAACGAAGCGCGTGTGGTAACTGCCGATGGCATGGCCATCGTCTGGGCGGCGCGACTTTTCGGAGTCCGAATGGCCGAACGATGTAACATGACTGAAGCTTTTCGCGCATTTCTTAAAGCGCCATATATGCCCCAGAACACCGCGTTGTTGATTGGGTGTACGCCTGCTGAAGCTGAAACCGCTTCGGTGGAAATTCATCGGCTATCGCGACACTGCCGGGTTCTGAAAGTGTTTTCGGGGTTCCTAAAGGATTCCGAGTATCGTGAAATATGCGAGCAATATCCCGCTGTTGATTTTCTTTTCCTGGGCATGGGTACCCCGCGAACAGAACAAGTAGCCGAACTTGCCGCAAAAATATGCCCCAGAGCAATCGTGTGGGGGGTTGGCGGCGGCACGATACGTATTCTCGCCGGCACAATGCATGAAGCCCCTCCCATATGGCGGCGACTCGGCCTGCAATGGCTTCACCGGCTTATATGTGAACCACATCAGCTTTGGCGACGCTATCTAATAGGAAATCTGCTGTTTACGCTGAGTATTTTGAAAGCAGCCTGGTCGGCCCGATACCAAAGACTCCATTGATTTTTATTGAACAGAGTAATATTTCTGATGTTATAGTTAGAACGAATTTTGAAAAATGAATGAAAAGAACGCTATCTCGACGCCTAAGTCTAATCCAGGGCAGGAATTTTATTCCTGCTGGCAACAATTACCCAATAAAATATTTTTTTTTACGCTGCTGATCGCATGGCTGGCGCTCTTCCAATTTTTAGGCAATTCAACGTTTGGTTACAGCCACGGTTCATCGCTCTTTGGATGGATGCTGATGGCCTATAATGGCCAGGGTGTTTCCGGCGATGACGCTTATGGAAATCTGATTCCGTTTCTGGTGGCTGGTTTGTTCTGGTGGAAACGCAACGAATTGCTGGCCCTGCCGCTGAAAATGTGGCCGCCCGCCTTGCTGATCGTCGGTTTTGGATTGTTGATGCATATTGCGAGCTATGTCATCCAGGAACCGCGTTTTTCCATTGTCGCCATGTTCATCGGCATTTATGGATTAACGGGGTTAGCTTGGGGGCCTGCCTGGTTGCGCCACAGCTCCTTTCCGTTTTTCCTTTTCATTTTTTGTGTGCCGACGGCTGTCGTTCTCGAACCCATCACCTTTCCCCTGCGCATTCTGGTTTCCACCCTGGTGGAGTGGATCGCGCATTACATCCTGGGGATCGGAGTGCTGCGCATGGGTACGCAACTCTTCGATCCTCTCGGCACCTACCAATATGACGTCGCAGCGGCGTGCAGCGGCATCCGCAGCCTGACGGCGATTTTTTTATTCGCCACGGTTTGTGGGTTTGTCATGTTTCGTTCGCCAGGGAAGCGGTTGCTCATGATGTCGCTGGCGGTTCCTTTCGCCATTTTGGGCAATCTCCTCCGGATGCTCCTGATCATCATTGCCGCGGTGATGGGCGGCCAGGAATGGGGCAATTATGTTCACGAAAGCACCCTCATCAGCCTGGTGCCTTACCTTCCCGTTTTCCTGGGATTATTGCTCGTCGTACGGTGGTTGGAGGAAAAAACCGATACTCCCGGAAACCAACAAATATGAATAGCCGGAAAATCATCGTTTTTGTCTGTGTGCTGGCGTTGATTGCGGGTGGCGCCGGAGCCTTGAAGTGGCTCAAGAAAAACCAAAGGCTTGGCACGCCCGGCATCAAGGCGACGCCTCTCTCTGGCAGCATCATGATGAGTTTTGATCTGCCCGCGCAGGTTCTCGATTACACTTCCACGAACGAGGCGCAGAGCCAGACGGTCTTGGACACGCTTCCCAAGGACACCAGTTACGCGCAACGGCTCTACATGGACACGAACGGATTCTGGGTGAACGCAAACGTCATTTTGATGGGCATGGACCGGACCAGCATTCACAAACCGGATTTTTGCCTGCCGGGCCAGGGCTGGAACATTGAAAAAAAAGAGACGGTCAGCATTCCGATTCAAGGCTCACGTCCTTATCGTTTGCAGGTCGCCAAGTGGACGATCACGAATTTTATGCAGAACCAGGACGGCCAGAAGCAAAAAGTGAGCGGCCTTTATGTTTTTTGGTTTGTCGCAAAAAATGAAGAGACGGACAGCCATTGGCAGCGCATCTGGTGGCTGACGCGGGATTTGTTGACGAGAGGCACTTTGCAACGCTGGGCCTACATTTCCTATTTCGCCATTTGCCCGCCGGGCCAGGAAGATGCCGCGTTCGCAAGAATTGAGAAATTGATTGCCGCCTCCGTGCCGGAATTTCAGTTGCCGCCGGACTCAAAACAGGTCCGGCGTTGAAATGTTAAACTGTTGATTTAATGCGCCGACTGATTATTCTGATAAACACTTCAAAGTCATGCTGAGACGCGATCGTCAGATTCGGACGGTGATTCATCAACTGCTGGACGCCACGCTGTTTGCGATCGCCTTTGGGGTGGCTTATGCGTTGCGCGCCAATCCCGACGTCATCGCGTGGTTGAAGCTGGAGCCGGCCAGCCCGTTCGCGAATTTCGCGTGGCTTTATCTGGTGTTGATTCCCGCCTCGCCGCTCGTTCTTGAATCGCAGGGGTTTTATGATCATCTGCCGTTGTGCTCCCGCAGGGCCATTTTGTGGCCGCTGTTCAAAGGTTGTGTGCTGATTACGGTGGGGTTGATGCTGACAGTCTATGTCTTCCACTTGATTGTGGCGCGCGGAATTTTTATTTTATTTGGATGCATCGGTTTTTGCATGGTGTATTCAAAAGAGGAGCTGATTCGCTTATTGCTCAAAAGCAAGCTGGCCCAGTTGCAATACAAACGCCGCTTTATCCTGGTCGGCACCGAACGGGAAATCGCCAGGATGAGGAAGGAACTGAAGGACCAAACCGACCAAAGCGTCGAAATCGTGGCTGACCTTAATCTGCTGGAGACGCCCGTACAACAAATCGTATCCATGCTCCATCATTATTCCGTGTACGGTGTGATTCTCAGCGCCAAACATACCTATTTCGAACAGGTCGAATACGTCATTCGGGCTTGTGAACTGGAAGGTGTGGAGGTGTGGTTGATCGCCGATTTTTTTGCGACGCAAATCTCCCGCACGAGTTTTGACGAATTACTCGACCGCCCGTTACTCGTCTTCCGCACCACGCCCGAGGCCTCCTGGCAAAGCGTCATCAAGCACGTCATGGACCTGGTGGGCGCGTTTATCCTCTTGATCGTGCTTTCACCGCTGTTTCTGTTGATTGCCATTGCCATCAAGCTCACCACGCCCGGCCCGGTCTTCTTTCAACAGCAACGTTCCGGACAAAACGGCGCGCCTTTCACCCTTTACAAGTTTCGCACGATGATTACCAACGCCGAACAACTCAAACACGAACTGGAGGCCTTGAACGAAATGAGCGGCCCGGTGTTCAAAGTAACCAACGACCCGCGGATCACCCGCATCGGCAAGTGGCTTCGCCGTTACAGCCTCGACGAATTGCCCCAGTTGTTCAATGTTCTGCGCGGCGAGATGAGTCTGGTGGGCCCGCGTCCGTTGCCGGTGGATGAAGTCAAACGCTTCAGCGACCTGGCCCACCGCCGCCGTCTCAGCGTGAAACCCGGCATCACTTGCCTCTGGCAAATCAGCGGACGAAACCAGATCAAGGACTTCAAGGATTGGGTGCGGCTCGACCTCGAATACATCGACAACTGGTCATTGTGGCTCGATTTGTCGATTTTGCTGCGCACTATTCCCGCCGTGTTCGCCGCCACTGGCGCCAGGTAAAGAGGGCATCGTCGTTTAAGCGTTGAATCCTGTGTCCGTTCCACTACGCTTCCTTCATCCGGCCGTGGAACTGTCGAACATTTGCCTTTGATGAAAAAGAAGCCACCCGTCTCCGTTGTCACCGGTGCTGCCGGTTTTCTCGGCTCGCATTTGACCGATTTGCTCCTGGCGCGCGGCCATAAAGTCATCGGCATTGACAATTTTGTCACCGGCACGGTGGACAACATTTCTCATCTCGGCGGCAATCCCCATTTCAAATTCATCCAGCAGGATGTCTCCGAATTCATTTTCCTCAACGAACCGGTGGATTACGTGTGGCACTTCGCGTCGCCCGCCAGCCCCGTGGATTATCTGGAACTGCCAATCCAGACGCTCAAGGTCGGTTCGCTCGGCACGCACAAGGCCCTGGGCCTGGCCAAAAACAAACGGGCGCGGTTTCTGCTCGCCTCCACTTCGGAGATTTATGGCGACCCGCTGGTGCACCCGCAAACCGAGGATTATTGGGGCAACGTTAATCCCATCGGCCCGCGCGGTTGTTACGACGAAGCCAAACGGTTTGCCGAAGCCATGACGATGGCTTACCACCGCGAACACGGAGTCGAGACGCGCATTGTTCGCATCTTCAACACCTACGGCCCGCGGATGAGATTGAATGACGGCCGTGTCGTTCCCTCCTTCACCAGCCAGGCCCTCAAAAACAAACCCGTCACCGTTTTCGGCAAAGGCCGGCAAACCCGTAGCTTTTGCTTTGTGTCTGACTTGATTGAAGGCATTTATCGGCTGATGATGAGCCGTTATGACCAGCCCATGAACATCGGCAATCCCAGCGAATTGACCGTGCTCGAATTCGCCAGGAAAATCATCCGCGCCACCGGTTCACGCAGCAAAATTGTATTCAAGCCATTACCCCAGGACGATCCAAAACAGCGCCAGCCTGACATCGCCCGCGCGAACAAAATCCTCCGCTGGGCGCCCAGGGTGCCGCTGGAACAAGGTCTCACCGACACCATCGCCTATTTCCGAACAAAGGTCTGAAAAGCAGGAGACGACGCAAGGAGTCTCTAACTTTTGCAAATTTGAGTCTCGTTACCTCGACTCCTACAAATTAAATTGCCGGTAGATGATCTTCCGCGCCCGCCAGTTTAAATTCGTTTTTCCGCGCCCGGCGCTGGTCATGGGCGTGGTCAATGTCACACCCGACTCGTTTTCCGATGGTGGGAAATTTTGGGATGTTAATGCCGCCGTGGCTCAAGCGTTGGAACTCGCCGCCCAGGGAGCGGAAATCCTCGACATCGGCGGCGAATCCACCCGCCCCGGCGCCGAACCGGTCAGCGAAACGGAAGAGTTGCGCCGGGTTTTGCCGGTCATCGGACATCTGGCCGGTCGCGTGCACATCCCCATTTCCGTTGACACCATGAAACCCGCCGTGGCGCGCGCCGCGCTTGCAGCCGGTGCGAGCATCATCAATGATGTGGCCGCCAATCGCGAAGACGGATTGATGTGGGAGGTTGTGGCGGAGTTCAAGGCGGGGTATGTTTGCATGCACGCCCGCGGCACGCCACGGACCATGCAGGAAAATCCGGTTTACCGGGATGTCGTTCGCGAGGTCGGTGAATTTTTTCAGGACCGGCTGAAACGATTGAACGCCATGGGCGTGGCTGCTGACCAAGTAATGCTCGACGTTGGCATCGGTTTCGGCAAAACCATGGAGCACAATTTGCAGTTGCTCGCGAACTTGCGGAGTTTTACAACGATGGCACGTCCGCTGCTGATTGGGGTTTCGCGCAAGTCGTTTATCGGAAAACTGCTGGGCACGGATTTGGACAAACGATTGCCGGGTTCGCTGGCGTGCGCATGTTTGGCCATTGAGTCCGGCGCCCAAATCATTCGCGCCCATGACGTGGCGGAAACCGTTCAGGCCGTGCGGATGACGGAAGCCGTGCTGGCTCGGAAAAGAAAATAATGTGGCTCTACCTCCAGGAAGGCTGGCGGCCCGCGTTGGAAGTTTTGATCCTCGCGGTGATGATTTATTATGCCTCGCGTTTTCTGCGCGGCACGCGCGGCTGGCCCGTGGTGGTCGGGTTTGTCGTCGTGTTGCTGGTGCTGGCCTTCGCCACGACGCTGCTGAAGTTAAAGGTCTTGAGTTGGTTGCTGGGCACGTTCTCCGCCTTTTTTGCCATTGCCGTGTTAATCATCTTTCAGCCGGAATTGCGACGCATGCTGGCCGAACTCGGCAACCTGCCGCTGTTTGCCAGCGCGCGGGAACAGCGCGAAAACATCGAAGTCATCATTCAAACCGTCGAACGCCTGGCGGACGTCCGCATCGGCGCGCTCATTGCCATCGAACGATCCATCCAGCTTTTCGAAGCCGTTGAATCCGGCGTCCCGGTGGATTGCGAAGCCACGCCGGAAATGCTGGAAACGATTTTCTTCCCCAACAACGCCATTCACGATGGCGGGGTCATCATCAAGGGCGACCGCATTGCTTACGCGGCGTGCATTTTCCCGCTGACGCAACGGCAGGATTTGAACAAATCACTCGGCACACGCCATCGCGCGGCCATCGGTCTGACCGAGGAAACCGATGCAGTGGTCGTCGTGGTATCCGAGGAAAACGGCAAGATTTCACATGCCTACAAAGGCCAGCTGGTGCGCGGTGTCACCCTGGAGGAATTGCGCGCGTTTCTGACCTCGCTCCTTGTCCAGCCGGCAAAATCACACAGCGTGATTGATTGGCTCCGTTCTCACTTAAGTGAACGGAACAAGCCTAACTCGGCGGTCATTACCAAAAACGAACCCCGCCCGGAGCTCAAACAGACGGGCAATTGAATTTATGCCGAAGCGTGACTGGATTGCAAAGGATCTGACCTGGAAATTGTTTTCCCTGATTCTGGCTGCCGGGCTTTGGATAACCATCCACAACCTCCGCGAGACGCCCGAAGTCGTGGATGGTAATCCTTTTGCCACCGTCCATGCCGTAACATTCACGAACCTGCCGGTGCTCGCGGTTTCTGTCAACGCAGACGTCCACAGCGCCCAGGTCGTCCCCAACGTCGTGACCGTCAAATTGAGCGGGTCCTCCGACGCCATTGCGGACTTGCAGTCCAACAAGGTTCACGCGATTGTCAATCTGACCGGCATTGATACCGCGAGCGGTTCGCGCCTGCCCGTGGATGTTTCAGCGCCACCTGGTGTGGCGCTCGACACCGTTGATCCTCCCAAAGTCAGTGTGACCATCAGGCCGCCGACAGAATAAATGCCATGAGCAACCCCAAAAAAATTTTTGGAACGGACGGTGTCCGCGGCACGGCCAATGTCGAACCGGTCACCGCCGAGACCGCGCTTAAGCTCGGTCGCGCCGCCGCGCACGTTTTCAAAAATCTCGAACGTCAGCCGCGGCAGGGCAACCGGGGCAAACACAAAATTGTCATCGGCAAGGACACGCGGCTTTCCGGCTACCTGCTTGAAAACGCGATTTCCTCCGGCATCCTTTCCATGGGCGTGGACGTGCTGTTCATCGGGCCGCTGCCGACCCCCGGCGTGGCGTACATCACCCGCAGTCTGCGCGCCGACGCCGGCATCGTCATCACTGCCTCGCATAATCCCTACGCCGACAACGGCATCAAATTCTTCCGCGCCGACGGCTACAAGCTTGACGACAAAATCGAGGATGAAATCGAATACCTGGTTTTCAGCGGCAAAATCGAAAACATCCGTCCGACCGCCGATGAGATTGGCAAGGCGGTGCGAATTGACGATGCGCTGGGGCGTTACATCGAATTCGCCAAGGCCTCATTTCCTCGCGGCATGACGCTGGAAGGCCTCCGCGTCGTTGTGGATTGCGGCCACGGCGCGGCCTACAAATCCACGCCCTGCGTCCTGCGCGAACTGGGCGCCGAGACCATCGTCTATGGCCACCAACCCGACGGCATGAACATCAACCAGGATTGCGGTTCGATGCACCCGGAAAATCTCTGCCGCAATGTGGTCAAACACCAGGCGCATGTGGGTATTGCCCACGACGGCGATGCCGACCGCGTCCTGCTATGTGATGAGGCCGGCCAGTTGATTGACGGCGATGACATCATGGCCATTGCGGCGCTCGACATGCTCGCGCAGAAAACACTGGCGGAGAAGACGCTGGTCACCACCGTGATGAGCAACGCTGGTCTGGAAGCCGCGATCAAGCCCGCCGGTGGCAAAATAATCCGTACTGCCGTCGGCGACAAAAATGTAATTGATGAAATGCTGCGCCACGGCTTCAACTTCGGCGGCGAGCAGAGCGGTCATTTGATTTTCCGCGATTTCGGCACGACGGGCGACGGTCTCGTGGCCGCTTTGCAGGTGTTGCACATCATGCGCGCGAAAAAAGCGCCGCTTTCAAAACTGGCGAAATGCTGGACGCGCTTTCCGCAACTGATCACCAACGTCCGCGTGCGCGAGAAGATGCCGTTTGAACAACTGGACGGCGTCATGAAACTGGTGGGTGAAGCCGAGGCGGAACTAAAAGAGCAGGGCGGGCGGGTATTTCTGCGCTATTCCGGCACGGAACCGAAGGCGCGGCTGCTGCTCGAGGGCCGTGACGCCAAGGTTTTGCAGAAATGGTCCCAAAAAATTTGCGGTGCCATCCAGAAACAAATCGGCGCATAAGCGTGGTAACGGACGATTAATGATTCGCGTCCAGCTGATACGCACCATCGGTGTGCGCCACGACAAGTGAGAACGGCGCGACGCGGATTTTGTTCCTCGCCGTCGCTAACGTATCCGTGCCTGCTGCCTGGTCGTTGGCCACGATGGCCCAATCGCCGGTCACGGTTAAATCTTTTGGCTCCGGGTTGCCGTTGTAAATCACCAGGATGGTCTTCCAATTGTCTCCCTTCGCGTGGTTCTTGAGCACATACTCGACGATGTTCGCCGGCGCGGTAGTCGTGAATTCCAAAGCCTCGTCAACGCGCGCCCGGTCCGTCATGCGGAAGGCGGGATGCGCGCGCCGCAAGGCGATCAGGCCCCGGTAGAAATTAAAAACGTCCTGGTGGCGGTCCTTGAGCGACCAGTCTATCGGATTTACGCGCGGGTCGTTGTCTTTATAGCTGTTGGGATTGAGGTTCTTGGAGCGCAGGAATTCGTCGCCGGCGTGGATGAAGGGAACTCCCTGGGCGGTCAGCACAATGCCGGCGGCCAGTTTGTCCATGTTGATGCGCAAGCTCTCCGGCGCGTTTGGCGCGGACACCTTCAATTTGTCCCAGAGACAAAGGTCGTCATGAACGGAATCGTAATTGATGGTTTCGTTCGGAGAAAAGACTTCGATGCTTTCTTTTCCCCTGCCGGTGCTTTGGCCTTTGATTTCCAGGTGAAATCTCGTCATGCCGCCGAAGGGCGGTCCGGCGCCCTGAACGAAGCCGCTGTCCGACGCATTGGCGTAGTTTCCCTTGATGTTGTCGCGGATACCGTCGTTAAAGGCGGCGATGCCTGTGCCTTGGACGTTGGCTTGCGTCATCATTTGATCGGCCGGCAGCACCTGTTCCATCTGCCAGCCCTCGCCATAAACGATGGCGCCGGGATTGATCTTCTTCGCTTCACGATACACTTCCAGCATGGTGTCCCGGTCCAGAATCCCCATCAGATCAAACCGGAACCCGTCCACGTGATATTCCCTCATCCAGTATCTGATAGAATCCACGATGAATTTTCGCGCCATTGGTTTTTCCGAGGCGAATTCATTGCCGCAACCGGTCCCGTTCGCGTAACGGCCGGACTTGTCCATCCGGTAGAAATAACCCGGAAACACCTTGTCAAAAATGGACGCCGGACGCGAACCGGTGGCCGCCGTGTGATTGAACACCACGTCCATCACCACGCCGATGTGGTTTCGGTGAAAGGCCTGAACCATTTCCTTGAATTCCTTCTGGCGGGCAGTGCCATCGGGATTTGTGGTGTAGGAACCAGCCGGCGTGTTAAAGAGAACCGGATCGTAGCCCCAGTCATACCAGGTGTATGCATCCGCCTTCTGCCGTTCATCGCCGCCCGCATAATCAAATACCGGCAGCAGGTGAACATGGGTCACGCCCAGCTCTTTCAAATGATCCAGGCAACTCGCATTGCCGCCCGGTGTCTTCGTGCCCGACTGCACCATGCCGGAATATTTTCCGCGGTTGCCGTCGGCGACGCCGGAATGTTTATTGATGGAGAAGTCGCGGATATGCGCCTCGTACAGCACGGCATCCGTGTTGTTTTTCAAAATGACGAAATGATCCTGGTTCCAATCTTTGGGATTGGTTTTCTGGGGGTCATAAATCAACGTCCGGCCGGAGTTGGCCGAACAGCCGCGGGCGTAAGGATCGTTGACACGATAAACCGTCGGCTTCGCGGATCCGGCCGGCAAAAATGTAACCTCGTACAAATAATATCTGCCATCCATGTCGCCCGCCAGGTCAGCCGACCAAATGCCGTTCGGATCGCGCGACAGGGGAATGGCCTGAAAAGATTCGTTGGTCACATCGTTGAACAGCAGCAAGCGAACCTGCTTGGCGGTTGGCGCCCACAACTTGACCGACGTCGCTTCCGGATGATAAACCGCCCCCAGGTCGTCGTTGGTATAAACAAATGACTCGGTGAAATGGTTTGGCATCACATCATTTTGTGTTCGCGCCACCGGGTTCGGAATCAACCAGCTTAAGCCGGCAACACTCAGGGAAAGCAGGCGCAAACGCATCATCGGCCGGATGCTACCATTTCCCGTTCAACCACCCAATTGAATTTGTGCCGTTGAGTTACGGGATCACCAAAATCTCCGATCGCAACCGCCCAACGAATTGGCCCGGCAACCGCAGATCCATCGAGCCGGGCACAGGATTCTCCAAACCCACATGACCATCGCAGAAAACCACGTTGGCCTTTTGATTATGACGGAAATGGCCATTGGGATAACTCGTGTTGGTGTCCAGGTAATACCATTCCTCCAGCATGGGGTTCGCAGGTGAAGCCGGCGCCTGAAAATCATTGACCTGGGCGGCGTCGGCGAAAAGCGCGGTTCCCGTCGGATGCGGAATTTTTCCCGTGGCGAGAGGAGGTTTGGTCGTGGCCGTGGAGAGGAAAAGATTATATCCATAGCTGTACACCTCGCCTTCGGCCTTCAATTTGAACTGTGCCAACGCGTAGTCCAGCGAGGGACAAATTCTCACATGGCTGTCGCTGAGATAGGGATGCAACGCGCCCAAAGATAAATCGTACGGGCGCTGGCCTTCCGGTCCCGGCCCAATCCAGCCGAACCAGTAAATTTGTCCGTAGTTCGTGGCGCCAAAAATGTATCGGAAGCAATTTCCTTTGTTATCGTCCCAGTACATTTCCGTGGCCATTCCCAGTTGGCGCAGATTGCTTGTGCATTGAGCGCGCCAGGCGGACTGTTTGCTCTGGCTCAGCGCCGGCAGAATCATCGCCGCCAGAATCGCGATCACCGCCATGCTGACCAGCAGTTCCACGAGCGTGAACGCTCGTGAGTGACACGTGACACGTGACACGTGACGCGAATGCGTCTCGCACACCGTGTCCTTCTCGTCACTCGTCACTTGCCACTTGTCACTCATCATGGTCTTTGAGCGCTGATTCGGTAAAACGCCTCGCCCGGTGGCGGGCTGGCGTCTTGCAGGAAAAGATTTGTCGCGTTGCCCGGCATCGTGGACGAAACATTCGTCCACGATTGGAAGTCTGGCGAACGTTGCAGGGTATAAAGCCAGTTGCTTTGGCTGAGGAATTGGGTTTGCCAGACGCCGTGGGTGAAGATGCCGGTGAGATTCTGTGCTGGCGGCGGCGGAATGATAACAACAAAGTTTTCCAACACACCGTGCGCCAGGATCGAGCCGGTGGCATTTTGATCGCTATAACTGCTCACGGAGACGGCGGTGACACGGAAATCAAAATTAGTTGGCACCAGAATTGTCTGGGTCATGCCGTATTGGACGCCATTGTTGGTTACGATGGTGGTGAGCATGCGGACTGAGCCGTTGTAATCCATGTCCACGTGGAACCATTGCCCGGGAGTCAGGTCGAGAAGATTATTGTTGTTGTACAACCAGGCGTTGTTGGTGGAGACGATGACCTGGCTGATGGTGGGCTGGTAGCTGGCAAAGGCCGGAAAGAAATCGAACTCGACCAGATTATCCGGGCCGTACGTTTTGTTGATGCCGGCGCCACGCGAGAAGTTCGTTTGCATGGCATTAGCGGGATTTAGAAAACCAATCGCCGCCTCGAAGTCGTACGGCTTGCCCGGTGTGGTGCCACTGGCATAATCCTGAAACATCAGGTCAAAACTCAGATGAAAGTTGTCGTCACCGGCGAGAATGGTTCCCAATGCATAATAGAAGTAACTGTTGGTTTGCGACGAATCCCAGGTGACCTCGAGGTTTTGATTGGTGGCATCCCACTGGAACAGGTTGGTGTCGCCGAAGATTTTCCAGCCGTTCTGCAACGGGTCGCTGGAGAAATCTTGTTGAATGGTTGCCGCCCCGCTGACCGAGACGGCAACCAAGCCCCACAAAATGGGCAGAAGGATGCGCATAATCAAACGCGCCGTCGGAGGAAAAGTAACCCGACGCCAGTCAGGACCAGCGCCCAGGTCGCCGGCTCGGGCACCACAACTGACATCGCGTCAATGAAAGCCACACCACTCACTCCATCGAGACGAACATAATTGACCGAGGAGAGCGACACGCTGTTGCCATTTGAGTCTATCGCCCAGGCAAGGCTAAAACCTGCGCCGCCGGCTGACCCGTTGTAAAGCGCCCGGATTCCGTTCAAATCCTGGCCGGCAAAATTGGCCGCTGTCAGGGCAGGATTCACCGGCAGAAATGGATTGCCGCTTCCATCGGTTGGATACAAACCGTCCACCTGTGGCGCCAGCGCGGGATTTAACTCGTAAAATGTCGAGCCATCACTGCTCACTGACACACGCACGTCGCTGGTGCCGCCGGTGTAAAGCGAACCATCCACCGCGGTGCCGGTGCTGAAGTCTTCGTTAAAACCAGCGTGTCCGAAGATGATGAAGTCCAGTCCCAATGGGTTGTTTGGATTATTTAGAATTGGCGTGTTGAATTGCAGCGTCAGGGAACCGCCTCCGCCTATGCCTACGATCTGGTTGGGCAAATAAGGCGCTTCAAACGGGTCAACGGGAGAATTGCCGTAAATCGGGTCCACCGTCTCGGTCGAAGGAGCACCCAAGGCAGACGTTGGGTCGTTAAAAGTCTCGTAATAAGCGTTGTTATTGACATTGCCCTGCGAGTAGGAAGCCACGCTGCTGGCAAACTGCGCGCGGGTGATTGCGGGAATGAACAAGGTGCCGGCCAAGGCCAGCGAAACGAACAACTTCATTTTCATGTGCCGATCTTTCAATTTGGCTCTCCGAAAGTCTTCGGAGAACATTTTTACGGTTGAGAGACCAGCGCGGAGCCTGAAAATAAAAAACCTTCAGACCCCGGCAAAACGGAGAATGAAGGCATCCAACGAATCCTGTCGAAAACCATTCAACAGGCTGGCCTCATCCTTCTCTTTGACGGAGAAGTGATTGATTGGTTGAGGGTTATGGGTTGAGGGTTGAGGGAAATGCGCTATTGCGATTCCAACTCTCAACACTCAACTTTCAACTCTCAATTTCTTCAACCAGACGAGCACAGCCAAACCGGTATCCTGACTTCGGCCTCAAACCTCATTCCGCCTTCCCGTTCCGCACCGCGGACCAGTGGCTTTGGGAATTTGTAGCCGTTACAGTGGCGCAACCGTCCCGGATTCTCACCGGGTTCCCAGACATTTGACTGCGTTGTTTCAAAGAACAATTCGTTTGTACGCCTGAAACAGAAATCTGCCAAGAGAAAACTTGTGACATTTTTCAGGCACGCTCGAAACAAAATTGTGGCGTTCCAACTTGGAGGGACGAGTTACCCGAGCCCCGGTTTCCCTTTAAGTTTTGAGACTCGCAGAGCTCGTCCCTTCGAAAACAAGGCCTGACCGGCGAATCTGCGGACTTTACGCCCCGGCTGGCCGGCTGATACGCTGGGGTTGAAGCAATAACCGCAACCGGGCTCAAACGCATGGTTCAGGTCGAAGGCCTCAACAAACTTTACGGTGAATTCACCGCCGTAAGTGAGCTCACGTTTTCCCTCCAATCCGGCGAAGTGCTGGGCCTCGTCGGTCCGAACGGCGCGGGCAAGACCACCACCCTGCGGTGCCTCGCCGGCATCATTCCGCCCACTCGCGGTACCGTGCAGGTCGGCGGCCATGACATCGTCCGCGACGCAATTGCGGCCAAGAAACAACTTGCGTTTTTCACCGATGAACCGCGCCTGTTCGATTATCTCACGGTCTGGCAGCACCTGAATTTCATCGCCCGGATTTATCAGGTGGCTGATTACGAGCGGATTGGCGCCGCTTTGTTGGAAGAACTTGAAATCGCGAACAAACGGGACGCGCTGCCCGGCGAATTGTCCCGCGGCATGAAGCAGAAACTCGCCATCGCCTGCGGCCTGCTGCATTCGCCCCGGGTGATTTACTTTGACGAACCGTTGACCGGGCTGGATCCCCTCGGCATCCGGCGGATGAAGGATTCCATCCTGAAACGGGCGCGCGACGGCGCGGCCATCATCATCAGTTCGCACCTGCTGCATCTGGTCCAGGAAATCTGCTCGCGCATCCTGATTTTGAAAAACGGACAAAAAATCGCCGACGGCACGCTGGCGGAAATTACGCAAAAATTTTCCGAACAACCCGGTGACGCCAATCTCGAGGAAATTTTCTTCCGGGCCACCAGTGAAACCAATGCCGGAGCGGCTCCTCCTCCGTTGCCACACTGAAATGAGCCATGGTCTTCGCGCTGCTCTATCTGCAATACCACACGTTCCGCAACCGGCTGGTCAGCCGGTTCAAGCGGTTGAAACAGCCGAAATATCTCATCGGCGCCATCGTCGGCGGACTCTATTTCTATTGGTATTTCTTCCGGTACCTGTTTGGAGGCTTCACGAATGGCCGGCAACCGGGGGCTCACCTGACCTTTCCCACGGAGCATCTGCAGTTGCTGGAATTGCTCGGCGCGCTCGTGCTTTTCATCATCGTATTGCTGGCGTGGATTATCCCGCATGAACGCGCGGCGTTGACCTTCACCGAGGCGGAGGTGGCGTTCCTGTTCCCCGCGCCCGTCACCCGGCGCATGCTGATTCACTTCAAGCTCCTGCGTTCCCAGTTGCGGATTTTTTTTAGCGTGCTTCTGTTGACACTGTTTTCCCGGCGGTTCGGCGGCAACGCCTGGATTCACGCGCTCGGCTGGTGGCTGATCCTTTCGACGCTGAACCTTCATTTCCTGGGTTCTTCGTTTGCCCGGACGATATTGCTGGATCGCGGCATCTCCAACCGGCTGCGTCGGCTCCTGGTCCTTGGACTGGCAGTGGCGATGGTGGCGGGCGTCTGGATTTGGGCAAAGCAGACCATGCCGGGATTGAATTCCGCCAGCATTACCGATCTCGGTTCAGCGCTGGATTATTTGCAGCGCGTTTTGACCGCCGGGCCCGCGCTGTATTTCCTGTACCCGTTCCGGCTGATGGTGCGGCCATTCCTCGCACTCGATGCCACGGCGTTTTTGGGTGCGCTGGTCCCGGCGCTGTTGCTTTTTTTGCTTCACTACCTGTGGGTCTTCTATTCGGACGTGGCGTTCGAAGAAGCGTCGGTGGAAGCCTCGCAAAAGCTGGCAGCGCGTGTCGCCGCCGCCCGGGCCGGTAACTGGCAGGGCGCGAAGAAAAATCGAAAGGCCAAACGGCCATGGTTCAATCTGGCGTCCTCCGGCCCACCCGCCACGGCGTTCCTCTGGAAAAATCTCATCGGCGTCGGCCAGGCTTTTTCGCCACGCCTGTGGATTGCGCTCATTGTCGTTGTCGTGGTGTTGTGTTTCAGTCTGGGTAACGCCGGATTCCATCAACATGTTTCCTGGGTCGTGGGGATTTTTATTGCCATCGCCCTGGCGTATTCGCTGTTGCTCGGACCGCAATTACTGCGGCTGGATTTCCGGCACGACCTGCCGCTGGCAGACGTGCTCAAGACCTTTCCCTTGCGCGGCTGGCAGATTGCCCTGGGCGAAATTCTCGCGCCGGTGGCCGTACTGGCGGCGTTTCAATGGCTGCTGTTGGTGGTTGGCGCCGGACTCGTTTATTATCTGCCCGGCAAACGGGAAGCTCTGTTCCTGGCCATCGCTCTCGGCGCGGCGGTTCTGCTGCCGGTGCTGGATTTGCTCTTGTTGCTGATTCCGAACGCCGCCGTGCTGCTGTTTCCGTCCTGGATTCCAACCGGCAAGGACAGCCCGCGGGGCGTTGAAGCCACCGGCCAGCGGCTGATTTTTATGTTGGGCCAATTGCTTGTTTTGACGCTGGCGCTTCTGCCCGCCGGAGCCGCGTTCACGGCTGTCTTTTTTGTGCTGAATTTCACGGTCGGTGCTGCCACCGCCATACTGCCGGCATCGCTCGCGGGGACGGTTGTCCTGGCGGTGGAGGCGGGTTTCGGCGTGATGTTGCTCGGCAAACTGTTCGAGCGATTTAATGTGGCGGAGGAAAACGCAAGTTGAAGAATGAATCGCCCTCCTCCTCCTCCTCGTCCTCGTAATCGAAAGGAAAGTTCGAGGACGAGGACGAGGAGGGAAAAACGGTTCCGCGCTTGCGCCGCGTGGACGGTGACATCTATAATCGCGCCCCATTTTTTTGATTATGAGCCAGACACCCATTCGAGTCGCAGTCACCGGCGCCGCCGGCCAAATCGGTTACTCCCTCCTGTTCCGCATCGCCTCCGGCGCCATGTTCGGGCCGGACCAGCCGGTCATTCTGCATTTGGTGGAAATCGAACCCGCGCTGCCTGCGCTCGGCGGTGTGGTGATGGAACTCGACGACTGTGCCTTCCCGTTGCTCAAAGGCATCGTCGCGACGGCGAACCTCGACGAAGGTTTTCGCGGCGTGAACTGGGCGTTGCTGGTTGGGAGCGTGCCGCGCAAGGCCGGCATGGAACGCAAGGATTTGCTCGGCATCAACGGCAAGATTTTCATCGGGCAAGGGAAGGCGATTCAGAACAACGCCGCGGCCGACGTGCGTATCCATGTCGTCGGCAATCCGTGCAACACCAATTGCCTCATCGCCATGCACAATGCCCCGGATATTTCGCGCGACCGGTTCTTTGCCATGACGCGCCTCGACGAAAACCGCGCCAAAGCCCAGCTCGCGAAAAAGGCTGGTGTGGACATCACCGCCGTCAGCAACGTTGCCATCTGGGGCAATCATTCGGCCACGCAATACCCTGATTTTTACAACGCCAAAATCAACGGCAAGCCTGCTACCGGCGTTATTACCGACGAGGCCTGGCTCAAGGGCGACTTCATCTCGACCGTGCAACAACGTGGTGCGGCCATCATCAAGGCGCGTGGTTCGTCCAGCGCCGCCAGCGCGGCCAATGCCGTTGTGGACAGCGTCCGTTCCATCATCACGCCGACACCGGCCGGCGACTGGCACAGCGTGTGTGTTTGCTCCGACGGCAGTTATGGCATCGAGAAAAATTTGATCTGTTCCTTCCCGGTCCTCAGCAACGGCCAGAAGCTGGAAATTGTCCAGGGCGTCGCCATCAACGACTTCGGCAAGGTGAAGATCGCCGCGACGGAAAATGAATTGAAGGAAGAACGCTCTCTCGTCGCCGATTTGTTGCCAAAGTGAAGTCGTGCGTAGCCTGCACAAACACACCGTCATCCGCACGGAAAGTCTCAGCCGTCGCGTGAAGGAAAAATTAGGGCAAACGCCGAGGCACAGAGTAATTGAGCAGCTGTTCGCAACAGAAACTAACGGCCTTCGCCGGACTTGAATTCGACCCACGGCTCGGCAGGGCGGCTTTTAAGATATCCCTCCTGCCAATCGAATTGCGGGTGCGCGGCCAGAAACGCCGGCGCGTCGAACGAAGTCCCGTCGGCCGAGCCCCAGCGCGCGGCGAAACTCATGTTTTTGGCCATACGCGAATCAACCACCTTGGCGTCAAACGATCCAAGCGGGTGAAACGGAACCTCACCGCTCGAGGCTGTTAATTGGGGATCCAGTTCACAGTGTCCCGCCAGGGTCCGGCTGTCCGGGTTTTCCTTGTTGAGGCAGGTGTCGTAGCCGTCACCTTCCATTTTTTCACCCAATTCCAAATCAATCTTACCGGCGTTTTCACTCATCAGTTGCTTCCAACGCACCCGGCGGGCCACTATAGAACTGCGAATATCCGAATCATTCGAGGTGGTTTCAAGCCGCAGGATATGCGGATCCTCTGCGATGTTGGACCCAGTGAAGTAACCATCCTTGGTCCGCTCAAAACCAGCGTATTTAAGCCCCAGTTCCAAACGGGCAATCTCTCCGCTGTTGACATCACCGATGAGCCAAGCGTTGGCATAGCCGCCGTTGTTGCCTTTTTTCATGATGGCACACCACTGGTCAATGTTGGTGGCATCCTGCGTCGCCCGGCGCATCCGGACGAATTCCGGAATGCCTTTCTCCGAAAAATGCTGAAAATCTCCAATGGTGGTTTCCGAGCCAACGAGACCGGCGTCGGTGATGAAGAAATCGGTCCCGCTGTGGATCCATCCCGGCTGCGTCTGCATGAGAATGCGATGGCCTGTGGCGGGCTTGATGTCAATTACCACGTTGGCCAGAGCTTCGACATAGTCGTCCATCGTGTTATGGCCGAGAACGATCCCGCCGTCTTTGGTCATGCGGCCTGTGGCGATGAATGAGGAGCAGGATTCCTTCGGCTTCTTCACCACGTCGGCTCCGGCGGTAATTTTTTTGGACGCTAGCGGCCACCAGTACCATTCGAGTTCAATCTCGGCGTTGTAGGTGACTATCTCGTCGTAAGTCGTCGGCACACCGGCCGCAGTCATCCCGTCCGCGATGCCCTGCAACTCAGCGCGGTTCTCCGGGTCGATACCCGCCTCGACGAATCGCTTGGTGCTGGCGATGAGCCAGGACCACTCCATGCTACTTTGATGCTTCCAGTCCGCCCGGGCCACCCGGAGGCATTCCGCGATTTCCTTGGCCAGTAGATAACCGTGTTGGAAACCGCGCTCACGCGGCCCGCCCTCGACATGAAGGTAAATCCAGCCGGCCCGCTCATGCCGCTCCGCTGCGCGCAGCCATTCCTGCTGTTGATCAGAGAGGCCGGCCGCTTCCAGGCCGGTCTGGAGAAAAAGGAGGCAAGCGATGCCAAGTCCGAATGCGCGCAAAAGCACGAGCCGAGTTTTAGCTTAACCAGACTTGTTGTAAAGAGGTTTCAGTTTTGTTCCCCGCAAGCGGATGACTGACCATTCCTCCGCATTGCCCGGCGCGAGGTTTTCAGTTAGCTTCGCCTGCGTATGGCCTTTGATTCCTTCCGCGATTTTATCGGGCAACTCGACCGCGCCGGCGAACTCAAGCGCATGGCCCAACCCGTCGCTACCGAACTGGAAATTACCGAAATCGCCGACCGTGAAATGAAATCACCCGGCGGCGGCAAGGCGTTGCTCTTCGAAAAGCCTATCGTCAACGGCGAAGTCTCGCCATTCCCGCTCGCCATTAACACGATGGGTTCATGGAAACGCATGGCCATGAGCCTGGGCGCGAATTCCGTGGATGAAGTCGCCGCCGAACTGGGCTCGCTGATGAAAGCCAAGCCGCCGACCAGCTTTCGCGAAGCCATCAAACTGCTCGGCCAGGCCCTCGATTTGCGCCATGCCAAGCCGAAGCTGGTGAAGGACGGGCCGTGCAAAGAAGTCGTGCACAGATTTGACGAGAGACGAGAGACGAGGGTCGAGAGCTGGCCCAAAGCGCCGGACTGGCGCAATCCCTCGACCCTCGACCCTCGACCTTCGACCCTTTTGAACTTGCCCATTCAAAAATGCTGGCCGCTCGACGGCGGACGTTTCATCACGCTGCCCTGCGTCGTCACCAAAGACCCCGACACCGGCGAACGCAACGTGGGCATGTATCGCATCCAGATTTACGATGACCGCACTACCGGCATGCATTGGCAATTGCAAAAGGTCGGCGCGCGCCACGGACGCCGTTATTACGAAACCGGCACGCGCATGCCCGTCAGCATTTTTATCGGCGGCGACCCGGTGTTCAGCTTCGCCGCTACAGCGCCGCTGCCGGACGGTCTCGACGAATTCCTGCTCGCCGGTTATCTCCGCAAAAAATCCGTTGAACTGGTCAAATGCGAGACCAACGACCTCGAAGTGCCCGCTAATGCCGATTTTGTCATCGAAGGTTATGTGGATCCGAAGGAACCGTTGCGCGAGGAAGGGCCGTTTGGCGACCATACCGGCTATTACACGCTGCCAGAGCCGTATCCGGTGTTTCACATCACCGCTATCACGCATCGCAAGGACGCGGTGTATCCGGCGACGATTGTCGGCATGCCGCCGATGGAGGATTTTTACATCGGCAGCGCGAGCGTGAAACTGTTCTTGCCGGTGTTCAAGATGAACTTCCCGGAAATCGTGGATATTGCGCTGCCGGCGGAAGGCGTGTTTCACAACCTCGTTTTCGTGAGCATCAAAAAGACATACCCGATGCAAGCCTACAAAATCATGCACGGCTTGTGGGGCATGGGCCAGATGATGTTTACCAAGTACATTGTGGTGGTGGACGACGACGTGGACGTGCACAACACCCGCGACGTCCTGTTCCGTCTCTGCGCCAACACCGACCCGCAGCGCGACAGCATTTTTACGAAAGGCCCGGCCGATGTTTTGGACCATGCAACGACCGAGATGGCTATCGGAAGCAAGTTGGGCATTGATGCAACGAAAAAATTAGCAGGTGAGGGGTTCAAACGTTCGTGGCCGCCGCTGATCAGGATGGATGAAGGTGTGAAGGCGAAAGTGGAAAAGCTTTTTGGCCGATAATGTGGTCTGACAACCCCAACTGGCTAATGACCGTGCTGTTTCTGCTCGCGCTTGCCCTGTTGTGCTTCGTGATGAAACTGATCGTAATACTTCTGCCCGTCACCCCGCAAGCCGTCGGGCCATTTGTATCCTGGTTGCTTGTCTCGCCAGAGACCTTTGTGCGTTCGCAATCGGTGGCAAGCATTCAACGAGTCCTTCTGCAGGTATTGATGCTGTTGGGCGCCGCCTGTTTGAGTTTTTGGATCTACTGGTGGCTGGTCAGCGCTTTCCAAATCCGTGGAATTCTCCTGAGTTATCTGGCCGTGCCAATCCTGCTGCTGTTGATGGAGTTTCTGGTCACGACGTTGAGGTTGATCCTCCTCCCCGGCGGCCGGTTGCTTCCCGCGCTGCATCGCCGGCCGTGGGCGGCCCGGAGCATTGCAGAGTTTTGGGGCAAGCGCTGGAATCTTTGGTTCAGCGATTGGTTCCGCTACGTCGTTTTCCGGCCCTTGCGACGCTGGCCGGTGTTTGCGCTCATTCTTGTCTTTGCTGCTTCCGGGCTGATGCATGAATGGGTGATTAACGTTCCACTTTACTACCTCACCGGCAGAGTTCTCTTCGGTTCCATGGTGATCTATTTCCTTCTTCAAGCTGTTGGTATTTTATGGGAACACTATGTTCTGAAAGGTCATCCGCGCTTGATAATGACATTCGTGTGGCTGGTGGTTTTCGTGCCGTTACCGTTGGTGCTTAACGAAGGAATGCTTCGAGTGCTCCACCTCTGGCCTGGCATAAAACCATGAGAAACGAAAAAGGAAACTATAAAGACGCAGGTGGAAAAATTACTCGGTTAGTTCCCGTGAAAATATTCCTGCTGCTCGCTGCCCTGCTGGTCGTTGCCAATTTCGCCCTGGCACAAACGGCCGTTGTCACTGCCGACACGAATGCCGCCGCGCGCATCCGCTGGTGGCGCGAGGCGCGGTTCGGGATGTTCATCCACTATGGTCCGGTGACGTTGACCGGAAAGGAAATCAGTTGGTCGCGCGCCAACTCGAATCCGAAGTGTCCCAACCATGGCCCGACGCCGGTCGCGGTCTACGACAATCTTTACAAGGAATTCAACCCGACGAATTTCAACGCCGCTGACTGGGCCGGTGTCGCCAGAATGGCCGGCATGAAATACATCGTGCTGACCGCAAAACACTGCGACGGCTTTCTGCTGTGGGATTCCAAAGTGGACGGTTACAACATCACCGCCACGCCGTTCAAGCGCGACCTCTGCGCGGAATTGTCACAAGCCGCGCGCCAGGACGGACTGCGGATCGGATGGTATTTTTCGCCGATGGACTGGCGCGACCCGGATTTTCGCACGGAGCGGAACGGGGACTTTGTCAAGCGGATGCAGGGCGAAATCCGCGAATTGCTTTCCAATTACGGCAGGATTGACATGATGTGGTTTGACTTCGACGGACGCGAGGCGGTTTATGACCAGACCAGTACTTACGCCCTCGTCAAAAAATTGCAGCCGGAAATCATCATTGATAACCGGCTCGATCTCGGCGTGAATCAAAGCAACCGGCGCATCCTGAGTCCGAACGCGGACTATTACACGCCCGAGCAGCAAATCGGCACTTACGATGACCAGCGTCCGTGGGAAACGTGCATGACGATTTGCCAGCAATGGGCGTGGAAACCAAACGACAAGCTGAAATCACCGGCTGAAGTCGTAAGCATCCTTTGCCGGGTCGTGGGTGGTGACGGCAACCTGCTGCTCAACATCGGCCCGATGCCCGACGGCCGCATCGAACCGCGCCAGATCGAAGTGCTCAAACAGGTCGGCGCGTGGATGGAAGTGAACGGCGAAAGCATCTACGGCACGCGCGGCGGTCCGTGGAAGCCAACGCCCGCCCTGACCAGCACGCGCAAAGGCAATTTGGTTTATGTTCACGTCTTGAAAGCGGACGGTGACCGGATTGAACTGCCCGCCCTGCCGCGCAAAATTAAATCGGCTTCTGTGCTCGGCGGCGGCAAAATTAAAACGGAAATGGCTGATGGGAAATTTATTCTCCATCTTCCGGAGAAACGCGATCCGCTGGCAACGGTTATCAAACTGAATTTAGACGGCTCGGCGATGGATATTCCAGCATTGGCAGCCGGGCCAAAAACCGATTAGGTTTGCATACGGAATTCGAACTCATTTTCATTTCTCAACCACAAAGATACCGCTTCCGCAGGACCCCGGCGAAGGCCACAAGTGTGGCTGGCTACCGGTGATTCGGATAGATGGGACCACACGAAAGAAAGTTGATTCTCTATTCGGAAATGCCGGTGACAAGATTTGAGAAAAGGCTTAAACTAGCATTGTCTGCATGAAACGACGCATTCAATCCAACAATGCCGCCAAAGCCCGGCGCTGGGCGCGGCGTTTGTCAATGCGCGTCAAAGAAATTGTCGCGGCGCATCCCGGGGCCGATCCCGATAATGTCCGCCACACCCTGATTTTGCTGGAACAACCGCCGCTCGAACGTCTGCAAAGGAGTTTAATCCGTGGCCGCGCCACTGCCATTCTCCGAAAGTGAGTGCCGCCTGCTGGGCGTGTTGCTGAAGCGCAAGGTGCGGTTCATGGTCGTAGGGCTTTCCGCTGCCACGTTGCAGGGCGCGCCGGTCGTTACGCAGGACGTTGACCTCTGGTTTGAAAATCTCGGTGAGTAAAAAATTTCCCGCGCATTACAGGAAGTCGGCGCGGCGTACGTGCCGCCCTCAGCCATCAATCCGCCAATGCTCGCCGGCACGGGCGCGGAACTCTTCGACATCGTGATTCGCATGGACGGTTTGGGAGCGTTTGCCTATGAAATTAAAAACTGTGTTGAAATCCCGCTGGGCCGCCAGAAACTCAAAGTGCTCTCGCTCGAACGGATTCTCGTCAGCAAAATTGCCGCCAACCGGCCCAAGGATAAGTTGACGATTCCTGTTTTGCGCGATGCACTCGCCGCCACGCAATCAATAAAACGCCGGGCGAAGAAAAAATAAAAACGAAATCACTTGTCGCGCCGAAGCAAACGCGAAGGCGGAAGATGGATGCAAGCGTGAAGGCGAAGGTGGAGAAACTTTTCGGCCGGCAACCGTCTTGCTGACTACCTGGCGTTCATGTAGCGCCGATTTTTGCAGTTGTTTGCCTCGCTGAACTTCGGCGCAACAATTTCATCGCCCCAGATTTTTCCGCCAGCTCTTTTCGGATGTTCTTTGAACACTTGGTTTCGCTCGGCGAAATATCGGTTAATCGCGGCCATAGCCTCGGCTATTGACTGATAATCGCTGTTGTGAATGACTGCCTTGGCCATACCACTGAAAACTGACTCGATGACATTCAGAAACTGAGCGCGGGAAGGAAGAGGCGCTAGCTTCACGCGCGGACAATTGTGGATCGCTCGGTATTTTGAGGAATTGATCTCTTTGACACGCGCGTAAAACTTCTTGGATGCGTGCCACGATGCAGCATCCCACGAAAGGTAGATGCGCGACTGGTCTGCGTGCTTCTCAAGCAACAGATGCAAGAGCTTGACCATTTCGTCAGTGTTTTTGCGTGCCGAGTAGAAATGAGTGACCTGGTTTTCTGACAATTCTAAGGCTGCTGTCACGATCAGGACGCCTTTGCTTTTCTGGAACTGCGGCACAACTCTCACCTGACCTGCCTTCATGTAGCTTTGTCCTCCTTGCATCTTCACGGCAAACGGTCCGAACTCATCAAAAGAGAAGAATTTCTCGTCGGTTTTCAATTTGGCCAAAATGGAGGTGATCTTTTTCACCTTCTGTTCATAGTTAGGATCGTTGCTAGAGCATTTTAAATAAAACTATAGCCACACGAGGCAAACCAGTTCCTGGCGTCCTGAGGGGTGACGGTTTGGAGGGCCAGCCCGATGGCCTCAATCAAGGCCGCCTGGGTTCTGGCCTGGACGCCGCGCAG